>ENA-OWZO01000097-OWZO01000097.1-human-gut-metagenome-genome-assembly--contig:-NODE-97-length-75003-cov-14.400131_pt1 | contig 75003 bp, 66 predicted proteins | sample MGYA00249260_ERZ652115 | MGnify/ENA primary metagenome ERZ652115 (study PRJEB26925, sample SAMN05827127) | human gut metagenome | biome: ENVO:2100002; feature: ENVO:00000062; material: ENVO:00002003...
CATGAGTAAGAAGCCATTTTTTGAAGAAAAATGAGCGGATTACGAATGTTTTTAGTATTACGGAAGTGCAAAGCACGTAGCAATTCGGTATCAGAGGGGGGGAATACCTTTTGACTCCAACATCTAATATGATACCAGTTCCAAAAAAAGATGACTCAGGACAGTTTTCCACTTCCCGGGTCATCTTTTTTATTATCTGATCTATCATCTTTTCTACCTTTTAAATCGAATCTACCATGATCTTCTTCATTTTCTTCCTACAAACTTTTTTAAATAAAATTTACATATTTTTATCAATAGACAGGTACATTTTATATTGAAAATTTTAAAACCAGGCTATATAATGTATAAAGAAGTTGTTAAGAAATACTTCTGGTCAATGAACCATTAATCTTACGAAAAAAGGCAGGTGAACAGAATGGACGGTTGCGATAGTCATGGGCGAAGTAGATGCACGGGATATAAAGGAAACAGCAGTCTGTTCTGTTTCGTATAATTATCGTCTTTAGCAATAAACAGATCATAACAGAATTTCTTTTTCATTTCTTATCCCGTTTTACAACTCCCGTAATATACATCGCAAAGCTGTAATAAGGAGGATCAGATGTATCGGTCCTGCGATTTTTTGTTCTGCACATTTTTAGGCTGTGCAGGCTTTGTTGTGCAAAAAAGCGAATAAAGGAGACTGAAATGGAAAACAAAATTCAAGTTCAGGACCACAGCCAGGAGATTCTGTCTGTGATCCGAAGCAATGCCTCACCAGGCATTCTGAGAAACAAACTGGAAGATTACCATGAAAATGACCTTGCTGACATTTTCCCGGAACTGACATTAGCAGAGCGGCGCAAGATCTGCCGTATCCTTGATACAAATATGCTTTCTGACATTTTTGAGCATATCGATCAGAAACAGGCTGCTGAATATCTGGATGAAATGGATATAAAAAAGGCTGCTTCTATCCTTTCTGCCATGGAAACAGACTCTGTTGTGGATGTATTAAAAATGACTCCCAAGGAAAAACGTGCCCTTCTTACAGAACTGCTGGATGATGACGCAAAAAAGGATATTGCTGTGATCGCTGCATTCGATGAAGATGAGATCGGCAGCTGGATGACCACAAATTGTATTGTGATCCGTGAAAACCTTACTGTAAAGCAGGCCATGAGCAGTCTGGTAGAACAGGCCGCTAAAAATGACAATATTTCCACCATTTTTATGGTAACAGAAGATCAGACCTTTTATGGTGCAATGGATCTGAAAGATCTGATCATTGCCCGACAGGATTCCGCCTTAGAGGATCTGATCGTTACCTCTTATCCTTATGTATATGGTCACGAACTGATCGATGACTGTATTGAAAAACTGAAAGACTATTCTGAGGACTCTATCCCAGTCCTTAATAATAACAATAAACTGCTTGGTGTTATCACTTCCCAGAGCATCGTAGACCTGGTAGATGATGAAATGGGTGAAGATTACGCAAAGTTCGCAGGTCTGACTGCTGAAGAAGATTTAAAAGAACCTTTAAAAGAAAGTTTAAAAAAACGTCTTCCATGGCTGTTAGTCCTGTTAGCTCTTGGTATGGTCGTTTCCTCTGTTGTAGGTCTTTTTGAACAGGTTGTAAGCCAGCTGACGCTGATCATGTGCTTCCAGTCCCTGATCTTAGACATGGCCGGAAACGTTGGTACCCAGTCTCTGGCTGTTACCATCCGCGTACTTATGGACGAATCTCTTACAGGCAAACAGAAACTGGAGCTGGTATGGAAGGAAATGCGTATTGCTTTCTCAAATGGTCTGATCCTTGGCATTCTTTCTTTTGCAGCCATTGGTTTATACATTGTGATCGCAAAGGGAAAACCTTTCGCATTTGCTTATGCTGTATCCGGCTGTATCGGAGCTGCACTGCTTTTGGCAATGGTAATCTCCGGTGCTGTAGGCACATGTATCCCGCTGTTCTTTAAGAAGATCAATGTTGACCCGGCAGTTGCTTCCGGTCCACTGATCACAACGGTAAACGACTTAGTAGCTGTTATTTCCTATTATGGACTGAGCTGGATCTTACTGATCAATATCATGCATCTGGCTGGTTAAAACAGAAAACAGGCAGGCATAACTTCTGCCCCCTGCAGTATATAAAAAATACGCTTTCTCTTCTGTAATTCTCTCTGGAACCCGGAAAAGAAAGCGTATTTTTATTTTTCATCTTCTGCCGAATGATGTGTCAGTAATCCCTGTTCTTCTCTCACACTTCGCATCCTGCGAAAATAGGAACTCATCTCATCAGCCATACCGGAAAGGCGGTTTAACAAGGTGGAAAAATCCTTTAACATTTCATCATCTTTATAATATGGATAGACAATGTCATGGTCGATCTCACTCCAGCCTTCCTCAAACAGCGTTCTTCCCTGGATCTCTACATAATATCCTTTGTATTTGATAATATAGTGGAGAGAACGGTAGATTCCGTCTGATTTAATGTCGATCAGCTTTTCATCATAAATCCGGGTATCACCATTTCTCCGGTACACCTTTGGACGCTCTGCAATATAGCAATGGGATGGATCTTCGTCAAAATCCTGTCCTCTGTCCTTTACATAAATGTCTGGGTCATTTTCAAATACAGTGGTAATATATTTGTGGAAATAGATCCAATCTTCCCGGTAAAGGAAAAATACACGGATACCGATCAGGTCGGTCATGTATTTATAATAATTATTCCTGTTAAGATCTTTGAATTTCTCCGGATCTTCTTTCCGTTTTCGTATGATCTTCTCCAAAAGATGTCCCGGATTTTTGGTACGGTATCGGTAGGAATGAATTCCCGCCCGCTCAATATCATAGAGATAATCATTGACAAAGTCTTTGCCGATCTCCCGGAGTTTTTCTTCTTTTGACAGATAATCATCATAGATCGCTGCCAGCTCTTCCCAAGAAATGTCAGCTGCCTTAAAATCATCTTCGTCAATGTTATAGGCTTTTAAGAACGCAGTTTTATCCACCATCTGCCTTCCCCCTTTTCTTTTTTATGTTCTCTCGGAATTTTTCTGTACCTGATTTTGCGAGAAGATTTTTTGTCAGTTGTACCCCAATTTTGTTTTTTCCTGCTTTTTTCCGACTCGCAAACTCGCGCTGACGCGCTTTACCGCCTGCTGACGCAGGCTGTTTGCTCGTGGAGTGCTTGGAAAAAACAAATGCCGCCTTCGGCGTCGCTTGTTTTTTCCTGCGCTACTCCAGTTCGAAAGCTCCTGTATATAGCTGATAGTATTTTCCTTTTTCTTCAATCAGCTTATCATGGCTTCCGCGCTCGATGATGTGGCCCTGCTCCAGCACCATGATCACATCGGAGTTACGCACTGTGGATAGTCTATGTGCAATAACAAATACAGTACGTCCCTGCATCAGGGCATCCATTCCCCGCTGTACGATGGCTTCTGTACGTGTATCAATAGATGATGTTGCCTCGTCTAAGATCATAACCGGCGGATCTGCAGCGGCTGCTCTGGCAATAGAGATCAGCTGTCTCTGTCCCTGGGATAAATTCTCACCATTTCCGGTAATAACAGTCTCATAGCCTTCCGGCAGACGGGTGATAAAGTCATGGGCACCTGCCAGTTTTGCTGCTCCTATGCACTCGTCATCTGTTGCATCCGGGTTACTGTAGCGGATATTTTCCATTACAGTGCCGGTAAACAGGTTGGTATCCTGTAAAACAATACCCAAAGAATGGCGCAGATCCGACTTTTTGATCTTCCTGATATTGATGCCATCATAACGGATGGTTCCATCAGAAATATCATAAAAACGATTGATCAGATTGGTAATGGTAGTCTTTCCGGCACCAGTCGCACCTACAAAAGCTACCTTCTGGCCAGGTTCTGCATACAGTGTAATATTATGAAGAACTGTCTTACCAGGATCATAACCAAAATCTACATTTTCAAAACGCACATCACCTGTCAGCCTGGTATAAGTAACCGTTCCATCACTGTGGGGATGTTTCCATGCCCAGACACCGGTACGTTCTTTGTGCTCTGAAAGAGTTCCGTCAGAATTTTCCACTGCATTTACAAGTGTTACATATCCTTCATCTTCCTCCGGCTTTTCATCTAACAGGCTGAAAATACGTTCCGCACCTGCCATACCCATGACAACGGCATTGATCTGCTGGGAAACCTGGTTGATGTTTCCTGCAAACTGCTTGGTCATGTTTAAGAACGGCACTACGATACTAATAGAAAATGGTAACCGGGAAATGCTTAAATTAGGCACTTTAAACATCAGGAATAAGCTTCCTGCAAGGGCTACTGCCACATACAGCAGGTTACCAATATTGTTTAAGATCGGTCCCAGGGTATTTGCGTATTTATTAGCCGTTTCAGACACATGGAACAGCTCATCATTAATAGCATCAAAAGTCTTTTCGCTTTCTTCTTCATGGCAGAACACCTTAATGACCTTCTGGCCATTCATCATCTCTTCCACAAAACCTTCTGTCCTACCAATAGCTTTTTGCTGCTGGATAAAGAATTTTGCAGAGCTTCCCCCTACTTTCTTTATAATATTCAGCATGAGTACAACACCTGCAACTACCACCAGCGCCATCCAGATACTGTAGTAAAGCATGACGCAGAATACTGTCGTTACCATAACAGCAGAATTTAAAAACTGCGGAATACTCTGGGAGATCAGCTGACGCAGCGTGTCAATATCATTGGTATAGTAACTCATAATATCCCCATGATTATGAGTGTCAAAATATTTTACAGGAAAATCCTGCATACTATTGAACATTTTTTCACGCAGCTTCTTTAAAGTTCCCTGGGTGATCTCAGCCATTTTCCGGTTATAGAAGATAGAAGCCGCCAGCGCCAGACCATAAAGTGTAAGAAGGATACCTGTATAACGCAGTATCTCATCCTTACAGCCATTCCACTCACCGGACTGCCAGTTCTGTTCTACCACAGCAATAACCTTCTGCATAAAAACTGCCGGAATAGAACCTACAATAGCATTAAATAAAATACCTATGAGTACCAGAGGCAACAGCACCGGGAAAAATCCGAAAATGGTGCGGATCAGGCGCAAAAACGTCTTTTTTCCAGCCTTTGCCATGGCTTTTCCATTATTCTTCATCCTGACCGCCTCCTTTGTTCTGTGATTCATATACTTCCCTGTAGATCGGGCTGGTTTTCATCAGCTCTTCGTGATTTCCAACTGCCTGGATCTTTCCGCCATCCATTACAATAATATGATCAGCTTCCTGAACAGATGAAATACGCTGTGCGATAATGATCTTTGTAGTTTCAGGGATAAATTCCTTAAATCCGCTCCGGATCATTGCATCTGTCTTTGTATCTACTGCACTGGTAGAATCATCTAAGATCAGGATCTTTGGCTTTTTAAGAAGTGCTCTTGCAATACAAAGTCTCTGCTTCTGGCCACCTGAAACATTAGCACCGCCCTGTTCAATGTAGGACTTGTACTTATCCGGGAAACGGAGAACAAATTCATCTGCCTGAGCCAGCTTGCAGGCATGGGCCATTTCCTCTGGAGTGGCATTTTTATCACCCCAGCGCAGGTTTTCTTCAATAGTACCTGAAAACAGGATATTCTTCTGTAAAACAACAGCAACCTGGTTTCGCAGTGTCTTAAGGTCATATTCCCTTACATCTCTTCCCCCCACCTTTACCACACCTTCTGTGGTATCATACAGACGGGAGATCAGCTGGATCAAAGTAGACTTTGAAGAACCGGTTCCACCAATAATACCAATAGTCTCACCGGAATTAATATGAAGGTTAATGTTCTCCAGAGCGTTTCTCTCTGCCTTTTTAGAATATTTAAAGCTTACATTTTCAAAATCAACAGAACCGTCCTTTACCTCGTAAACCGGATTTTCCGGATTTACCAGACTGCTCTTTTCTTCCAGAACTTCTACAATTCGCTTTGCAGACTCAGAAGCCAGTGTGATCATAACAAAGACCATGGACAGCATCATAAGACTGCTTAAGATCTGGAAACTATAGGTTAAAAGAGCGGAAAACTGTCCTACATCCAAATCCAGTCCCCGGCTGGTGATGATCGTATAAGAACCAAAGGACAGCACAAAAATCGTAACTGTATACAGGCAGAACTGCATCAGTGGATTGTTAAATGCAAGGATCTTTTCTGCACGGGTAAAATCACCGCATACATCTTCTGCTGCACGGTCAAACTTCTCTTTTTCATACTCCTCCCGCACATAAGATTTCACAACACGGATGCCCTTAATGTTTTCCTGAACAGAGTTATTTAAAGCATCATATTTGTTAAATACAGCGCGGAACAGCGGCATGACCAGGCGGATAATGGAAAAAAGACCAATTCCCAGTATGGGCACTACAATGATAAAAATACATGCCATTCTGCCGCCCATGATAAATGCCATGACAAAGGCAAAAACAAGCATTAATGGGGCACGTATGGCAATACGGACGATCATCATATAAGCCATCTGTACATTAGTCACATCTGTAGTCAGACGTGTAACTAAAGATGAAGATGAAAAACGGTCAATGTTTTCAAAAGAAAAATCCTGGATCTTGTAAAACAGGTCTTTTCTCACGTTCTTTGCAAACCCGCAGGAAGCAGTGGCACAGGCATTACCTGCAGTAATACCGAATATAAGAGAAAGCGTAGCCATAATGACCAGTACCAGACCATACATGGCGATTTCCCTAAAACCGGCACCTGCCTTCATCTGGTTCACCAGCCGTGCAATGACAAATGGAATAATACACTCCATCACCACTTCCAGTGATACCATCAAAGGGGCTTTCAGGGATGCCTGCTTATACTCACGGATGCATTTTGATAAAACTTTCAGCATAATAGGTAAAATACTCCTTTCTGTAAACATGCATGCCAACAATAAGAACAGGACGTCCGCAACGCGAACGTCCTGAATGCGTTTTTCAGTACATATACTGAAACATGTGCATTTTAGGCTACTCTTAATCATACCCTAAATCTACTGTTCTTTACAAGAGTAAAATAATGAACTTTTTGTGAAAAAAAAGTTACTGACCAAGAGCTTCATTTAAACCTTGTGTTCCCTCTAATGCAAATCTCCCCTGTCTGATCAATGTGATCCTGCTGCCGTCTTTTCCTACGGCCACAATATCTCCCAGTTCTGAATAAGGAACTGTGATATCTGTATGGCAGCTGAAATATGCCTTTGACATATCCTCTTTTCTTAAAAGGGATATCTCGTTGTCTCTGGCGATCACTTCCTTACCATCCGGATTGTACATAGGAGAGTCTTCTGCAAAGCTGTAGCAGGTATCTCCTACTGCAAAGTGGGGACCGGTTTTTTCTGCAATAAGGATCGGAAGCTTGCTTCCGATCTGATATTTCTGAGCCATTGCATAAGCTGTAGTATTAGTTCCAATGGCAAATTCCCCCAGTGGAAGCCAGCTGTGGCCACGCATGATCACCTGCTTTACCAGATCTTTTCCCTGTTCCTCAGATTCCGGAAAGTTTCCGCAGCCAAACTCTGTCACTTTTCCATCTTTAAATACCATACGCAGATCTTTAAAGAGATAATCTTCCACATAGACCTCTTTTACATGGAGAATTCCTTGCGTTCCTGTAAGCACAGGAGAAGTAAATACTTCTCCCAATGGGATATTCACATCTGATACACAGTTTTCAAAATTGGTCTGCTTTGCTGGATCGGTCAGTGTATGGAGCTGCACTTTCATGGATGTTTCATTTCCATCCCGTCCTGTGATCTCCACATGATCAGCCTTATCTAAAGCATCAATCAGCTTCTGCTGGATCTTCTGGTATTTTTCGTAATCCAGTGTATTTATGGCAATGGTCTCACGGAAAATATCCTCAAAATCCGGTCCGATCTCCGGCTTCGGGAAGGCAATGATCGTAAAGCTGGTCTCATCTCCCGGCATATACTGGTTGATGACCTGGCGTGACTCATTTGCATAAGCTAAAGTCAGCTCCTGCTGATGATCATTTAACCCAAGGGCAGTTTTCTTATTTACCGGCGTAAAGCCTTCCTCGCCAAAGGTCTCTACTACAGCCGGGCCTGCACACCAGGAAGCCAGCTCACTGTACTGCTCATAAGCAGCCTTTAATATAGAAAGTTTTCTCTCTTTAAAGGCATTGCCCATATAAAGGGCACTGTCATAGCGGTGATCATAATCATACTGTTTGTTAGCAGAAGCACCAAAATAGCCTCTCTTGCCATTTGGTCTGCGGTTTAAGGACTCTACCGCAGCCCGATAGAAAATCGGTTCCAGTCCCATTTTCCGGAAATTCTTAACAGCTTCCCGGATCATCCGTTCAAAGCCCAGCTGGTATTCTACAACCACAGTCTTCTTTTGGGTAATATCCCGTCCCATAACAGAAAAACCTTTACGATAACCTTCTGTATAGGTATCTGCCATTTTATCCACAGTTTCCTGGGGAAGTGTGTTCATAAAAGCCGCCAGCTTTAACTCAGACTGGGAAATATACTCACCAAACTCATATAAATAGGAAAGATCATTTAAATCACTTTCCATGATAATATCTTTTGCAAAAGAAAGCTTCGGATCCAGGCCTTCTCTGATCCGCCACGGAAGCATCAGATCTGAATAATCGCTGACATACCAGTAAAAAGCATCTTTGATCTGCTGTTCTTTAGGGCAGTCTGCTCCTTCTTCCCATGCCTGTACAAACAGGTTATATACCTCCAGAAAGACTTCGTTTAAGATAGCGATATTTTCCAGACGCATTTCAAAAGCATAAACAATGTCTCCCCTGATCTCTGTATAAAGAGCAGACAATATCTGTCCATAGCCTTCTCCCAGCTCTTTTACCGCATAGTCCGGATTTGCAAAGCTTTCTTCATAATGTTCCGGCAAAATATCTTCGTAAAGCCTGTGATTTCGCTCCTGTAATTGGGTGAGAAAAAGCTTCCTTCCTTCCTGTCTTTCTTTTACCAGTTCCCCGATCATAAGGATAAAACGGGAAACACATCTAAAATAATTGCCGTAAGGCTGCCGGATATCCTCTTCTTCCATGGCTGTCACACGCTCCATAGAAAGGTCCAGCCGTTCTCTTACGGCATCGTTTTCTTCCTGTAAAATTGTTCTGTAATCCATAAAAACTATTCCCTCCTTATACATCCACATCTGCCTGCTGTGATACTTATATTTTGCCATTTTAACCCTGGTATCATTTTATCTGAATATACCAGTAAATATAATGATGACCCATATAAGAAGGATGATTCCCTCTAAAGCCATCCCGATCCTGGCTAAAATATAATTACAGTCATCTTCTGTAAAGGAAAGGATGCCGTACCAGAGCCCCATAATGGCTGCTGCCATGCTTGAAAATCCATAGGCTCCTGTATTCAGTCCCCCTTGTCCTGCATTTCTAACTGAAAAATACATACTTAAGGCACCTAAAAGAAGGGAGACGATCCCCAGACCCAGACAGTAGAAACTGTTCTTTGCAAGGGGATTTTTCACATAGGAAACCTTATTTCCAATCTGTCTCAATGTATTTTCCTCCTGTAACGTAACTGCTGTACCAGACAGTAACAGCCAAAGCCGAAAGCTGCTCCCAGTGTATTAAGGAACAGGTCATCTACATCAAAACTTCCCACTTTGAATATGAGCTGCAAAGTCTCTAAGATCAGGCTCCAGGTAAACCCAAAGGTCACTGTATTATACCATTTCTTACTTCTTCTGCTGATGACCGGCAGAAAAAATCCAAAGGGTGCAAAAGCAATGATATTTCCCACGATATTGATCATAAACAATGGGAATCCCAGTACATTATAATATTTAAAATAACGGCTGATCTCTTTAAAAAGAATCAGGTTATAGACATAACCCCTGTCTGTATCAGTCCGTCCGAATGACTCTGAAAAAAACATGAAATACGCCAGAAGGCACAGGTACAGTATAAACAGTACCCATCCCATCTTCTGGCGTTTAGTTGTGTTTCTGATCATCTGTGACCCCGCATCCTAAAATTCAATTTCGGATTTGCGTTTTAAAAGCAGCGCTCCATTGACAATGGAAATAATGCCCACAACAAGACCTGTGACCAGGATCACAACACCTGCTGCAATACAGCCGGCTCCTGTAACCTTCATTGTTTTATATACTCTCTCCATATTGCAACTACCTCCGGCTTTTACTCGTTCTTTGCGCCGTACTGCTCATAATATGCATCAAGAGCTGTCTTGATCTTATCATCGATCACTACCTGACCATTGCATTCTTTGTTATAGAGACACTCAGTTACATCTGCCATGGTAACAATAGCTGCGGTTGGGAAGCCATACAGATCCTTTATCTCATCTAAGGCACTCTTGGTTCCTTTTCCGCGTTCCATACGGTTTAAGGAAACGATCAGGCCTTTGATCTCTACATCGCCCTGGGCTTTGATGATCGGGAAGGTCTCCTCAATAGACTTACCGGAAGTGGTAACATCCTCGATGATCATAACACGGTCGCCGTCTTTGATCTTGCTTCCTAACAGGATTCCTGTATCACCGTGATCCTTTACTTCCTTACGGTTAGAGCAGTAGCGGATATCCTTTCCGTACAGATCACTGATCGCCATAGTAGTAGCCACACTTAAGGGAATTCCCTTGTAAGCCGGTCCAAACAGTACGTCAAAATCCAGCCCAAAATTGTCATGGATCGCCTTTGCGTAATACTCACCTAACTTCTTTAACTGGGTACCTGTTACATAAGCACCTGCATTCATAAAGAACGGTGACTTTCTGCCGCTCTTTAAGGTGAAATCTCCAAATTTTAATACATTGCTCTCTACCATAAATTCAATAAATTCCTGCTTATAACTTTCCATGGTAATAACCTCCTTGATTCTTATATGTTCTCTCAGAATCTTTCTGTGCATGAGAGACTCCGGGAGGACATTAATAATTTTTTCCCTGTGATCCTGTTATCATCACTTTACTGCACCGATCAGCTGGTTAATATCTTCAATTCCATATTTTTCCATATATGCCTTAATTCCATCTACTGTTTTAACTGTAGCATATGGGTCATGGAAGTTTGCAGTACCGATGGCTACTGCTGTTGCACCTGCAAGGATAAACTCCAGAGCATCATCTGCATTGCAGATACCACCCATACCGATAATAGGCACCTTTACTGCCTGGGCAACCTGATATACCATGCGTACGGCTACCGGACGGATCGCCGGACCGGAAAGTCCTCCTGTTTTGTTGGCAACTGCAAAAGTTCTGCGGTTAATATCGATCTTCATACCAGTTAAAGTATTGATCAGGGAAATAGCATCTGCACCGCCTGCTTCTGCTGCCTTTGCCATAACAGTAATATCTGTTACATTTGGGCTTAATTTCATAACAACCGGCTGTTTTGCATGGGCTTTTACAGCCTTCGTGATAGCCTCCACTGCCTTAGGATCCTGGCCAAAGGCAATACCGCCCTCTTTTACGTTTGGACAAGAAATATTGATCTCCAGCATATCTACCGGCTCATCTCCCAGACGTTCTACTACATCAATGTAATCTTCTGTGGTCTTTCCACACACATTGACTACGATCTTTGTATCATATTTCTTTAAAAATGGAATATCTCTCTTTGCGAATACATCAATCCCCGGGTTCTGCAGACCAATGGCATTGATCATGCCGCCGTAGGTCTCAGCGATCCTTGGTGTTGGATTTCCCGGCCATGGCACATTTGCCACACCTTTTGTAACAACAGCACCAAGACGGCTTAAGTCAACAAATTCGCTGTATTCCATACCGGAACCAAAGGTGCCGGACGCTTCCATAACCGGATTTTTAAATTCCACTCCGGCAATCTTTACACTCATATTCATAATTCGGTCCTGCCTCCTGCTTTTATTCATGTTCTTAAACATTACAATTCAATGTCTTCTGCCAGGAATACGGGACCATCCTTACAGATACGCTTGTTATGTACCTGGGAATGTTCGTCCACATCCTTTGTCTGGCAGGTGCAGGCCAGACAGGCACCGATACCGCAGGCCATTTTTTCTTCCAGGGATAAATAACAGGGAATACCTTTTTCCTGGCTGTATGCCTTTAAGGCACGAAGCATAGGTGTTGGTCCGCAGGCATAGATCACATCTGCCTTCAGGTCATTTTCACGGATAGCATCTAATACATTTCCCTTTGTTCCCACACTGCCATCTTCTGTAGCAACAGTTACTAAACCATATGCTTCAAATTCTTCCTTTAAGAACATATGGCTGTCACGGTAGCCGATCACAGACTGTACCATTTCACTGCCGTTTATTTCATTTAACGCTTTTGCAAGCTGGAGCATTGGAGGAATACCAATACCACCGCCAATGAGGAATGCTTTCTTTCCTTCTAATAATGGAAAACCATTTCCCAATGGTCCTAATACATCAATGGTATCACCTGCTGCCAGAGCAGAAAATTCCTTTGTTCCAGCTCCTGCTACACGGTATACCAGGCGCAGCTCGCCCTTTTCTTTATCAATACCACAAAGACTGATAGGTCTTGGAAGCAGTCTGGATCCGTCTTTAGAATAAAGGGATACAAACTGTCCAGGCACAGCCTGGGCTGCGATCTCACCTGCAGCCAGTCTTAAATCATAAATTCCTTCTGCCAGCTGTACCTGTGAGGTAACAGCAGCTGTCATTTTCAATTTTGCCATGTTGTTTTTCCAACCTTTTTTGTTTCTTGCCTGTTGTTCACAGTAGTGTGCTGATCATTGTATCATGCTTACTACAGTACACTGTTGATGTCAGCAACCATATCCATAACTGCCTGTCTGGATGCTTCTGCAAAATGCTCCGGACCAAACTGTTTGTATTTTTCCTGACGATAAGCTGCAATAATTCCTCTGGAAGAGTTTACGATCGCACCTAAACCATCTTCATTAAAGCAGTGCTTTAAGTCTGCTGCAGTACCACCCTGTGCGCCATATCCTGGTACCAGGAAATAGGTATGCGGCATCAGCTTTCTTAAGATCTTGCTCATTTCCGGATAAGTAGCACCTACTACTGCGCCTACGTTACTGTAAGCTCCGTCCATGGACATGTTGCCCCACTCTACTACCTTTTCAGCTACTAATTCGTAAAGAGGACGGCCATCGATCAGTCTGTCCTGGAACTCGCCGCTGGATGGATTGGAAGTCTTTACCAGAACAAAGATCCCCTTATCATTTGCATTACATGCTTCTACGAAAGGTTTTACGCCGTCTGTTCCAAGGTATGGATTTACAGTCAGGATATCGGTATCAAAACCGCTGTAAGATTTAGAACCCACCTGTACTTTGCCCAGATGTCCGGTTGCATATGCAGCGGAAGTAGAGCCGATATCGCCTCTCTTTGCATCACCGATTACTACCAGGCCTTTTTCATGGCAGTAATCTACGGTTTTCTTATAAACTACTAATCCCTCAATGCCAAACTGCTCGTACATAGCGATCTGTGGCTTTACTGCCGGGATCAGATCATAGGTATTATCAATAATCTCTTTATTATACTGCCAGATAGCTTCTGCAGCTCCCTCTAAGGTCTCTCCATAAACATCAAATGCCCTTTTTACAATGTGCTCTGGCACATAGGAAAGCATTGGGTCTAAGCCTACGCAGATTGGAGCCTTTGTCTTCTGGATTTTTTCGATTAACTGACTGATCATATTGTTCCTCCTTGGTTATGGTACACTCTTTGTACATTGATCCACAACATCTCACTGCACGGCTTTGCCGTATAAGAAGCATCGCTGTGGATGATTATCCCCATTTTAACATAGATACCGCATTTCTTCAAGAAAACTTGGCGCTGCAGGCAGATTTCATGTTCTTAATTATTGCGCCAGTACATCGTTTCGTAAATAACTGTACGAATCGCGTAGGATGCGGATTTGAGTGTGCAGGTCTAAAAACTATAGTTATTTCAAAAACGATATACTAGTTCCTCAAACTCATTTAACAGCTCTTCAAAGAATTTAAGTGCTTCCTCCACCAGGCCTGTATGGGACATATCCACACCTGCCAGCTTTAACAGCTCAATAGGAGTATCACAACAGCCACCGCTTAAAAATTTCCTGTATCCTTCTAAAATACCAGGTTCTCCATTAAATATCTTCCTGCTGATAGCGATCGCCGCAGAAAAGCCGGTAGCGTACTGATATACATAAAATGGTGTATAAAAATGGGGGATCCGTTCCCATTCATACTGGATCTCAGGATCGGTCACTGTATCAGGTCCAAAATAATCTTCATTTAACTTCTTATAAATACTGCAAAGACTCTGGGAAGTCAGGCTTTCCCCTGTTGCTGCCATCTCATGGGCTTTCTGCTCAAACTCCGCAAACATGGTCTGACGGAACAAGGTTCCCCTGAAGCTTTCCAGAAAATAATTTAATAAATAAGCCTTTTCCTGTTTATCTTTGCTGTTCTTTAACAAATGACGGATCAGCAGGGCCTCATTACAGGTGGAAGCCACTTCTGCCACAAAGATCTTATAGCCGCTATAGGTATAAGACTGATTCTTATTGGAATACCATGTATGGATAGAATGGCCCATTTCATGAGCCAGCGTAAATACATCATTTAAGGTTCCGTGGAAATTTAACAATACATATGGGTGGCAGCCATAAACACCCCAGGAATAAGCACCACTGCGCTTTCCTTCATTTTCGTACACATCGATCCAGCGGTTTTCAAAACCTTCCTGAAGAAGGCCCAGATATTCTTCTCCCATAGGCGCAAGACCTGTTCTTACAATATTTTTGGCTTCTTCAAAGGTATAATGGCGGTCTGCTTCTGCCACCACAGGCACATACAGATCATACATGTGAAGCTCATCCAGACCCATTATTTTTTTACGAAGAGAGGCATATCTGTGGAGTAATGGGAGATTTTTTCTCACAGATGCCACCAGATTATCATATACTGTCTCAGGAACTTCATTTCCAGAAAGACTTGCCTGACGGCTGGAATCATAATTTCTGGCTTTCGCATAGAATACTGCCTGTTTCACATTGGTAGCGAAAGCAGCTGATAATGTATTTGAAAACTGTTTGTATACACTATACAGATTTTCGAAAGCTTCTTTCCGGATCTCTCTGTTCTGATCTTCCAACAGGGCAATGTAATTTCCATGAGTAAGTGGAATTTCTTTTCCCTCTGCGTCATGAACTGCCGGAAAACGGACATCTGCATTGTTAAACATGGTAAATACCTGGCTGCCCCCCTGAGTTGCCTCATAGGACTGGGCCAGCAGCTGTTCCATTTCTTTTGACAGAGTGTGGCTCTTGCGTTCTAACAGCTGATCTAACAGACGACCAAAATGTTTAAGACCAGAGTGTGTGCTTCTGAATTTTTCTAATGTTTCTTCTGGAATGGCTAAAATCTCCGGAACCATATAGGATGAATTTTCAGATGCACGGATATTTAAAAGCTGGGCTCTGGAAAACATGTCCTGATACAGGTCATTTGCCGTATCTTCATCAGAACGCATTCTTGCATATACATACAGGCGTTCTGCTTTTAAACTGAACTCATCATCGAATTTCAGACACTGGTATAAATTTTCTGCTTTTTCTGCCAGCTTACCCTTAAATTCCCCGTATGTTTCAAGCTGGTCAGACGCTTCCTTTAACTGTTTTTCCCAGGTCTCATTATTCGGGACCATATCTTCCAGCCTCCAGGTGGTAGAAATTTCTGCTTCTCCTCTTTTCTTCATGAATGTACCCCTCTTTCTATGATTAATGCCCTCTCAGAATCTTTATGTGCATGATTTTGTGAGAAGATTTTTCCGAAAATACATTGATTACTGCGAAAATGCTGCCAAGTGACTATTAATCCTGCATGCTTGCACCAAGAGCCCATAGACCTTTAGCTGCTGACATCCCTTTATGGCATATGGTAATGTCACAGTTAAATAATGTGTTTGTTTAGATACAGATGTGCCCCGGCAGTGCCGGGGCTGATATAATACTTTATATAAACTTATATTTTAGACCTTTGGCCCCTGGTATCATCATATAAATTTAGATGCGATCGGTACTGCAACTACAGTGAGAAGGCCGGCCACTGCAATGGAAAGGCTGCTCATAGCGCCTTCTACTTCTCCTAATTCCAGCGCTTTGGCTGTGCCTACTGCATGGGCACTGGTACCAAATGCCAGGCCTTTTGCTACCGGATGATGGATCTTTGCAAGCTTAAGCACAGTCTCACCAACCATATTTCCCAGCACACCGGTAATAATAATGCTGATAACAGTCAGTGTTACAATGCCGCCTGCTTCTTCACTGACGCCCATTCCAATAGCAGTTGTAATGGACTTTGGAAGCAGTGTTACATAATGGGCATGGGACAATCCCAGAACACGGCACATGAGGAAAATACTCACTGCACTGGTGGCAACTCCGGAAATAATGCTTACTGCAACAGCTGCGCCATGCTTCTTTAACAAATGAAGCTGCTTATACAGCGGGATCGCCAGACATACAGTTGCCGGTGTGAGAAGCCAGCTTAAATAAGATGCTCCCTTATTATATGTATCATAATCAATTCCTACTCCCAGTAAAAATGCAATGATCACGATAACAGATACCAGGATGGGATTTAAAAAGGCAAGCTTTGTTTTCTGCTTCAGCCAGCAGGCAAACAGATAGGCTCCTATACTTAAAGTAAGTCCCCAATACTGGGAATTTCCCAGAATTTCTCTTAATGCGCTCATTTGATCATTTCTCCTTTTTCTTCTCTGCTGATTCCATCATAAACTGTGCCACTTTCCCGGTAACGATCATTACTACCACTGTGGAAACTGCGATAATGATCAAAAATGGGATAAGAACTGCTTTCAGCTCATCTGCGCACTCCAGGATCCCTACTGTTGCCGGTACAAACATCATAGACATGGTATCCATCAGGAAATTGCCGGTTCCTTCTACGCTTTCCAGCTTTACCACGCCAGTCATAAGAGCTGCCAGCATAAGAAAAAGACCATACACGCCTGCCGGAACAGGTAATGGAAGGATCTTGTTTAAAAATTCTCCTGCCAGAGTGATTCCCAGGATAATACCGATTTGTCTTACGTATTTCATCTTTGCTTTTCCTCCTGATATTTTAATGTCCTCTTCTATATCCGAAGATTTTTTCTGGACTATTCTACCACTGCAATTTTTCATATTCAAGAGACTATGGCGGAAATACACAAAAAATACAATCCTGGCTTTCAACAATGGTTGCATACCGGAAACCATTGGATTACAATAAAAGCATTATGAAAACTATGTTGGGAGCTTATTTCATGGAAATTTTCTTTAAAAACAATCTAAATTCATCAGACCAATTGCAGATAGGACAGCTTCTTTCTGCACCCACAGCAGACTCTGCCGCTAATACCGAAGCATGTTTTGTGCCAACGCCTGCGCTTGCTGATATCCTGGATGCTGACAGCTGGTGGTTTGCTATGCAGGAAAAGGATCTTCTCCTGGGATGCATGGCTGTTTATCAGACTGGGGATGACAGCTTTGAATGTGTACCTTTTGTACATCCGGATTTTCGCAGAAAAGGCATCTTTTCCGCGATCCTGGCTGCTGCCTGTAAAGAAGACAGGATCCCTGGAGAAGGTTCTGTGTATTTTTCCTGCAGTGCTGAAAATGAATCATGGAAAAATATTCTGGGGCATATTGGAGCAGAACATGCCTGGGATGAATATATGTTAGAACGCAAGCTAATAATAAGCGAAAAAACAGAGACTGGTATTTACTGCCGGATTGTAGAAACAGCTCCAGAAAATAAAACAGAAGCCAATGATACCATAACTTCAGGCAACATAGTCTGGCACGCCATCGGCTGCCGTTTAAACCAGAATATTCCCCCCAGTTTCACATCACCTGAAGTCACCTGTTTTCTTGCTCCTCAGGGAGAGTCTGTCTATTTATACAGTCTCCAAGTTCTCCCGGAGCTTAGAAACAGACATCTTGGTACTGCCTTTTTATCTGCTTTGCTTCCCCGGTTAGCCAAAAAAGGCTTCAAGTCCATTAAACTTCAGGTGTCCTCTGAAAATCTCCCTGCCATGGCCCTGTATAAAAAAACAGGGTTTTACATTACGCAAACCCTGTCTTTCTATGAATATTAGTACATCGTTTCGTAAATAACTGTACTATTACTTAGTCTCTTGATACTGTTACGCCCTGTGCTTCGATCCTCTTCCGGATCTCCAACATCTTATTATCGGTCTGGGCGATCACATCGGCACACTGCTTTAATTCGCTGCTGATCTCACCATTCAGGTCTACAAAGGACTTTTTATACTTTAACTGATGATCCAGACTTGCCCAGAAATCCATGGCGATCGTACGAATCTGTACCTCTACCCGTATGGGCTTTTTGCTGTCCGAGAAAAATACCGGGATCTCAATGATCATATGGTAGCTGCGGTAGCCGTTTGGCTTAGGATTTTTAATATAATCCTTGATAGCTATGACTGTTACATCATCCTGACGTACCAGCATTTCCGCTACCTCATAAATATCATCTACAAAGGAACAGATAATACGGATACCGGCCACATCATCCAGATTTTTTGTCATAGAAGCCACAGAAACTTCCAATCCCCGGCGCTGAAGCTTTTCCAGGATGCTCATAGGCTTCTTTACACGGGATTTGATCATTTCAATAGGATTTCTCTGGTTTTTAATGGACAATTCATCATTTAGCACTTCTAATTTTGTCTTTACTTCACGGATAGCACAGGCATACATCATCATCGCCATCCGAAACTGTCTTGCTTCATTGACCCATACATCCGGGACCTGGACCACATCCGGCACATTGACAATGGACTGATTCAGTTCGCTATTAGGATTAAGATTGATATTCATCGTATCACCGCTTTCCGCTTACAGATTCTCCACTGCCTTTACAGCCTCTTCAAACCATGGCATCTCAATATATTCTATCTGTCCGCCATCTACCATCTGAGCGATTTTTGGATTGATCGGGATCTGTGCTAACAGCTTTAAGCCATATTCTTCTGCAACCTGTTCTGTATGGCTCTCACCAAATACATTAATGTGTTTTCCACAGTCAGGACATTCCAGATAACTCATATTTTCTACAATACCAAGGATCGGCACATCCATCTTCTTTGCCATGTTCACTGCCTTGGCTACGATCATTCCTACCAGCTCCTGAGGAGAGGTAACGATAATAATACCGTCCACAGGAAGTGACTGGAATACAGTCAGAGGAACATCGCCAGTGCCAGGAGGCATATCTACAAACATGTAATCTACATCTTTCCATAATGTTTCTGTCCAGAACTGCTTTACAGCGCCTGCTATCACAGGACCTCTCCAGATAACCGGATCAGTATCATGGTCTAACAGAAGGTTTGCTGACATGATATCAACACCTTCTAAAGATCTTGCAGGGAGCATCAATTTTCCATCTTCGGAAACACCTGCTTTTTCATGGGCTACGCCAAATGCCATAGGAATAGACGGACCTGTAATATCTGCATCCAGAATTGCTGTATGTTTTCCTCTCCGGCTCATGCTTACTGCCAGCATGGAAGTAACAAGTGATTTACCTACACCGCCTTTTCCGCTGACAACACCAATTACTTTTTTTACTGAACTTTCCGGTGCCAGTGCTTCCAGAAAGCTTTTTTTATCCTGAGTACGGCTGCTGCAGTTTTCACCGCAGGTACTACAGTTATGGGAACATTCACTCATTTGTATCTTCTCCTTTTAATTTCTATCTCTCGTCCACTCATGAACACGCGCTGGCGCGCTCTACTGTCTGCTGGCGCAGACGGTTCATTCGTTAATCGCTTGTGAAAAACAAATGTCTGCTTCGCAGCCGCTTGTTTTTCCCTGCGCTCATTACATTATATACCATTTCTTACAATGCCGCAAGCAGTGGTCGCAGGCGAAACTCCCCCTTGCGGGTCAATATATCTTCCAGCAGTCCTTTGTTTTCATCGGAATGCTCGATCTCTCTGGAATAGCGGTGAGCCACATCAGCTGCCTCTTTTAAAGTAAGTGTACCATTCTTTTTCCAATGAGCCATCATCATATCCTGGATCATGATCGTGGAGGCCACAGCTGCTTTCATTTTTCCATAGGGATTTCCATTGTAAACGCTGCCACAGAAGTAAGTGTATACAAAGTACACCATTAATTGTTCTGTCCAGAGACTTATTTTTCCTGCTTCCGAACTTTGTAAAAAGGCTTTTCTCATCTCTTCGTAAGCCTCTTGGCCGCCATCTAAAAGACAGACTTTTAATTTATCCCTGTACTCCGGCCACTGGTGGTTTAATGGTTCCATTTTCTCTAAAAGGGCTATGATCTCTTTTACTGCTTCATAGCGGCTGTATCCCTTAATGCCAGCCAGTTTTTCTTTGAAATAATCATCTCTCCTGGAGCTGTTATATTTTTCAAATAATGCATCTGTCTGGTAAAGAACATTGTCCCGCACTCTTCTTTGCAGATCATGGGCTAATGCCAGCACCTCTGCCATACGCAGCTTTACATCCAGGCTTCTGTCCTGTAATATCTGAAAAACCAGATCCCTGGCATCCATAAGTTTGGTATATAAAAAGAAATCGAAATCATCATAGGTTTCATCTTTTTCATCTTCTTTTGTAAAAAACTGCACCTTTTCCTCGCAGCCAAGGATGATCTTTGCTGCCTCCATACAGGAAAGACAAAGAGAATACTCCCTGCTGCCTTCAAATTCCTCTACATGGCGTGGATACATGCGACAGGTACGGCATAAGCTGTCCGGCCCCATTTCTGTATACAGGTCACACAAATTTTCATCGTTCAAAAAGGCACAACGGTGATGATACTGTAAAAACGACCCTTCTTTCCAGTTAATAGAATTTTTCAACCGGTTTCCAACCGGGCCTTTTGCCTTTTTATATTTTTCCAGTGCCTTATCATCGATCATAATCTCCCAGCCTGCGCAGCAGGTATCCTCACATTCTGAGGCAATACACTGAAATTTTCTATAATAATGTGGATATGTGTAAAGCATTTTATTCTCTCCTGCCAAGGCGGATATCTTCTAAATATGCCGCCAGTTCTTCATCTGCACCATGGAACAAATAGTTTTTCCCATTTTTTTTCAGTTTTGCTTTTTCTTCCCGTATCTGCTCATTCGCCCAGGCAACTTCCTCTTTTAAGTCCCTTGCTGACATCAGATGACAGCCCTGACCATAGATGATCAGCTGCTCCAGCCCGTCAGAAGTGGCTACTGTCACATGATACTGGCGGCCTATCTTATGAGCCAGTTTTTCAATGTACTGGTCAGCAGTTTCTGCCTCTTTCGTATATACTACATGGATGTTGTGATAGTTTATGGCTTCCCCTGTATTTCCTGTCACTTTATAAGCATCAAATACCAGGATCAGCGTACATTTCTTATATCCCTGATAATTACACAGGATATCCATCAGCTTCTGTCTTGCCCCGTCAATCGTCACTTTTGAAAGCTCCCTCAGCTCTTCCCAGGCAAAAATAATATTATAGCCGTCTACTAGAAGATACTCTTCCTCCTCCGGTTTCTTTGTTTCCTTTCCCTTTAAAGACTTATCTGCAGAATAATTTCTTGTCCTTGGTGCAGTACAGCTGCTCTGGGTATCCGGCCTGCTGCGCCATTTTCCAGGACCAAAACGGCGGTTAAAAATTTCTTCTAACTCTTTATCATCGCTCCAGGATGTGCCGGGATCAGAGCTGCTCTGGCGTTTTCCACCAGCTATTTTACCAACTGACGCTTCAGCTCCGTCAGCCTCATTCGCACCATTTACTCTCCGACCCAGCTTTTCTAATGGGCTTTCCACATGCATATATTCCTTCACCTGATACCATGGCACCAGATATCCTGCTCCATGGGAACAGAAAACAGAATCTGCTGTATTTTCCAGATCTGCCTCCGGATCATAGCCTGCTGCCTCTATCACTTCTTCTGCATTGTGACAGGGCTCATAATCTTTAAACCAGAGATTTAAATGTCCCCGGCCCTTTGTATAGGCAATGACCTCCCGCTGGTAATCACGCAGACTGGCAACCGGTGCTTTTCCCGTTAATATAACACCATCCTCTGTAGTCACCGGTGGCTCAAAAGTTCCAAACATCCGGTCCATATCTGCCATGGCCCGTCCCAGATTTTCAGCAGGAAGTTCCAGTGTAAACCCATAAAATGGCTCCAACAGCTGGCTTTCTGCCTGCATCAGCCCCTGACGCAGCGCCCGGTAAGTAGCCTGGCGGAAATCACCGCCCTCTGTATGCTTCATATGGGCACGTCCTGTAAGCAGAGTCACCTTCATATCCGTGATCTCCGCCCCAGTAAGCACACCTCTGTGGAGCTTCTCTTCCAAATGGGTCAGGATCAGCCTCTGCCAGTTCCTATCCAGCACATCCTCGCTGCATACAGTATCAAACTGCAGTCCGCTCCCCGGCTCTCCCGGTTCTAATAACAGATGCACCTCTGCATAATGGCGCAATGGCTCAAAATGTCCCACACCCTCTACTGTATTTAAAATAGTTTCTTTGTATACAATATTTCCAGTATCAAAGCCTGCTAACAGGCCATATCTTTCTTCCAGCATATGCTTTAAGATTTCGATCTGCACATCTCCCATAAGCTGTACCTGGATCTCCCCAAGCTCTTCATTCCAAAGTACATGAAGTTCCGGTTCTTCCTCTTCTAACTGCTTAAACTGCTGTAAACATTTATGCACATCGCTGTCAAAAGGCAGAAGGATACGGTAGGTAAGCACAGGTTCCAGCATTGGCAGTTCTGAAGCAGGCTCACTGCCGATCCCCTGTCCCGGATGTGTATGGAGCGGCCCGGTCACTGCGCAGATACAACCTGCTGATGCCTCTTTTACGCTTTCAAATTTAGCTCCTGAATAAATACGGATCTGGTTTACTTTCTCCTCTTCTCCCCAGCAATCCTTTACATGAAGCACGCCGGATGTGACCTTTAAATGAGTCAGGCGGTTTCCCTGGTTGTCTCTGGATATTTTAAAGACTTTTCCGCCAAAAGGCTCCTCTTCCTTTCCCGTTTCCACTCCCTTTCCATAAAGTGTAATACCTTCTGTCAGCTTTTTTACACCCTTTAATTTCAGTGCAGAGCCAAAATAACAGGGAAATACTTTCCGGTTTTCTACCAGCTGGCTGATCTCTTCTGTATTTATGATCCCATTTTCAAAATAGGCTTCCATAACCGCTTCATCACAGACTGCCAGTTCCTGATAAAATTCATCGGGCTGTGTTTTTTGTGGATCCCATTCCCCTTTTTCCCCGGACCAGCCTCCAAAATCTACACAATTTCCGTCTAAATTAGTCTTCAGATCCTTCATAAGGGCTGCCGGGTCACAGCCTGACTGATCCATTTTGTTGATAAACAGAAATACCGGCACATGATGGCGTTTTAACAGTCTCCATACGGTTCTTGTATGCCCCTGAACGCCGTCTGCCCCGCTTACCATCAGAATGGCTGCATCCAGCACCTGGATCGTCCGCTCCATTTCCGCAGAAAAATCCACATGCCCCGGTGTATCTAAAAGAGTTATATTTTTATCTCCCAGGTCAAATACCGCCTGTTTGGAAAAAATAGTGATGCCGCGCTCCCGCTCTAATTCATAAGTATCTAAAAAGGCGTCCCGGTCATCTACCCGGCCCATTTTCCGGATCGCGCCGGTAAGATATAAAAGCGCCTCAGAAAGAGTGGTCTTTCCCGCATCTACATGAGCCAACAGCCCCACACTGATCTTATTCTTATTTGTTTCCGGCTTTTGTCCGCCCATGAAAACGCCTCCTGTATATTCATGATATCAGCACATTATACCACAGGAAGCGTTTATAGTCGATATGTCAAATCAGTTACTGTCAATCCATTGTTACGGTTCAGCCATGGCATCTCTTTGTAACCATTCATTACAGGAGGTTTTTGAACTTGTGACCCGCCAAAACCATGAGTAAGAAGCCATTTTTTGAAGAAAAATGAGCAGATTACAAATGTTTTTAGAATTGCAAAAGTGCAAAGCACGTAGCAATTCGGTATCAGATGGGGCAAAATACCTTTTAATCACAACATCATATTTATATCTATAACATAAAAAAATCCACCATACACTCACAGCATACGGTGGATTCTTCCAGTACATCGTTTCGCAAATAACTGTACCAGTTCTCTATTAACTTAGTTAGTTTTCTATTAACTTAGTTAGTTTTCTGTCTCTTCAGCCTTTTTCCCTTCTGCTGCTTCTTCCGGAACCGGAATAGTTCTCTGGATCTGTGCAGCTGGTGCCTTTGGTCTGGAAACAGTCAGCGGCAGATTTACACCCATTACATTTAAGATAATGCCCTGAGCTTCATTTGCCAGCACACTTGGTACCTTGGCAGCTTCTACTACAACCGGACGCATCTTATTTTCACGGTTGAATTTCTGGAATTCCAAAATATCCGTAAATGCAGGCTGATACAGCTGTCCGTCTTTTAATTTTACTAACGGGATTCCCTTTTCTTCTTTCTGCAAAGCGAAAATAAATGTTCCCTTCTTAAAGTCAGCAGTCAGCTCTTCATTTAATTCTGCCATTCTTTCCTTATCAGCAGCAGCTGCAGGACGGCGCATTTCCTGTGCCAGATATGCTGCAGTCAGATGTAACGCCGGGTTTTCTACCCATACAGTTCCCTGAGGCATATCTTCCGGAGATTTACGCTTTACAATATCACTTACCTGCATGGAAGCCTTCTCGCCCTTATCTGTTACAACCAGGGCATTTACTCCCAACGCATACAGACCGGTAAAGAATACCAGCATATCCTTTCCATTGATCTTTGCAACAGTTACAGGTACTTTTTTCTCTGCCAGTCTTGCTGCTTCTTTCTTTGCTTCTTCTTCGTCCAGGAATAAGAATACCTCATCATCAAAGGTCTCCTCATCACAGACTACATATGGCTCTCTTGTACACAGAGAGATCAGGGCAAAAATATCTGCATCATGTCCAAGGCGCATCAGAAGCTCTCTTTTGATGCCCGTAATCGTATTCGGTGTCTCACTCATTCCAGTTAATCTCCTTTATTGCTTTATGTTCTCCCGGCAGACTCCCAGGAGGACATCTGCTTCATTGGATATGATTGTACCACATTCCCTGAAAGGACGCAATCACCAGACTTTTTTATCTTGCAAAAGCCTCTGCCATATCCTTATATTCGCTTAAATTTGGAAAATTGATCTCAACAGGACTGCCTGGATCTGCGATTCCCACATCTCCGTCCATGTCAATGTTTGCGGTCTTTCCGTCCACATTCATTCCCATGTTCATCTTCATACGTATCTTAATACAGTCACCATTGGGATCTACTACATATTCACATGGAATGTCTGAAAATTTCATGTTCACGCCGCTTCCAGAAAGCAGAGAGCTTCCCATTCCCAGACCATTTAATACCTGACCCATGTAATCGGTCATCTTATCGCCCTGGATCACAAAGCCGACTACCTGGTTATCCCCTTCTGTCCATAAACGGAAATCCGTCAGCAGTTCTTCCTGCTCCTGTCCTGAAGCTAATAAGAATGTCTGGCTGCTGATCTGTTCTGCCATTTTGGACAGATCCATAGGATATTTGATCTTCATTCCGCCTGCGTCCATATAGCTGGTCCCATCTTTGTAATACATAACGCTGATCACTGGTTCCTGTCCCGGCATGGTAATACGGCTGTAACTGCTGTACTGCAGATTTCCCATATCTGTTAAATGGTTCATGCGCACATTCATTTCCATACGCATGTTACCAGCATCTTCTATGCCTTCTAAGGCGCTGCCGGAAAGGTGGATCTGGTAATCATAATAAGCATTCATATCCGTAATGGATTTCTGCTTTTCTGTTACCTGCTCATAAAGAGCTTTTGCATCTTCCACATTGCCTGCATAAGCAGTGGCCGGGCTCAAAAAAGCCGCTGTAAGGACAATTGCTGCAAAACGTTTTACCTTTCTCATGACGTAACTCCTTTCCGCTATATATCGTCGGCTTTGCATCCCTCATGCAAAGCAGCTGCACCATTTACCCGCATAATGCGGGAAAGTTACATACCTATCTGCCTACTGTCCAAAATAGGCTTTCACACCTGCTACCAGTCCGTCTCCTAACTGATTTAACGTAGCCTGTGAATGGTCAGAAGCCTTATCTCCCAGCTCAATGTCAATAGACGGCACAGTGGAATAGGAAGTCTGGGTCAGATCCATTGCCATGGAGCCGCCGGAAAAAATCTTTACGCCAGCCCCCTTTAAACCGGATACCAGGCTTGCTCCCAGGGCATTATGCTGCTGCCAGTGGGATTTTACAGGTTCCATGTTCTTATAGGAAGCCACATCTGGAACACTCATATAAAAAGCGCCTTTGTTGCTGGTGGTGGAGTCCCAGTGAAGGGCAATATGGCAGTCTGCTGCATTATTGGCGATGACACTTCTTGCAATATTGTCCAGCTGTACATCATCCCCATCGCGGATCATCAGCACATCATAACCTGCTGCCAAAAGCTTATCTTTAAATACTTTCGCCATAGCCAGTGTAACCTTGCTCTCCGGTGTACCGTCAGAAAACGTCATTCCTGTAGATACTGCTACTGCTGATGTAGCTCCCGCTCCTGTGGTACCGCCGGTCACTTTGGGTGTTCCATCCGGATGGCACTGGGTCTTTACGGAAGTTCCGCCCTTTGTGCCATGGCCTGCATTTACTGCGATCACCTTATTCTTCTTTTCAGAAGCTGTGGTACGGTAAAGAACTGCTGCTCCGGACTTGATCTTTGCATAGTCCGCATATTTCCAGGAAGAGTTTAATGTTACCTGGCCATCTGCAGATACGTTAGCTGCTGCAGCTGTTGTTTCTGGTTCCTTCGGCACTTCGATAGTCACAAAATCCGAAGAAATATAAACTGTCATTCCCTCATATTCCACTCTGTCCCACTTTTGGCTGGTACCAGTGCGCTTAAGTTTCGTTGCATTTCCAACATTTGCTATAATGTTATCATCCACGGAAGTATCACAGGAAGAGCGTACACGGACACTGCCCCCCTCCGACTTTACATAAACCGTATCAGAAACCTCTTTAAACTCCGGTGCCGGCGCTGCAGTGCGGGCTGTTTCGCTTTGGATGATCTGGGCAGTTGGCCCACTGGCATTTTCACCGGAAGCTTCTCCGTTTTCTCCAACCGCACTGTTATCTGGTGCGTTCTCTGATCCGGAAACACCTTCTGCGCCGTTTCCAGAACCATTTACCGTCTCTGCCTGTACATTTTCCGCACCCTTTCTCAGTTCTTCACTGGACTGATACCCGGAACATCCCCCTGTTAAAAGGGCTGCTCCCAGAAGAAGGGCAGCTGCTTTTATACTTACTTTTTCTCTCTGCTTTCTCATAAAATAGTTCCCCCGCCTGCTACATGATCACCCTGGTAAAATACTACAGCCTGTCCCGGTGTTGCAGCACGTACCGGCTCATCAAAACGGCATTCCACCATATCTTCTCCAATACGGCGAATCTTACATGGTGCACCTTTGTGGCTGTAGCGGATCTTGGCATTTACAGAAACTTCTTCTTCACCAACTCCATCCAGTGCCATCCAGTTTAACTTATTACAGCGGACTACATCTGTAAATACGTCCTGTCCATTTCCTAAGACTACTTCATTGGTCTCCGGGCGGATCGCTACAACAAAAACAGGATATCCCATAGCCAGGTTCAGGCCTTTCCTCTGTCCTACAGTATAGTGGGAAATCCCCTTATGGCGGCCCAGCACATTTCCATCCAGATCTACGAAATTGCCTGGTTTCATGGTCTTTCCTGTATATTCTTCAATAAAGGATGCATAATCATGATCCGGGATAAAACAGATCTCCTGGCTGTCCGGCTTGGAAGCTACAGGAAGTCCCAGTTTCTCTGCCATATCACGTATCTCATCCTTGTAATAATTTCCTACAGGCATCAAAGTATGGGAAAGCTGATCCTGGGTCAGGTTGTAAAGGGCATAGGTCTGGTCCTTTTCCGCTGTCACTGACTTTTTTATAGCATATCTGCCATTTGGCAGCTTTTCAATCCTTGCATAATGACCGGTGGCAATATATTCTGCGCCAATAGAAAGACTGCGGCGCAGCAGGGACTCCCATTTTACATAACGGTTGCAGGCAATACATGGATTTGGGGTACGTCCTGCCATATATTCTGCCGCAAAATAATCCATAACCTGTTTACGGAACTCATTTTTAAAATTCATAACATAATAAGGGATACCAATGTCCATGGCAACACGGCGGGCATCATCTACGGCACTTAAGCCGCAGCAGCCCCCCTCAGTCTCCTGAACCTCGGTATCCTCATCCTGCCATATCTGCATGGTCACGCCGATCACATCGTAACCTTGTTCTTTTAACAGCCAAGCTGCCACGGAGGAGTCAACTCCTCCTGACATGCCTACTACTACTTTTCTGCTCAATAGTTTTCCTCTTCTTCCTCTTCTCCAATATTCTCCTTAGGCTGCTCCAGTCCTTCGATCTTAATACCGTTTTTCTGGGCATAGTCCCATAAAGCTGCGTGAATAGCCTCCTCAGCTAACAGAGAACAATGTACCTTTACTGGCGGAAGTCCGTCTAATGCTTCCATAACTGCCTTATTGGTAACTTCCATTGCTTCCTGAACTGTCTTTCCTTTTACTAATTCAGTAGCCATACTGCTGGTTGCAACAGCAGCGCCGCAGCCGAAAGTCTTAAACTTCACATCACGGATGATCTGGTTCTCATCAATATCTAAGTAGATACGCATGATGTCACCACATTTTGGATTTCCTACTGTTCCTACGCCGCTGGCGTCTTCTATTTCTCCCACATTTCTGGGATGCTGAAAATGGTCCATTACTTTTTCTGAATACATGAAAAAATTCCTCCTGATATTTGGTTGATTATATTTGTAAATCCACTCACAGCCCCGCGCTGGCACGCTTCGCTGCCTGCTGGCGCAGGCGGGCTGTTTACCTATACTTATTTTTCTTTTGTGCGTCTCATATAGTCCTCATACAGCGGAGACATGCCTCTTAAGTAAGATACGATTTCCTTGATCTGGTCTACTACATAATCCATTTCTTCCATAGTGTTCTCTTCACTTAATGTCAGACGCAGGGAACCATGTGCGATCTCATGAGGCAATCCGATAGCTAACAGTACATGAGACGGATCTAAGGAACCGGAAGTACATGCAGAACCGCTGGAACCGCAGATACCAGCCATATCTAACTTGATCAGTAAAGACTCACCTTCAATAAACTGGAATGCAAAGTTTACATTGTTTGGCAGACGGTTGGTTCTGGAACCGTTGACTCTGGTAAATGGAACCTCCTCTGTCACACGCTTGATCAGATAATCTCTTAACTGAGTCTCTTTTGCAATACGCTCATCCATGGTTTCCATAGCGATCTGGGCTGCTTTTCCGTATCCTACGATACCAGGAACATTTTCAGTACCTGCACGGCGCTTACGCTCCTGGGCTCCGCCGTGGATAAAGGAACGGATCTTTACACCAGTACGGATGTACAAAAAGCCGATTCCCTTTGGTCCGTTTAACTTATGACCACTGGAGCTTAACATATCAATATGACACTCATCTACATTGATCGGCACATGGGCATAAGCCTGCACAGCGTCAGTATGGAACAAAATACCATGTTCCTTTGCGATCTCACCGATCTCCTTAATAGGCTCAATGGTTCCGATCTCATTGTTCGCAAACATAATAGAGATCAAAATGGTATCCGGACGGATTGCTTTCTTTAATTCATCTAATTTTACAACACCATTTTCATCTACATCCAGGTAAGTTACCTCATAACCTCTCTTTTCCAGATACTGACAGGTATGGAGAATGGCATGATGCTCGATCTTGCTGGTGATGATATGCTTGCCCTTTGCACTGTAAGCCTCTGCTGTAGCAACCAGTGCCCAGTTGTCAGATTCGCTTCCGCCTGCTGTAAAGTAAATCTCATTGGTTTTTGCACCTAAAGACTTTGCAATGATCTCTCTTGCATTTGTAACTGCCTTTTTGCTCTCTGCTGAAAATGTATACACAGAAGAAGGATTTCCATAATATTCTGTAAAATAAGGAAGCATTGCTTCCACAACCTCCGGCCTTGTTTTGGTAGTGGCTGCATTATCAAGATAAATCAGTTTTTCCATAATAAATCTTACCGCCTTTCTTAACATTCTAAAAGCTTTCGGGTATTTCCCGTTTATAAACTATTTTGCTGCCTTTTACTATAGCATAGTATTCCAGGAAACTCAATGTGAATACCCGATTGTTTTAATTTCATACAAAGTTAGTTGGTTTATCTCCCTTTTACCGCAGGATCATCCCTAAAAACATACCATAACAGGCTGTTATGATGCCCATACGTAATACTATTGCCACAACAGAACCGGTTACAGGGATTGCTGCGCAAAAGGCCCTGTCGATCCCCATGCTGATAAAAAGGGCAAAGCCCGGCTTTAAAAGACATTCTATCATATTGCATTGAAAATCCGCCTGTCTTCCTACAGATATGCAGCACAAAAAAGCCAGAAACAGTTCACTGACCAGAAATCCCCATAAATATCCACGGATCCCAAAAACGGGAACTGCAAAAAGCACAAAGGCCAGGCGGATCCCCATAGCTACTATGTTCTGTAAAAATGTAGTTCCTGTTTTTCCAAGACCGTTCTGTATGCTTCCCATGGTAGTGGCCAGATACATAAAAGGACATAGCCAGCATAAGACCGTGATAAAAGACCCGGAAAGTTCACTGCGAAAGATCATTGTTCCCAGGTTTTTCCCAAACCTTGTAAAAATACCGATGCATAAGATTCCCATATAACAGCTGCATTTAAAAGATAATGCTGCCATGGTAGAAATGCGTCCCTGCTCCTTCATTGCCTGGGCTCTGGCAGCTGACGGAAGCAAAAGAACTGCCATGGAATTAGTGATCGCTGATGGAAACAGGATAAATGGCAGTGCCATACTGGTAAGTACCCCGTATACGGATAATGCCTCTTTGTTGGTAAGACCATGATCAATAAGGCGGCTGGGGATCAATATTGCTTCTGCGCTTCCAAGAAGATTTAACACCAGGCGGTTTCCCATGAGAGGAAGAGCCAGAGTCAGGATTGGGACCAGATTTTTTCTCTCTTTACCCCCTTCTCTCTCCCCCTTCTGGGGCGGCACCAGAAGCAGCGCCAGAAATGTAAACGCCGCTGAAGCCATTTCCCCGATCACATGCCCTTCTACCGCCAGTCCCACAGTCACAGGTTTACCATTTTTTTCCAGATATATGACCAGCAGCCACACAGCACCCATACGGATCATCTGCTCTGCGATCTGTGAAAAAGAAGGAATATGTGCCTTGTTCATTCCATAATAATAGCCGTTAATGCAGGCGTGAAGACAGGCAAATGGTACAGAAACTGCCAATACCGGCAGATACCTGGCCGCCTGAGGCTCTGAAAGAACATTAGAAGCCAGAAATATTTTCCCTTTGCATAGCAGCAAAACAGGGATCACCGAAAGGCTTAATGACAAAGCCAGGCCACATAAAAAAACAGACCAGCCTTTCTTACGGTTAGCAGCCACATACTGGGACAGTGCCGTCTGGATGGAGCCTGCACATAAGGCAAAGGCAATGCTGAAAAAAGGATGGATCATATTATAAAGCCCCAGACCTTCTGCCCCGATGGTACGTGACATATAGATCCTGTAAAAAAAGCCTAAAATACGGCAGAAAAGCCCAGCTCCGGTAAGAAGCAGAGTCCCTTTGACAAATTCTTTTCTCCCTGGTGAAAGAAACTGGCTCACATTAAGATCCATGATCCATTCTCCTTACTATCCAATGTACTCTCAAAATCTGAAAGTACATCATAAAATGCGTTATTCCAATATATGAAAAAAAGGCCTGAAGTATTCAAAACTCCAGACCTTCCCACTATTAGAAGTATCTTAGCTATATTATTTTTTTTCTTCTTTCACAAGCTTAAAAATACCTGTCACATCTAAAACTTTTGCAATATTATAGAAAATAAAAGCATCAATAGGACACATAATGGCATTCTTTACTAATCTCGCCGGAAGAAGTACTGAAAATGCCTTTCCATAAAGAATAGACAGGCACCAGGTATTAAGGATCACATTACATATGATCGCCACTACTACATGAGCAGCAAGCACCCGCCAGAAGCTTAATTCTTTCTTATAATAAAAACTGCCGTAGATCAGGCCTGCAAGCATGGCGATCAAAGTAAAGCCCGGAAAAAATGCCCCTGTAGGCTTGATGAGATATTTTAAAATATCCATAGCGCCTGCAAAAACACTTCCTACCACCGGTCCAAACAGCATATGAACAATCTCATTGGGAATGCCTGAAAAACCAATGCGAAGGGTACTTCCAAGCTCAATACTTAAAGAACCTAATACAATGGCAATAGCTCCTAACATGGCGCAGACCGTAACGGTCTTTACCTGTCTTAACTGTCTGAAGGAACCGGTAAACAAAGTTGCTAATCTTTCCATAAAAAAATTACCTCCTTTGCAGATACCTCATACTACAATCGGAGATAATCAAGATTTTCTCTGATGCAGCGGGATGCGGCTCATGTACCGCAGGAACAGTTTCAAAAACTGCCCCTTTCGTCTGGTTGACAACTCCCTGTTCAGCCGGCACTTAACGCACATAAACCTACTCTGCTTTCTTATGTTGTTTTATAGTTATTTTTAAGTAACTATACTCCATTTTTATGGATTTGCAAGTATTTTTTTACACACATTCTGATTTTTCTTCTGTTTTCACTTCTATTTTCACTGCTGCTTTTACTTTTATTTTTGCATTTATGGTCTCCAGTAAAAAGTACCGTTTTTCTCTTCCCTGACTGCAAAATCTTCATCCCGAAGATATTCCAGACAGGAAAAACACTTGCTCATGACCATTTTTAATTTAATAAATTCATCCGTATCCTTTGGCAGCTGGGGCATGCCATAGGCAATAGATGCGATCTCACGAATGGTTTTTGGCCGTCTGCTGTGTTCCAGGATATTATGAACGATCTCCATTTTATCCAGATAAGAAAACACGATCCTTCCTACTACTCTTTTAGGATCTGTAATGTGCTTTCCGTGGGCAGGAAACAACAAACAGTCACTAAACTCATGCCTGAACCGCTCCATGGAAGCAAAATATCCCTTTAGAAGATGCTCATCCGGATATGTTGTTGCAACAATCGGTACAATTCCATCAATCACCTGATCCGCACAGAAAAATATCTTATTCTCCTTATCAAAAAGTCCCAGCTGTCCAAAGGTATGTCCCTTTAGCTCTACCGTTTCAAAGGTATAATCCCCATATTTGAGCACTTCACCAGGGCCAATAGGCTTATAAGGGAAATCCTGTACTTCAAACATCCAGCCGCTGTGATTTTCCACTTCCTTGCGCACCTGTTCAAACATATCCCATATCTGCGGTGTTCCCTCCTCTGTCACTCCCACTCTATGAAGGACTTTTGCCTGCACCAGTGGATCTGTATTTCCGGAACTGTAAAACAGACAGTCATATGGATGGCGTTCCTCTAAAGGATTCATATAAATAGTCGCACCGCGGTCTGCGTAGATACTTGCCAGACCAGAATGATCATGATGTTTATGAGTCATGAACACATCCAGATCTTCGTAAGCAATCCCCAGTTCTCCTAAAACACTTTCCATCTTTTTTAAACATCTTTCATCCCGGAAGCCGGTATCGATCATCAAACTTCTCCCGCCCTTTTTCCCCGGAATTATAAAAATATTGATCTTATTTGTAACCCCCCGGTCCGTTTCCAGAAGAACCTCATAAATACCTGGCTGGCACTCTATCATAACTGTTCTCCTCCTGTATCTTCTGATAACAAGTATAAAACATTCCCATATCATTGTCTATATTTTTTCACATAGCCCGGTCCTGTTGGCAAATCCTCCCAGCCATTACATTATGGCGCTGTATACTGGTTTCAAAAGTGCCTGACCGTGTACCATTACAAAAAGGACTCTCTCCAGTCACCTGGAAAAAGTCCCTTCTAAAAATCGTTTTTTAATTAAATCTCAATATTTTACCTATGCTGCAAACTGTGCAATCTCATCTAAAAGGTTCTGGCACTCATCTGTATGAAGGATCACTTCTACAGTCTTAGAACGAGCAAGGGATAAAACACCTACGATAGACTTGGCATCTACTACCATGCTGCCGTATTTAACGTCTGCATCGTACTCATAACGGTTCATAATACGTACAAAATCAATGATCTCTTCTGGCTGGTCGAATTTTAACTCAATCTTCTGCATTTTCGGTTCCTCCTGATCGTATATAAAAAATATCACAACCGGTACCTGTTGGGGATGTGGCTTACAATAAGCCAGGTCCCGGCTGTGCAGGTTATCTTTTGGATGTTTTTATGATAACATTCCTTTTTTGGGGATTCCATGGTAAAATCCTATCATATACGGTAATATTTTTTGATTTTGAATATGGAGTAATAAATCCTATGAAATTATTGATCGTTGATGACGAAAAACTGACCCGTGAAGGTATTTTAAAAAGCCTTCCCTTAGAAAAGCTGGGGATCCATCAGACTTTCCTGGCCGACGACGGCATACATGGCCTTAAAATTGCCTTAAAGGAAAAGCCGGACCTGATCCTTACAGACGTGCGCATGCCCCGCATGAGCGGCGTGGAAATGGCCGAGGAGATACTTAAAGTGCTCCCCAATGCCATTATCCTGTTCATGAGTGCTTATTCTGATAAAGAATACTTAAAAGCAGCTATTAAGTTAAAGGCTGTCAGCTACGTAGATAAGCCTCTTGATATGAACGAACTTACAGAAGCCTTATCCGAAGGCATCCGCCAGTACAAGTCCATTTATGCTTCTCTGAATGCCAAATGGATGCACGAATACAATCTGCGATCCCAGCTGGCACAGCTTTTAACAGAAGCAGATCCAGACGAACAGGCTCCTGTGATCGGAGCACAGTTAAAACCTCCTGTAGGGGAAAATTCTTATTTTACAGCCCTGATCCTGGATTGCCTTACCCCAGTATCTGAACTGCCTTCTGGACATATCAACGAAATACAGCACAGCTTTCAGGAATATCTGGCACAAAAAGGATTTCAGGCCCTTGATTTTGTTAAAACAGACCGTTTTATCATCTATTTTATCTGCAGCAATGAAAAACCTGAAAAGACCATTTTGATCAACTGTGCCACAGACCTTAAAGACCGTTTTAAAGGACTGACTTCCTTCTTCCTCTCCATGGGACCTGCGGTTTTGGGATTTAAGCGTGCTTCTTTCTCATTTGAAACTGCAAGAGAACTTTTAAAGCGAAGCTTCTTCCATGACCCTGATACTCTTTTAATGGAAACAGAAAACGAGGTCGCCAACCAGCCTCTTACAGATATCACGATGGATCTGACTGTGGCACTTACCAATAAAAATGAAGAAGCTGCCCTTGCTGCCGCCGACCATTTCTATCAGTCTGTACACAACAGCCCGGCAATCTCCTCCAGCCAGGTCCGTGACCTGTATTTTAAGTATCTGGTGAAATTAGATGAGATCAGTATGTCTAACCATATCTCCCTGTGGCAGAGAGAAGGTCTGGAATCCGAATCTATCTGGGAAGGGATCATGGCTTGTGCAGCTTTAAAAACACTTCATCAGTTCTTCTGTGAAAAAATAAAGCTGTATTTTGAGCGCCTGCTCTCAAACAAAGATGAAAACCCGGTGGTATTCCAGATCAAGGAATACCTGCATCACAATTATGCTGTTCCATCTCTGTCAGTACCTGATATCAGTGAACATGTACATTTATCTCCTGCTTATGTGTGTACTTTATTTAAAAGCGAAACCGGCCAGACCTTAAATCAGTATCTTACTGATTACCGGATCAAAATGTCCAAGCAGTTTTTAAGTGATCCTCTTTATAAGATCACAGATATTTCTGCAAAAGTAGGCTACAGTGACGGAAATTATTACAGTAAAGCCTTTCGCAAGATCGTAGGGCTTTCACCATCTGAATACAGGGAGAAGATGCTTTAATGAACTTTTTTGACCGGATCCTTCATTATTATATTTATGACATGCGTTTAAAGAAAAAGCTGGTGGTATCCCATACCATCCTTTTTCTGTTGCCTACAGCCGTCCTCATCTGCTTTCTATTTTTAAATATTTTCCGCATTGTCATAGATGACGCCCTCCGTTCTGAGCAGGCCTTAAGTTCCCAGTCTGTGCTGTCTGCGGAAAATCTGGTATCTCATGTGACCCATGCTTCTGACACGCTGAATTCTTCTTATGTGATCCGGGATATGTTTGACATTTCAAACGCCCAGGCCCAGAGCCTGATACCATCCAGAAATAAAATAAATAACCTGTTACGCCTAGCAGATACCCTTACAGACCACTCTCTCATCGAATCTGTAACCTTTTACTATGACGACCATATCTATCATAAACTTGAACAATTTAACACTGATACCCAGAAGCTGTTCCTGCCTCTTTCCCAGGTTTCCAGTCCATGGTTAAAACACTTTGAAACAACAGGAGCATCCCAGCTTTTTGTTCCTAAAGTCGATCTTTCTGAAAAAGAGGTAACGGAACATGGTCCTCTCGCCTATATCAAGCCTATTTTTTACCGTTCCTATGATGGCGATCCAGAATTCATTGCTGCCTACTCTGCCATTTATTTCTCTGAAGATGCATTTGAAGAGATCTTAAAAAAAGATTCTACTATAAAAGATGAATTTTCTTTTCTTATAAATGATGACCTGGATCTAATATCTGCTTCTGATCCATCTCTATTTTCAAATAACCTGGCGATCCAGGCTTTACAATCTGACCCATCAGCCAGCGGACAGTTCCAGCTGATAAACTACAGGGAATTTTCTGCCTATACTGCCTGCTTCCCATTAAAAAATACAGACTGGTATATGTGTTCCCTGATCCCCAGAAACCAGGTGGCTGGTATAGGCCACTCCGTTGTAACTAATTTTGCCGTCACCTATGGCATGATCGCACTATTTGCCCTTTTCATCGCCTACAAACTGTCTGAATCAATCGCTGACCGTATCATCGGCGTAGCACTGCAGATGGAAACCATACGAAAAGGACGGCCGGAACCTTTGGAACTTTCTGATGCCGGAAACGATGAGATCGGTGTATTATCCGGAACTTATAATTATATGACGGCTGAGATCAATCATCTGATGGACTATGAAGAAAAAGCTGCAAAAGAACTGCGGAATGCGGAATTTAGGGCACTTCAGGCACAGATCAATCCTCATTTTCTTTACAATACACTGGATATGATCAACTGGCTTTCTCAGTCCGGACAAAGTGAAAAGGTAACTGAGGCTATCCAGGCTCTTACCCGTTTTTACCGTCTGACCCTTGGGAGCCGGGATCTGATCAGCACAGTACATGACGAAGTGACCCATGTAACCCTTTATATGCAGCTTCAAAATATGCGTTATAACGACTGTGCGGAATTTATTGCCGATGTACCTCCGGAGCTTGACAGTTTTTCTATTCCAAGGCTTACCTTTCAGCCTATTGTGGAAAATGCGCTGCTTCATGGCATTATGATGAAAGAAGAGAAAAAAGGGACCATCCTGCTCACAGGATGGAAAGAAGGAAATGATATCGTATTCATTATCTCTGATGACGGAGCCGGAATCCCACCGGAAAAGCTGGATTCCCTTCTAGATGAGCACACACAGGCTGTTGTAGGATCCTCATCAAGACACATAGGGGTATCAAATACTAACCTACGTCTGAAAAGCCTTTACGGAAGCAAATACGGCCTTTCCTTTACCAGCGTACCTGGTCAGGGAACAGAAGTTACCCTGCGGATCCCGGCGCTGGAAGATGAATTTTAAATTTTCAGTCTGCAAAACTCTTCTGCAAAGGCTTCCGCCTCTTCCAGTGTGTTTTTCCATCCATATTGCTTCAGGTCCACCTGGTTATCCATGGACACTTCCACTCCTTCTTCTTCTAATAGAAGACGCTGAAGGTCCGGATAATCAAAAGAAGCTGCACCGGAAAGAATCCCTTTGCTGTTTACCACCTTATAAGCTGGCACTTCACCTGCCAGCTCTTTTTTTAACCCGTATCCTACCTGTCTGGCATTCTTTGGGAAACCGCATAAAAGAGCTGCCTGTCCATAAGTAATGACTTTTCCTTTGGGAATTGCCCGGCATACGATCCCCAGCCTTTTATAAAAATCCATTTTTCATACCCCCTATGCACCAGATGTCCTCTCGGAGTCTTTCCTGCATCTGCCTTTGTGGCCGATTTTTCGCCAGTCGCACCCAAATTTCATCACCGTACGCACCGCGTACGCCTCAGAAATTTGGGCACAACTGACAAAAAATCTTCTCGCAAAATCAAGTACAAAAAGATTCCGAGAGTACAGATATAAAAATGCAGGAGGCATTGATAAGTATGAAGAAACGTTTTGTTATTACAGCGCTGGCACTGGCTTTGACTGCAGGTAGTGCGATGACATCTTTTGCAGCAGGTTTTACAGGTACAGGAAAGGGAGTAAAGTATCAGTGGGGTGACGGATCTTACTGCACCAACAACTGGGTACAGTACAGAAATCACTGGTTCTATTTTGGTGATGACCAGTTAATGAGAACCGGATGGATCCAGAGAGATGGCACCTGGTACTATGCAGCTGATACCGGCGAACTTCAGGGCGGTATTATGAAGATCAATGGAAATGTTTATTATTTCGACACCAGCAGCTGCAAGATGGTAACTGGCAACTATAACTATAATGGCGGAAACCATGAGTTTACAGAAAATGGAACCACAGACGGCGGTCCATACGTTTACAATGAATGGAACAGCAACGGCACCATTAAACGTGGAGCTAAGTTCGGTGTAAGATAAACTGTAACCGGTACATCATTTCGTAAATGATGTACCGGTTCCCTTTCTATTTTTCTGGTCACCATTGACCAAATCACAAAATCCATATAAGATATTCTTTAAGGGCACATCCAAAAGAAATATCGATCGTGGGAAAATGGAAAACAGGAGAAAAGAAAGGTATGACGGAAAACAGAACAGAAATGAAACGTCGAGAGTATCTTATAGGCGATATGTCCGAGATCGTGGGCATAAGCCGGGATACTCTCCGTTTTTATGAGAAAAAAGGGATCATAAAATCAAGAAAAAAGGAAAATGGATATCGTTATTATCTGGAAGAAGATATCCTTCGGCTTATGTTTATTGTATACAGACGGAAGATGAACCAGAGTCTGGAAGAAATTGAAAGATATATAAAGGAAGAGAATTCCTTAGAATGTATGAAAGACCATTTAGCAATGCGTATAAAACAGGAGGAAGCCAGCATACAGTATCACCAGCAGGCGATCGCACGTATGCAGCTTGCTGAACGGGATATGGACCAGGCCGAGAAATATGAGGGAAAATATACTTTTAAAAATTTCCCCACAGCTTATAAATTGGGGGTTTGCGAAAGCCTTCTTGAGGGTCTGAAGCAGTGGTTTGCCATGTCTTCGACGATAAAAGGTCTGGACATGACATATTTTTATACATTATTTTCAATGGAAAAAGACGGTCTGCAGGAGAGGGAAACCAATCTGCTTCTTTATAAAGGAGTAGAGCAGTGGATCCGAAAAGGATTTCAGCCGGAGCAGTATAAACTGACAGAACCGGTTCCCTGTATTTATACCATTGTGAAATCAGAAAGCATTTATCTGGATGAAGAGGTTGCCTGGAAAATGTATAACTGGGGAAAATCCCAGGGTGTAGAGCCGGAACAAGTTTTTTATGCCAATAATATGACAACATTTTTGGGAGAGGAAAAAAATATTCACTTTATGGAGCTATATATGCCGGTGAAAAGAGAGCAGTAAAACAGGATAAGCCGGGAAAATTCAAAAGCAGATTTCCAAAATCTATGAAAATGTGGATAAAAAATCCACAAAATTTTCTATTTCCACATAAAAATACATATTTCCCCACAGTTTCCCCATGGTTTACACACACTATAAACAGAGTTATCCCCAAAGTTATCCACATTATCCACCGACAAACACAAGATATGTGGTAAAAAAAAGGGGAAATACAAGATTTAGATTGTGGATAACTTTTGCACTACAGGAAGGTGTATTTTCCCGTGCACCAGATCATAAAATGTGTATAAATGGGTGTGTAAGGAACGCAGAAAAAGTCATATGTTAAATTATATCTGGAGCGGAATGCTTTTTCTGGGGATCATATGGGGAGCATTTCATGGAAGACTGGCTCAGGTAACAGAAGGAGCTTTAAGCGCAGCCGGGGAAGCAGTAACATTAAGCCTCACCATGGTGGGGATCGTAGCTTTCTGGAACGGGATCCTGGAGATAGGAAGCAGGGCCGGGCTGGTAGAGCAGCTTTCAGGGAAAATGAGGCCCATATTAAAGTTTCTGTTTCCAGATCTGCCAACGGACTGTGAAGCCGCCAGACAGATTTCAGTAAATTTCATTGCAAATATTTTAGGGCTTGGCTGGGCCGCAACCCCTGCGGGACTTAAGGCCATGAAAGAACTGGAAAAAATAGAAGAGATGCGCAGAAAAGAGAAAAGCACGGTTCGGGCAGTTCCCAAAGGCACTGCCAGCAATGAAATGTGTACGTTTTTGGTCATGAACATATCATCCCTTCAGCTGATCCCGGTGAATATCATCGCTTACAGAAGCCAGTATCACAGTGTATCTGCGGCAGCTGTTACAGGTCCATGCCTTGTGGCAACTATGGTAAGTACTCTGGCAGCGGTATTTTTTTGCAGGATCATGGATCGTTCCAATAAAAAAGGAGACGTACTTTAACGTCTCCTTCTGTCTAACTGTCTGTTCTTTGCATAATAGACCCGTTTATCTTCATACATTCTGGCATCTGCTTCAGACAGAGCCTTTTCAGCATTGTCAGTACAATCTTCTACCCACACAGAGCCAAGAGACAGGTGAACGGAGCCTTCTGCCATATCTGCCAGTATAGAACGGATCATGGACTGGAACAGATTTTCTGTAATGCCCGGTATGAGCACAATAAACTCATCACCACCAATACGGTATACACATTCCTCCGGAAAATGGGATTTCAGTTTTTCACAGGCATAAAGAAGGGCTTTATCGCCAGCCTGATGTCCCAAAGTATCATTGATCTGTTTTAATCCCATAACATCACCGTAAAGTATGCCCAGACTTTGGCCCTTGGTAAGGGAAGCCAGCTGTTTATTCAGGGCATGGCGGTTTTTCGCACCGGTCAGCTGGTCATAATAGCTTAAGTTTTCCAGCTTTTCAACCAGATTTCTGCGTCGCAGCATGGAATCGATAAAATGTCCAAATAGCTGAAGCATAAAAGCAATATGATCCATACGATCAAGGGGTGGATTGTCGATACCATAGAAAGCGATTATATCCTGATTGCGGGAAATAGGGCTGGTGACCAGCCGTTTAATATTCTGGGGCATAAGTGTTTCATACACAACAGGATCATAAGACATAATATCATCCAAATTCCGGATGATCACGCTTTCTCCTTTCTGGAAAGTGGAAGACCATGTTCCCAGTGCTTCCGGTGGGATATTGTGCAGCATATTTATCTGGGGAGAAACGCCACAGGTGCACCATTCAAAGGTATTATCAAAGTTGCCATGTTTATTTTTCTCGAAAATATATACCCGGTCGCTGTGGAACATCTGTCCCAGATACTGCAATAATGTATTAATAGACTGTTTAGGTGTTTCTTCTGCCAGAGCACAGCGAAGCCCTTCATTGATCAGAGCTTCAGTGTCTGTAAACTGGGAGAAAGTTTTCTTTGTCATTTCCTGGGTATCCAGATCGATCGCTATTTCAATCCGGATCCTGCGCCCGTCATCAATGACCATAGTATCTTTCAGCAGAAAAGAACGATTCACCATCGGATTAAAACGGGACCATTCGTAAAATTCATCTGGTTTTAAGCGTTTATTGGTACACATTGCGCAGGGAGAGGAGCATTGCTGCAGGATTTCGTAGCATTTTTTACCTTTATAAGCAGCCTTATCCTTAAAATGGAACAGATTTCTGGCTGTTTTGTTTAAATAGATCAGTTCATATGTATCTATATCAGAAGCATAAACAGCTTCATTCATATTTTCAAAAAATTCCCAAACTTTAGACATAAAAAATCGCTCCTGGTGCATAACTATATTATTTATTATATCCGATTTTTTTGAAAAATGGTAGGAGAATTTTTAGACTTTCTTCGACAAATATTAATACTTATTTGCTGAAACAGAGTTATAATACCTTATATTCAGGTTCTCCACATGCCTGCTTAGCTGCCTGTTATCCCAGGCGGAAACTCTCATGAATGATTTGTGAAAAACAGAAAGGACGGGAATAGATGAAACAGAATGGGAATAAAATCCGGTATATGAAATATAAGGGTTCTCTGAAATTGGCAGCAGCAGTGCTTGCAGTTTCGCTGGCTTTTCCTATGGCAGCCCAGGCCAAAGCATGGGATTTTGAAAATGGCAGTTATGTAGATGCTTCAGGTGCGCCTGTTGAGGGGGCAGTGGCAAAAGGTATTACCGTGACAAAATACCAGAACCGTGCAAATAAGGAAAATGGTATTGATTGGGGAAAAGTGGCTGCAGATGGTGTTGGTTTTGCCATGATTCGTATTGGCTATTATAAAGACAGGGATCCGTATTTTGAACGGAATATAACAGAAGCAGCAGCCCATGGCATAAAAACAGGCGTGTTCTTCTATACGCAGGCGCTGGATGCACAGACGGCAGCAGATGAGGCAGAGTATGTGCTCCAGGTCATTAAGGATTTTCCGGTTTCCTATCCGGTAGCTTATGATGTGGAGTCTAATTACCTGTTGGAACAGGGTTTAAGTGCAGCCCAGATCACGGAAAATGTAAATGCCTTCTGCAAGGTGATCGCAGATGCAGGTTATTGCCCTATTGTGTATGCAAATAATGACTGGCTTACCAATCACTTAAATACAGCAGATATCCCATATGATATCTGGTATGCACGTTATGGCACAGTAAACAGTTATCCAAACCGCACTATCTGGCAGTGCACTCAGGAAGGAAATGTAGATGGGATTAATGATCATGTGACCATTGAACTGTCGTTTACAGACTATAGTTCTAAAATCCCTGCAAATAGCTGGAAGAAGATTGATGGCAGATGGTATTACATGAAAGATTATGTGAAGCAGACCGGCTGGGTACAGGTGGGAGATAACTGGTATTATATGGATGCAAATGGAGCCATGGTCAGCAATACGGAAATGGTCATTGATGGCAGGACTTACCGGTTCGCTGCAAATGGAGCTATGATGTATTGAAATAAAAACCTATAAACCTATTGACAAGTAGGTTTATAGGTTTTATAATACCCATAAATCAAAACCCAGTGAACAGATAGGCATATGTGCTGTGCATGGAAAGGAACTTATTATGGCAGGAATTGTTAAGGGAGCAGCAGGATTAGTAGGAAACACACCACTTTTAGAGCCGGTAAATCTGGAGAAAAAAGAAGGATTAAAAGCAAGAATTTTACTGAAGCTGGAATACTTTAACCCGGCAGGAAGCGTAAAAGACCGTGTAGGAAAGGCAATGATCGAAGATGCAGAAGCAAGAGGCGTTTTAAAACCAGGTTCTGTTATTATTGAACCAACTTCCGGAAATACAGGTATCGGACTTGCATCTGTAGCGGCATCCAAGGGCTACCGCGTGATCTTAACCATGCCGGAGACCATGAGCGTAGAGCGCCGCAACATTTTAAAGGCATATGGCGCTGAGATCGTCCTTACACCTGGGGATAAGGGAATGAGCGGAGCTATCGCAAAGGCAGATGAACTGGCAAAAGAGATCCCGTACAGCTTTATTCCAGGCCAGTTTGTAAACCCTGTAAACCCGAAGATCCACAAAGAGACCACAGGTCCTGAGATCTGGAGAGATGCAGAGGGTCAGGTAGACTTCTTCGTAGCAGGTGTAGGTACAGGCGGCACAATTACCGGTGTTGGCACATACTTAAAAGAGCAGAACCCAAATGTAAAGGTAGTAGCAGTAGAGCCTGCAACTTCTCCTGTTCTGTCTGAAGGACATGGCGGTGCACATAAGATCCAGGGAATCGGTGCTGGTTTCGTACCCAAGGTACTGGATACCAAGATCTACGATGAGGTTATGCCCATCGACAATGAGCATCCATTTGAAGCATCCAAGCTTCTTGCAAAGACAGAAGGTATCTTAACCGGTATCTCTTCTGGTGCAGCTTTATATGCAGCCATCCAGCTGGCAAAACGTCCTGAAAACGAAGGAAAGACCATTGTAGCTCTTCTTCCAGACAGCGGTGACAGATACTACTCCACTCCATTATTTACTGAGGCATAATTCCGGGTATCGTATACTCTCATCCCCATATTCATAAAAATATCCATTTCCACGTATGTTGTAAAAACAAAGCATGTGTGGGGATGGGTATTTTTTATGGGTTTTCTTTTGTTTTTATCAGATCTTATGGTTCCACTTATTATTTTTTATATTGTTGGTTTCGGCATCCTTGCAAAACGTCAGGTATTTGATGATTTTCTGCGGGGTGCAAAAGAAGGGATAGGCACTGTGGTTCAGGTGGTACCTTCTTTAGTGGGGCTGATGACCGCTGTAGGCGTACTTCGGGCATCAGGATTTTTAGAATTTTTAAGTCAGATTTTAGAAGCACCGGCCACTTCCCTGGGGCTTCCGGGGCCAATTATCCCCATTGCCTTTGTGCGCATGATCTCCAACTCCGCTGCTGTTGGTCTGCTATTAGACTTGTTTAAAAATTATGGCCCTGACTCCCGGATCGGCCTTATGGCCTCCATTCTTATGGGAAGTACAGAAACTGTACTTTATTGCATGAGTGTATATTTTGGTTTTGTGGGTATCAGTCGTACCCGGTACACACTTGCAGGGGGATTTTTGGCTGCGCTTGTCAGTCTGGCAGTGGGGGTATTTCTGGCTGACCGTCTGGTGGTTTTATAGTATCTGGTTTTGCTACTTTTCACGGGTAGGAATTTTCTGAACTGAAAATTCCGTATGATACAGTTGTGACCGCGGATTTTGCCGATTCGGAATGCGGAGCATCGGCAAAATCCTGTTACAGTGCGCGGGCATGGAGAGCCCGTGTACTGTAACCTGTTTTTTTCACATTTAAATACGGCAAGTATATTCTATTGAATAAATCCTCATTCTCCGATATACTAATACAGGAAATGGATTTTCAGAGTCTTTTCTCCAAAGTCAAGTACAAAAAGATTCCGAGAGTACATTAGACACACAGGAGGCTGCAATAAAAATGGATAATGATTATCTGATCAAAAAACCGCCCTTACAGGCGTTATTTTTATTTTCACTGCCAATGATTATAGGAAACCTGTTCCAGCAGACTTATACCATGGTAGACTCTGCCATTGTAGGCCGCTATGTCAGTGAGCAGGCTCTGGCAGCGGTAGGTGCTTCCTATGCACTGACCAATATCTTTATCTGCGTAGCTATTGGCGGCGGTATCGGCGCATCGGTGATTGTAAGCCGGTATTTTGGTGCAAAAGAATACGGAAGAATGAAGACTGCTGTATTTACGGCTCTGTTATCTTTCCTGGGTATCAGCTTAGTCCTTGGCGTGGCAGGTCTGTTCCTTGGAAACCAGATCATGATCTGGTTAAACACCCCTCAGGATTGCCTGGATATGGCAGCACAGTATCTGCAGATCTATTTTTTGGGACTGCCCTTCCTTTTTATGTACAATGTGCTTTCCGCTATGTTCAACGCACTGGGAAAATCCAGGATCCCACTGTATTTTCTGATATTCTCTTCGGTATTTAATGTAGTCCTTGATATTATCATGGTCACAAAAATGGATATGGGAGTAGCCGGTGTTGCCTGGGCTACTTTGATCGCACAGGGAATTTCCGCTGTCCTTTCCTTTGCGGTTCTTATTAAAAACCTAAACGATCTGGAAGGAAAGCAGAAAACACTGTTTGATACAATGGAGCTGTCAGAAATGACCCGTATAGCTATTCCGTCTATTCTCCAGCAGTCTACTGTATCCATTGGTATGATGCTGGTACAGTCTGTAGTCAACGGCTTTGGCTCCGAGGCACTGGCAGGTTTTTCTGCAGCCATGCGTATTGAGTCCATCTGTGTTGTGCCAATGTCTGCCATCGGAAATGCCGTTTCATCCTATACAGCGCAAAATATCGGAGCACAGCAGAAAGACCGTGTTGTTCAGGGACTTCACGCAGCCAGTAAAATGGTCATTGTCTGTGCAGCAGTTATCTGCTTCTTTTTAGAGGTATTTAACCGGGGGATGATCGGACTGTTCATTGGAAATGAAGGAACGGCAGTTGCACTTTCCACAGGAATCGGTTATCTTACCTTTATGGGCTGGTTTTTCTGCTTTATTGGTTTTAAAATGGCAGTGGATGGCCTGCTGCGCGGTGCCGGTGATATGAAAATGTTTACCGTTGCCAATCTGGTAAACTTAGGAATCCGTGTGATCATCGCCATTACGTGTGCTCCAAGATTTGGCATTGCCATGGTCTGGTGCGCAGTTCCTGTGGGCTGGTTTGCAAACTGGGCCATCTCCTATGCAGAGTACCGCACAGGAAAATGGAAGACAATGTAATGCGTACAGAGAGAACATATAATTGAGAAAGAGGTACAAAATGGAGCGTTACCTGAAATTCAGAAAAGAATATCCCCGTTTTTTCTATAGAGGTTACAGCACAGAAGAAACATTAAACGAATTAAAGATCACATATACCTTTGAAATAGAAGGCCTTTCCGAATTTACTCCCACCTGGACATTTCCAAAAAATGGAAATACACAGGTGAAATGGAATGAAGACCCATTGATGAAGAAAATGATCTTTTCCCTGGGAATGGTAGAACTGGTCAGCTACTGGAAAATCACCTGTTCACCACAGGTAGTGATTGAAGCAGGCGCTTTAAACAAAGATCAGATCCTCTGGTGGAAAGATCTGTATTTTAATGGTCTTGGGGAATTTTTCTACGTAAATAAGATCACAGAAGCAGACCCGGAAGGCTTTATGGAGATGGTTTGTGCATTGGGTGAAGAAGTAAAAGAACCCCATGACTATGCAAAGAAACAGGATACAACAGGCTCTGAAAAAGGCGTATTAGTTCCTGTAGGCGGTGGAAAAGATTCTGCAGTTACTCTGGAGCTGTTAAAGAGTGCAGATGTGCCTGTTTTCGCCTATATCATTAATCCAAGAGGTGCTACTATCCATACTACAGAGTCTGCAGATCTGGACGCAGACCATGTGATCAGTGTACATCGTACACTGGATAAGCGCATGCTCCAGTTAAATAAAGAAGGTTTCTTAAACGGACATACCCCATTTTCCGCGCTGGTGGCATTTTCCACTGTGATCGCAGCTAGGATGGCAGGTCTTTCCTATATTGCGCTGTCCAATGAATCCAGTGCAAATGAAAGTACAGTCCAGGGAAGTACGGTAAACCACCAGTATTCCAAGAGCTTTAAATTTGAGACAGATTTTCACCGTTATCAGACTGACTATCTGCCGGGAAGTGCCTACTATTTCAGTATGCTGCGCCCATTAAGCGAGTTCCAGATCGCAAAATATTTCGCAAAACAGAAGCAGTACCACGCTATCTTCAGAAGCTGTAATGCGGGAAGCAAAACAGACAGCTGGTGCGGCCATTGTCCGAAGTGCTTATTTGTATACTTTATTCTTTCTCCTTTCCTTTCCAGGGAAGAAGTGAAAGAAATCTTTGGAACGGATATGTTAGAAGATGAGACCATGCAGTCTACTATGGAACAGCTGGTCGGCATCCAGGAAGAAAAGCCATTTGAGTGTGTGGGAAGCAGGGATGAGATCAACACAGCTCTTGTTATGACAATTGACCGTCTGGAAAAAGATGGGGAAAAACTGCCTTATCTTTTAAAATATTATAAAACTACCGGTCTGTATGAAGAATACAAGGTCAAAGGAGATCATTTCTCCGGATATTTTGATGAGCAGAACCTGGTTCCAACAGCCTGGGAGAAATTAGTACGTAAGAACTGCAAATCACAAGAGTGTGAAGAAGAGGCATAAAACTATGATGATCGAAAGAATAATTCCCTGGGTAAAGGGAAAAAAGGTACTGATACTGGGGTTTGGACGTGAAGGTAAATCTACCTGGAATGTGTTAAAAAAGCTGGATTGCTGTGCCCTTGTAGATGTGGCAGATATGGCACATCCTAAAGAAAAGCCGGAAGGTATTGGCAAATGGACTGCAGGTGAGGACTATCAGAAATGCTTAAACGACTATGATGTGGTATTTAAAAGTCCGGGTGTAGTCCTTGAAAAGCCGGTTAAGGAGTATACCAGTCAGATATTATCCCAGACAGAGCTGTTTTTCCAGTGCTTCAGGGACCAGATCATTGGAATTACCGGAACTAAGGGAAAAAGCACTATTACCACTCTGATCTATCATCTGTTAAAAGAAGCGGGAATGGATACCATTCTGGTTGGAAATATCGGGATTCCGGTATTTGACCATATGGAAGAAGTGGGACCGGATACCAGGATCGTTTGCGAACTTTCCTGTCATCAGCTGGAATACATGACTGTTTCCCCCCATATTGCTATTCTCACCAATCTCCATGAGGAGCATTTAGACCACTATGGCACTCTGGAAAAATATGTGCAGGCAAAGCGTCATATTTATTCAAACCAGAAGGAGGGAGACGTTCTTGTATGCAATGTGCAGTGTCTGCCAAAGAAGGGAACCTGCACCTCTAAGCTGATTGCAGCAAAGCCTTCTTTTGAGGAAACATTATTTGAAATACCAGGTGTTTCAGGACAGGAAGCAGTCCTGCCGGAACAGATCGATGTCTGGAAAAAAATGGAGATCATACAGGAAAATGATGGAACAAAAGCCAGCTATGACGGTCATTTTATAAAGATCCCAACAGACCAGATCCGGCTTTTAGGACAGCACAATTATTTTGATATCGGCATTGCCTATGCAGTGTGCAGCCTTTTAAAAATAGAAGATACAGTATTTATCAATGGTCTTAAGTCCTATCAGCCGCTGCCTCACCGCTTACAGCCATTAGGGGAAAAAGACGGCATTAAATATTATGATGACTCTATTTCCACTATCTGTGAAACGACCATTCAGGCGTTAAATACACTGAAAGATGTGGATACAGTCCTCATAGGCGGCATGGACCGGGGGATCGATTACAGTGAACTGATCAATTTCCTTTCCGGACATAAGGTTCCCCATATTATCCTGATGGAAGCTACCGGAAAGCGTATTTTAGAGGAGATCCTGAATGGATATCCGGATTTTCAGGATAAAGACCGTCTGGTGCTGACGGATCATCTGGAGGATGCAGTAGCCAAAGCAAAAGAACTGACCAGACCAGGGCACAGCTGTCTTATGTCACCGGCAGCAGCCAGCTATGGTATTTTTAAAAACTTTGAAGAGCGGGGTGAAGTTTTTGCACGCCTGGTGTCTGGATTAGACAAGTTAATGTAAAAACATAGAAAAAACACAGGTTTTTAAGAATTTTATAAGGATTTAGGGGCTTGTGTACATGGATAAAATACGATACAATCTGTAAGAAGCTTTTTAGAAACGTGAAAGGGAAGAATGTGGGAACCTACGATACACTGAATGATGTACTTGTGAACCTGTTTCGGGATATCAATAGTATAGAAGAGAAAGCGATAGCCAGTCAGGAATATCAGGATCTGACCAATAACGATATGCATGTGATCAATGCTATCGGGATCGGTACAACTAAAAATATGTCATCCATTGCAAAGGAATTGTCAGTGACCGTGGGTACGCTGACTATTTCTATGAACAGCCTTGTGAAAAAAGGCTATGTGATCCGGTGCCGCAGTACACAGGATCGCCGGGTGGTTCATATCTCTCTTTCAGAAAAAGGTGTCAAAGCATATTATCACCATAAACATTTCCATGAACAGATGATCCAGGGAGTGGTTGGTGTGCTGACAGAAGAGGAACTTCAGGCGCTGATCAAAGCCCTGACAAAGTTAAATTCCTGGTTCAGAAGCTTTGGCGAGGACGAATAAGGAGGCAACATTATAATGAAAAAATGGTTATTAGGTCTGCTGACAGCTATGATGGCAGTTTCACTGGCTGCATGTACACCGACCACTGAAAAACAGAAAGAAACAAAATCAGCTGCAGAAGCGCAGACACAGATGGAAGCACAGACTACTGGCGGTGCCAGTGATAAGGTACCGGATCCAAACGTAGCTCCGGTTGCTATTATTTCTATATATCACAAGGGTGACGGTGACAGCCTTGTCCAGGATATGGATTCCCTGGACAGTGATGAACTGGATCCGCAGGCTTTAGTAAATAAGATGATGGAGTACGGTATCTTTACAGAAGGAACTGAGGTTTTGGATTTCAACATTACCGGTGAAGATGACAACAAGACAGCTGTCTTAAATCTGAACCAGGCAGAAAATAACGAAGGCGTTTCTGATAATGCATTTCTGGTAGAAATTGGAAATACCTTTGTAGAAAATTTTGAATTATCCAAGCTGGCTCTTCAGGTAAACGGAAAAGACCTGGCAGGTGCGGCAGATCTTTCTTATGAAGCTGATTATGAAAATGTAGACTGATCATAACGCAGATAAAAATTGAATGAATGACAGAATGAAAATGTTCCGAAGGACATAAAAGTGTTTTCCGGAACATTTTTTTGCGTTATACTGGAGACTATGCAGCAAATGTCAATAAAATCCACCTTTTCCCCGATATTTTCGGTTAACTGTACTAAAGAAATTTTCGATAATAGGAAAATAGAAAGAATCTACGACAACATAAAAAGGGGGATTATACACATGAAAGTTGCTGTTACTGGAAGCTTAAAAGCAGGAGAGAATGCACCTATTATTTACCGGGGGGATTTTAAAAACATTTTTCCTATGATGCGTGAAGACGGGTTTGGAGCGGTGGAATTGCATCTTCGGGATTCCAGGGAGATCGACAGAAAAAAACTGGATAATGAACTGAAAAAAAACAGTCTTACGCTTACATCTATTGGTACAGGGGGAGCATATGGCACCTGGCATTTAAATATTGCAGATCATGATAAGGATATAAGAAAAAAAGCAATAGAGTGTTTGAAAGAACACATGATCACGGCATCTCCTTATGAAGGGGTGATCATCATTGGTTCTATGCAGGGGAGATTTAAAGATGCAGGCTCACCGGAAGAGTTTGTGAATAATGTAGAAGAAAGTCTGGACATTTTAGACCGTATGGCTCAGGAATATGGAGTTTATATAGGATATGAACTGATGAATCATTATGAAAGTGATTTCCTGTTTCGTATAGAAGATGGAATTCGTTTTTTAAATGAGCATTCCTACAAGAGAACAGGTATTCACATTGATACAGTCCATATGAATGTGGATGAAAGTGATATGGGAGCGGCAATCCGTAAGGCTGGAAAGCTGATAAATCATATTCACATAGCGGATAATGATCGCTATTATCCAGGGCATGGACATATAAATTTCAGGGAGATTATCCAGGCATTAAAGGACATAGAGTATGACGGGACTTTAGCACTGGAAATTTTTTCTAAACCAGAAGCAAGGCTCTGTGCCCGAAAATCCAGGGAGTATCTGAGATTTATTTTGGAGGAGGTTTATGGCAGGGAAAAAGGACAGAAAATTTGTTAGTATTGGAAAAAAAATCATATGGAATATAACGATTATAACGGTTATTGTTGCGATCATATTTTCTATTTATATTTATTCTTCCATGCAGAAAAATGCAGTCAAACGTTATGAAAATCAGATAATAACCAATGCAGAAGTGTCTGGAAAGAATATTGATCATTATATAAGCAGTATGATTAAAGCAATAAGATCGGTTTATATTAATCATCAGCTTATGCGGTTTTTGAAAAATAATCACAGTGACGAAGCACTGGAAGAAAATGAAAAGCTGATTATAGAGTATTTTAAATCTGTATATTATGCATCTACAGTGGCATCACAAATATATTTGGTCATACCGGGTACAGGGGGAGAAAAGAATTTTTCCATGTTATATATTCCGAGGATCCTTAAATTTTTTGCTCAGGAATCCAAAGAAGATCTGACATTTCCTGCTATGGAAAGTTACAAGGATATTTATATTGAACCTACTCATGTAAAGACAAGCTATGGACATAATGTATCGACTATTGACAGTTATCCCCTTCAGGAACAGGTATTTACAGTCTGGCTCCCAATTTCAGATCTTCCGGCAAGGACAAAACCAATTGCTTATATTGCAATTGATCTTCCTATTTCTTTTATTACGGATAACTGCAGGGTTGTATACAATCAATCGGAAGCTATGTATGTGGTAGATGAAAATAATATTATTGTGGCTTCCAGCGATACGCAGGCCCAGATGAAAAGCTTCTTGGAGTATTATCCTTCTTATTCTGAATTAGAGCAAGCAGGGATTTTCACCAGGTATGGTGCTAAATTTCTGTCAGAGGTTGATATTGTTTCCAAGTATTTTAACTGGAAGATCATAACAGCCATTGATCCAGACAGTGTATATGCATTAACTCTTACCCAGATGCTTTCCATACTGGGAATATTTGGAATATTGGTAGTACTTTTATGGTGTATTACTTCTTTCAGAATATTAAAGTATACGGTGTCACTGCGTCAGATTACTACATATATGGAACGAGAACGGGAAATGAAAAGCTGGGACAAAGGAAAAAAGATCGGTGAATGTATCATTTATGGTGAAAATGATGAAATAAGTTCGCTGATTGATTCTTTTGAAAAGCTGATGGATTCCTTAAAAGAACATGCAATTCAAAAATATGAATTGAAACTGGCGTATACAAAAGCAGAACTGCGTACAATGCAGGCACAAATAAATCCTCATTTTATTTATAATGTGATTCAGTGTTTTGCAACCAATGCATTAAAAGATAAAAATGTAAAGCAGTACCAGATGATCTCTTCTTTTGGACAGATGCTCCATTATGCCATGGTGTTGGAACCAAGTATGGTTCCTATTGAAAAGGAATTGGATTATGTAAAAAGATATGTGGCGCTTCAGCAGATGCGTTTTGAGCAGCAGCTGATTTTGGATTGTGAAATGGATTCAGGAGCAGCTGATATCAGGATTCCCAAGATGACAATTCAGCCATTGATTGAAAATGCGATCACACACGGAAATCTGTTGAAGAAATCAGATGGTGCCATTCAGCTAAAAATCGGACTTACAGATGGGATGCTTCATGTACTAATAAAAGACAACGGGATAGCAGTGACAGATGACAGAGTCTGTCAGATTTACGATACCATAAGACAGATACGCAGCAAGTTGCAGGAGGGAGTGGCTTCAAAGGAAGTACAGCAGACGACAGCATTATCTTATTTTGCAAAAGAAGGAAATGATCATCACCATTTTATTGGGATTGAAAATGTATTTTCGAGGCTTATACTGAGTTTTGGAGAGTGCGATTTTTTGATTTATGGGAATAATCTTAATGGTACCAGCGTAGAATTTGTTGTTCCGGCGCATGTCAGACCATTTAAGGAGGTAGAAGGATGAAAGTTTTGATCGTAGATGATGAAAGTCATGTAAGAGATGCCATACAACTGCTTCTGGAATGGGAAAAATATGGGTTTGATACAGTATTGACTGCGGACAATGTAGAAGATGCTATCAATATTTTACAGGATGAAAGACCAGAATTGCTGATTGTAGATGTAGTGATCGAGGATGTTTTTGGCATGGATATTATGAATTATATTAATGACCAGAATCTTAATACAAAAGCAGTGGTCATTTCCGGCCACGATGATTTTCAATATGTAAGGGCTATGTTCATACTAGGAGCAGTGGAATACCTGCTAAAACCAATTGAACAGGACAAGCTGGAGGAAGCTGTATTAAAAGCAGTTTCACAAATGAAGATAATAGAGGAAGAGGAAAAATTCACTGTAGATAAGCAATTTAAACGTATGTCACCGGATTATCAGCATGGTCTTTTACGTAAATTATTTCGTCCTGAACTTGCAGACAAGGCATATGAAGAACTTGTAAAAATATCACAGCAGCTGAAAAATGCAGATCGCAGCTGCATCCTGCATTGCAGTGGCAGCACGCTTCCAATACATGAAGAAGGTTATCTTCTTAAGCTGAGTCGTTTTGTGAACAGAATACAGGATATGTTGGAATCAGAAGGAAAAGGGGCTGTATTTCAAAACATGAAACCCTCTATGGATATTGTAATCTTGATCTATGGGACAGAAAAAACAGATTTTTCTGCCCAGATCCTGGAATTAAAAAAAATTGCAGTAAGTGAAAACTGTGTGATCCATTTGGGAGTAAGCAGTGTGCGTCCATTTCCTTCAGAATTGGAAAACACATGGGAAGAAGCCAAAACAGCGGCAGATCATATTTCTGGGACAGGAATTTTTATTACAGAACTATACAGGAAGGGTATGTCCCATATCCGCTTAAAAGAAAATCTGAAATTAGAAAGAGCTATGTATTCTTCTATTATACTGGGTAATATTATAACATTTGAAGAGCAGCTGAACCTGTGGACTGCGGCTTTAATAGAAAACCAGAAGATCACTTTGGGAATTTACAGAAATGTATGGGATGGCTTTCTTGCAGTATATAAAAAATGGGTCAGTGAATCCGATGTTTTAGAGGAGGAGTTATTCTCAGAAATACCGGTAAAGAATTTTGGAGATATTCTTTCCTGTTCCTGGAAAGAGATTCCTGTATGTATGACAAGATATTTTATTTTGTGTGCAGCCAAATTGATAGAGTGCCGTAAACACACCCAGAACATTTCAGGACTGATGGCTAAAATAGAAGATTTTCTGGAACTGAATTATATGAAAAAAATATCACAGCAGGAGATTGCAGATTATTTTCATGTAAACAAGGATTATTTGAGCAGGGCATTTAAAAAACATACGGGAATTGGAATGGCAAAATATCTAAACAATATACGGATAGAAAATGCCAGAGAATTGCTTAGTTCTTCGAATTTGACAGTTGCAGAGATTGCAGACCAGGTGGGGTATTTTGATGCCAAGTATTTTTCACGGCAGTTTAAATTAGCCTGCTCTATGACACCGGCCCAATATCGGCAGAAAATTTAGAAATAGAGGTCAAAAAAGTCCTCCTTTAAGTCAAAAATGTATGTACTAAAATAAAAACAGGAATGGTAACATATTACCATAACAAGTGAGAAAAATGACTGTTAGATGTACATGATTTATGATTTAAAGGGGGATGATTTTTGTTGAATGGTAAAAGTGTTGTAAAAACAAAAAATGTTTTAACGGAAATTAAAGGAAGTGCTATATTCCTGGGGCCGACGATGCTGCTGTTTACTTTGCTGTTCCTGATCCCTTTAGTCAGTGAGATATTTTATTCATTTACAAACTGGAATGGTATTGACCCTACTTTTAAGTTTATCGGATTAAAAAATTATCTGAGAACCGTAAAAGATGCTACGTACTGGACATCTTTCTGGTTTACTATTAAGTTTTCCATTTTTGTTGTAGTGATATCCAATCTGATTGGATTTTTCTGGGCATATGTGCTTTCAGGGGATATCCCTTATAAAAATTTCTGGAGAGCGCTGATCTATGCGCCACGTATTATTGGTGGTGTTGTACTTGGATTTTTGTGGAGATTCATTTTCCAGAATGTATTTGTCCAGTTTGGTAACTGGACTGGCATTAAGTGGTTTGCCCAGCAGTGGTTTACAACTCCGGAATCTTCTTTCTGGGCACTGGTAATCGTTATGACCTGGTCTCTTTCAGGGTATCTGATGATCATTTACAATTCTGGTCTGGCAGCGATTTCAAAAGATTACTATGAAGCAGCTACTGTAGATGGTGCATCTAAGCTTACGATCCTCAAATCTATTACTCTCCCGCTTTTAAAGGGAACAACAACAAGGTGTCTGTTTATTGCTATTAACTGGGCAATGCTTTTATATGATACGAATATTTCTCTTACAAATGGTAATCCTTACAGAACTTCAGAAGGCGTTATGATGAATATATATGCAACAGCATTTAGAAGTAACCAGATCGCTTTTGGTGCAGCAAAGTCCATTTTATTTATCATTGTATTGTTAGTAGTTTCCTTTGGACAGATGAAACTGACATCCAGAAATGAGGTGACTTTATAATGAAAAAGGCGAAAAGATTGTACTTGTTTCTGGCGCTTGTATTTATCATTTTTAGCTGCTGTCTCGTAATCATACCTTTATATTTTACGGTACTGAATTCTTTTAAACCATACTCAGAGATTGCAGCAAATATTGCAGCATTTCCACACAACCCAACGTTAAGCAATTTTAAAGAAGCGTGGAGAAGATTGGATTTCCTGAGAGTTTTGGGAAATACATTGATCGTTACTGTATTTTCTGCTATTGGTACTGTGATTTTAAGCGGAATGACCGGCTATTGGATCACACGTCATAACAATTGGTTTACAAAACTCTGTTTTGTATTGATCCTTTGTGGAATGAGTGTTCCTTTTCAATGTATTATGATCACATTTGCAAAAATGATTGGTTTATTAAAACTTGGAAATCATTATCTGGGCGTTATTTTAAGTAATTGGACATTTTCCATGCCTATGTCGGTTTTTCTGGTAACAGGGGCGGTAAAGGCACTTCCATTAGAAATTGAAGAGTCAGCAGTTATTGATGGTTGTTCTCCGATGTCTCTTTACTGGCGAATCGTATTTCCACTGACAAAAGGAACTATGTTTACGATCGTATGTCTGGAAGTGTTAAAATATTGGAATAATTACCTGATGACACAGTTTATTCTTACAAAGCCACAGCTGCGTACGATTCAGATTGCAATGATGTCCTTATTTAACGAGGCATTGTTCTCCTGGGATGTAGCAGTAGCAGCAGTAACTTTGTCAATCCTTCCTTTATTTGTTTTCTTTGTGATTTCACAGAAACAGGTAATGAGTGGGGCAACAGTAGGAGCAGTGAAAGGCTAGAGCTTACAACTGTCCGGAAAGTTGTGAGTTTCATCACTTAAATTTTAATAATTTTAATAAACGAAAGGGGAAGCAGTTTATGAAGAAAAGAAGAGTAGCAGCGTTATTTATGGCAGTAACAGGAATGACAGGATGTGGTTCTTCAGATACCGCAACAACAGAGGCAGCTAAAACAGAAGCTGGTTCAGAGGCAGTTTCAAAGGAAGAAACAGAGGCAGCGAAAGAGAAAACGATTGATGTAAAGAGTCTTCCTGCCGGTTCAGTCGATCTTTCCATTATGCTTCCACTGGGGCAGTGGACGGATAATTTTAATATGTTGATTGATGCATATAAAGCAGAGCATCCGGAAATCGGTGAGATTACAGCTACATTCCCAGGTTCTGATAAATATGATGATTTATTAGTATCTGCTCTTTCAGCAGGAGAGCTGCCAAACATCATTAACCTTGGCTATGGTGTAAGAAGACAGGATTGGTGGCAGTACTGTGAAGATTTAAGCACTGGCTGTCCAGCATACGAAATGCTGACAGATGCTCAGATTGAAAATGGTACAGATGGCGATTACGGAATGTTGGTTCTGCCTATGACAATGGAAGGAACAGGAATTCTTTATAATACTAAGATCCTGGAAGAGACTGGCTGGGATCATATGCCGGAAACAAGAGATGAACTGTTGCAGTACTGCAAGGATCTGAAGGAAAAAGGCATTCAGCCATTTATGCTTCCATGGGCAGAGACTTATCTGAATTTATTTAACAATGTAGGAAATTACTGGCTGTTGGATAAGCCAGATGGCGGAAAAGAAACGTTAGCTAAACTGATGAACGGAGAAGACGTAGATCTTGCCAATGATCCAGAGATGACGGAACTGTTAGATACATATGAACAGATATTAATGCCTTATGCACAGGAAGGCGCTGTTTCAGCAGATAAATGGACCTGCCGTAATGCATTCTTTGCAGAAGAGTGTGCAATGCTGATCGGTGAAGGATCTTACGAAACACCAAATATCCAGAATGCGAATCCGGCACTGCTTGATCATGTAAAACAGGGAATCCTTCCGATTTCAAATGACGCATCTAAGAATAAGATGGCAATTGCAACAATTAGTATTAGTGTTACAAAAAATGACGATCCAAATGTAGTTGCATGTGCAAAGGATTTTGCAAGCTGGTTAGTATCCTCTGATACTGCAAGATTATGGCATCAGGAAACTATGGGAAGTCCAACATCTATTCAGGGACTGGAGGTATCCGATAAACTTCCTGTTATTGCAAAAGATGTAATTGATACCATCGATGCAGGAAAAGCAACAGAGAATGTTTTCGTATACATGCCATCATCTATTTATACAGATATGCAGGAGAACTGGGCAAAATATGTTGCTGGCGTAGAAACTAGAGAGCAGTTTCTTGAGAGATATCAGCAGATCTTTAAAGATTTAAAAGATGGTATTTACGGCTAAATCTCTGGTCTGTAGTGAGAGGTAGGAAAATGAATAAATTTTATATTGCGAGAGCAGAAGAAATAAAAGCAGATTACAATGAACATGGCTTTGCCCTTACAGAACTTCTGGAGGGCAGCCATGATGACAGTATCCATAATTACAAAGGCTTTTTAAAATCAGGAGCAGAGATCGTTCCGGAGCTGTATAAGGATAAAGTAGTCATCTATATGTTTGGCAAAGGAAAGGGATATGTGGCAGATCAAAATGGTGTCAATTCCATTGAAGAAGAGATTAGCTTTTACTTCCCAGCATTTGACAAAAACCCATACAGGATCCACGCTTTTGAAGATATGGAGTTTATCAAGTCAATTGTAACAATGGATGACTATGACTGGGAAGATTACAGCAAGTCCCATGTGAGACTGCCGTATTTCAGACCATTAAGCAAATGCTCACGTTATGATCAGGACTGCAAAGGTCCTCGTACCACATCCTGGCATGTATTAAATCCAAAGCAGTTAGGTCATGTGATCCTTGGTGTTGTACGGGCCGTAGGAGAAGGAACTGATGAAAAGGGACATCCAGCCGTTCATCAGTGGAATTACTGCCTTGGAAATGCAGATTTTGATATTACTGTTGACGGAGAGACTACTCATACAAAGGCAGGCGATTTCAGCTTTATTCCAGCAGGACCGGATCACAGCCTGATCGCACAGCCGGGTAAGGAAGTATTTTATGTATGGTATGAGCAGTTTACCAGAGGCAGTCGTGATTATATTGTGAAGTTGGCGAAAGGTGAAATGGAATAGAGGTAGCATTTATGGAAGGTTATTATATCGTAAGAAATGAAGACATCCACATTCAATATGATGAAAATGGATTTTTTCAGACAGAGGTGCTGGCAGGCAGTTATGACGGAGGCATCAGAAATTATAAATGTTTTCTGAAAGCAGGCTGCGAAGTAAAACCGGCATTGTATAAAGATAAAACCGTTGTATACATGTTTGGAAAGGGCCGGGGATACGTAACAGATACGAAAGAAGCCCACAACATTACAGAATTATCATTTTATCTTCCTGATTTTGATCATTCTCCTTTTGAGATCCATGCAATAGATGATATGGAATTTATTATGAGCGTGGTAGATATGAACCAGTGGGATAAGGAACGTTTTGATCACAGCCATATTCATCTGCCATTTTTCTTAAAGTACACAGATGGACAGGTTTATGACCAGGATTGCAAGGGCCCCAATACCACTTCCTGGTTGATTGTAGGACCAGGACAGATGGGAAGAATCTTAATGGGTGTTGTACGGGCTGTAGGAGAAGGAACTGATGAAAAAGGACATCCTACCGTTGCACAGTGGAATTACAGCATTGACAACGCAGAATTTGAACTGAGTGTGGATCATCAAGAGCCTATCATTCAAAGAGGCGGAGATTTCAGCTTCGTTCCGGCAGGACCGGATCACAGTCTGATTGCAAAACCAGGCAAAGAAGTATTCTATGTATGGTATGAGCATTATACAAGAGAGCGTGATTTTATGGTCACTCTTGCAAAGGGCGATAAGCTGGAAGATAAACTGAAACATTAATAAAGCGGTAGTTATTATATGAATATAAAAGGAGCGAATTAAAAAATGGAGAGAGAATACGAGAAAAACTTTTATGTAGAGAAAGCAGCAGACATTGCTGCGAGAGCACAGTATGATGACAATGGATTTGCAAAAGTAGAATTACTGCCAGGTGTATATCATGGTGGAATCCAGAGCTTCAAATGCTTTCTGAAAGCCGGACATAAGGTATCTCCAGAGCTTTTTGCAGATAAATCCGTGGTTATTTTTTTCGGAAAAGGCGAAGGTGAACTGACAGACTGTGACGGAGTACATAAGATTACAGAGGTTGCTTTCTATGTTCCATTTATGGATAAGGAAAAATATGAGATTCATGCAATTGAAGATATGGAATTTGTCTACAATGTAATTGAGATGAATCAGTGGGATAGAGCTGCATTCGACAGATGGCATATCCGTCTCCCATATTTCCGTCTTCACAGCGAGTGTGTTCAGTACATCCAGGACTGCAAGGGACCAAATACAGAGGCAAGAATGATCCTTTGCCCGAAGTGGCATGGAAGAATCATTCTGGGAACAACCAGAGCTGTTGGTGAAGGCACTGTAGAAAAGGGCCATCCAAAGGTTCATCAGTGGAATTACTGCTTAGGTGATTCTGACTTCCATATGAGTGTAGGATATAAAGCAGAAAACAATATGGAAACAGTTCAGCATCGCGCAGGTGACTGGAGCTTCATTCCTGCAGGTGCAGACCATGACCTTGTTTCTGATCCTGGTAAGGAAGTATATTATATCTGGTTTGAGCATTACACAGATGAACAGGCAATGGCTAAAATGTAAATAAAATAATAGAATACAAAAACAAGCCTGTGGCTGCTGCAAATAAAACTGCAGCAGCCTTATCTGTTTACAGAATAAGGTTGTTAAGAGGGAATATATATGACAGGTACAGTAAAAAAAGCAAAAAGCAGGAATATAAACATGACAGCAGGAAGCCCGGTGCGTCTGGTGGTTCTGTTTTCCATTCCACTGATCTTTGGGAACATATTTCAGCAATTATACTATATTACAGATGCTGTGATCGTAGGTAAATATATTAGTATTCAGGCACTGGCAGCTGTAAACAGCTGTACCTGGATCACCTGGCTTTTAAACGCCATTGCCAGGGATTTTTCCAATACCTTAAGTATTCTGGCTTCCTACAGCGTAGGAGAAGGAGATCAGGAAAAAGTAAAGAAAATCGTTGGAAATGCAGGAACCATTACGCTGCTTCTTTCTCTGTTTCTTCTTATTTTTGTGGAAATGAACCTGGATCTTTTTTTTCGTCTGTTTAAAGTGCAGGCAGAGGTGGTCCAGATGACAGGGGAATACTTTTCCATTATACTTTTGGGAATTCCGTTTGTTTTGATCTATAACGTAGCAGCAGCTCTTTTAAGGGCAGAAGGAAACAGCCAGGTCACCTTTCATTCTGTGGCAGTGGCTACTGTGATCAATGTAATCCTGGATGTGTTATTTATTGTGCATTTAGGCTGGGGGGTAAAAGGTGGAGCTGCCGCTACTGTGATCGCCCAGTTTGTATCCATGGTGATCGCTTTAGTGCCACTGTTTAAAAGTAAAATATTCACCTGGGATCTGTCCTACTGGAGACTGGAGGCAAGTCTGTTAAAACAAATGATTAACTTGTGGCTGCCCATGTTTGTGAACAGTGCAGTAATCACTATTGGTGGAAGCTTCGTGTCACGAAATGTAAATGCCATTGGTCCGTATTTTACAGCGGGAATTTCTTCTGGAACCAAAATATTTACCATGCTGGAATCTCTGATCATGGCTATTCAGACTGGACTGTCTGTGTTTATTGGACAAAATCTTGGCGCAGGATTAAAAGATCGGGTAAAGAGAGGACAGCACCAGGTAGTACTTTTTGGTCTGACACTGGCATTTGTCTTAAATATCCTGGTCCAGAGCCTGGCTCCGGTCCTTGTGGGAATGTTTTTATCACCGTCTGATCCGCTGTATGCCCAGACGCTTCATGTAGCAGTGGCAGATGTGCGGGTAATCACACTGGGAATGTTTATTATGGCGCCTATGTATTTATACAGAATTGCCATTCAGACATTAGGACATCCAAAATACCCTATGTATGCCGGATTTTTACAACTTTTAGCAAGAGTATTTTCCGTTTCTGTGCTGCCTGTGTTTATTGGAGAATACGGATATTATGTAGCAACTGTCTTGGCGTGGGTGGTTACTCTTCCCGTTGTAATGATACCTTATTATAGATATTTAAAATAAAAAGACATAGAGCTTTACTCCTTGTGCATACAATAAATACTGATGGGATCTCTTTGCAGATCTCTGGTTTATAAAATGGAATAGCTGTTAAAAGCAAGGAGTGAGGATATGACAGGTTATCGCAGGTTAATATCGTATATTTATGCTTATGAAGGAGAAGAAAAGGGGAAAAATATCGGTTTTGTAAAGCTGGAGTCCAGAAACGGCCAGTGCCGCCTTAGTGTAAACGTAAAAAAGATATATGCAGGGGGAAATGATATTGGTGTTTATCTGATTGCTTCAGGTCAGGAGATCCCTTTGGGAAATATCTTTATAAGAAATGGCTGTGGCGAGTTCCGCACCATTATAAATGTGGAAAATGTAATGGGGACAGGCAATTCCCTGGATAGCTGCATTGGTCTGGTCATTCATGAAAAAGGGGAAGAATGGCGTGTATACAAGACGGTCTGGGAAGATGCAGTGGCTCAGGCGGCGGAGCTGGAGCTGGCAGAGGCAGCGGAAAAAAAGCCGGATGATACACAGGAACGGGATAAACGGCTGAAAAAGCAGATTGAAGAGCTGAACCGGGAGATCGATGAGGCGGCGAAAGTGGGTGATAATATAGCGGAAAAGGAAAATGTGGAAAAGGAAAGTGCGGCAGAGGAAAATGTGACAGAAGATACAGCACCAGCAGCATCCGGGGCATCGCAAAATACATCTGAACTGGAGCTTCTGCAGCAATTACAGCCGTCTGGAGACCCACCTAAGCAACCATCCGCAGCCCAGTCACCACAACCATCCGCAGATCAGTGGGTGCAGCCATCCGCAGATCGACAAGCCCAGCCATCCATAGCTCAGCCACCCGCAGATCGACAGTCACAGTCCACCATAGGCCAGCCGGTCCAGCCACCTACAGACCAGCAGCCACAGTCACCCCAGTCTTCGTCCAGTCCATTTATCCAAAGCACACAGCAGGAAGAAATCCCCCTTGGCGATCCAAAAGCCTTAGAACATCTGGACGCAGAAGAAGAAAAATGGGGTCCGGAGGTGCTTTGGGACCGTTTCCGGAAACATTATCCCAAAATGCAGGCTTTTGACAGTCCGGGAACTGCTGAAATACTTACGATCCGTCCTCAGGATATAGGGCTTCTTCCAAGAGAAAACTGGGGATACGGCAACAACAGTTTTCTCCTTCATGGCTATTACAACTACCGATATCTGATATTTGCCAGAGTAGGTGATGAAAAACATACCAGGGCACGTTACATACTGGGAGTTCCCGGTCATTACTACAGCAATGAAAAATATATGGCATCTATGTTCGGCTTTCCGCATTTTGTCCTCGCAAAGACTCAGCCGGCCCAGGACGGTCGTTTTGGCTACTGGTATGCGGACGTAAGGATGGAGAATGTGGAGTAAATGTGCTATAATCCAACAGACAGACCGCTTTCGTTTTGAAACTGTATACGCAAATCTGCATCTTCCGTCATTGGACCGGTTATTTACGAAAGGATGCACTGATACAGGAATGCGGGAAATCCAATGAACTTTAGAAAGGTAGATATACTCTATGGATGAAGCCACCCAGAAAGGACTTGCCACCAGACAGCGCCGCTGGGAAGCAAGAAATGAAAAACGCCGCCTGAAAGCTTTAGAAGAAGAGGCGAAAGCTGCAAAAATTAAAGCTGAAGACGAAAAATATATGAAAGAAGCCATTAAGCAGGCAAAAAAAGCAGCCAAAATAGGAGATGTTCCCATTGGTTGTGTCCTTGTAAAAGATGGACAGATCATTGCAAGAGGCTATAACCGGAGAAACGCAGATAAAACGGTTCTTTCCCATGCTGAGGTCACTTCCATTAAAAAAGCCTGTAAAAAAGAAGGGGACTGGCGTCTGGAAGATTGTACACTGTACGTGACTTTGGAACCATGTCCCATGTGCGCCGGTGCCATTGTCCAGGCGAGAATACCAAGAGTGGTCATTGGCTCCATGAACAGCAAAGCGGGCTGTGCCGGTTCCGTTCTCAATTTATTAAAAGAGCCTGGTTTCAATCACCAGGCTCAGGTTGTTACAGGAATATTAGAAGAAGAGTGTTCGGAAATGATGTCAGGCTTTTTTACTGGGCTGAGGAAGAAGAAACATCTTCCGGGAACTCCTTAAAAATACCCCGGATCACAAAAAGTGCCAGTAAAAAAGTGGCAATATCTGCCAGTGGCTGGGCACACTGGATTCCCAGAAGTCCTAAGGATAAAGTCAGAACTATAAGCAGCGGGATCAGGAAAATCCCCTGACGGGCGGTAGATACCAAAGTTGCCCTGAAACCATATCCAATGGACTGAGGCATCATATTACCCATGATCACAGTGCCCTGAAGGGGAAGAGTGAGCAGCTGCATCCGCAGTGCCAGTGTTCCGATCTCAATAACCACCGGATCGTTGCGGCGGAACAGGGAGATGATAGCGTGGGATGCCGGGAAACAGATCACACTGAGCACCAGAAGGATAATGGTACTTATGCGGATACAGAACCAGCAGGCTTTCTTCACACGGTTATAAAGCCCAGCGCCGAAGCAGTAGCTGCATACCGGTTGGAAGCCCTGACCAAAGCCTATGATAACGGAGTTGATAAAGAACATAAAGCGGCTGACAATGGACATGGCTGCAATGGCTGCATCCCCGTAAGGCTGGCACATAAAGTTTAAAAGGATGGTTGCCACGCTGGCAATTCCCTGACGTCCCAAAGATGGGATGCCGCCGTAAATGATCTCACGGTAAATAGCCAGTTTCGGGCGGAATTTGCGTATGCTGATAGAAATACAGCTTTCCTGATGATTGCACATCCATAAAAGGATGCAGAAGCTGATAAACTGGGAAAGTCCTGTAGCTAAAGCAGCTCCGGCAGTGCCCATTCCAAGGGTAAAGATAAACAGCGGATCCAGGGCGATATTTAAAAGACCGCCGATGGTAATACCAACCATGGCATAAGAAGCCTTCCCCTGAAAGCGCAGCAGATTGTTCATAATGAAAGAGCAGATCATAAATGGTGCTGCAATAAAAATATACTGTGCATAGGCTTTAGCATAAGGGGCAATGGTTTCTGTTGCGCCTAAAAGCAGGACGATTTTGTGGATATTAAAGGTAGCTGAAACAGTGATCACCAGTCCCATGATGATGCCGGTAAAAAAGGCAATGGAAACGATCTGTTCTGCCAGTTCCCTCTTACCGGCGCCTAAAGAACGGGTCATGTAATTGCCGCTTCCCATTCCGATCATAAATGCCAGTGCCTGGATGATGGCCATGGCAGAAAAGATAACGCCTACAGCACCGGAAGCACTGGTGCCTAACTGGCTTACAAAAAATGTATCTGCCATGTTGTAGATAGAACTGATCAGCATACTGACAATGGTCGGTGCCGCAAGCTTTGGTATAATGTGGCTGATAGGAGAATGGGCCATTTCATAATACTGGTCATGTTTTTCTTTTGTTTGATTCATGAAAATGCTCCTTATTTGTAAAAATTTGTAAAATCTTATGTAAATTTAAAAGTTTGAAAAAGACTCTGAAGCTTATTATAACAGAGGAAAATATGGATAACAAGATGAATCACTTGACAAAAACACGCCCCACAGGTATACTGGATAAGCATAAATTTGTTATAAAGTTTCCACGCAGCCGGGGAGATAGCGGTGCCCTGTATCTGCAATCCGCTCCAGCAGAGGTGATGCCTTGCCCCGGACCGACCATTGCAAAGCTGCCTTGTGTAAGTGGCGTTGACGTTTGGGTCTTACGCAACGGAAACCTGTGAACCGTGTCAGGGCAGGAATGCAGCAGCACTAAGCAGGACCTTTCGTGTGCCGTAAGGCAGCCTGGACTGAGTTAACTGCATGAGTAACGTTTGTGATGCCGGTACAAAGCAAGGCGCGTGGATCTCTAACTTATAAATTCAAACCTGCAGGTTTTGGAAAGATCATTCCATTATCTGCGGGTTTTTTGCTGTCTAAAACAAGCTAAAATCCAGATTCTGTTCATTTATTATTATCCGTTGCAGTTCATTTATGCGCTGGTTTGAATGAGAAAATGCGCTTGCCCCTTGAAAACCTTTGCGCTATAATTACAAAATGGGTATAATAGAATCATTCTTATGGGCAACAACGAAAAATCCAGATTTCTGATTATGGAGGAAATGCGATATGAGAAGAATAGGTATCTTAACAAGCGGCGGTGATTGCCAGGCATTAAATGCGACTATGCGAGGTGTGGCAAAGTCCCTATACAATATGCTGGATGATGTGGAGATCATCGGATTTGAAGACGGATATAAAGGCCTTATGTATGCAGATTATCAGATTATGAAACCAGCGGATTTTTCCGGTATCCTTACTCAGGGCGGAACCATTCTGGGAACATCCCGACAGCCATTTAAACAGATGCGCCTTCCGGATGAAAATGGCCTGGATAAGGTTGAAGCCATGAAACATACCTATAAGAAACTGAAATTAAGCTGTCTGGTGGTATTAGGCGGAAACGGAAGCCAGAAGACTGCCAATATGCTCAGCGAGGAAGGCTTAAATGTAGTATCTCTTCCAAAGACCATTGATAATGACCTTTGGGGAACAGATATGACCTTCGGATTCCAGAGCGCAGTAGATGTGGCAACCAATGCCATTGACTGTATCCATACAACAGCCGCTTCCCACGGAAGAGTTTTTATTGTAGAAGTTATGGGACATAAAGTTGGCTGGCTTACCTTATATGCAGGACTTGCAGGCGGTGCGGATATTATCCTTCTTCCAGAGGTACCCTATGATATTCAGGTAGTCTGCGATGCCATTACAAAGCGGACTAAAGCTGGAAAACGTTTTTCTATTCTTGCAGTGGCAGAGGGGGCTATTTCAAAAGAAGATGCTGCCATGTCTAAAAAGGAATTAAAAGAAAAGAAGAAAAGCGGCGTTGTCTATCCATCTGTTGCATACGAGATCGGAGCACGCATCCAGGAAGTTACAGGCAGTGAAGTGAGAGTCACCGTTCCGGGCCATATGCAGCGGGGAGGAGAGCCGTGTCCATATGACCGTGTGCTGGCAACCAGACTGGGCGCTGCAGCAGCAGAGCTTATTATAAATGAAGAATATGGCTATATGGCAGCTGTAAAGAATAATGAGATCACCAAAGTGCCATTATCAGAAGTGGCCGGAAAATTAAAGACTGTAGATCCAGACTGCTCCATGATCAGGGAAGCAAAACGGATCGGTATCAGCTTTGGTGATGAGTAATAGTGATCAGTAAAAGCAAGGAGTAAGAAAATGTCGTATACGGCATTATATAGAAAATGGCGTCCTGTCTCTTTTGAAGATGTAAAGGGACAGGACCCTATTGTCCAGACCTTAAAAAACCAGATAACATCAGAGCGCATTGGCCATGCATACCTGTTTTGCGGGACAAGAGGTACTGGTAAGACCAGTATTGCGAAAATATATGCAAGAGCGGTCAACTGTGAGCATCCGGTAGACGGAAGCCCCTGTAATGAATGTGCCTCCTGTAAGTCCATTTTAGCAGGCACCTCCATGAACGTAGTGGAGATCGATGCGGCTTCCAATAATGGCGTGGAAAATATCCGTGATATCAGGGAACAGGTGCAGTATCCGCCTACAGAAGGAAAATACAGAGTCTATATCATCGATGAGGTACACATGTTATCCATTGGTGCATTTAATGCTTTATTAAAGACTCTGGAAGAGCCGCCATCTTATGTGATCTTCATACTGGCAACGACTGAAGTCCATAAAATCCCAATCACCATTCTTTCTAGGTGCCAAAGATACGATTTTAAGAGGATTTCCCTGGAGACCATTGCAGGAAGACTTCGCCAGCTGACAGAAGCGGAGCACATTGAGACCGAAGATAAGGCCCTTATGTACATTGCCAAGGCAGCAGATGGTTCCCTGCGAGATGCCCTAAGCCTTTTGGACCAGTGCGTAGCTTTCCACTATGGAAAACTTCTGACTTATGAAAATGTACTGGATGTCCTTGGGGCAGTAGATTCCGGTGTGTTCAGCAGCATGTTCAATGCTGTGATCGAAGGACGTACTAAAGACTGTATTACACAGTTGGAGGAGATCGTGATCCAGGGCCGTGAATTAGGCCAGTTTGTCACTGATTTTATCTGGTATCTGCGAAATCTGCTGCTAGTCCAGAGCACAGATGATGCAGAAGTCCTTTTGGACATGTCAGAAGAAAATTTAAAACAGTTAAAAGAAGATTCCACAAAAACAGATGGAAATACATTGATGCGCTATATCCGTGTGCTTTCTGAGCTTTCCAACCAACTGCGTTATGCCAGCCAGAAGCGTGTTATGGTGGAAGTTGCCCTGATCAAGCTGACCAGACCGTCTATGGAGCCGGATATGGATTCTGTTCTCCAGCGGTTAAAGCAGTTAGAGGCAGCTGTAGAAGATCTGGAGGCAGGTGGATTTATGCCAAAAGCAGGTATGCCGCCCCAGGTGGGAATGTTACCGGCAAATGTAGGTATGCAGGGAGCGCAGCCCCAAATGGCGGCTATCCCGGTGCAGGCAGCAGGCACGCCGGGTGTTCCATCAGGAAATGCTTCTGAAGCAGCAGGCATTGTCCCGCCAAACCAGGTCAGTCTTCCACCGGCCCAGTTAGAGGACTTAAATCTTATCAGAAATGAATGGGCGAAGATCATACGGAGCGCAGGAGGCAGTGCAAGAGCCTGCTTCAGGGATACAGTGGTAGAACCTGGTGGAGAAGGCTGTCTTACCATTGTATTTCTTGACTCTATGAGCTATGATATGGGAAGGCGTCCTACTGTAATAGGCCAGTTAGAACAGCTGGTCCAGGATAATTATGGAAAATCCATTTATTTTAAGACCCGGCTGGCCGGACGTGGAGAGCGCTTAGATACCATATACGTTACAAAAGAAGATTTAGAAGATAAGATCCATATGGATATTACGTATGAAGATTAAAAATTAAGAAAAATTCAAAATGATCATGAGGAGGAACGCACCATGGCAAAACGTGGCGGATTCCCAGGCGGTATGCCGGGAAATATGAACAATATTATGAAGCAGGCACAGCGTATGCAGCGCCAGATGGAAGAGACAACAAAGGAACTGGAAGAGAAGGAATACACAGCAGCAGCAGGCGGCGGTGCCGTTACTGTAACTGTATCTGGTAAAAAAGAGGTAGTTTCCATTAAATTATCAGAAGAAGTAGTAGATCCGGATGATATTGAGATGCTGCAGGATCTGATCGTGGCAGCAACTAATGAAGCATTCCGCCAGATGGAAGCTGCAAACAGCGAAGCTATGTCCAGACTTACAGGCGGACTGGGCGGCGCCTTAGGCGGAGGCTTTCCGTTCTAATGGATTATTACAGCAGTCAGATCAGCAAATTGATCGAAGAATTATCTAAGCTTCCGGGAGTGGGAGCAAAGTCTGCTCAGCGCCTTGCCTTTCATATTATCAATATGCCGAAAGAGCAGGTAGATGAACTGGCCGGCGCCATGACCGGTGCCAGAAATAATGTACGTTACTGCAAAGAATGTTTTACACTGACGGACAAAGAACTTTGTCCTATCTGCAGCAGTGACAAGAGAAATCATAAGACTATTATGGTAGTGGAAAATACCAGGGATCTGGCGGCCTATGAAAAGACCGGGAAATACAACGGAGTATATCATGTGCTCCATGGCGCTATTTCACCTATGTTAGGGATCGGGCCGAATGATATTAAATTAAAGGAACTGATGCACCGCCTTCAGGCAGATGTGGAAGAAGTGATCATTGCCACAAATTCCAGTCTGGAAGGTGAAACTACGGCTATGTATATCAGCAAGCTGATAAAGCCAACAGGCATTAAAGTCACCAGGATCGCCAGCGGGGTGCCGGTTGGCGGAGATCTGGAGTATATTGATGAAGTAACTCTTTTAAGAGCACTGGAAGGCAGAATAGAGCTGTAGCTGCGGGGAAAAGCACAGGGAGATACAAAAAAGATGGATAAATACGAGTTTAATATTAAAGTTGAGCAGATTAAAAAACTGATCAACAAAAGCGATTATGAGACAGCTATGAAGATCGCGGATACCATTGATTGGAGAAGAGTCCGCAATGTAAATATTTTGTCTATGGTTGCAGGCATTTATGAGAAAAATGGAGAGTTCCAGGAAGCAAAAGATATCCTGCTTCTGGCCTTCGAACGTGCGCCTATTGGAAAACGCCTGCTTTATAAATTGTCAGAGCTGGCATTAAAGGAAGGCAGTATAGAAGAGGCGGAGGACTATTATAAGGAATTCTGCGACCTGGCTGCAGATGATGCGCGTCAGTATATTTTAAGATATATGATCTTAAAGGCCAAAGGTGCACCTGCAGAACAGCTGATCCATACCTTAGAGCAGTATTGCAATGCAGAGCTGGATGAAAAATGGATGTATGAGCTGGCAGAATTGTACAACAAGACTGGAATGGAGCAGCTTTGCGTTATGACCTGCGATAAGATCATGCTTATGTTTGGTCTTGGAAAATATGTAGATAAGGCTATGGAGTTAAAGCTTCAGTATGCACCGTTGAATAAGTACCAGATGGATCTGGTAGAAAATAAAGACAAATATGAAGCAAAATTAAAGGCAGTAGAGCAGGAATACCGCCAGGGCACATCCTTTGTTCAGCCTGTAGAAAATACAGACCGCCGTCAGCTGGATCGTGAAGAAGAGGCAGAAGATGAGATGGTCTATGCAGAAGAAACACAGGATCAGGATGCTGGCTATGAGCAGGAATATCCGGAGGAAGAAGAACCGGAAGAATATGAAGAAGAGTTTACGGAAGAACCGGTACGGGAACCTGCAGTTACCATTCAGGAAGATGATGTGACAGAAGAGGAACCAACATCAGAAAAAGCGGAAGCTGGTGAAGATAGGGAAGCTGTTTCGGAAGAAGAACAGGTTTCTGAAGATGAGGCTATTTATGAGACAGCTGCCGCAGATGAAGATATCCGTGCCCGTTTCCATGAAGCTCAGGCACAGGAAAATCTTGCGAGAGAAATGTCAAAATTATCTGTTACAGCTATGGAAGAAGATATTCCGGAAGATGAAATGGCACAGACAAGAGCTCTTGCAGATATCAGAGAGATCCGCAAAGGTCCGGTTTACACAGGCTCCAACCATCTGATGATCGAGGCTGAGGTTCCTGAAAAAGGGCTGGAACTGGCTATTGAAGCATTGCGCAAGGTACATAAAGAAACCGGTGTAAAAAACCAGGCTGCAAAGATCTCCGGGGAAAAATTAAACCGCAGAGGTGTATTTGCCCTGGCTGATAAACTGACAGGAAAGGACCTGATCATCGAAAAAGCAGGTGATATGACAGAAGCCATTCTTCAGGAATTAAACCAGCTGATGGCAAGAGATGAGACAGGAATGAATGTTGTCCTGATCGATACTGCAAAGCGTTTAGAAGAACTTCACCGGGTATATCCGGGGCTTGCAAAACGTTTTGAATGCATTGGTACTTCTGACAGTATCAAAGCAAAAAAAGCAGAAAAACAGCCTGTTAAAGCGGCAGAGCCTGTAAGAGAAATGAAGCCGGCAGCTGCTGTAAAACCACAGGCACCGGCAGCTAAAATCCCAGAAGCCACAAAGAAGGTACAGCTTTCTGAAAGGCCGGCAGTAAAGCCGCAAATGGTTCAAAAATCACCTGAAAAACCAGTTGAAAAAACTGTTGGGACAAAGCAGGCTGTAAAACCAGTTCCACAACCGGAAAAGAAACAGGCTGCAAATCCACAGGCTCAGAAACGTATGGTACAGGCGCCGGTAGTAAAAGAACCAAAGCATCCGGCAGAAGAGCCAAAAGAAGTGGAAATGGATATTGATGAGTTTGCAAAATATGCCTGCCAGTATGCTGGAAAGATCGATTGCAGCATCTCCGGTAAGAGCATGCTGGCTCTCTATGAGCGCATTGAGATCATGGAAGAAGATGGAATTGCACTCACAAAAGCAGAGGCAGAAAATCTGATCGAAGAGGCGGCAGACAGAGCAGAAAATCCATCTTTCTTTAAGAAACTCACAGGTATTTTCTCTTCAAAATATGATAAAGAAGGACTCCTGATACTGAAGGAGGAACATTTCTTATGAAAACAATAAAATTGATCGCTCTGGATCTGGATGGAACCCTTTTAAACATGGAGAAAAAGGTTCCTCAGGGAAATTATGAGGCTTTAAAGCAGTGTGAGGCGGCAGGTATCCAGATCGTACCGGCTACAGGAAGAGGCGTAGGCGGTATTCCGCCTATGATCCGGGAGCTTCCAGGGGCAAACTATGCCATTACTACCAACGGGGCGGTCATAGCGGATCTGAAAACCAATAAGGCTATCCGGACCTGCGAACTTTCCAATGAAATGGTCCAGCGCATTTTGAATATTGCAAAAAAATATCATTCCGCAACAGATCCCTTCATTGACGGAAGGGCCATTACCCAGCCTTCTTCCATTGATCATATGGATGAATTTGGTCTCAGTCCACAGATGCAGAAACTGATCCGCGATACCAGGGAAGTAGTTCCGGATGTAATGGAATACGTAAAAACTACAGGTGCTCAGGCAGAAAAGATCAATATTTTTATGGCTGATCTGGAAGAAAGGGAAATCCTGCGTAAAGAATTAATGGCAATGTCGGAGCTTTCTATCAGTTCTTCTATGTATAATAACCTGGAAGTAAATGCAAAAGGTGCTGATAAGGGATCAGCGCTGTTGTGGCTTGCAGATCATCTGGGTATTTCCAGAGAAGAAACAATGGCCTTTGGAGATGGGGAAAATGATATTCCTATGATCAAAGCTGCTGGTATTGGTGTAGCCATGGAAAATGCCCTGGATACAGTAAAAGAAGCAGCAGATACCATTACTCTCAATAATGATGAGGATGGTGTGGCAGCTGCAATCAGAAAATTTATATTTGGATCAAGTGAAGAATGATGACAGAACATTGGTTATCCATCGCAGCAGGTATTTTTTTAGTGGGGACGATGCTATATGGTCATTACCGGGGCCTGCTGCGTCAGTGCGTTTCCTTAGGAGCACTGATATTAACAATCATCACGGTAAAAATAGCAACGCCCTATGTGGCTGATTTTATAAAAGCAAATCCTGCGGTAAGGGAAAATGCAGCTGATTTTATTATTGAAGTATCCGGATGGGAGCCGCCTGCAGAAGATGCAGGCGTTTTACCGGCAGCACAGCGTATGGCTATTGAAAAAATGAAGCTGCCGCAGTCTGTAAAAAATGTATTACTGGAAAATAATAACAGCGAATTTTATAAACTGTTAGGAGTGGATCGCTTCGAAGAGTATATCAGCACCTGTCTTGCAGACATGCTGATCAATACAGTGGGATCTGTCCTGGTATTTGCGGTTAGTTATGTAGCGATCCATCTGGTCATACGATGGCTGGATCTTTTGTCAAGACTTCCCATATTATGTGGCTTAAACCAGATGGCCGGAGGTGTTGTGGGATTGGCTGAAGGTTTCCTGATCTTATGGATCGCAGGCTTTGTTCTCAGCTTTTTTACAGAAACACCTGTGGGTCAGATGCTGGAAGAACAGATAAATAAAAGCATATGGCTTTCTCTGATATACCGTTATAATCTTATGAACCTGCTGTTAGGCGGATTGATAAAGGGGATTTTATAGCTGATCCGTGTACAGTTACAGTGCAGGATGAAAATGATTGAAATAAAATCTACAATAAAAATAAATGGCCAGGAAGCGTGTCTATTTAAACGTTCCCTGACCATTTATTTTATATTAATGTTAGTACATCGTTTTCGAAATGACTGTACTACACACTTGTCTGCGAATCTGGTTGCGCAGGACTAAAAAACTCAGCGCAGCCCACTGCACCTGTGTCTTTAAACCATACACCCGGATCCGCATCCTACGCGATCAGTACAGTTATTTACAAAACGATGTGCTGTTTATCCTTTCCTGAAAAACAAGATAAATACTTGAAAAAACAGCAATGTATAGAGCTGGAAAAATTGTGTAAAAAAATCTACAAATCCTCTTGACAATAGCGGGGTATAATGTTATATTATAGTTCCGTTGTGAAAACAATGGCTCAAATAAAGAATTTGAGAAAAATAAAAAAGTTGTTGACAAAGGCAATGATACATGATAAACTGATTGAGTTGCTGATGAGCAACAAAAAATAATTTAAAAAGTTCTTGACAAGCACAAAAGGTTATGATAAAATAATCAAGCTGTTGAAAACAAGACAACAAAGAACCTTGATAATTGAAGATTAAACAGTATGTAAAACCCTGAAAATTCAGAAAATAAAAGGTCTGGTTTAGACCTTTGGATTTGAGAAAATTCAGAACAAAAACCAAGTAATGAAGGTTTAGGATAAATTAGCCAAGCTAAGTAATCCGGACCTGGAATCAACTTTTAACATGAGAGTTTGATCCTGGCTCAGGATGAACGCTGGCGGCGTGCTTAACACATGCAA
>ENA-OWZO01000110-OWZO01000110.1-human-gut-metagenome-genome-assembly--contig:-NODE-110-length-69048-cov-37.649066_pt1 | contig 69048 bp, 49 predicted proteins | sample MGYA00249260_ERZ652115 | MGnify/ENA primary metagenome ERZ652115 (study PRJEB26925, sample SAMN05827127) | human gut metagenome | biome: ENVO:2100002; feature: ENVO:00000062; material: ENVO:00002003...
CGGGCCCCCGTCAATTCCTTTGAGTTTCACCGTTGCCGGCGTACTCCCCAGGTGGGATACTTAACGCTTTCGCTAAGCCGCTGACAGTCTATCGCCAACAGCGAGTATCCATCGTTTACCGTGTGGACTACCAGGGTATCTAATCCTGTTTGATACCCACACTTTCGAGCCTCAACGTCAGTGGCGGTTTAGCAGGCTGCCTTCGCAATCGGGGTTCTTCGTGATATCTAAGCATTTCACCGCTACACCACGAATTCCGCCTGCCTCAACCGTACTCAAGGACGCCAGTATCAACTGCAATTTTAAGGTTGAGCCTCAAACTTTCACAGCTGACTTAACGACCCGTCTACGCTCCCTTTAAACCCAATAAATCCGGATAACGCTCGCATCCTCCGTATTACCGCGGCTGCTGGCACGGAGTTAGCCGATGCTTATTCATAAGGTACATACAAACACCCACACGTGGATGACTTTATTCCCTTATAAAAGAAGTTTACAATCCGTAGGACCTTCATCCTTCACGCTACTTGGCTGGTTCAGGCTCGCGCCCATTGACCAATATTCCTCACTGCTGCCTCCCGTAGGAGTTTGGACCGTGTCTCAGTTCCAATGTGGGGGACCTTCCTCTCAGAACCCCTATCCATCGTCGACTAGGTGGGCCGTTACCCCGCCTACTATCTAATGGAACGCATCCCCATCGTACACCGATGAATCTTTAATGATGATTTCATGCAATCTCATCATACCATCAGGTATTAATCTTTCTTTCGAAAGGCTATTCCTGAGTGTACGGAAGGTTGGATACGCGTTACTCACCCGTGCGCCGGTCGCCATCAAACTTAGCAAGCTAAGTTCATGCTGCCCCTCGACTTGCATGTGTTAAGCCTGTAGCTAGCGTTCATCCTGAGCCAGGATCAAACTCTTCATTGTAAAATATTTTCTTACCCTTGCGGGTATTGTTGATTCTGTTCCAGGAAACCGATTTTCTATATCCTTTTCAGGTTATTGACGGTTCTTGTTTCATCTCACATATACATTATATATAAGACTACTTCTTGTACTACATCTTCGTTTGTTTATCTAAAGTCTTTCAAAGAACTATCTTTTCTTGAGCTCCCGTTTCAGCGGGAAAGCGTTTGCAAAGGTAAGGCGTTTTTTCTTTCCCTCCAAATTTTTTCGAAGTTTTTTTCGAAAAAACTTTTCAGGAGGACCTCTCGGGGCTTATCCGTTTCTCGCTCCCTTGCGTCCTTGCAAGGTAAGATACTCGGGTGCAGCGCCCTAAAATCTCTGCCTCTCTTTACCAGTCTGTCATCTTCAGCGGCTCTCCCTCTCGAAAGCGGTTGCAAAGGTACGCACTTTTTCCGTTCACGCAACTTTTATCACACTCTTTTTTTCAAAAATTTTTGAAGATTTTTATAAGTTGCTGGAAAATAGCGCGTTGCGGATGGACATTTTTTGACGCTTCCGAAAACGGGTGGGAACATGCCTACATTATGTATTTCGCGCGGGCGTGTGTACGCGCACATATACACGCATACGTAGAAGGGAGAGGAAAAGCTACACACCGGACCGGCATAAAAACAGCGGAAACACGGAAAAACCTTCTTCGAAATTTTCCTGCACGAAAGCCAAAAACCGGAAAAAGGCCCGAAAACGCAGGAAACGGAATCACCAGTCCGCCATAAAATTCGAGGTTTTCACAGGCGGCATGACAAACAACGCCCCGGAAAACTCACACCGCAGGCACATTTTTTTCAGAGACTCCCGACATCTTCTATGTTTTCCTCTCGGGAAACGTAGGTTTCCGCTATGGAAAACGTACGTTTCACGGCAGGGAAACATACGTCTCTCCTGCCGGAAACATAGAAAACCTAAAGGCAACGGAGAATTATCTCACCGGCATTTCTTCAATACGGAACGCTTGAAGGAAGAAAAACGGAGCGTTTGAAAAACAAATGGGGTGCTTACAAGGAAAAATAAGTAGGTGCTTACAGGAAAGACTGAAGAAACAGCTTGAAGGAAAACTTACAGAAAAACGAATAAAAAAAAAACGACTCAGCAATCAGAAAAAAGGAAACCTCACGTAAGGACATAAAAAAAGGAGTTCCGCTGAACTCCAACCTTTGTTAACCTTAAATCTAATACTATGAAAAATACAGTGCAAAAGTAAACATTCCGATTATAACCACAAAGAATACGACCTGAAAAACATGTTTTAAAAACACATATCAACTTTCAAGGCACAATATTCAAAGTGGTTAACAAATTCCATAAAATAAAAAAGAGGTTCCTCATCACTGAGAAACCCCTTCAAAATGCAAATTAAAAGAGAGACATATACATTAAAGTCCACTAAAATGATACACCTCTGTCAAATGTCAACTTTAAGAGTAGATTAATATACACCCTCTCTGGTGTCCCACCACATAGGCTTACCCCATAAGTTATCCACGACTTCAGCATTATAAGGTGCATTGTTGGCCGAATTCAAGTTTAGTTCGGTTGAAGGATACGGCGAACGCAATGGGGGCACATTATGGTTCGCGTACTGAGCAGGACGTCCCGGAGCAATATAGTTGTTTTCAGGAACTCCCGTACGACGGTACAATGACCAACCTTCCATCGCCTGCTTAAACATAGCGACCCATTCTTCGTACCATATTTTCTTTAACGTGTTGTCAAATTTACCTCCATTTTCCAGGTACTCGGTTGCGTCTGCATCACTTACTTCATTTTCAACCATAGAAAAACATACGGCTTTTTCATAGTTGGCAGCCGCAGTACCGTAACTACCAGTATCATAGTTCAGCATGGCGGCCTCAGCAATATGGAAATACACTTCGGCTACACGCATCCAAGGAGAAAATCCTCCTAAGTCCTGCCCGTATTTATAATTCCATACCGAGTATAACTTAGAAACAGCGTTGGAGGAAGCTCCGATAGTATATCCTCTATACACAGGAGTTCCATCAGTATAATCATCATCACCCTCCGTTTGACTGGCCGGCGTAGGAGTGAAATAAATGCCAATACGGGGATCATCGGCCGCCAACAAATTGTCGACCATCACGTCGGACGCACAATATTCCGTTTTACGTGTACGATACTGGTCGGCTATCGGTTCGAAAAAGTTGGAATCGGAACCCTGCCACCAGAAGAATGCATTGTCATCATTAGAGTCCATAATCGGATAGCGCGAAGGATCACCCAACACTTCCTCAACAGTTGATTGTGCCAACTCAGGGCTAACCTCAGATATGCGGATAGCCAAACGAAGACGCAGTGAATTGCAATATTTCTGCCATTTTGTGATATCCCCACCAAACAATAAGTCACCGTCACTGATATCATCAGTTCCCTCGTTGCTGGCAAAACTATCGGCGGCTTCTTTCAACTTCGCAAGCAAGGCCGGATAAATATCTTCCTGCTTATCGTATTTAGGAGTCAGAATACCTTCACTCATTTTTACGGCATCGCTGTAAGGAACATCACGCCATCTGTCGGTAGCAATCTGCATGACAGTTACTTCCATCACTTTGGCCACATTCAAAAGATTCGAACCGGGCGTGGCACGTCCCTGCAAATCCATCACATTATTCAGGATACGATATACATACTCCCAGTTACTATCTTGTATACCCGTACGATAGCTGTAACGCGATTCATCGATGTAACTCATCTTTGCCGCATAACCGCAGAAAGTCATAGGCTCATCCATCGCAAACCAGCGGTCATAAAACCGATAGGAAGTGTAGTAAATAACATAGGCAAGAAGGTTCCCATTTGGAACATTGGTTGCATTGTCCGGGTCTTGGTTGATTTCCTCGAACGAGTTCGTACATCCGGTGGCACCCCAAATTAAAACTCCAGCCATGAATGCCATGGTGATTTTCTTAATATATCTTTTCATATAGTCAGTTCCTTTTAAATTAATTTTATCAGAATGTTACTCCTAGTTTTAAACCGATGCTTCGTGAAGGGGGGTAAGAGTTTGATTCGAAACCTACGTCTCCATTGCTTGAACCCGTTGTAGATTCCGGATCAAGGTGAGTGAGATTCGAACTATGTACCCATAACAGTGCCAAGTTTGTTCCAACCAGTGAAATTTTCGCTGATTTGATGAATGTATTCTTCAACAACTGTTTAGGGAAGGTATAAGTAAGATGTGCTTCACGCAACTTCAAGTAAGAACCATCAAAGACTGACATTTCACAAATGGTATAGAAATTATAGAAGAAGTCTTCCGCATTCACTGCCACATCATTGATTTTACCGTCGGCTGTCTTGAACACTTTGTCGGTCAACACGTTCTTACCTGCAATAACACCGTTTTCACGAATATCTCCCGCTGCAGTAAAATCATATATACCTGTCTGTGTACCAAAAGCCTGTGAGATAGAGTAAACGTCTCCCCCTTTGCGGAAGTCAAGCAAGAACCCGAAACTCCAGTCTTTGTAAGTAAATTCGTTGCTCCAGCCAGCCAGCCAGTCCGGACTTACATTTCCAATCTTTTTTGCACTCTCATATACCGGCATTCCGTTTTCTACCCGAATGGAACCATCGTCATTATATACATATCCTGTTCCCACAAGTGTTCCCCAGCTTTCACCAGGTATTGCATAGCTGGTACAGCTCCAGCTGCTTCCGATTTCATAAGCGTCCAGTTTCTGTCCGGTAACAGGATCAGTATAAAGTTCATCGATACGGCTTTTATCCTTTGCCCAGTTTAATGTGGTAGTCCAGCTGAAGCCTTTTGGATTACGGAAAATATCGGCTGACAACTGGAGTTCAACACCTTTGTTGCTTACCTTACCCGCATTGATATACATAGAACTATAACCAGTGGAAGTTGCGACATTAGCTTGCATAATCTGATCGGTAGTAACTTTCTGGTAATAAGCTCCATCGAAGTGGATGCGATTATCCAACAAGCTTGCCTCAAGACCGACTTCCCATGTCTTTATCATTTCAGGGCGCAGATTACGTGCGGGATAAGTCGTAGGATTGTAGTAAAGCGTAGTACCGTTAAACGGTGCAGATATGACTGAATAATATGAGTTAGATACGTATGGATCTGTTGCATTACCGATTTTAGCCCATCCACCACGAAGTTTCAGGAAATTGAGAATATTCCCGCTGGTCAGCATCGGAAGTGTTTCTGTCAAAATCCAGCTACCGCTAAATGACGGATAGAAGAATGCATCCTTAATGGTAGAATCCCAGTCGTTACGCACACTGATATCTGCATAAAGCTGATTTTTCCACCCCAATGAAAGATTAGCGTACACAGAGTTCGAGCGCCGTGTTTCATGGTTCTGTGCAGTATAAGCTGTTCCTTTTGCGTTCGCTACGGTATAAAGTCCGGGAACGGTCAACTGATCTGCTCCTATTGTATTAATTTCGTACGCATAATCACGATAGTTAGCTCCAGCCAACGCATTCACATTGAGGTCACCGAATTGTTTGGTGAAGTAAGCGATGAAATCGGCATTGATTTCCGTGGTACGACGATCATAATTACGAAAATATCCATCCGGGTAATCCACGCTCCATTCTATATTAGACAGCTGGTTTGAATCGAAATGATCAAAGCCAAGGCGTCCTTCAAACTTCAACCAGTCAGTAGGCTTGATAAAAATAGAAGACTTGCCATAGAAACGGTCGCGGGTGTATTTGTTCAAGTTATGGTTCAACACCCAGTACGGGTTCATGGCATAAGCCTGCTGCCAGTTGTAATGAGTATAATTCCCCATCTCGTCCTTTTGGTCATAATTTGCCTTCAAATCCTCTATGTCAATCTGACGTCCATGCCATTGCAGCAAGGACTGCAGTACGTTTGAGCCGCTGTATCCGGTTCCAGGAAGATTGTCACTCTTCGTGCGGACAAAGTTTGCAGACAAATCGAAGTCAAGATACTTGTTTACACTCATCTTCGAGTTTATGGCAATAGAGTAACGTTTTTGGTCTGTGTTGGGTGTAGTACCTTTCTGGTCGCGGAATCCCAGCGAAGCACGAGTGGATGATCTTTCATTGGAAGTAGTCAATGAAATCATGTGGCTCTGTGAGTAACCAGTTTCAAAGAAATCTTTGATATTGTTCGGGTGAGACACCCACGGAGTAGCTTGGCGCACACCATTAACAACCGGGCTATTATATTGTGGAATCATCAGACCGATATCCAAACGCGGTCCCCAAGACTCGTCGGCGTTGTCATTCACCCCATTTCCCATACCGTCGTAGTAGGAGAATCCATGCTGTACAGCAAAATCTGCGTATGACATAATATCGCTGTAACCTCCTTCTTTCCAGTCGAACTCGCTTCCGTAATATCCTTGCCCGTATTTGTTCTGAAGTTTTGGCAAGTTATAAATCTGGTCAACCGTAAAACTTCCGTCATACGATATCTGTACGCCTTTGTCTTTTTTACCCGACTTGGTTGTGATAAGGATAACACCGTTTCCGGCACGCATACCATAAAGGGCTGCCGAACCACCTTTCAATACCGATATGGATTCAATATCTTCCGGATTAATATCATTCAAACCTGAACCCAGATTGACATCTGAACCGGTTCCGTTATCGTTCTGTACAGGCACACCATCCACCACAATCAAAGGTGCATTGTTTCCGAATGAAGAATTACCACGAATCACAATATTTTGAGAGGCTCCAACCTGTCCACCTTGCGAAGTAATCTGTATTCCGGCAATCTTTCCCGAAAGTGCATTAGCCACATTCAACTGTGCAGCTTGAGTAATTTCATCCGATTTCACTTCTTGCAAGGCATATCCTAATGCTTTCTTCTCTCTTGAAATACCCATTGCAGTAACCACTACCTCATCCAAAGTCTCCGTATCCGACTGCAATACAATCTTCATGTTGGGCTTTATCGCTACCTCCTGACTTTTCATTCCCACAAATGAAACAATCAAGGTCTTGCTTCCAGCCTTCACACCTGAAATCTCAAAATTACCATCCACATCGGTAATGGTTCCTTGGGTAGTACCTTTCACCAGCACTGATGCTCCTACAATAGGAAGCCCATCTTCTTCTGAAGTCACCACACCTTTCACCGTTAATCCTTGCGACCATGCTACTCCCATCCATACAAACAGAAAGGTCAGCATCAATGTAAGTTTCCTTTTCATAAATCCCTCCTTTGATTAAACATGAATAAATCTCGTTTAGTTAATAAAATACATTATAAATATATATTAGGACTCATTAACAACACCGCAAAGATATATATTTAATCAAACAAACAACAAAATATCACAGAAAAATAATAAAAAACACCAAAATGATATATTAAAACGAATATCAATTCACTTTTAATACAGCGAACAATGATATAAACAGCAAGAAAAACAAAGAAAATAAATAAAAGACAACAGTAAAAACCGTAAAATAAAAGAAAAATCAAAAACAGTATATAGACAATTATATCTATCAAAAAGATAGAAACAAGAAAGAATTAAGACACAATCAGCTTCACTAAAAGAACAAAAAAAGCCACCCTTAAAAGGATGGCTTTCCCAATTTATCCAGATAAATAAATTAATCTACGTAACGTTCGATTGTCTGTTCACGGTCGGGACCTACAGATACAATCTTAATCGGAGTTCCCAGCTGTTCTTCCAAGAAAGTGATATACGCATTGAATTCTTCAGGGAATTCATCCTCACTCGTCATCTTGGTCATATCTGTCTTCCAGCCCGGAAGTTCTGCATATACCGGTTCTACTCCTTCTGTAATATCAAACGGGAAATAATCAATTTCTTCCCCATTCACATTGTATGCCACACAAGCCTTGATAGTGTCAAAACCGTCCAGTACATCGCTCTTCATCAGAATCAACTGAGTAACCCCGTTAATCATAATCGCATAACGCAAGGCAACCAAATCAATCCATCCGCAACGACGTTCACGACCTGTCACAGCTCCATATTCATGTCCCAGATCACGAATGGTCTTGCCTGTTTCGTCGAAAAGTTCAGTAGGGAACGGACCTGAACCCACACGGGTACAATAAGCTTTCATGATACCATACACTTCACCGATTCTGTTAGGACCTAATCCCAGTCCTGTACAAGCACCGGCACAGATGGTATTGGAAGAAGTCACAAAAGGATAAGAGCCAAAATCTACATCCAGCATGGTTCCCTGAGCACCTTCACAAAGAACGGACTTGCCTTCATTCAACAGACGGTTCACTTCATGTTCGCTGTCTACCAAATGGAACTGACGAAGGTATTCAATGCCTTCCATCCATTGTTTTTCAAGTTCCGTAATATCATATTCATAGTTCAGACTCTTCAAGATAGCTTCATGACGAGCCTTGGCTGCAGCATATTTCGCTTCAAAGTTATGCAGGATATCACCCACGCGCAATCCGTTACGGCTCACTTTGTCGGTATAGGTAGGGCCAATGCCTTTTCCGGTGGTTCCTACTTTAGACGCACCTTTGGCAGCTTCGTATGCGGCATCCAGGATACGGTGAGTAGGGAGAATCAGATGAGCTTTCTTGGAAATGTGCAGGCGTTCTTTCAACGGATGTCCGCTTGCCTCCAATGCTTCAGCTTCCGCCTTGAACAGAGCCGGATCAAGTACCACTCCATTTCCAATTATATTTACCTTATCACCCTGGAAAATTCCAGAAGGAATAGAACGGAGCACATATTTCTGACCTTCAAATTCAAGAGTATGTCCGGCGTTCGGGCCTCCCTGAAAACGGGCAACCACATCGTAACGGGGAGTCAACACATCGACTACTTTACCTTTTCCTTCGTCGCCCCACTGTAAACCTAGCAAAACATCTACTTTCATGATTCTTTTTGTTTTATATATTCTTTGGTATTATTTCTTCTTCCGTTTCGCCGCCATGCACTTGTTGCACAAGCCATAGATGTATAAGGAATAATGCGAAGCATAAAATCCCTTCAGCTTTGTCTGCGCAATAGCCTGCTTCAGGTTTTCATCTTCAAACTCCGACACCTTTCCACAGCTGGTACAAATCATGTGATGATGGGTTTCATTGTTATACGAGCGTTCATACTGGGAAGTATTGCCAAACTGGTGCTTGATGACCAAGCCGGCATCTATGAGTAAAATGATGGTATTATACAGGGTAGCACGACTCACCCGGAACTTCTCCTTTTCCGCCATATAACTATACAACTCATCCACATCAAAATGCCCTTTGATGGAATAAATCGTCTCAAGTATGGCATAACGTTCAGGCGTCTTCCGATGTCCGTTCTTCTGCAAATACTCTGTAAGGATTTGCTTGACTGTATCTTTTATGTTCTCTTCCATCCCAATAATCGTTCAGCGGTCAAAGTTATATTTTTTTGAGTAATTTAGAAAGATTACAGGCTATATTCTATCTCATTTTTTAATTCTTCAGCCACCATACGGACCTCAGGTTTTGACGATTTTATAAGATTTCCCAACATACGGAGCACCTTACGTGCGTTTGCTTTCGACTGCAAGGCAAATTTACAAACCGCCTTTCCCGCCACATTGCGCATATCTGAATCTCCTTCCAATACGGTAAAAGCTTGGTCCAGAAATTCCTCCTCTGCCCGCTCGTTCAATGTCCATCCTTTCATCAGCAAACGGGCCATCAAGAGGTATCCACAGAGCTGGAAATATTCCCGTTCGTCGGCCATCCATGGGAAAACCACCTCCGAAGCGTACGGCAAACGCTGGAAAAGATTCATCACCGTATATTCTGCCAGTTCCGGATAGTGCATGTCTTCTATCCATATTTCCGCAATTTCCCGATAGAAGGTTTCTACAGGCTGAAGCAAACCGGCCATAATTTTACACTCACGGATATTCTCCTTCCACAGAGCCTGAGCCAGTTCATGATTGGGTTCATACTCGGCTGCAATCTCTTTAATACGGGGATATTCAATACCAAAATTCAATTTATAATCAAACCCTTTCTCCCGCATGCTTTGGGAAACCACACCATTCATAAACAAACGGAACTTTGACTTGATTTCCCTTATCGTTTCATGTATTTCTGCTTCTGTCATCATCAAATTTTCAAATTAGAATAATCGCGGCCATAACGAAGCATCTGCTCCGTATAACCTTCTGTATAATCTACTTTCACATCCACAATCCGGCCATCCGCATCGTATTCAGGACGATATACCGGATTGACAAATCCCTTGTAAGGAGCCAGATGCAAGGCACGGTAACGGGCCAGCACTTCTTCATGGAGCGACGCATCCAGTTTCACGCCATATTTTTCCACCAAAGCACGGGCTGCTTCGTAATCACCTTCGCTCTTGATACGCTGAATCTTGCTCAACAACATGCCAAACAGCCCACGCAACTGAAGAAAATCATTGACTTTTACATACGTCTTTCCTTCCTTCTGCACCAGTTCCACGACGTTCATCGGCTTCCCATATTCAAGCGCCCAACGGGCAATCAACTGACGATTACGCATGTGTGCCTCTTCCAAATCACGGCCCGGTTCAATACGTACCATCTGAGTGAGAAGCCCGTTCATCATATAGGCATAATACTCAGCCTTATAGGCTTCCTCATCAGGAGTCAGCCCCAGTTCCACCAGTTTCTCATCAGCCAGATAATACAGGCCGAACAAATCGGCACGAGCCTCTTCAATCGTAGAGCCATACGCCTTCAAGGCATCCGGGTCCACTCCAGGGAGCAGTTTGCCGGAACCATGCCCCACACATTCATGCAAATCCGTATGAAGCTCTCCCGTGATATCGGCATATTTCTCCAATAAATCCCGCTCAGCCTGACTGTACACGAACTCTTCCCGGAAACCATTTCCTTTGGCCGCCTTGTTGTAAGCATCTGTCAAATTTCCGATTGTCACCGACTTGGAACCATGGCGACTGCGAATCCAGTTGGAATTAGGTAAATTGATGCCAATGGCTGAACTCGGATACAAATCTCCTCCCAGCATTGCAGCCGTAATGACTTTGGCCGAAACGCCCGTCACCATTCCCTTTTTAAAGGCTAAGGACACCGGAGAATGATCTTCAAACCACTGTGCATTTTGACTGATGATTTCCGTACGTCGGGTAGCCTCTTCGTCTTTAAAGTTCACAATCGACTCCCAGCTGGCTTTCATCCCCAGCGGATCGCCATAACTTTCAATAAAGCCATTGACAAAATCCACTTTTGAACCGGTGTCTTTCAGCCAAGCAATGGAATAGTTATCAAAAGTCTTCAAGTCGCCCGTACGGTAAAAGTCCACCAACAAGCGAATCACCTCACGTTGTGCTTCACTCTCGGCTACGGTTTCAGCCTTCTCCAGCCAAGCAATGATTTTCTCGATGGCTTCTCCATACATACCTCCTACTTTCCACACTTCTTCCCGCAAGAAACCGTCTTTCTTTACCAGCCGGCTGTTCATTCCATACATCACCGGATGAGGGTCTCCCGGTATTTTCAGAATGGAATAAAATGCTTCCGCCTCCTTCTGCGTCACACCTTCATAATAGTTGGCCGCAGAAGTCATCACCAAGTCTTCTCCATCCGCCTGATTTACCCGTTTAGGCATGACTTCCGGGTCAAAAATTACCGGAAACAGCTCGTCACACATCTCCTGCACAGATTCTCCGTCCTTTAACGGGAGCTGTGACACATCCACTTTTTCTATCCATTTCCGTAAAAACTCCGGGGAAAAAGAAGGCATAAACTTATCACAAGCATAATGATGATAAATTCCACTGGAAAACCATACACGTTTCAAATAGACTTCCAATCCCTGGAATTCCGCATCCTCTTTATCCCCCGTATAAGTCGTATAAACCACCTCCAGCAACTTCCGGATTTGCAGATTATACTTTCCATTCTGATCAAAGAGGATGTCACGTCCCTCCAAAGCCGCCTGCGACAAATAATAAACCAACTCTTTCTGCCGTAACGATAAATTCTCAAAACCGGCCACACAATAGCGCAACAATTGCAAATCGGCGAATTGTTCTACTATATAATTAAAATTCCCTTGCGTACTCATTCTAGTTCGTTCTTAATAAATAAGTATCCTTATCACATAATCATACAAAAATCGTAGAAGTTTTCCGATTTCACAACAATCCCTTTAAAAAGTTTATCAAAAAACTTTACGTGAAGACAAAAGTACGATAAAACAGCAAAGTTTTAAAATTTTCCCTATCTTTGTGAGCAAAATTACAATCATGAGAGAACAAATGCTGAAAACCCTCAAATCTTATTTTGGGTACACTTCTTTCCGTCCGCTTCAGGAACAAATTATTACTGCCATTTTACAGAAAAAAGACACATTGGTACTCATGCCCACCGGAGGAGGAAAGTCCATGTGTTACCAGCTTCCGGCACTCATGATGGAAGGAACAACCGTAGTAGTCTCCCCACTGATATCTCTCATGAAAGACCAGGTGGAATCCTTACAGGCCAACGGCATCATAGCCCGCGCCCTGAACAGCACCAACGACGAAACCACCAACGCCCAGCTCTATTTTGAATGTCTACAAGGAAGAGTGAAATTGCTCTATATCTCTCCCGAGAGACTGCTCTTTGAATGTAACCATCTGCTGCGCGACATCAAGATTTCCTTGTTTGCCATTGATGAAGCCCACTGCATCTCCCACTGGGGACATGACTTCCGACCGGAATACACACAGCTGAAAGTGATACGCCAATATTTTCCGCAAGTACCTGTTGTAGCCCTGACCGCTACCGCCGATAAAATTACCCGGGAAGACATCATACAGCAGTTGAACATGCGGCATCCAGAAATCTTTATCTCCTCTTTCGACCGGCCCAACCTGAGTCTGGAGGTGAAACGAGGTTACCCGCAAAAAGAAAAGATAAAGACCATTGCCAACTTCCTGCGACGCCACCGGAGAGAAAGCGGCATCATCTATTGTATGAGCCGTAACGGGACGGAAAAGGTGGCCAGCCTGCTCGAACAAGAAGGGTTCCACGCAGGAGTCTATCACGCCGGATTATCGAACGAACAACGGGAAATGACACAGGACGATTTCATCAACGACCGAATCCAAATTGTCTGTGCCACCATCGCCTTTGGAATGGGAATCGACAAGTCCAATGTGCGATGGGTCATCCATTACAACCTGCCCAAAAGCATCGAAAACTTCTACCAGGAAATCGGACGGGCCGGACGTGACGGCCTGCCCAGTGAGACCATCCTCTTCTATTCTTTCAGCGACATCGTCATGCTCTCCCGTTTTGCTGCCGAAAGCAACCAGCAAGGAATCAACCTGGAAAAATTGAACCGCATGCAACAGTATGCCGAATCCGACATTTGCCGACGAAGAATCCTGCTGAACTACTTTGGAGAGACCATGGACCACGATTGCTGCAACTGCGACGTGTGCAAAAATCCCCCGGAACGTTTCGACGGTACCATTATCGTACAAAAGGCTTTAAGCGCCATCGCCCGTACCGACCAGCAGGTAGGTACCCGCACCCTAATTGATATCCTCAAGGGATATGCCACTTCCGAAGTGATAGAAAAAGGATATGACAAACTCAAGACTTACGGAGTAGGAAGAGACCTGCCCGGAAAAGACTGGCAAGACTATCTTCTTCAGATGCTAAACCTGGGATACTTTGAAATTGCCTACAACGAAAACAATCATCTGAAAATTACAGAAGCCGGGAAAAAAATCCTGTTTGGAAAAGAACGCGCACAGCTGGTCATCATACAGAGAGAAGATGCCCGCAGAAAGAAAGGCGCCCAAAGCCACAAGAATTCCGCCCCGGCACCGTTGTTCGTCTCAACTGTCTTCGAAGAAGAAGATGCAGAATTGTTTGAATCCCTCCGGTCGCTTCGGAAAAAGCTGGCCGACCAGATGGCAATCCCTGCCTACATTGTGCTATCCGACAAGACACTGCATCTGCTGGCGCTCAAAAAACCTGAAACCATCGAAGAATTCGGCGAAATCAGCGGCATAGGTGAGTTCAAAAAAGAAAAATACGGAAAAGAATTCCTGGCGGTCATCAGTGAACACCTGTACAAAGGCTAATGCCGGAGTTTGTACCCTGTCCACACCGGACAAGCCAGTCGTTCTACAATCTGCACCGAACGGGTAGGTTTACTTTGCGGGAGATGGGACCTGTCGAAGGCCACAAAATCCTCCAAAGCCACCTGTTCCACACCTTTTCCTAACCTCATTACCTTGTCGTAAAGCGCCTTCCGGGAAGGAGCGTTAAACCCGCATGCCGTTGAATTCATCATGCTGTCATCCGACGGACGATAAACACCTTTCGGATAAGTACATCCCCCTTCATACACTCCAAGCGCATCGTTCCGGTAACGGGAATCCTTCAGGAAAGAAGTCCAGCACACCGAATCTGCCACCGCCGTAAAATCCACATTCTGCGACCAGCCATTGGCCTTCATGGCTTTTATTTTCTGCTTTTCGAGCGTGGAAATACTCCCTTTCTCCGGATAAGAATATTCGTCCTCCAGTTTTCCAAGACCATGACCTATTGCCTCATGCACCAAGACCCGGCGGAAAGATTCACTTTTCAAGTCTTCAACTACCGGACAATAAGCAATGGCAAATTCCACAAACCGTCCTTTCTCATCCTGATAACCGAAATAGGTGGTTCCCGCATAAACCGAAGTGTTGAGCACGACCACGGCCAGACTGTTTTTCCTTTCCGTCTGCTTCAGCACTTTACCCACATAAACCTGTACAGAGCTGTCGTCCCCCGTAACCGTTGCCGCTTTCCCTTCTGCCAGCCTACAGCTGAATGCCGTTTGATACCCCATCCCAAAATCATTGTTTTCGGACACAGCCTGAACCATAAATACATCAAAATAAGGCCTAAGCGACCTTATCGGTTCTTCAGAAAACAAGTTCTCCATCGCCGTTTCCATCACCCTCCGGTAAATACCGTTCGCTATCTCCTGGTCCACAAATCCATCTCCCATCAAGACAACCGGTATGCCTCTGCCCTCTGTATGCTTCTGTAAGGTGTCCACTTTTCCGTCTGCTGAAAAGTCCACCGACTCCAGCACTTGCCCGCCCAACTGAGAAATCTTGACAGCTGCCAGTTCCTTCTGGGCTCCACTGGATTCCCTCATAAACAGCAAATAAGCTGAACGGGACATTCCTCCTTTATTGGGAGACACATTCAATACGACCTCATGCTTTCCTGTCGGAACTGCCCGGGTCGATATCTCTTTCCGCAGCCAGTTCTCAGGCTCAGAAGGAGTATATATCCGCAAATCTTGCACATCCACATTCGATTCGAAGCGAACGACAAGACTTCCCCCATCCACCTTCGCCAGATACTCTCCTTGTTCGGGCAACACATAATCGCCCACCTCCTGAGAAACGGAAACCTCGTAAACCGCATCTCCGGATGTCAACTTCACTTTCGCCTCCCGCGGCAGGTTGGAATTATTTTCCGAAACCACCTTGACCGTCACTGTTCTCTCTCCGGCCCCACCGGAAAGCGGAGAAAGGCTCAGCCATGTGGCATCCGTAGTTACATTCCATGCACCGGAACACGTAAACGAGATGGAGGCTTCCTTTCCTTCCACCGACGGCAACGTGACACTTTTCGTCACATTCTCAAACGGGACTATTTTCCCTTCTTTCTGACAGGAAACGCACAACAGGAGAAAAATCAGATACAGGTTAAAAAGGTGGGCTTTCATACGTTGGATTAAGTCATTCTTGTGTTTCCTGCAAAAATGGGAAATAGTTTGCTTATCAGAAAAGAATCGACAAAAAAGTGAGGCAAAATGACAAAAAAAGATTCCAAAGGGCGTTTCTTCTGTCACGCTCTTTGGAATCTCGTCTATAATCAGAATCCTGTTCTCTTATCCGAGGAATGAAATCAGCACACCTGCTGCTACAGCTGAACCGATTACACCGGAAATGTTACTTGCCATGCAATATTGCAGCACATGGTTCTTCGGATCGTATTTCAAGGCAATTTCATTGGCTACACGGCTGGCCATCGGCACGGCACTCAATCCGGTAGCTCCAATCAGCGGGTTGATCTTCTTCTTGGTGAAGAGGTTGACCACCTTCACAAACAAGATACCACCTGAGATTGACAAGGCAAATGCCAGGAAACCACCAATCACGATACCGATAGTTGTCCAGTTCAGGAAAGCGTCGGTCGTCATGGTTGCACCCACGGAGATACCCAGGAAGATGGTAGCCGCATTCATGATGCTGTTGGAAGCGGCATCGAACAGACGGGAAGTGTTGCTACCGATTTCCTTCACCAAGTTACCGAACATCAGCATACCAATCAAGGGCACTGCACTCGGCACGAACAAGGCCACAATCGTGGTACATGCAATCGGGAAAATGATTTTCAGCACCCGCAGGTTCTTGATTTCCGTCTTGGAAGGATATTTCTTCTCCTGTTCCTTCATGTTGATGGACAGTTCCTTCTTCGTACACCAGATACGTACCACCAGCGGTACGATGACCGGTACCAAGGCCATGTAGGAATAAGCCGCAATGGCAATCGGACCCAGCAAGTGCGGAGCCAGCTTAATGGTCGTAAAGATGGCAGTCGGACCGTCGGCACCTCCGATGATACCCAGAGAGGCAGCTTCCTTCGGAGTGAAGCCCATCAGGATAGAAACCAGCAGTACGGCAAAAATACCCAACTGGGCAGCCGCGCCGAAAATAGAAAGACGAAGATTACGCAACATCGGACCAAAGTCGGTCAGCGCACCTACACCCATGAAAATAATCGGGGGAAGGAATCCCGTCTTAATCAACATATAATAAATGAAGTTCATCAGTCCCAGGTCGTGTGCAATTTCATGCAGCGGCATCTCCCAGATGTTCTTCATCACACCGTTCACCATGACCATTCCGTTCTCGTCGGCCTGCACAACCCCCATGTCGCCTCCCGGGAAGTTGGCCAGCAACACACCGAAAGCGATAGGCACCAGCAACAGCGGTTCATACTGTTTCTTGATACCCAGATAAAGCAGGACGAAAGCGATGGCATACATGATGAGAAACCGCGGGTCAGCAGCAATGTTGCTGAAAGCGGTCATATCATATAATCTTTCTAATATCTCTTCCATCACAAAATCTTCATTAATACGTCATCTTCTGATACGGAATCACCGGAATTTACACAAATGGCGGTCACCGTTCCACTGAATTCTGCACGGATGGCATTGTAAGTCTTCATTGCCTCCACGTAGCAAATCACGTCACCTTTATTTACCTTGTCACCCACTTTCACCGGTGTTTCCTGCGCACCTTTTGTCAGGAAGAACTTACCTTCCAGCGGAGAAAGGATTTCCTTTCCTTCGCCAACCGGTACCTGCGCAGCCGGAGCGGCTTCAGCACCTGCCTGAGCGCCCAGTTTGGCCGGATTGACATCGCCAAAGGCTACCGTTACCCGATAAGCCTGACCGTTGACGTCAACCGTCAATACCTTGGTCTGGTCGTTGGCCATGTGGACTTCTTCCTTGGCTTCACGACGTTTCTTCACGTCTTCCAAGAAGTCGGCCTTGGCCTTTCCACTCTTGTAGGCTTCATACTGAGCCGGATGCATGGCATATTCGAAGAGTTCCTCGTCGTCCTGTCCGGTTTCCCATTTCTTTTCCCACATCATCTGGCGATATTTCTCCAGCTGGTCAGGATAGTTGTCCTGCGGGTTGCCCGTAAAGAACTTACGGCCTTCACGTTCTGCCTTTTCTACGATTTCAGGAGCCAGTTTGCCCGGAAGTTGTCCGGCCTTGCCCAGAATCATGTCCCAGATATCGTCGGCAATCATGCCCCAGCGTTCCTTGCTTTTTTCCATCTGGATGACGTTCATCATGGCCAGGTTCTTTACATACTGGCTGAACGGAGTAACCAGACACGGATAACCTACACGCGGCCATACGTAAGCCACCTCGTCGAACAGCTTGATCAGCAGTTCATCCTGTGTCATGAACGGCAGGTTCCGTTTTGCCTTATATTTGTTGATAGATTCCAAATTGGTATCCAGGTCGGCCATCAAACTTCCCATCATACCGCCCGGCAGTCCCGGTCCGATGAGCAGAGAGTTCATCAAGCGGTTTCTCGGACTGATGTACAAGCCCAGGAAATCGTCCATGAATTCCTGAATCAGTGAGCGCACCTTCATGTAAGCCTGCATGTTGATTTCCGGTACCTTGAAGCCCGCATCCTTCAGCATGGCCTGCACACTGATGACATCCGCATGTCCGGTTCCCCAAGACAACGGATCCATACCTACATCCACGTAATCGCAACCGGCCTTGCAGACTTCCAGGATAGAAGCCATGTTAAAACCAGGTCCCGCATGTGAGTGATACTGAATCGTGATATCTTTAATCTTCTTGATACCGGCTACCAGTTTGCCCAAGAATACCGGACGGCCGATACCAGCCATATCCTTGATACAGATTTCATCGCAGCCTGCATCAATCAGCTTCTTGGCCATATCCAGGTAATATTCTACGGTGTGAATCGGAGAATAAGTGATGCAAAGACAGCACTGTGAAATCATGCCGGCATCGTGTGCATAGCCGATAGAAGGGATAATGTTGCGCACATCGTTCAATCCGCAGAACGTACGGGTAATATCCGTACCCTGTGCTTTCTTTACTTTATAGAACAATTTTCGTACATCGGCAGGCACCGGACTCATTCGCAAACCGTTCAGCGCACGGTCGAGCATGTGCGTCTGAATACCGGCTTCGTGAAAAGGCTTTGTCCACTCGCGGACAGCCTTGTTCGGATTCTCCCCGAACAACAGGTTAACTTGTTCAAAACCTCCCCCGTTTGTCTCTACACGGGCGAAACACCCCATTTCAATAATGGCTGGGGCCACCTTCACCAACTGGTCTACACGCGGTACGTATTTTCCGGCACTCTGCCACATATCGCGGAAAACCAAACTAAATTTGACTTCTTTCTGTTCCATGATTCTACATGCGTGTTTTTCTAACGGACTACTGCAACTTTTCTACTTTTATTACCTGGCCTTTTCCGGCTGTCAAAATGTCGACGGCTGCCTTGATGGCATCCATTGCGCCTGCATCAGTAGATGCTCCCGATGAAGTGTTTTTCTTTTTCGGAGCTTCCTCTGGAGCTACTTTATTGACAATGGAAATCAGAAGCTGGCTTAACCAGATAACGATGAGCAGAATTACGAAGACAGTGACCATTCCAACCACCATCAGCAATAATCCCAGTTCAAAGTTTTCCATTTTTTAACTAATTTGAATGTATATAAAAAGGCGCTCTTCAGAAAACTAGGTTCCAAAGAGCGTCCCAAAAGTAGAAATTTCAAGCAAATATTGTAGCTAAAACTCGTTAAATATTTGATAATTTGTTTACGAATCCATCATATTACTATCAAAATAAAATCTCATCCAGCGATTTGCGCTTTTTAGTTGACATTTCCTGTTCGGCAGAATAGCCCACCGGAATCAACACGGCAGGCTCTATATGGGCAGGCAACTGAAGCACTTCCCGGCAAAGAGGTACGTCAAAATTGCATACCCAGCAGGTGCCCAGTCCCTGTTCCGTAGCTGCCAGGCAAAGATGTTCCACAGCAATGGCCACATCAATGTCGGCATGGTCTTTCCCGTCCGACTTCCGGTGCCATGACTCTTCGTGATTGACACACGCCACAATGAGGCAAGGCACATTGGAAATCCATTCTCTCGGATAAGCTTTTTTCAGCTGCGACAACCGGGGCTCATCGGTCACCACCGCAAACTTCCACGGCTGAAAATTCACGGCCGAAGGAGCCATCCGCACACATTCCATCACATAATCCAGTTTTTCTTTCTCTACCGCACGAGGTGCATAACTCCGCACGGAATGACGTTGTTTTACCAGTTCCAAAAAATTCATCTCTATAATTCCTTTATAATTTTATTTCCAGATTGATTCCCATTACATTCAGGCACCGCTTCACATCGTACTGCCGGCAGTAATATACATCCAAGGCCGTTTTCCGTGACAGTCTCCAACGCACTCCCGGACGATAGCGAACACGCGGCAGCGAAAAGAAAGCATCTCCACCTACCGGCTGAAACGACTCTACCGAGAAATAAGGATGCAGAATACATTCTTGGGGGGCATATTCAGCCTGCAACCGCGAACGAAGCTGAGCTTCCTTTCCTCCTCCGATAAACGTATGCTGGAAAAGCTCCCTCCAGCCCAGTTTGAAGTCTCCCACAGGGCCGGACACCACAAAACCTGCCTGATAGCGATGGCCGATTTTCCATCCCGCCTTCCCGCGGTCACGGTACTGCAATTCGTAATAGCCTTTCAACTGCATCAGCGGAAGCACCCGACAGTTCACCCCCACATTCAGCCGTTCCCGTTCCATCTCTTTCAATCCCTGCTGGGTTCTTGCCTGAAAGGTGCCTCTGAATTTCCAATACCGGTTCATCTGCCAGTCTACCCGTACGCCCGTCCATGCGGCAAACTCTCCATGTGCCACCGCGTATGTGCGTACCGGCAGCAACCCTCCGACGCATGCCCAAGCGATTCCGATAATCAAGAATCCACGCAATTTCTGTCTCCTCATCACTCTCTGCAGAAAGATTTAATTCCATATTCTCTGCAAGATATCAAGAAAATCTTGTATTTGCAAGTGCACCTCCGATAAACCGTCCTCCAAGCCCATCCGAAGATATAAAAAAACTGCGGATACTGCAGAAGGACAGCCCTTGTAAGCTGTCAACTTCCACCCTATCCGCAGTTCGTCAGCAAAATTCAAGTATCTTTCTATTCTACAGGCTGTGCTCCCGTACTAGCCTCAATCTTCCATCCTGGGTTCTGATAAATGACAGAAGAAGAGAAATTATCCGGGTCGACCGCCGTCTGACGGAATGCCGCCGCCCCGATAGGTTCAAGGTATTGAGCCTTGGAAAACAGGAAACCACCCTGCTTGGCAATGGAATTGTTGGCTGTCACCTTCTGATAAGGACAAATGTAAGCACTTAAATCCTGGGAAGACATGTTTCCCTTCGCCGCATCCACAATGCATTTTTCCATCAAAGCCTTGTTGTCGTTGTAAATCGTACCCCAAAACTTGGCCCCCTCTACGACATAAGGATGGTCACACAACTGGTCCATTGCTCTCCATCGCTTCAAGTCGTCCCATCTGAACGCTTCTGCACACAATTCATTACGACGTTCGCGACGGATATTATAAAGCGTCACATCGCTCAACAATTTCCCATGAGAATAAGCCGCCCAGTCTCCTTTGGCTTCTTCCTCCATTTTGGTTGCAGCATCGGTCACCATATATTCAGCCGTAACGCCGGCACGTGTTCTCAAGGCTTTCCAATATTGCTTTGCCCGATTGTCCAACGATGTATGCTTCTCATAATAAGCCTCCATATAGTTAAGTAAAGCCTCCGCCCCACGGAACACAATACCTCCGGACGTACCGTTTGCATGGTTCAGTGCCATCAGATAGGAATAATGTTTTCCCTTTTTCACAATATAACCGGTAGGAGCCATCGCTATGTTGGTACCAAAAATATAGTCAATCTTACAGGTATCCTCTTTCCCGGAAGAAGTATAATAGTTCACATCACCTTTTGCCAGAACCTTACCCGAAGCACTGACATATCTGCCACCGTTCATCCCATATTTTTCTGCCACAAAATCATAAGGTTTCTTCGTGAAAATCACAATACGGGAATCCCTTCCCTGCAAAGTCGCATTCACTCCCTGGTTTTCCCAATTCTTGTCATACCCAGAATTAGGAGCATAAATCGGCAAGCCGTTTTTCATCAGAAACGAATTGACCATTCCTCGGGTCCATCCCGTGCCGGCACCATTACGACACAATTCCATCTGGAGATTATTCACTATACCCAGACCGAGGTCGAACTTTTTCCACATCAGCACCTCTTCGTAACCTTCCATATTCTCGTCACAAAACATCGTATAGTAAGGATTGATGGAATTTAAGTTGACATCCATACCTTCCGGTTTTTCTGTGTTTATGGCAAGTTTATCTACCATCTTGTCACCGACCACCTGAGCTGCCGCAATGGCCTCATCCAAGAAATAACCAATCGATTTTGCCGCATCATACCCCTCACTGTCTTTTCCAGGCCATCCTTTACCTCCCGGCACGAAAGCCGTACCGGCATGATATTTTTCCCATGTAGCTTCATAAAGTGCCACACGGCTATGCAACAGATAAGCCACATTACGGCTAATCCGGTTTTTCCCGCCCGGAGGCGTTTCCAGCAATCGCTTTTCGGCTTCCTTCAAATCGTTGATAATGAACTCGGCCACCTTATGGCGGGGACGTCTCACACTGGCCTTCAGCAGGAGCTCCCTGTCGTCTGGCAACGCCTTATCGATGATGGGCAAGTCGCCGAACGTTTTCAGCATATCAAAATATTTGTATGCCCGCAATACATACATTTCTCCAATATAATGGCGGACATTGTCTGGCGACCCCACTATATCTCCCTCTTTCGGAAGCACATTGTCGAAGAAATAATTGCAGGCACGTATTCCTTCCCATTTCCAGCCGCCCACATTGGCTGCCACTTGTTTCTGCCCCGGTATCCAGTAGGCCGGAATCCCAGTCCCTGCCTGATTGTCGGTATGACTGTCCACTCCGAACAGATTACTTCCATACGCACTCGTCACTGTCTGGAAACCATAGCAGTTGATGGTATATGAGGCAAGGTCATCTTCGGAAGAAAAGAATACTTCCGGAGTCACTTTATCCAAAGGTTCTCTGTCGAGGAAATCATTGCAAGCTGTCAATCCTCCCAGAAGTAACACACTGATTGATAATATTCCTATATGTTTTTTCATATCACTTATGCTTTATAAAATTAGAAAGTTACACTTAAACCAAATGAAATAGTCTTGGAAAGAGGATAGGTACAGCCGTCCCAATCACCCACACCGATTGTTTCGGGGTCGAAAGTCTTGCACAAACCCGTAAATGTCAACAAGTTTTCTGCCGACACAAAGAGGCGCAGGTTGTTCACATAGAATTTCTTGGTCAATCCAGCCGGAAGCGTATAACCCAATGTCACGTTCTTCAAACGTACATACGACGCATCCTGCAGATAGCGGCTCTGGGCACGCCGGTTCTTGTCACTGTTCATCGGACGCGGATAATATCCGTCGACGTTCGCACCGAGCGGATTCTTCGTATCTTCCGGACGGAAGTAGTCCAAATGAGGCTTAAAGAAGTTAGTCTGCCAGTACCCCACAGAACCCCAGAACATCGTAGCGCCGGAGCCAGGCATATAGTCCCGCTTCAAGGTACCCTGGAAAAAGACTTTCAAATCAAAGCCTTTCCATGCCGCATCAAAGTTAAGTCCGAAATTATAGCGTGGAGTACTGTTTCCCAGCAACACTTTGTCTCCATGGTCATCCAATGTATTGGCTCCTTGGCTTACTCCATCCTTTCCGTCAAGGTTGGCATACATGATATCTCCTGCCCCCCAGTTGTCGCCCCATGACGGTTTGGCCGTTTTCAGATGATTGTCCATTTCTTCCTGTGTCTTGGCGATGCCCACAGTCTGATATCCCCAGATATCTCCCAGATGGGCTCCTTCGTAGTACCGCTGTTCAAGGTCTTTCGACGGATTAGGATACTTGTCAATCACTACCTGATTATCCGAAAGGGCCAGCGTAATTCCATAACGGAAGTCCTTGATCTGGTCTCTCCAGCTCACCTGAAGTTCCCATCCCTTGGATGTCATGTCCAGGTTGTTCACATCCGGCACCGCAATACCCAGCACTCCCGGAAGTTCCATACCCGGTCCGACCATATCTTTCGATTTTCTCTGGAAATAATCAAAATTCAAGTTCAAACGATTTTCGAACAAGCCTAAGTCGAATCCTAAATCGAGCGTCTGCGTCTTCTCCCAACCCAGCAAAGCGGAAACCAGCTTGCCCTCAGAGGAAGTGTTCGGTTTTTGCCCATTGACAACCCATCCGCCGCTACTTGGGCGATAATTAATAATCCGGTAGAAAGGATACCAGTTGTCTGTATTCTGGTTACCCAGTTCTCCCCATGAGCCACGAATCTTCAAGGTATTCACAATCTGTGAATAAGGTTCGAAGAAAGCCTCACGCGCCACATTCCATCCCGCAGAGAAAGACGGGAACACATTCCATCGCTTGTTTCTCAGGAAACGGGAAGTACCATCGTAACGGACATTGGCCTCCAGCAGATAACGTTCCTTATAATCATAGTTCACACGACCGAAAAATCCCACAGTAGCCCATTCGGCATACCCGCCGCTTACCTGGGCATTCGTCGTGGTAGTATTCAACGTGGGGAGTCCGGCAATAATGCCATCTTGCCGGGCATTCATGTCGCGCCGCTTAAACAGTTCGCTCTGGAAACCGGCCATGAATTTCATGTGATGTCCGCGTTTGGTCTCCAAGCTATATTCCGTAAAAATGTTCGGATTAAAGAAATTACTCTTAAAGGCGTATTCCGACACACTGCTCGTCCTATTGGCGATTACGAACGGATTTTTATTTGAATCATAACCATACACGGTCTGAAAATCCGTATGCGCAAAGTAATTGTTGATCCGATAGTTCAGCTCCACCGTGGTTTTCCAGTTCTTTATCGGCTCAATAAGAAACTGAAGCTGCTGGGCAATGACATCCGACTGTGTCTTGTAACGTCCGCCCTGAGTCAACTGATACACCTTGGACTCCTGCGTATAATATCCGTTCGGGTCCTTCAACGGAATCACCGGCCAATACCGGCATACATCAAAATAAAATACATTCGAACGGTTGTTACCTGCACTGGCAAACGAAGGAGCATCATAGTCCGAGCGGTTGAAACGAATACTGTAACCCACTTTCAACCATTTGGCCAGTTCCGCATTGATTTTTCCAGTAAAAGAATAACGCTGTTTGCCGTCATCCCCATATTTCAGCAATCCACCCTCATTCAGGTAATTCGCCGACAAATAATACTGCATGACTTCCGTACCCCCGTTCACGCTCAGGGCATGTTCATGCGTAAAGCTGTTTCCAAACAATTCATGCAACCAGTCCGTATTGGCCGCGGGCATCATGTCCTTTCGTTCCGGGTCATCGAATGCATTCCATCGCCCGGAATTTTCAGCCCACATGAAAGGAGCCGACTCGTCTTTCTGATGAGCCAGAATCTGCTGCAATTTGTTCTCACTGTACATCGGAGCCTCTCCGTTGTTTGCCATCTGGTCGTTTACAGCCAAGGCAAAACTATAAGAATCGGCCATGTGAGGCATGTTAAGCGGCGACTTGAAACGGAAATTGTTGTTGTAATTCACACTCGGTTTGCCCGATTTGCCTTTCTTGGTCGTGATGAGCACGACTCCCCCCGGAGCACGCGAACCATAAATCGACGAGGCAGCCGCATCTTTCAACACGGAGATATTCTCGATATCCTGCGGATTGATGGCATTGATATCGCCTTCCATCCCGTCAATCAGCACAAGAGGAGTCACGGAAGACCCTTTACCGATAGTACCCGTACCACGAATGTTGAACACCTTGTTTCCTTTCAAGGAACCTCCATCGGAACTGGTAGAGATATTCATGCCAGGCACTACTCCTTGAAGCGCCTCTACCGTAGAACTCACCGGACGCGAAGTAATTTCTTTCGCATTCACTGAAGAAACGGCACCCGTGACATTCACCTTTTTCTGCGTACCAAAAGCAACGACCACCACCTCTTCCAGAGCCTGTGTGTCATCTCTCAACACAATGTTGAGCGGCTGGCCAGACCAAACAATTTCTTGTGTGACATAACCCACGAAAGAAACTTCAATGACAGCCCCTTTTTTCACACCGGCAATCTCGAATTCGCCATCCAGTCCGGTGATACTTCCCACCGTACTGCCTTTTACTACTACAGATGCACCTATCACGACCTCACCCGTGGCATCTTTCACTACACCCTTACAAGGATTCATTTGTTGAACTACATCTGTTCCTGCCATACCCGCATAGGAAGATGAAGCAACTGCTGTTCCGGTCGCCAACAACCCTAGGGACCACAGCATACCTACTGTTTTGATTTTTTTAATCATAATATTTTTTTTAAGGTTACGACATTCTCCCCAAGACGAACGGGGAAGAATTCCTGCAAAAAATAAATTAAATGAATAATAGTTAGTTTATTCTAGTTTTCAATTGTCTAGCCTATGTCAAAATGAAATCCTCACGATTTCGTATTTGCAAAAATATACATAAATCTTCCACCGCAAAACACCTTCTACCTTTTCACCCTAAAACGTACATCTTCCCAGAATATGGAGAACAAATCAAAACAATAATAATCAACGCATTAGCATCATATAAAAGATTGGAAGATGTACATCTTCATGCATAATTCCAATCATAAACAGACCATAAGTTCTACGCTTTCTCTTTCCAGCAATCTATAAATCATACCTGAAAAGCCCTTCCCTAAAAACAAAGTTTTCAGCAAAAGACTATCCATGAAAACCTCAAGAAGACATTTCCCGAATTCCTTTCCATCTTTTAGGTTTCCCCATCCAGAACCGTATGTTTCCCTTCCGCGAAACGTACGGCTCCGCTCCGGAAAACGTATGTTTTCCGATAGGGAAACATAGAAAACGACACGTGGAATGACTCTTTATGTACTGGAGTTTACAAAAAAACGTCCTGAACCTTTTTCAGATTCAGGACGCTCCTTTTATTTCACACGCACGAAACTTATCCCGCCATCAGCAAGACAAGCAACTGTGCGGTCAGAATACGCAAGAACATGCTCAACGGATATACCGTAGAATAGCCTACAGCCGGTGCATCGTTACCTGCTATCTGGTTGGCGTATGCCAAGGCAGGAGGGTCGGTGTTGCTACCGGCAATCAGACCCATCAAGGTGAAGTAATTCACCCGATGATGCCAGCGGGCTACAATACCTGTAATAATCAACGGAATGAATGTAATCAGGAAACCGATTCCGACGTAAAGCACGCCATCGCCTTCCACTACCATCTGCACGAAGTTCTCACCGGCCTTAATTCCTACACTGGCCAGGAAGAGTACCAATCCCACTTCACGCAGCATCAGGTTGGCACTCATCGTGGTATAGGTGACCAGTTTCACCTTGTGACCGAAACGGCCAATCAGGATGGAAATAATCAGCGGACCACCGGCCAAACCCAGTTTTACCGGAGTCGGCATGCCCGGAATGGCAATCGGCAGACTACCGAACAGGATACCGCAGAGGATACCCACAAAGATGGTCACGATGTTCGGATGATCCAGACGGCGCAACTGGTTACCCAGCAAGTTGGCCACCCGCTCGATGGCATCCTGCGGACCGACCACCATCACACGGTCGCCCACCTGCAGACGCAGCTGACGGGCCGCAAACAAGTCCATACCCGAACGGTTGACACGCGTCACGTTCACTCCATACATGCTACTAAAGTGAAGTTCTCCCAAAGTCTTTCCGTTGATGTTCGGCTGTGTCACCAAAATACGACGGGAAACCATCGGCTTGTCCTGCTGGCTTGCCGCTTCCCAGTCCTGCTCAATCTTCGGACCGATGAAAGCCATAATCGCCTCGGAATCATCTTCGGCACACACCACGAACATACGGTCGCCCAAACGAAGCACCGTATTGGCATTCGGCGTAATCATGTGTCCATCCTGTATGATACGTGTACACACAAAGTCGCGCGCCAGGAAGTTCTGTACCTGCGACAACGTCTTGCCGCTCAAAGCCTCATTCTGCACCTTCAAGGAGATGGTGTAAGGTTTCATGTGAGGATTTGCCTCTTCTTCTTTCTGGATTTCATCGCTGTCCTGCTTCACGTCTACCCGGCAGATATAACGGATAAGAATCATGGAAAGAATGATACCCATCACGCCCAACGGATAAGCGCAGGCATATCCCATGGCAATTTCAGGACCTTGATAATGCAGCTGCTGCAATGCCTCGTTGGCCGCACCAAGTCCCGGTGTATTGGTCACCGCTCCACAAAGAATACCCACCATCATCGGGATGTCTACCCTTCCCTGCAAGGCAAAATACAGAATCAGTGCCACTGCAATATTCAGGAACACAATTCCCACCGCCAGCAGGTTGAGCGTGATACCTCCTCGCTTGAACGAAGAAAAGAAGGAAGGACCGACCTGAAGTCCGATACAGAAGACAAAGAGAATCAGTCCGAAGTCTTGTACGAAAGAAAGAATAGCCGGATTTCCGGTAAACCCGAAGTGTCCTGCCAAGATTCCGACAAACAAGACGAATGTAACTCCCAGCGAAATGCCGAAGAATTTAATTTTTCCCAACAATACCCCCGCCGCAATCACAAAAGCATAGAGTGCTACGATATGCGCTATAGAGTTGGGATTCGTCAATAAATCTTGTAGCCAATTCATAGATATTAAATTATTTTATTCGGAAGGCAAATGTAACCAATTAAAAACAACAGGACAAACTTTTCTTTCTTTTTTCACCACAGCATTCCCTGATGAGTATATTGCATACACTTTTTTCTCCATACAAATAGCAATCCGCACATTTGCCGGTTGCAGTTTTTTAGCCTTTCCGAGCAGGAAAAAAGAACGAATGTAGAATAAAGAATCGGAAAATTTGTATATTTGCCCATGCAGGTAACCAACCTACACAATAATTTTAAATCTGAATATCAACAAAAACACTAATTCACTATGGCAGATAGTAAAGAAAAACTCTTTTCAGATTTTCCGCCCGTGTCTACCCAAGAATGGATGGACAAAATTATGGTCGACCTGAAGGGAGCCGATTTTGAGAAAAAGTTGGTATGGAAAACCAACGAGGGTTTCAAAGTGAAACCGTTCTACCGTCAAGAAGATTTGGAAGGCCTGAAAACCACGGAAGGACTTCCCGGACAGTACCCTTATATAAGAGGTATAAAGAAAGACGACAACACTTGGTTCATCCGTCAGGATATTACGGTGGAGGATGCAGCCGAAGCCAACGCGAAAGCCCTTGACATCTTAAACAAAGGAGTCGATTCACTCGGATTCCAGATTAAGGCCAAAGAACTCAGTGCCGAATACCTCGACACCCTGCTGAAAGATATCTGCTGCGAATGTATCGAACTGAACTTCTCTACCTGCCAACGCCATACCCTGCAACTGGCGCAGTTGCTGGTAGCTTACTTCCAGAAAAAAGGTTATGCACCCGAAAAACTGAAAGGTTCGCTGAACTTCGACCCCATCAGCAAAATGATGCAGAAAGGGAAAGATGTGAGCGCCGTCATCGCCACCGGAAAAGAGCTGGTGGAAACACTGGCCGGATATCCGCATTTCCGTTGCATCGCTGTCAACTCGGTACAGCTGAACAATGCCGGAGCTTACATTTACCAGGAACTGGGATATGCACTGGCTTGGGGAAATGAATACCTCAACCAGCTGGTGGAAGCCGGCGTACCCGCCGCACTGGCTGCCAAAAAAATCAAATTCAATTTCGGCATCAGCTCCAACTACTTCATGGAAATTGCCAAATTCCGTGCGGCACGTATGCTGTGGGCCGACATCGTAAAACAATATCAGCCGAAATGTCCGCGCACGGACTGTAAGAATACAGGAGCCGACGGCACTTGCTACTGTGCCTGCAAGATGGTAGCTCATGCAGAAACTTCCAACTTCAACCTCACTCTGTTCGATGCACACGTCAACCTGCTCCGCACACAGACCGAGGCCATGAGTGCGGCCATCGCCGGTGTAAATTCCATCACCGTTTCGCCGTTTGACAAGACTTACGAAACGCCGAACGATTTCTCTGAACGTATCGCCCGCAACCAGCAACTGCTGTTAAAAGAAGAATCTCATCTGAACCGCATCGTCGACCCGGCTGCCGGTTCTTATTATATTGAAAACCTGACTGTCTCCATCGCGAAAGAGGCTTGGAAACTTTTCCTGGCCGTGGAAGAAGCGGGAGGCATGCTGCAAGCGGTCAAAGCGGGCAGCGTACAGGAGGCTGTAAACCAGAGTAACAAGGCCCGTCACGAAGCGGTATCCAAACGGAAAGAAATTCTGCTAGGAACCAACCAGTATCCGAACTTCAACGAACTGGCCGGCGACAAACGCCCGCTGGACGGATGTACGAAATGCGGATGCGGAGGTCATGAAGAAGAGGAAACGGCTTTGGTTAAACTGCAGACGGCACGTGCGGCCAGCGAATTCGAGGCTCTCCGCCTGGAGACTGAGAACTCCGGCAAGCGTCCGAAGGCCTTCATGCTGACCATCGGCAACCTGGCCATGCGTCAGGCCCGTGCCCAGTTCTCCTGCAACTTCCTGGCTTGTGCGGGGTATCAGGTCATCGACAACCTGGGATTTGCCAGCATTGAAGAAGGTATCGAAGCGGCCATGAAGGCGCAAGCCGACATCGTGGTGCTCTGCTCCAGTGACGATGAATATGCCGAATATGCCATTCCTGCCTTCAAGGCCCTCAACGGACGTGCCATGTTTATCGTGGCAGGTGCTCCGGCCTGCATGGAAGAACTGAAAGCTGCCGGCATTGAGAACTTCATCCATGTACGCTGCAACGTGCTGGAAACTTTACGCGAATACAACCGCAAACTCTTATCTTGAATTGCACACTATGAGACAGAATTTTACACAAATCGATATATTTGCCGGTTTCCATCCGCAGAACGGCATGGAATGGCAGAAAGAGAATGGCATCACTGCCAACTGGAAAACACCTGAACAGATTCAGGTGAAGCCTGTATATACCAAGGAAGACCTGGAGGGCATGGAACACCTGAACTATGCGGCGGGTATTCCTCCTTATCTTCGTGGCCCGTACTCCATGATGTACACCTTCCGTCCGTGGACCATCCGTCAATATGCCGGATTCTCTACCGCAGAAGAATCCAACGCCTTTTACCGTCGTAACCTGGCTTCCGGACAGAAAGGTCTGTCTGTGGCCTTCGACCTTCCGACTCACCGCGGTTATGACCCGGATCATCCGCGTGTAGTGGGCGATGTGGGTAAGGCAGGTGTATCTATCTGCTCGCTGGAAAACATGAAGGTGCTTTTCGATGGTATTCCGTTGAACAAGATGTCGGTATCCATGACCATGAACGGGGCGGTACTTCCCATCATGGCGTTCTACATCAATGCAGGACTGGAGCAGGGTGCCAAACTGGAAGAAATGGCCGGAACCATCCAGAACGATATTCTGAAGGAATTCATGGTGCGCAACACTTATATTTATCCGCCTGCCTTCTCCATGAAGATTATTTCCGACATCTTTGAATATACTTCCCAGAAGATGCCGAAATTCAACTCCATCTCTATCTCGGGATACCACATGCAGGAAGCGGGTGCCACTGCCGACATCGAGTTGGCTTATACCCTGGCCGACGGATTGGAATATCTCCGTGCAGGAGTGGCTGCCGGCATTGACATCGATGCCTTCGCTCCCCGTCTGTCGTTCTTCTGGGCCATCGGCATGAACCATTTCATGGAAATCGCCAAGATGCGTGCCGCCCGTATGCTGTGGGCCAAGATTGTAAAACAGTTCCATCCGAAGAACCCGAAATCACTGGCTCTGCGTACACACTCACAGACTTCCGGATGGTCACTGACCGAACAGGATCCGTTCAACAACGTGGGACGTACTTGTATCGAGGCCATGGCTGCTGCACTGGGACACACGCAGTCACTGCATACCAACGCACTGGATGAAGCCATCGCCTTGCCGACGGACTTCTCGGCCCGTATCGCCCGAAACACGCAGATTTACATTCAGGAAGAAACGCAGATTTGCAAGAACGTGGACCCGTGGGGCGGTTCATACTACGTGGAAGCCCTGACCAACGAACTGGCCCACAAGGCATGGGAGCACATTCAAGAAATCGAGAAACTGGGTGGTATGGCCAAAGCCATCGAAACAGGTATTCCGAAGATGCGTATCGAAGAAGCAGCTGCCCGCACACAGGCTCGTATCGACTCCGGTGAACAGACCATCGTGGGAACCAACAAATACCGTCTGGAAAAGGAAGACCCGATTGACATTCTGGAAGTAGACAACACCGCCGTACGTCAGGAGCAGATTGAGAACCTGCGCCGTCTGAAAGAAGGCCGTAACCAGGCCGAGGTAGACAAGGCATTGGAGGCCCTCACCGAATGTGTACGTACCGGCAAGGGCAACCTGCTGGAACTGGCCGTAGAAGCCGCCCGCGTACGTGCCACACTGGGAGAAATATCCTATGCCTGCGAAAAAGTCGTAGGACGTTATAAAGCAATTATCAGAACCATATCAGGAGTGTATTCATCAGAAAGTAAAAAGGATGCAGATTTCGCACGGGCTTGCGAACTGACCGAAGAATTTGCGAAGAAAGAAGGCCGCCGTCCGCGTGTCATGATTGCCAAGATGGGACAGGACGGACACGACCGTGGTGCAAAAGTAGTGGCTACCGGATTTGCCGACTGTGGTTTCGACGTGGATATGGGACCGTTGTTCCAGACTCCGGAAGAAGCAGCCCGCGAAGCCGTGGAAAACGACGTGCATGCAGTGGGTGTTTCGTCACTGGCTGCCGGACACAAGACCTTGATTCCGCAAATCATTGCCGAATTAAAACGTCTGGGCCGTGAAGATATTCTGGTATTCGCCGGAGGTGTCATCCCGGCACAGGATTATGACTTCCTGTACAAAGCCGGCGTAATGGCTATCTTTGGCCCGGGTACTTCCGTAGCCAAATCGGCCTGTCAGGTAATGGAACTGTTGCTGGAAGCAGAAGAGGAATAAAAGAAGGATTTCTATAAAAAAGCAGAGGCGTCTCAGATTTTGAAACGCCTCTGCTTTTTTTATACTTCCTCCATTATTTTTTCAACTGGATGTGAAAGAAACTCTTTACCAGTCTTTAGGCAATATCAGTACTTTCTAAGCCGTAATAGCGTACTCACTGAAAGTACCACGGTACTATCCTTGGAAGTATTGAAAAGTCATTTATACGTAATCCAACGAATCATTTCCTTGAAAGAAGGTTTCTTGCCGTACATCAGAATACCTACCCGGTAAATCTTTCCTGCTATCCAAATCATTCCGAACGCGGCGGCATACAGAATCACCACCGACAGTACGGTTTCCCATACTGGTATATCGAAAGGCAGACGTACCATCATGACAATGGGTGAGGTAAACGGAATCATGGAGCACCAGATAGCCAGTGGTCCGTCAGGGTTATCGGAACTGTAAATGCCTGCATACAGCGCAAAAATCAGCAAAAGGATAATCGGCATCATAAACTGCTGGGAATCTTCCTGCCCGTTGATGGCGGCCCCGATGGCCGCAAAGATGGAAGCATATACCAGATAACCTCCGATGAAGTTCAAGAGAAAGAGTCCTCCCATCTTGGCCAGGTTCAACCCATTCAATACAGCCAGCACACTGGAAGCCTCTCCCATCAGTTCTGGAGAACTGCCGGATAGACTACCCGCAATGCCCAACAACACCACAATCAACAGAATCCAAATGGCCAGCTGGGCCACGCCTACCAGTCCGATACCCACAATCTTTCCAATCATCAGTTGGAAAGGACGGACAGAAGACACAATGACCTCCACAATGCGGTTGGTCTTTTCTTCCATCACGCTTTGCATCACCATACCTCCGTAGGACATCACGAACATATAAATCAGAAATGTCAATACCATGCCGGCTGCCATGGCGGCTCCTGCATTCGATTCGCTTTCTGTGCCGTCGTCACTCCATTTCACCGTACGGATATTCAGCTTACGGTTCATATCCTGCATAATGGAAGGCAACTGGGGTATGTCATAGCGAAGCAGCTTGTCTTGACGCACCTGTTCATCGAGTGTCTCGCTCACCAACCGCGAAAGGCTGTTCGGCACTTCTTTCCGTGAATAAATGGTCACGGCTTCCGGATGCACTGCTAAGTCGGCCTTGATTTCTACTACGGCATCGAACGCACTGGAATCTGTCCGGAAAGAAGCCTCCATCTGAGGAACTCCTACGAAATGATACGATTCATCATCCTTGAACTGGGGCAGGTATTTCATGGTCTCATCAATAACGGCCACCTGTTTCTGGTCGCCTCCCTTGACGGTAGACAACCACAAGGGAACAAAAATAAGTGCCGCAAACACAAACGGCATCAGAATGGTGAGCAGGATGAATGACTTCTTGCTCACTCGATTTATGAATTCACGCTGAATAATAATTCCTATCTTGTTCATAGCAAAGCAGATTTTAGTTAGATTTTTCCTTCTACCGTACGGATAAAAATATCGTTCATGGAAGGAATACATTCCGAGAACTGGGTGATTTCGGCCTGGGCACCGATCAGTGACAGCATTTCCGAATTGGAAATGGAAGTCAGCTTGCGCAATTTATAGCTGACCGTCTGCGCATCGAGCACTTGACGACCGACCACTTCGAAGGCATCCGATTCCGGCAATGGCTGGGCCGACTGCACGGTCAATTCATACAGATTGCTCTTATACTGGGAGCGAATGTCCTGCACGGCTCCCTGCAACACCACCTTGGAATGATTGATCAGCGCAATGTGGTCGCAGATTTCTTCTACAGATGCCATGTTGTGCGTAGAAAAGATAATGGTATGCCCTTCTTCTTTCAGCTTCAGAATTTCGCGTTTCAGCAGTTCGGCATTTACCGGGTCAAAACCGGAAAACGGCTCATCGAAGATTAACAAAGGAGGACGGTGGAGTACCGTAATGACAAACTGCACTTTCTGCTGCATACCTTTGGAAAGCTCTTCCAGCTTCTTGTTCCACCAAGGCATAATGTCAAACCGCTCGAACCAGTCGGTCAGGCGCTTCTTTGCCTCCTGACGGCTCAAGCCTTTCAGTTGGGCCAGATACACAGCCTGTTCGCCCACCTTCATCTTCTTGTAAAGTCCGCGTTCTTCCGGAAGATAGCCGATGGAATAAATATCCTGCGGTTGGGAAAGATGACCGTCAAACCAGACTTCTCCTGCATCGGGAGCCGTAATACGGTTAATGATACGAATCAAAGTGGTCTTTCCAGCCCCATTGGGGCCCAGTAAGCCAAAGACCTGCCCCTTAGGTACCTGAATGCTCACTCCATCCAGTGCCGTATGGTTGGCATAACGTTTGGTGACTTGTCGTGTTTCTAAAAAAGAATCATTCATGTCTTAGATTTTAAAAGTTTGAACATAAAAACAATTTCACATTCAACAAAGGTAGAAAAATCCCTTTAATAGAAAACATCCGACAGATTTTTATGTATAAAAAAAGCGGAAATACCGATTTCCATTACACCGGTATTTCCGCTATCTATTCAAACGGACTCAAACTACAAGAAAAACTTAAAGACAAAGATAACCGACAAGATGTACATAGCCGGTGTCAGTTTCTTGGTATGCCCGCACAATAAGTTTATCAATACATAACTGATCATACCCAGTACGATACCGTCGGAGATACTATAAGCCAACGGCATGAAGATGATGCAGATGAAAGCCGGAATGGCTTCGGAATAATCCAGAAAATCTACCTTCTTGACAGAAGACATCATCATCAGTCCTACCAGAATCAGTACCGGAGCAGTGGCAGCCCCCGGAACAGCCAGAAAGAAAGGAGCCAGGAACAAGGACAACAGGAAACAAACGGCAGTGACGAAAGCTGTCAGACCACTGCGTCCCCCTTCTCCTACTCCGGAAGCACTTTCTACAAAAGTAGTAATGGTACTGGTTCCCAATACGGCGCCGGCAGTGGTACCGACCGCATCCACCAGAAAAGCCTGTTTCAGATGCGGAATCTTTCCGTCTTTCGTCACCATCCCTGCCTTGGTCGTCACCCCGACCAGCGTACCAATGGTATCAAACATATCCACAAACAAGAAAGTAAATACCACGACAACCATTTCCTTGGTGAAGATATGTTCCCACTGGAACTGGCAGAAAATAGGGGCAATAGAAGGAGGCGTACTGAACACGCCGTCCAGATGAGTCAATCCCATCGGAATACCGATGACAGTAGTCAGCAAAATACCAATCAACAGGGCACCACGTACCTTCTTCACCAGCAGGATGGAAGTCACCAGCAAACCGATGATTCCCAGCAAAGCAGAACCGGAAGTAATGTCACCCAAGGAAATCAGGGTCGCGTCGTTGTTCACAATAATGCCGGCATTCTGCAGACCGATGAAAGCGATAAACAGACCGATACCTGCTCCGATGGCATTTCGAAGCGTCAGCGGAAGCGCATCCACAATCTTTTCACGCAGGTTGGTCACTGTCAACAGAATAAAGATAATTCCTTCCAGCAGCACAGCTGTCAAGGCAAACTGCCAGGAATATCCCAGTGTCAGACATACCGTATAGGCAAAAAACGCATTCAGTCCCATACCCGGAGCCAGTCCGAAAGGAAGTTTCGCATACACTGCCATCAACAAGGTGGCAAAGGCAGAAGCGATGACTGTGGTAGTAAACAGCGCTCCCTTATCCATCCCCGTAGCCGCCAGAATATTCGGGTTGACGGCCAAAATATAGGCCATGGTCAGAAAGGTGGTGATACCGGCCAGGATTTCCGTGCGCACACGGGTCTCACGAGGATTAAAACCAAATAATTTTTCGAGCATTTTCATTGTATAGTTACTTTAGGTCGATTTTAACAACATCAGAAAGTCCATTTCATAGCCAGCGTCGGGATGAAATAAAAGCCATCGCGCGTAGCAAAGTTGTGACTCAATTCCCATTCCGAACCCACGCTCAGGTTCAGATTGTCATTCACATGCTTGAACTTGTTCAAGTTTATCCAGAACTGCGGCTCACTGATAAATATAAAGTTATGGTTCTGTCCGTTCACATCGGTATGCTTCTCCCGCCAGAAATCGGCAAATCCGCTGAACGTGAACTTTTCCTGCCAGAAATTCAGGGTCCAGGTACCCGTCAACTGAAAATTATGGGGTTTCACATTCTTCTGAATGTATTTATACAGCACCTGAATACCAAATGTCTTTGAAAAGTCACTGTTGTTCCAAGAATAAGTGGCACCTCCCAAAAAAGCGTTATTAATATAATTCAAACCACCGTTATATTCTACGTGTGCAGAAAAAGGAGCTTTCCAGAATCTCAGTTCCCGGCTGATTTCCCAATAAGCAGAAGCCACTCCTTTGTCCGTATAATCCATATCGACAAAGAAATACGTGCTTCCCCACTTGTCGGCCTTGAACATTTCGACCGTGGTAGTTACCCAAGGACGCTCGTCGAGTGATTTGTACAAGGCACGTCCCAAGTCGTAGTGTAACTGAATGTTCTGCGCCACGGCTTCTCCCACAAAGGCAGACAGAAGAAGTACGAAAAGAAATAATTTTTTCATTTGAATTTAACTTGTTTTTAATGGTTTTTAAATCGGCTGCAAAATTACATAAAAAAGCACTATAAAAACAAAGAACTCCTTATCTTTGCTTTTAAGAATATAAATGAAAGCCCATGAAAAAGCTATTTATCCTCCTATTAGTGTGTGCAATCGGCCTTGGAGCAAAAGGCCAGGTATCTTCAGCCGCTTTTCAAAGATGGCACGGTGACAAATATTCCATGTTCATTCATTTCGGACTCTATTCCCAGCTGGGAGGAGTGTGGCACCAAAAACCGATTCAGGATGGATATAGTGAACAAATTCGGGCTTTTGCACAAATCCCCAAAGAGGAATATGAACAGATAGTCCGCGAATTCAATCCTACGGAATTCAATGCAGACTCTATCGCCCTGCTGGCCAAGAAGGCAGGCATGCATTCCATTATTTTTACCAGTAAGCATCACGATGGTTTCTGCCTGTTCAAGACCGCTACCACCTCGTTCAATTCCTACGATGCCTCTCCTTGCAAACGAGACTTCGTCAAAGAATTGTCGGAAGCTGCCCGGCGGCAAGGATTACGGTTCGGACTGTACTTCTCACTCATCGACTGGCACTACCCGTATGCTTCGCCCATGTCACCACACAATGCAGATTTCATCACGGAGAGTCATCATAATTACTCCAAACAACAACTGAAAGAACTGCTTACCCACTACGGAACCATCTCGGAATTGTGGTTCGACATGGGTTCCAACACACCCGCACAAAGCAAGGAACTTTACGAAATGGTTCACCGGTACCAGCCCGACTGCATGGTCAGCGGACGACTGGGAAACGACCAATACGATTTCTGCGTAATGGCCGACAATGATTATCCGGAAAAAACACTCCATGCTCCCTGGCAAAGTGCCGCCTCCATGTTCGACGAAACATGGGGATACCGCTCTTGGCAGGCACGTGGCAACGTAGAAGATAAAGTACAGGAAAAGACACGCAGTCTGATCAATGTCGTTTCCAGAGGAGGAAACTACCTGCTCAATATCGGTCCTAAAGGAAACGGCGAAGTGGTCGACTTTGAGAAAGAAGTGCTGGAACAAATCGGCGACTGGCTTTCCCGTTACGGTTATGCCGTATATCAAACGGAAGCCTCTCCGTTTCAGGAAGAGTTCACATGGGGAGAAGTGACCCGCAAGGACAACCATCTGTATCTCTTCCTCTCGGGCACTTATCCAAAGGATGGGAAAATCACCCTTTCCATGCCGGGTTATATCCTGCAGAAAGGAGAAGGGAAAATGGCTACCTACCTGCAATACGGCGATGAAGTGGTGCTCACCATACCGGCCTCAGCCTACAAAGACAAACAAATCCATGTGCTGACACTCGATTTCGACAAGCGGATTGAACCGTTGCCGGGAACGACTGTCAAAAGTATGGTACTGACTGCCCAAAATGCCACGCCGCAATACAGCTATTCTTGCTTTGACTATTACACCAACTACCGCAGTATCATCGGTTACAGCTGGGACTTTGAACAACTGCTTTTAAAACAGCTGGAACTTGTTTACACTCCGCAGGAAGCCGGCCGGAAAATCGATTTGATTCTCGACGGAAAGACCTATCACGTCACTTTAAATAAAGGAAAGGAACAGAAAGCGGCTTCGCTTTCCAATACGGTATGGGGAAAAACCTATATCTGTGGCCCGGGCAACGGGATATTCCATTCAAAAGACACGTTGATTGCCAACCTGCAACAAACTCCTCTCACCGGTAAAACCTGGAAGCCCGCAGCAGAGAGCGATACGTTGGATTGTCCCCAATTCGCCAGCTATTATATTCTGAGAGAAGTGGAATCACCCCGCTCACAACATATTCTGGCTGAAATCGGGGCAGGAAACGGCATGGAAGTCTATGTCAATGGAAAACTGATTGCCAAACATCTGAATCCGTACCGCACTCAGTTCCGTACGGAAAAAATCGTGCTTCCACTCCAAAAGGGTACGAACCAAGTAATCCTCCGGACTTACAACCGCTTCGAGAACCAGGCTACCTATCTGCTTCGACCTGCGGAAGAACAGACAGTCTACCGTCAGGATGTGGTACTGCCAGACGCCCTCAACGGAAAAGACCATCATCTTGTACTGAAACCACACAATCCCTCTTCCCCGCATACTGATGCAGAATTATCCAATCTGCGCATCCGGTTAAGAAGGATTGCCCTCAACAAAGGTCAAAGAGATCAATAAATCTCTTTGGCCACTTTATATACACTGTCGGAAGCCATAAAGGTATAGAAATGCAGGCCGGGAACCCCATGTGCCAGCAAGTCTTTGCACTGGGCCTTGCACCATTCTACTCCTACCGCCTTCACTTCGTCGTCATTCTCACATTTACGGAGCTCTGAAGCAAAGGCTTCGGGAATATCGGTGCGGAACACTTTAGGCAGCACATTCAACTGGTTCTTGAAGACTACCGGCTTGATGCCCGGAATGATAGGCACCTCAATGCCTTCCTGACGGCAACGGTCGACAAAAGCATAGTATTTCTCGTTGTCAAAAAACATCTGAGTCACCACGTAATCGGCCCCGTTGCGTACTTTCTCTTTCAAGTAGAACAAGTCCGACTCCATGTTGGGAGCTTCTTCATGCTTCTCCGGATAGCAGGCCATACCATAAGAGAAAGGAGTTTCAATGCCTTCAATTTTCGAACCATCCAATGAGATGCCCTGATTGAAACGGTTCACCTGCTCCTGCAAGTCGGTGGCGTGTTCGTTGTACAGATAGAGGTCCTTGGCCGCAATGTCCAACGGTTTGGAGTCACCTCTCAGCAACAACAGATTGGTAATGCCTAGAAAGTTCAGGTCGAGCAACGCGTATTCCGTTTCTTCCTTGGTAAATCCCTTACAGATGATATGGGGAACCGCCTGAATGCCGTACTTGTTCTGGATGGCTGCCGCAATGGCGACCGTTCCCGGACGTTTCCGGACCGTGGTCTTCTTCAGGTTGCCGTCGGGTTGCGGCAGATACACAATCTCACTGTGGTGAGCCGTGATATTGATGTACTTGGGGTCGAACTCCCGCAACTTGTCGATGACGTGATATACTTTTTGTATGCTGTTTCCTTTTAAAGGCGGCAAAATCTCAAAGGAAAATATCGGTTCCTTACTATTCTTAATCAAATCTATTACTTTCATCGTGCATTTGTAAATTTATACCGACAAAGATACAAGCAATTGATTTATCCACCAACACTCTGTTGATATTTAGAAAAAAGAGATTGTTTAACCCACAAAACACCTGTCAAAACAGAATAATATTCTATTCAGAGCTTCAATTATAGAATAAAAGGACAGTAAATCGCGCAGCTATCTAAATATGAAGTCCGTAGTCGTGCTTCACTTCATCCATCACAAACATGCTTTCCAACGAACCCAGACTGTCTACCGTACCCAATACATTAATGATAAATTCCTGGTAGTATTTCATGTTCGGAGCATGGATTTTCAACAAGTAATCGTAGCTTCCGGAAATGTTGTAACACTCCGTCACCTCCGGTATCTGCTGCACGATACGGGTAAACTCCATGGCAATGTCCTTGTTCATCCGGCGCAGCTTCACGTTGCAGAACACCACAAACCCCTGATTCAGTTTGTCGGCATCCAGTACGGCAATGTATTTCTTGATGTATCCTTCCCGCTCCAGTCTTTTCAACCGCTCGAATACGGGTGTGGACGACAGACTGACCTGAGCCGCCAGTTCCTTGGTGGTCAACCGGGCATTCTCCTGCAACGTGCGGAGAATCTGCAAATCTACTTTATCCAATTTTTCGGTCATAAGAATATTATTCCAACAAAGTTTGTTTTATGCATGCAAAACTAATCGTTTTTTCTTTTACTGAATATTTTTATAGATGAATTTTCCATATTTTCCTTACATATTGGAGGATATACCCATCAAAACTACTTTTGCATTGTATTTTTAAACCCCTAAAAACTCACAGCAATGGAAAAGACTAAGCTACACTTCGAAACACTGCAACTACACGTAGGACAAGAAACTCCCGACCCCACTACCGACGCACGGGCCGTACCTATTTATCAGACCACTTCGTATGTGTTCCGTGATTCTGCCCATGCGGCTGCCCGTTTCAGCCTGGAAGAGAGCGGAAACATTTACGGTCGTCTGACCAATCCCACACAAGACGTACTGGAACAGCGGGTGGCCGCACTGGAAGGTGGAGTGGCCGCGCTGGCCGTCGCCTCAGGAGCCGCCGCCATCAGTTATGCGTTTGAAAACATCACCCAGCAAGGTGACCATATCGTATCTGCCTGCACCATTTATGGAGGCACCTACAATCTGCTGGCACATACTTTCCCTACCCGGGGCGTACATACTACCTTCGTAGATCCGGAAGACCCGGAGAACTTCGAACGGGCCATCCAGCCGAACACCAAAGCGTTGTTTATCGAGAGTCTGGGAAATCCCAACAGTACACTGGTGGACATTGAACGCATTGCGGAAATCGCCCATCGCCATCAGATTCCCCTTTTGATAGACAATACCTTTGCCACGCCCTACCTGTTGCGCCCCATTGAACACGGAGCCGACATCGTGATTCATTCCGCCACCAAATTCATCGGCGGACACGGCACCTCGCTGGGAGGTATCATCGTGGATTCCGGCAAGTTCGACTGGAAGGCTTCCGGAAAATTCCCTCAACTGACCGACCCCGACCCATGCTACCACGGACTCTGCTTTACCGAAGTAGCCGGAACTGCCGCCTATGTGACCCGCATCCGGGCCATCCTGCTTCGTGACACCGGAGCTGCCCTCAGTCCGTTCAATGCCTTCCTTCTCCTGCAAGGGCTGGAAACCCTTTCGCTGAGAGTGGAACGCCATGTGGAAAACGCCTTGAAAGTGGTCGACTTCCTACAGCATCATCCGAAGGTGACAAAGGTCAACCATCCCTCGTTGCCCTCACACACCTCTCCGGCACTCTATCAGAAATATTTCCCGAAAGGAGCAGGATCCATCTTTACCTTTGAAATAAAAGGAGGACGCGCCGAAGCCCACCGCTTCATCGACCACCTGAAGATTTTCTCCTTGCTGGCCAACGTGGCCGATGTGAAATCGCTGGTCATCCATCCGGCCAGCACCACTCACTCCCAGCTCAATGACGAGGAACTGGCCGCACAAGGGATTACGCAAGCTACCATCCGCTTGTCAATAGGCACCGAACATATCGATGATTTGATTGCCGACTTGACACAGGCCTTTGCACAAATCTGACAAACGAGTAAAAAATCCCCCTCGCTTCTAGATTGAAGTAATCCCAAAAGTTTTGTATTCCACTTTTTAGGGTCGCTTCAAATTTCTGAAAGCAAGGGGGATTTTTCCATCGTTCAGGAGCAGGAATACTCCCAGAATTTCTTTCCACTTTATTCCAGCTCGTCTACCTCCAGTTCCTCACTTTTCCGGTAACCCGAACTGGTCAGTACGGCAATCAGCTGCTGCTGTTCATCCACCAAATGTACCTCGATAAAAGGCACCCGGGCATGATTGTACGTCTCAGTAGCCTCCGCATACACATAACCTTGGCTCACCGCACGCAAGAACGTGATGTTCGCATTCAGCGACAAGGTCAGCCGCCCCCGGCTGTTGGCCACTGCCGCGAAAGCCAGGTCAGCCAGTGTGAACAACGCACCTCCCTGGCAAACTCCTCCGGCATTCAAATGCTTTTCGGTTACTTTCATCCGCGCCTTGGCATATCCCGGACTGATTTCCAACAATTCCACTCCTGCCTCTGCCGCAAAATGATCGGCCGACAGCAATTCTTTCAACGTTCCCATATCTTTTTAATGTATTGTCACCATCGTAGCCCCAAATCCATATTCCCGGAAAGAAGCATCCTGCCATTGATAATTCTTGTACTTCCGCTTCAGTTCATCCAGGATGGCCCGACGCAGCACACCGTCTCCCTTGCCATGGATAAACACAATCCGCTGGCCCTTCTTCTGCTTATACTCTTCCAGCGTCTTGCGGAACACCTCCAGCTGATAGTTCAGCATTTCCGCATTGCCCATTCCGGTAGTATCGTCCAGCAATTCATGGATATGCAGGTCCACCTCCACAATCTCGTTCTTCACCACATGCTGCTTTTTCTGCACCTTGGCCGGTACGTCCTGCACGCTCTTCTGCAACAAGGCATTCTTGATGTCATCGGCCGACACGAAGACCTGCTTCACGGCCTCATCGTCTTTCACAACCTCATAAATCAAGGCCGGTTCTTCAAAGAAATCGGAAGGCTGGAACGTATGCAGCTTGTAGAACTTCACCGTGTCGATGCGCAATTCCTGACTCACCGCCGGCTTGAACAGGAAGGTACGGTCGTCCTTATAAGCCAGAAGCTGGATTGCCACACGCTCCATTTCGTTCAATGCACTCTTATCAAATTCTTCCAGATGCTGCTTCATGTTCGGTTTCACCGTACCCCGGCTGCGCAACGTCCAGCTGTTGCCTTCTGCCGAAAGGTACAGGTAATCCACGAAATAATTGCTGTCGTTCACCAGATAGGCATCAAAAGCGGTAGAGGAGATGGCCTTCACATCCTGCGGCACGTAGGCCAGGAACACGTTCAGCACGTCATTTCCCCGGATTTCCGGAGCCCGATACGTAATCGGTTTTTCTTCTTCCACCTCTTCTTCCTCTTCCACCTCTGGAGCCGACGGCTTCTTGGTCGATTTCAACGGAATATTATAGTCATCTGTCTGAACCACCACACATTCTTTAATCAGCATGGGAATTTCAAAACCGTCTTCCCCTTCTACCAGTGCCACATCTTTTCCCTGAAAGCCGCGGACAATCCCGCCGCCCACTTCGCTCAGGAAACGTACTTTATCTCCTATTTTCATATCTTTCTCTGATTTTATAACTCTGACAAATGTAACGACTTTCATCGGAATATGGAAATTATTCAAGAAGCCATGAAAGGAAGTCCACGAAAAAAATATTCTGTTAGGAGGATTCTGCTAATTATTGTACTTTTGCAAAAAAATAAACGACATGGAAGATACAAAGCATATAAAAATCAGCGATTACAATTATCCGCTGCCGGATGACCGCATCGCAAAATTCCCGCTGCCGGTCCGCGACCAGTCCAAGCTGCTGGTTTATCGGCACGGACAAATCAGTGAAACCCATTTCACTTCCCTTCCGGATTACCTGGAACCCGGCACTCTCATGATTTTCAACAACACGAAAGTGATTCAGGCCCGCCTGCATTTCCGCAAGGAAACCGGTGCCCTGATTGAGATATTCTGTCTGGAGCCCATCCAGCCCAACGATTATGCCCTCAACTTCCAGCAAACCCAGCATGCGGCCTGGCTCTGCATGATTGGCAACCTGAAGAAATGGAAGGAAGGCCCGCTGCACAAGGAAATGACAGTCAAAGGCAAAACCCTGACCCTGACGGCCACCCGTGGCGCCTGCCACGGCACCAGCCACTGGATTGATTTTACCTGGGACAATCCCGAAGTGACCTTTGCCGACATTCTGGAATTCTTCGGCGAACTGCCCATTCCTCCCTACTTGAACAGAGAGACGCAGGAAAGCGACAAGGAGACTTATCAGACGGTCTATTCCAAGATAAAAGGTTCCGTAGCGGCCCCGACCGCCGGCCTGCACTTCACCGAGCGCGTATTGAACGCCCTGAAAGAAAAAGAAGTCGACCTGGAAGAAGTGACCCTCCACGTGGGAGCCGGTACGTTCAAACCTGTGAAGAGTGAAGAGATTGAAGGACACGAAATGCATACGGAATACATCTCCGTGAACCGGAGCACCATCGAGAAGCTGCTGGCCCACGGAGGCGAGGCGGTAGCGGTGGGCACCACTTCCGTCCGTACCCTGGAGAGCCTTTACTACATCGGAGTGACCGTATCACAGCATCCCGACGCCAGTCAGGAAGAACTGCACGTACAGCAATGGCAACCCTACGAAACTCATCCGACCCTGAGCACGCTGGAAGCCTTGCAACACATCCTCGACTACATGGACCGTCACGGACTGGAAGCCCTGCACACCAGTACCCAAATTATCATCGCTCCGGGATACGAATACCACATCGTCAAAAAAATGGTGACCAACTTCCACCAGCCGCAAAGCACCTTGCTGTTGCTGGTTTCGGCCTTTGTGAAAGGAAACTGGCGACCGATTTACGACTATGCCCTGGCCCACGATTTCCGTTTCCTGAGCTACGGTGATTCGTCCTTACTGATACCCTAAATTTTAAAAGCCTCAACCGATGAAAGATAATAGCGAAGAAATGTTTCCTCTCGTAGACGAGGAAGGCAACCTCATAGGAGCGGCCACCCGAGGAGAATGTCACAACGGCAGCAAACTCCTGCATCCGGTGGTCCACCTGCATGTATTCAACAGCAAAGGGGAACTCTATCTGCAGAAACGCCCGGACTGGAAAGACATCCAGCCCGGCAAATGGGATACTTCCGTGGGAGGGCATATCGACTTAGGAGAAAGCGTAGAGATGGCCTTGAAACGGGAAGTCCGCGAAGAACTCGGCATTACCGACTTCACGCCTCAATTGCTGACCCACTATGTATTTGAATCTGCCCGGGAAAAAGAACTGGTATTTTCCCACAAGACCGTGTACGACGGTCCTATCTCTCCCAGTGAAGAACTGGATGGAGGACGTTTCTGGCCCCTCGAAGAAATCCGGGAAAACCTGGGAAAAGGCGTGTTTACACCTAATTTTGAACGGGAATTCACCACCGTACTCCAGCCGGAATAACGCTCAGTAAGACTAATCTGAAAACGTCACTGACTTTTCAGGAAAATACGCTTATCCTTATTAGGTCTCCCTACCGTAAAACATACGTTTCCCCTGGCGGAGCCGTAAGTTTCCGCCAAGAGAAACGTACGGTTCCGCCAAGGGAAACCTAAAAAACGACAAGACGCTACCGCCTCCTTGCCGAATCATTTTCAATATTCCACCTTATCCGTTTTGGCCGTCCAGTCCTGAAAGGCTTTGATGGCTTCTTCCGGCAGCAATACCTCTGAAGGCAAGCGTCTTTCTGCCGGTTTCAAATCCAATTCCTCGTAAATAAAGGCATCGTCGAAACCGATGGCTGCCGCATCATGCTTGTTGTTCCCATAATACATCCGGTCCAGGTGCGCCCAATAGATGGCACCCAAGCACATGGGACAAGGCTCACACGAAGTATAGATTTCACATCCACTCAAATCAAACGTTCCCAACTTCTTGGCAGCTGCCCGAATGGCACTCACCTCCGCATGGGCCGTCGGGTCACAATCCGGAGTCACACGGTTGACTCCCGTGGCCACAATCTCCCCATTCCGGGCAATCACGGCCCCGAAAGGACCTCCTCCTTCTGCCACATTCTTTACAGACAGGTCTATTGCTTTTCGCATCAATTCTTCTTTTGTCATACGATTTAGTTTTAAGTCCAAGTTTCCTCTGGCGGAAAATAGAGAAAAAACTAGAATAATCCAAATTTTTTCTCTTTTCCTATCATCCTTCCCCAAAAGTACTTCTCCCTATCCGGCTTCTTCTCCCAAATTCCTTCAAAATATTTCTACATGAAAACGACCGCTCGTACAAAATGAAAACCGTACGCGCACAGACAAAAAAAATCCCAGCCGGAATCATCCGGTTGGGATTTTACTTTTATATTTGAGAAGGAGAGAATTACATCATGCCTCCCATGCCGCCCATTCCTGGAGCGCCCATCGGCATTTCAGCTTTTTCTTCTTTCTTTTCTACGATGACACATTCAGTAGTCAGGAACATACCGGCGATTGAAGCGGCATTTTCCAAAGCTACACGGGTTACCTTCGCAGGATCAACTACACCCGCTGCGTGCAAGTGTTCGTACACATCCGTACGGGCATTGTAACCGAAGTCACCCTTGCCTTCACGTACTTTCTGAACCACTACAGCACCTTCCTTACCGGCGTTAGCTACAATCTGACGAAGCGGCTCTTCGATGGCACGTTTGATGATTTCAATACCGGTTGTTTCATCGGCATTGTCACCCTTCATGCCTTCCAATGCATCGATGGCACGGATGTAAGTGACACCACCACCCGGTACGATACCTTCTTCGATAGCGGCACGAGTAGCACACAAGGCATCATCTACACGGTCTTTCTTTTCCTTCATTTCCACTTCGCTGGCAGCACCTACGTAAAGAACAGCTACACCACCTGACAACTTAGCCAGACGTTCCTGCAGTTTTTCTTTGTCGTAGTCAGAAGTAGAGTTCTTGATTTCAGCCTTAATCTGGTTGACACGTTCCTGAATCAATTCTTTCTGACCGGCACCGTTTACGATAGTAGTATTTTCTTTTGTGACAGTTACCTTGTCGCAAGTACCCAGCATTTCCAACGTAGCCTGTTCCAGTTTCAAGCCCTTTTCTTCGCTGATTACGACACCACCGGTCAATACGGCGATATCTTCCAGCATGGCTTTACGACGGTCGCCGAAGCCCGGAGCTTTCACTGCACAAATCTTCAACTGGCTACGCAGACGGTTCACAACCAAAGTAGTCAAGGCTTCACTGTCGACATCTTCTGCGATGACCAGCAACGGACGTCCGCTCTGTACAGCCGGTTCCAAGATAGGCAAGAAATCTTTCAAGTTAGAAATCTTCTTATCGTAAATCAGGATGTACGGATGTTCCATCACACATTCCATCTTTTCCGTATCAGTTACAAAGTAAGCTGACAGGTAACCACGGTCGAACTGCATACCTTCTACTACACCGATAGTCGTATCCGTACCTTTAGCTTCTTCAATAGTGATGACACCATCTTTAGAAACCTTACGCATAGCATCTGCAATCAATTTACCGATCACCGGATCGTTGTTGGCAGAAATGGTAGCCACCTGTTCAATCTTGTCGTAGTTGTCGCCTACAGTTTCAGCCTGTGACTTGATAGATTCAACCACTTTTGCCACGGCCTTGTCGATACCGCGTTTCAAATCCATCGGGTTAGCACCGGCTGTAACGTTCTTCAAACCTACGCCTACGATTGCCTGCGCCAATACGGTTGCGGTAGTAGTACCGTCTCCGGCATCGTCTCCAGTCTTTGAGGCTACTGATTTCACCAGCTGTGCACCAGTGTTCTGGAAAGGGTCGCTCAGTTCTACTTCCTTTGCTACTGTCACACCATCCTTTGTGATGTGAGGAGCACCGAATTTCTTTTCGATGATTACGTTACGTCCTTTCGGGCCCAGTGTTACTTTCACTGCATTAGCCAGTTCGTCTACACCTTTTTTCAACTGATCGCGAGCGTCAATGTTGAAGAGAATATCTTTTGCCATATTGAATTTTCCTTTCTAATTTTAAATGAATGAATGAATTATCCCAAAACTGCCAGTACGTCGCTCTGACGCATCATCAAATACTTCACACCTTCGTATTCGATTTCTGTACCAGAATATTTTCCGTACAATACAGTATCGCCTACTTTCAAGACCATTTCTTCGTCTTTTGTGCCATGGCCTACTGCCACTACTTCACCCTGCAACGGTTTTTCTTTCGCTGTGTCAGGAATAATAATACCGCCGATTGTTTTTTCTTCTGCAGGAGCCGGAAGAATCAGGACTCTGTCTGCTAATGGTTTAATGTTCATAATGCTATATTTTTTTATGTTTATACTAGGTTATAGCCTCATGCCTCAAAAACATGAAAGCACCAACTTCCCTACGAAAAGCGTGCCAAAGCTCAAAGACTGACATTCTGGCATGTTGTCACTGACAAAGCAAGCTACTTTCCTGACAATCTCCGACGAAAAGCACAAAACAAACGGCAATGAAATTGTGTAACTCTTGAAAAATAAGTATATTTACTCCCTAAACCTAAAAAAGATTATGAAACTACCTCTGAAAACTCTTACTTTAGCTTCTGCAATATCTTGCAGTATCGCTACGAGTTGGGCTTTCCCTTCTACACAAGCACCAGCCCAAAAACAAAATGACTATGAAATGTTCATGGAAAAGATTCGGAACAGCACCGTCCACAATCCTTCCATCGACAAAGAACTGACCTTATTTCAGGAAAACGGTTCTTTCAGCGACATCAACTATAAGGATACCCAGATGACCAACTGGACTCCAATCAAACATGTAGAGCGCCTGTCCGACTTTGTGTATGCCTACACCAATCCTCAAAACTCATATTATCAGAATGAAGATTTATATCAGAAAATCGTCAAAGGACTGGAATACTGGTATGAAATAGATGCGGAAAGCGACAACTGGTGGCACAACCAGATTTCCGAACCACAGAAACTGGGTGTCTTGCTCATCCAGATGCGGATTGGGAAAAAACAAATTCCCCAAGAACTGGAAACAAAAATTCTGAAACGCATCCAGGAAACCGGCAGTGACCCTGCCAAATGGACAGGAGCCAACCGTACGGATATCGCCCTGCACTGGATTTACCGCTCTTGCCTGACCGAAAACGAGAACGACTTGAAAAAAGCCATCGAAAATGTGTACAACCCTATCGTGTACACCACGGAAGAGGGATTCCAGCACGACAACAGTTACTTCCAGCATGGCACGCAACTTTATATCGGAGGCTACGGCGATGAAATCATCAAAGGAGTCACCCAGGTAGCATCTTATGCCTTGGGCACACGCTACCAGCTGGACAAGGAAAAAGTGGCCCTGCTCAGTAAGTTCATGCGAGAGACCTACTACCGTACCGTACGGGGTCAGAACATGTCGTTCGACGTAGTGGGCCGCAGCGTCAGCCGTCCGGGCCTGCTAAACAAACAGGCTACAACTACCTATGTGAAACGCATGCTCGACATCGACCCGGCTCATGCCGATGAATACAAAGCCATCATTGCCCGTTTGAACCGACAGCAGCCGGCCGACTATCAGGTGACCGCTTCGCACACGCATTATTTCCGCGGCGATTACTCCCTGCACGTACGTCCGCAGTATAATTTCGATGTGCGCCTGGCTTCCACCCGCACCAAGAAATGCGAGTATGGCAATGAAGAAAATCTGAAGACTTATTTCATGTCCGACGGATGTACCAACATCACACAGACCGGTGACGAATATTTCAACATCTTCCCCGTATGGAACTGGCTCCACATTCCGGGGACTACGGCCCCACAAGTGGAAAAAATCCCGATGGACCCGCAAGGATGGGGAGTGCTGGGTACTTCCACCTACGCCGGCGGAGTATCTGACAGCATTTACGGAGCTACCGCATACACCTACATGGACACCAATCCCGAAGTCAATACCGGAGCCAAGAAAAGCTGGTATTTCTTCGACGACGAAGTGGTCTGTCTGGGTGCCGGTATCCAGTCCACCTCCACGTATCCGGTTCACACTACTGTCAACCAATGTTTCCTGAAAGACGGCATACTGGTCAACCAAAAGGGAAAAGAAGAAACTGTAGGAAAAGGCAGCTACACCTTGCAGACTCCACAGTGGGTGTTGCACGACCATATCGGTTATTTCTTCCCGCAGAAGGAAGAAGTGTTCCTGACTGCCCAGACACAAACAGGACGCTGGTATGACATCAACACCAGCAAGTCGAAGAAAGAAGAGAAAATGGATGTCTTCACCTTGGGCATCAACCATGGGGTAGGTCCGAAAGACGGCTCCTACGCCTACATCGTAGTACCGGGAAAGACTTCTGCCCAAGAGATGGAAGCCTATCAGAAGAAAAATGCCATTGAAATCCTGTCGAATACAGCGAAGATTCAAGCTGTACGGAACACGAAACTGAATATCTGGATGGTGACCTTCTTCGAAGCAGGTACCTTCAAGCACAAAGACCTGAGCGTGACGGTGGACAAGCCGTGCGTGTTGATGGTAAAAGACATTACCGCCAAGACCGCGAACCTGCACATTGCCGACCCAGGACAAACCCAGTCGCCCATTCAGGTGGAACTGAAAATCGGAAAGAAAAAACAGTCCCTGACTGCCGACTTCAGCCAGACCGGTATTTATGCCGGAGCAACCAAACAGTACACCGTGAAACTGTAACCCTCTACCTATTTATATAAACAGCCCCTCCATGACGTTCGCCGAATGTCATGGAGGGGCTGTTTTATCCTCATTTTTCTTCCGAGTCCGAAAACAAGTCCTTCGTCGGAGAAGCCGATACCGTATCCTTGTCCGCCTCTTGACGGAGACGAGGAGAAAATTTCTTTTTCGACGTAATCCCCAGCTCCGTCAACATGTCCGCCTGACGAATTAGGTTACCTTTTCCCTGTGCGAGCTGCCCCAAGGCATTCTTGTAGGCCGTGGAAGCCGCCTGCAGCGTATCACCGATTTTCTCAAAAGTCTCGGTAAATCCCACCAGTTTCTCATACAGCACCGTACCTCGCTTGATGATGTCCTGAATGTTTTTCACCTGATACTCCCGTTTCCACAAATCCAGCGCCAGCCTCAGCGCCGCAATCAGGTTCGTAGGACTCATCAGCACCACTTTCTTCTGATAAGCATAGTTCCACAAATCCGGATCGGCCTGCAATGCCAGCAGGTACGCCGGTTCGTTGGGCACGAACATCATCACGAAGTCCAGTGCAGACACATTGTAACTGGAATAATCCTTCCGGCTCAATTCATCAATGTGCGCCTTGACCGAAGCCAGATGCGCTTTCAGGTACTGTTCCCGCTGTCCGGCATCCTCACACCCCACATAGTTGGCATAAGCCGTAAGCGATACCTTCGAGTCGATAATCACCTGCCGGTTGTCCGGATACACCACCAGCACATCGGGCTGCATCCGCTGTCCCAGTTCATTCTTGAGCGGCTCGCCATGCTCATCTTTCAGGAACTCCTGACGGAAATACTCTTCCCCTTCCCGCAATCCGGAATTCTCCAAGATGGTTTCCAGAATCATTTCGCCCCAGTTCCCCTGCACCTTGGAATCCCCTTTCAACGCCCGGGTCAGGTTGTTGGCATCGTCACTGATCTGCTTGTTCAGCTGCATCAGCTCCTTGATGCGGTCCTCCAGTGAAAAGCGCTGTTTGGATTCCTTGTCGTACACTTCTTCCACCTGATGCTTAAACTCTTTCAGGTTTTCGCCGAAAGGTTTCAACAGATTGCCCAGCGTTTCCGAACTGAGCCGGTTGAACGCCTCCGTCTTCTGCTGAAAAATGCGGTTGGCCATGTTCTCAAACTCCATGTTCAACTGCTTCCGCAACTGCTCCATCTCTTCCTTCTGATGCGTCAAGCGCTCTTCCAAGTTCCGACGTTCCGCCTGTGAAGCTGCCAGTGCCCGACCGGTCTCACTCCACTTTCCGGAAAGTTCGTCCAACTGCCCGTGCAGTCTCTCCGTCTCTTTCTTATACTGTTCAGCTAAAGCCGCCGCACGTTCCTTCTCTGCTTGAAGCAAATCCTGGGCATGTGCCTCGCTCCACTGCAACTGTGAGCGCAAGGCTACCGATTTCCGGGCCGTGAACAAATAGCCCAGCAAACCTCCCACTACTATGCCCATCACTAAATATACGATTTCCATATCTACTGTTCTAGTGTGAATTATTGATCAGTGTTCAGATAAAAAACACAGGTTCCACGAAACCGAAGCCCGAAGCCTTTCCCTCTTCCGCCTTCTTCCGTGAAACCTGTGTCCTTATTTTATTATAGAAATGATTCCCACTTATCCGTGAATGGCAGCTACCAGTTCATCCGGAGTGACCAGCGACTGTTCACCGCTTGCCATATTCTTCAGTGTCACCTTTCCTTCTTTCATTTCGTTTTCACCCACAATGGCTACAAACGGCACCATCTTCGCATTGGCATAGCTCATCTGCTTCTTCATCTTGGCTGCATCCGGATAAATTTCCGCACGGATACCTGCCGCACGCGCCTGTGACAAGATAGGAAGTACATAAGCCGCTTCTGCCTCGCCAAAGTTGACGAACAGCAGTTGCGTGCCGTTCACGGCTTCTTTCGGATACAAATCCAGCTGGTTCAGCACATCGTAAATACGGTCGGCACCGAAAGAGATACCTACGCCTGACATACCGTCCATACCGAACACTCCTGTCAGGTTATCGTAACGGCCACCTCCACTGATGCTACCAATCTGTACATCCAGGGCCTTCACTTCAAAGATGGCTCCTGTATAATAATTCAATCCGCGGGCCAACGTCAAATCCAGTTCCACTTCCGACTTAATACCCAGTCCGGCAATCGTCTTCAGGATAAATTCACTTTCTTCCACACCTTTCAGACCGGTTTCACTGGCAGCCAGCACATTCTTCAATGTAGCCAGTTTCTCTTCGTTCGAACCGCTCAACAGGATAATCGGCTGCAACTTGTCAATCGCTTCCTGCGGAATACCCTTTGAAGCCAGTTCCGCATTCACATTGTCCAGACCGATTTTGTCCAACTTGTCGATGGCTACCGTAATGTCGACAATCTTGTCTGCTTCTCCGATGATTTCTGCAATACCGGTCAGAATCTTGCGGTTATTAATCTTGATGGAAACCCGGATACCGAATTTCTGGAACACCGTATCAATCATCTGCACCAGTTCTACTTCGTTCAGCAGAGAATTGCTTCCCACCACGTCGGCATCACACTGATAGAACTCGCGGTAACGTCCCTTCTGCGGACGGTCGGCACGCCATACCGGCTGAATCTGGAAACGCTTGAACGGGAAAGTGATTTCATCACGGTGCATCACCACGTAACGTGCGAAAGGAACCGTCAGGTCATAGCGCAAACCCTTCTCACAGAACTTGCTGGCCAGCTTGGCCGCGTTCCGGCTCAACAGCTCTTCATCCGTCAGCCCGGAGAAATAATCACCCGAATTCTGGATTTTGAAAAGCAGCTTGTCGCCTTCCTCTCCATACTTACCCATCAGGGTAGACAGGTTTTCCATGGAAGGAGTCTCTATCTGCTGAAAGCCATAAAGATAGAACACTTCGCGAATCGTGTTGAATATATAGTTACGTTTCGCCATTTCCTCCGGCGAAAAGTCTCTTGTTCCTTTCGGTATACTTGGTTTTGTTGCCATAATGAATCAGTCTTTAAATTAACGGGGCAAAATTACGAATAAAATTTCTACCTTCCGCACACAAAACGAAAGGATTTCACGCTTACTCGCGACGATTCATATAAATTGTCACGTAGTAAATCAACGTAGCCAATGAACCCAGTGCCGCTACTACATAGGTATAGGCAGCCGACTTCAAGGCATCCGTGGCCTGCTGGTGGTTAAAAGCATTGGTAATACCTGCCCGGCTCAACCACGCCAACGCCCGACGACTGGCATCAATCTCCACCGGGAGCGTAATGATACTGAACAAGGTAGTCATGGCAAACAGACAAATACCAATCAGCAGCAGCTGCGGGAAAGATTGCAACATGATGATGCCCGCCAATAATACCCACGATACGATGGAAGAAGAAAATTGTACCACCGGTACCAAAGCTGAACGCATCCGCAAAGGCGCATATCCCCGCGCATGCTGCACGGCATGTCCACACTCATGGGCAGCTACTGCCGCCGCAGCCACACTTGCACTTCCATAAACCCCTTCACTCAGATTCACCGTCTTGTTCATCGGGTTATAATGGTCGGTCAGCATACCCGACGTACTGGTCACCGTCACATCGTAGATACCGTTGTCACGCAACATTTTTTCGGCGACTTCCTTTCCCGTCATCCCATTGGTCAGCGGAATCTGGGAATATTTTTCAAACTTACTCTTCAGACTGGCCTGCACCATGTAACTGAGAATCGCAATACCTATAAATACAATCCAAATCAACATAATTTCTTCATTTAATCGTTATACATTCTAACTTACAAAAACCTTGCCAAAAGGAAGGCTGTCAGTCGTTTCCGCTCAAAGATAAAGATTTTATTTTTCTATTCAGGCAACTTTGCGTAATTTTGCCCCATATTGAAAGAAAGACCATGATAGTTTGCATCGCCGAAAAGCCCAGCGTGGCACGCGACATCGCCGACGTGCTGGGAGCCAAGAACCGAAAAGAAGGATACATTGAAGGAAACGGATACCAGGTGACCTGGACATTCGGGCATTTGTGTACCCTGAAAGAACCGCATGAATATACTCCTTCATGGAAAACATGGAGCCTGAGTACTCTTCCCATGATTCCTCCCCGCTTCGGCATCAAGCTGATCAACGACAGTGGGATTGAGAAGCAGTTCCACATCATCGAAAAACTGATGCAGGAAGCTGAAATGATTATCAACTGCGGGGATGCCGGCCAGGAAGGAGAACTCATCCAGCGGTGGGTGATGCAGAAGGCCGGAGCCAAATGTCCGGTCAAACGGCTCTGGATTTCTTCGCTGACGGAAGAAGCCATCCGCGACGGCTTTGCACACTTGAAAGACCAGTCGGAGTTCCAGCCGCTCTACGAAGCCGGACTGAGCCGGGCCATCGGCGACTGGACCCTGGGCATGAACGCTACCCGACTCTATACCCTGAAATACGGACAAAACAAACAGGTACTTTCCATCGGGCGGGTACAGACACCTACCCTGGCCCTGATTGTGAAAAGACAGCAGGAAATCGAACATTTCGTACCCAAACAGTACTGGGAACTGAAAACGGTCTACCGGGATACAGTCTTCTCGGCCATCGTACGCAAAAGTGACGAGGAACTGGCAGAAGAGGCCGAAAAGGAAAAAGAAAATCCTTCGGCCAAGAAAAAGACACAGGCTGACGCCAACCGGGGTATCCCGCAGATTACCGACGAACAGACGGGAAAAGATTTGCTGGAACGCATCCGGAACGTAGACTTCACCGTGACCGAAGTCAGCTCCAAGAAAGGTACGGAGGCGCCTCCCCGCCTGTTCGACCTGACTTCCCTGCAGGTGGAATGTAACAAGAAATTCAGCTACTCGGCCGACATGACCTTGCAGCTCATCCAGTCGTTGTATGAAAAGAAGGTGGCCACCTATCCGCGTGTGGATACCACCTTCCTCAGCGATGACATTTATCCCAAGTGTCCGAAAATCTTGGAGGGACTGAAAGACTATACCACCTACACAGCCGCACTGGCCGGGAAACCGCTTCTCAAATCGAAAAAGGTATTCGACAACAGCAAGGTAACCGACCACCACGCCATTATCCCTACAGGCGTACAGCCACAAGGACTCAGTGACATGGAGAAACGGGTGTTCGACCTGATAGCCCGGCGCTTCATCGCGGTGTTCTACCCCGACTGCAAATTCTCGACGACCACCGTCATCGGGGAAACCGACCAGATAGAGTTCAAGGTAACCGGCAAGCAGATTCTGGAGCCCGGTTGGCGAGTCATTTTTGCCAAGGACGTGTCGGAAGAGAACAAGGAAAACGAAGAAGAAAGCGTGTTGCCCGCCTTCACCAAGGGAGAAAGCGGTCCGCATAGTCCGATGCTCAACGAGAAATGGACACAGCCGCCCCGGCCTTATACCGAAGCTACCCTGCTGCGTGCCATGGAAACCGCCGGAAAGCTGGTAGACAACGACGAACTGCGGGATGCCTTGAAAGAAAACGGCATCGGCCGCCCGTCTACCCGTGCCGCCATCATCGAGACTTTGTTCAAGCGGCATTACATCCGCAAGGAACGTAAAAACCTGATTGCCACTCCTACAGGCGTGGAACTGATTCAGCTGATTCACGAAGAACTGTTGAAATCGGCCGAACTGACCGGTATCTGGGAAAAGAAACTGCGGGAAATCGAGCGGAAGAGCTACGATGCGGGTACCTTCCTGGCCGAACTGAAACAGATGGTCACCGACATTGTGTACAGTGTGTTGCGCGACAACAGCAACCGCCGTGTCACCATCACCACCGACGACAGTCCGAAAATCCCATTGAAGAAAGCGGCTGCCCCCAAGAGCAACGACGGGGAGCCCAAAAAGAAAGCCGCTCCCCGCAAACCACGGGCCAGCAAGAAAACCGCCGCGCCGGATACTCCTAAAGAGGACACCCTTCCTGCCGACGACAGTATTTTGGGCAAAGCCTGCCCCGTATGCGGCACGGGCATCATCATCAAGGGAAAGACGGCCTACGGCTGCTCGCAGTGGAAAAACGGATGCAAGTTCCGCAAGCCCTTCAAAGTGTAATATACAATGGATAAACGGTAGCCCAACTACCAGACCACAGACATGCAAAGACTAAAACATTAAATTTCCCCAAATACCAGATTAACCTCAGATATTTGGGGAAATTTATTCTCTATCCTAAAGACTTCCGTGATCCTTTATTTCACAAACTTCCTGCCCAGCCACTTCCTTACAGGCTCATCATAGAGTTTCAAACACAGATAGGCCAAGAAGATGCTTCCGAAATAAACCAGTGCCGCCATCGGCCAGGTTTCTCCCAGCGTGTACAGTTTGTTTTCAATCAGCCACGCATAGAACAAGTACATCAAAGGATAGTGAATGGCATACAACGGATAGGATATATCGCCTAAGAACTTGCAGATACGGATCGACCGCTTGTCGGTGGTCTGTCCGGAGGCCCCCAGACAAACCAGCATAGGGAATATGAGGACAATGCAGACCATCTCGAACACCCCGTTCAGACACACGGGCGAATGGCCCCCAATATAAGGCACACAGAAAAGCACCAGCAGAATGACGCTGCAAATCCAGAACGCCCCCCGAACCTTGAACGGACGGAAATTCCGTGAAATCAGCATACCCAGCGTGAAAGGAAAGAGCATCCGCAACATTCCTCCCCAGAAGTTCAGTCCGTCGAGTGTCCAGCCCACGCCAATCATGCCGTAGCCCACCACGTCGGACAAGGCAAACCACGAAAGTCCCAACCCGAGCAGTACCACCAGGACAGTCAGCGCCTTGTTGCTCAACCGATGGATGAAAACGGCATAAAGGATATTCCCGATGTATTCAAAGAACAGCGACCAGCTGGGACCGTTCAGCGAAAACATCTCCCCGTTTCCGCGTACGTCATAACCCGCTCCCGGATAGGCCGGTATAAAAAACATCGCCAGCAAGAGGGCCAGCATGACCGCGGAGGTAGCCACCTGCGTACCGTCCCACTTCACCCCTCCCTGGATAAAGAAGGTGAGGCAACCGATGACCGCTCCCATGACAATCATCGGATGGAGGCGAATCAGTCTTCGCTTGAAGAAGCCCTTCAAGGTCAGGTTCTTCTTCCAGCGGTCGTCGTAAGCATAGCCGATGACAAAACCCGAAAGTATAAAGAAAAAGTCGACGGCCAGGTAGCCGTGGTTGATGACCGTGATGAGGGTGCCCCCTCCGGCAAAAGAGAAACCTTCAAAAATGTGATAAAACACCACCAGCAGTGCGGCCACTCCTCTCAGTCCGTCGAGCAGTTCATAATGCGGTTTCGTATCGGCAAAGGCCGAGGAAGAAATTGGATGATTCATATTGGAATAAATTGAATGTGACCCTGCAAAGATAGGGAATCACCCCCAATTAAAATTTGTCCTATATCAAATTATGGCTTTTTACTTCGCAGTCTGCTGAGCGTGGAAAGGGTAATCCCCAGATAAGAAGCAATGTATTTCAAGTTCACCTTCCTGCATATTTCGGGAAACTGTTTCTGGAATTCCTCATAACGTTCCTTGGCCGGGAGCGACAGCCGCTCTTTATGACTTCTGTGGAGCCTTCTGTATTCATTCTGATGGATGATTCTCCCCCAGTTGCATAGCTCCAGGTTCGTTTCGAACAGATGTTGGAGGTCGGTTATACTGATTCTGTAGGCTTGCACTTCTTCCAGGGTTTCTACATATTCCTCACTTTTCCGGTTGTAATAAAGTTCATCCATGCTGAACACAATACCGCCTTCTGTACCAAACGAAGTGGTATATTCCTCCCCATCCACCACCCAATAGGCTCTTATGATACCTTTTTCTATGAAATAGGCATATTTGCAATAAATTCCTTCTTTAATCAGCTGGTACTTTTTAGGAAAAGTACAAGGTGTCAAATAAGACTCCAGCTCCTTGATAGTAGAGTCGGATACAGAACACTGCTTTCTGATACTCTCAATAATATTTTTCATCGATCAATCTTATCCCCACATACGAATACGATACAAGGAAATCCCTACCGGATTCCCGGTGGTTAAAATTACGGAGATTTATGGTATGAAGGGTAATTTCTGCCCAAAAATTGTGTGCCAATCGTCCTTAATTACAAACATCCGCAAGCATAACTAGAAATCCTCCTATACATTCTCTGTTTCACACTGCGGGATTTGTATTTCACAGTGTGAAATATATATCCCACACTGTGGTTTTTGTATCCCACACTGTGGGACAGAGAATTTAGCTAAAGGTTTTACACTTTATCTCCTTGTGTTTCAATGAATTTACCCTATCATTCCACAAAATCTATTTTTTCACAGGAATCGGGGCTTTGCGGAGTATCTTCGGGAACTGCCAGAAAAAGAGCAGGGTGCAGCAGATGGCGGCTGTGGCATCCGAAACGGCCTCAGCCAGAAACACGCCTTCCACGCTGAAGAAACGGGGCAGCACCAAGGCAAGAGGTACCAACAGAATGACCTTACGGAGCAAGGCAATAAAAATGGAAATCCGGGCCTGACCGAGGGCGACAAACATGTTCTGACAGGCACGCTGCAGGCCGAAGATGGTCATTCCGGCGAGGAAAATCGGCAACACATGTTCCACGGTGGCAATCAGTTCCCGGTCGCTCGTAAAGGCGGAAGCCACTACCGACGGGAAACAAATCATCAGCAGCATCAGGACGAAATTGAAGGAGAACATCACCGTCAGCACAATCCGGAAACAGTCTTTCACCCGTTGCCGGTCGCCATGCCCGTAGTTGTAACTGGCCACCGGCACAAAACCTTGGGCAAAACCGGTGAGCGGTACGCTGACCAGTTGCATGGCACTTTGCAGGATAGCCAAAGCGCCCACATAGATATCGCCAAATTTCTCCAGACTGCCGTTCAGCACGAAGCCTACCAGACTTTCCGTACTGGCCATGATGAAAGGAGACACGCCCAAGGCCAGCATACCGCCCACAATGCGACGGTCGAACTTCAAGTAGCGCTTTTCCAAACGCAGGGAAGCCCGGTCGGAACACAGGAAACCCAAAACCCAGCAGGCACTGCAGGCCTGTGAGAGGATGGTGGCCAGTGCCGCTCCCTTCACGCCCATGTCGAACCAGAAGATAAAAATCGGGTCGAGCACGATGTTCAGCAAGGCGCCAATCAGCACGGAATACATGGCGATGCTGGGACGCCCCTGTGAATTGATGAAGGTATTGAGTCCGGTGGAAACTTCCACGAACAGGGTACCCAGCAAATACACCGAAAGATAGTCTTCCGCGTAAGGCAGTGTGACGGCAGAAGCTCCCGCAAACTTCAGGATGGGTTCCATGCACAGATAAGACACCAGCGAAGTGAGGACGGTGAACAGAATCAGCAGCATGAAACCGTTGCCCAGAATCTTTCCGGCACGCACCCGGTCGCCCTGTCCCAACGCCATGGCAGCCAGCGGGGCTCCTCCGGCTCCCACAATGGCCGAAAATGAGGAAATCAGGATGACAAGAGAGGTGGTCACTCCCACTCCCGCCAGCGCATTCGTCCCGATTTCGGGAATGTGTCCGATGTAAATGCGATCTACTATATTATATAGGAGATTGACAAACTGTGCGGCCACTGCCGGCAACGCCATTTTGAAAATGAGGGGAAGCATCCGTTCCGTTCCCAGACGTTCTTCGTACTTATTGTTGATTCTTACTGTCATAAATCTTCCAAAAACGGAAGCAAAGTTACGAGTTTTTCGGGAGAGAAGGAGAAGAATGTAACCGAAAAGCCCTAATTCTACCCTCAGATTTGATTTACATCAACAAATCGGGACTTTCTTTAAAAAATATGCTATAAAACATATTTCGTAAGAAAGAAAGCCCTATCTTTGTGGTGTAAAAAGAAAAGGGCAATAAGAAAGAGGCCCACAAAAAGTTTTCATAGGTAATTATAAATTAGGTAACAAGTACAACGAAGGCCAGCTGGGAAGCCCGCCAGAAGATTTAATTAAACTAACTAAAAAAGAAAGGGTAACAATTATGAAAAAGGTAAAAAACATTTTCCACAAAATTGCCAATGCAGATCCAATGATCTGGGGCTACGTAATGCTGAGTGACGACAGACGCAAATAAACAGGCGACGCTGACAAGTTCAGCATTTGAAGAATGAATCTGATAAATGCCGAAAGGCTTCTCGTAAATATTCTGACGAAAAAGCGGTTGGGTTTCCAACCGCTTTTTTTATTGCTCTTTTGTCTGTATCTTTGCTTCTAAAAACCATGCCCCATGACTCCGACCATGATAGATACCGACAATCCCGAATTTCAGAATGCCCTGAAACTTATCCAGTACACCCGCCAGTCAGTCTTCCTGACCGGAAAAGCGGGCACGGGTAAGTCCACTTTCCTGAAATACGTCTGCCAGCATACCAAAAAGAAATATGTGGTACTGGCTCCTACGGGTATTGCGGCCATCAATGCGGGCGGAAGTACCCTGCACAGTTTTTTCAAGCTCCCGTTTCATCCGCTCCTGCCGGATGACCCGAAGTTTCAGGGACGGAAACTGAAAGATTTCCTGAAATATTCTGCCGACCACCGGAAACTGATTCAAAACATCGAACTCATCATCATCGACGAGATTTCCATGGTGCGGGCCGATATCATCGACTTCATCGACAAGGTGCTGCGCACCTACTCGCACAACCTGCGTGAACCGTTCGGCGGAAAACAGCTGCTGCTGGTGGGCGACGTGTTCCAGCTGGAGCCCGTGGTGAAAAGTGATGAACGGGAAATTCTGAACCGTTTCTACCCGAACCCGTATTTCTTCTCGGCCAAGGTGTTTCAGGAAATGGAACTGGTATCCATTGAGCTGACCAAGGTGTACCGGCAAACCGACAAGGTGTTTGTCAGTGTGCTCGACCATATCCGGACCAATACCGCCGGAACCGCCGACCTGCAACTGCTGAACACCCGTTACACCCCGACACTTCCCTGCCCGGAAGAGAACGACCTCTACATCACCCTGGCCACCCGACGGGACAATGTAGACTACATCAACGAAAAGAAACTGGAGGCACTGCCGGGCGACCCGGTCACACTGAAAGGAGAAATACATGGGGAATTTCCCGAAAGCAGCCTTCCTACTCTCATGGAGCTGGTCATCAAACCGGGCGCACAGGTGATTTTCATCAAGAACGACCAGGAAAAGCGCTGGGTGAACGGTACCATCGGCACGGTATCGGGACTCTCGGCCGACGGCACCATCTACGTGGTGACGGAAGACGGCAGCGAGTTCGACGTGCACAAGGAAAGTTGGAGCAACATCCGCTACCGATACAATGAAACGGAGAAAAAGATAGAGGAAGAGGAACTGGGCACCTTCACGCAGTATCCCATCCGGCTGGCCTGGGCCATCACCGTACACAAGAGTCAGGGACTCACGTTCAACCGGGTCATCATCGACTTTACGGGAGGGGTATTTGCCGGCGGACAGGCGTACGTGGCCTTGAGCCGCTGCACCTCGCTCGAAGGTATCCAGCTGAAACGCCGCATCTCACCGGCCGATGTGTTTGTCCGTCCGGAGATTGTCAGCTTTGCCCAGCGATTCAACGATAACCAGACTTTTGAACGGGCCATGAAACAGGCCCAGGCCGACATCCAGTACGTGGCGGCCGTGAAAGCCTTCGACAAAGGACAGTTTGCAGAGTTTCTGGAAGCCTTCTTCAAGGCTATCCACAGCCGGTACGACATTGAAAAGCCGCTGATACAACGGTTTATCCGCCGGAAACTGGATCTCATCAATCGGCTCAAGGAGGAAAACCGGCTACTGAAAGAGCAGATGCAGCAGCAACGGCAGAACCTGCAGAAATATGCCCGCGAATACTACCTGATGGGCAACGAGTGCATCACCAAGGCGCACGACCCGCGGGCGGCACAAGCCAACTACGACAAGGCCTTGGAGCTGTATCCGGAATATGTGGATGCCTGGGTACGCAAGGGAGTGACCTTCTTCGACGAGGACCGGGTGGAAGAAGCGGAAGAATGTCTGAACCGGGCCGTACAACTCCGCCCCCAGGAGTTCAAGGCGGTGTACAACCGCGGAAAGCTCCGGCTGCTGACCGGAAAGACGGAAGAAGCCCTGACCGACCTGGACAAGGCGACCAGCCTGAAGCCCCAGCATGCAGGAGCGCATGAATATTTTGCGGAGGCACTCGAAAAAAGCGGGAAAGAAATAGAAGCAGCCATCCATTATCGAATTGCGGAAGAACTACGGAAGAAAAAGAAATAAATTTCTTATTTTTGCGATTCACGAAGTCTTATCTTCGTGACCGAACGCCATGATACTGAAATTATACCCCAAGAACAACCGGCCGGAAGACTTGCAACGGGTGGTAGACCTGCTGAACGACGGCGGAATCCTTATCTACCCTACCGATACGGTATATGCCATGGGTTGTCACGCCTTGAAAGAACGGCCCATCGAACGCATCTGCAAGCTGAAAAATATCGATCCGCGCAAGCACAACCTGTCCATCATTTGTTACGACCTGAGCAACATCAGCGAATACGCACAGGTGAGCAACGCCACTTTCAAACTGATGAAGCGCAACCTGCCCGGTCCGTTCACCTTCATCCTGAACGCCAACAGCCGGCTACCCAAGATTTTCCGTAACCGAAAAGAAGTGGGTATCCGTGTGCCCGACCATCCCATCATCCGCGAAATCTGCCGTCTGCTCGACGCCCCGATTCTGACTACCACTCTTCCGCTGGAGAAGGGAGAAGACATCGAATACATCACCGACCCGGAACTGATTGACGAAAAGTTCGGCAGTGTGACCGACCTGATTATCGACGGAGGTACAGGAGGCATTGAACCTTCTACCGTGATAAATTGTTGTGAAGATGTACCTGAAATTGTCAGAGAGGGAAAAGGTATATTGAAGGAATAAATAACTGTATTATTAATTAATCATCAAATCATGTTACTTACATTATTACAAGCAACTGCACAGGCAAGCAAGGCAGCTTCCAAAATCAATGTGGAACAAATCTTGGACAGACTGCTCAACTGGGGGATTGAAGTGGGAAAAGACATTCTGGCGGCCATCATCATCTACATCGTAGGCCGTTTCATCATCAAGCAAATCGGACGGTTGGTCAGCAAGATTTTGGAAAAGAGGAAACTGGAAATCAGCGTACAGACCTTCCTGAAAAGCTTGCTCAACATCCTACTGAACCTGATTCTGGCCTTCGCCATCGTGAGCAAGCTGGGAGTGGAAACCACAAGTTTCGCCGCCATCCTGGCCTCTGCCGGTGTGGCTATCGGTATGGCTCTGTCAGGAAATCTGTCTAACTTCGCCGGCGGACTGATTATTCTGGTATTCAAGCCGTTCAAGGTGGGCGACTACATTGACGGACAGAATGCCAGCGGAACGGTCAAAGAAATTCAGATTTTCCATACCATTCTGGCTACGACTGACAACCGTATCATTTACGTGCCTAACGGCGCATTGAGCAGCAACGCCATCACCAACTACAGCAAACAGGAAATGCGCCGTGCGGAATGGGTGTTCGGTGTGGAATATGGAGAGGACTTTGAAAAGGTAAAAGCCGTACTGGAACGCATCATCGCGGCAGATACCCGTATCCTGACTACTCCTGCTCCTTTCATCGGACTGGGTGCCTTGTCGGCCAGCAGCGTGGATATCAAAGTACGCGTATGGACCAAGACCGAAAACTACTGGGACGTATATTTCGACATGAACAAAATCGTGTATGACACTTTCAACAAGGAAGGCATCGGATTCCCGTTCCCGCAGCTGACGGTACACCAGGCAAAAGACTGAGCATCGGACAGATGCACCGCATAAAAAAATCTTCCACCGAAGGAATCACCTCAGTGGAAGATTTTTTTATATCCTATTTCCTAAAAGGAAATCCGCTTTCTTATTTCCGGTCAGCTTTCAGACGGTCGGCCATGGCTTTAGCCAGTTCCTTTGCCTGTGCATAGTTGTCAGCTTTCATGCTCTGCTTCATTTCAATCGGGTTACCTACCACTTCGAATTTCAGTTTTTCAGTGAATTCACCCAGTTTCTTCACAGCCGCACTGGCCCAAGTGAATGAACCGAAGTAACCGAACAGACGGTTCTTCATTTCACGGGCAGCTACCTTGTTGAGCAAGGACTCCATTTCAGGATACAACTGCATGTTGTAAGTCGTGCAACCTGCAATCAGCCCTTTGTACTTGAAGATATCGGCCAGGATATAAGAATGAGGCGTATGAGATACATTGTGCAGCACAATGTTCTTGATGCCTTGTGCGCTCAGCTCTTCCGCAATGGTTTCCGCTAATTCTTCTGTATTACCATACATTGTACCATAAGCAATCACTACTCCTTCTTCGCCTTCATAGCGGCTCATCTTGTCGTACATATCGACTACCTTAGGAATATATTCTTCCCATACCGGTCCGTGTGTAGGGCAAATCATCTTGATAGGCAGTCCACTGCATTTCTGCAAGGCTCTCTGCACCGGATTACCAAACTTGCCTACAATGTTGGCATAGTAACGGCGCATTTCGTTCCAATAAATATCGGTATTGATGTTGCGGTCGATGCAACCTCCGTTCAAGGCTCCGAAGCATCCGAAAGCATCCCCAGAGAACAGGATTCCTTCCGTTTCATCAAATGTCACCATGGTTTCCGGCCAGTGAACCATCGGTACCAGATAGAAACGCAGGTTGTGGTGTCCCAATTTCAGGAAATCGCCATCTCCCACTACATAACGTTCACCTGTCACGCCATAGTATCCTTCTACCATGTCGAAAGTCTTCTTGTTTCCTACCAGCACAATTTCAGGATAGTATTTCTTAATCAATGCGATAGAACCTGAATGATCCGGTTCCATGTGATTAATAATCAGATAATTGATTTTACGGTCGCCGATGACGCTGCGGATTTTCTTGATATAAACTTCAAAGAAAGCGACATCTACCGTATCCACCAGTGCCACCATATCGTCATCTGCAATCAGATAAGAGTTGTAAGATACGCCGTAAGGCAGTGGCCACAAATTCTCAAACAATGCTTTTGTGCGGTCGTTCACACCGACATAATGAACTTTACCTTTAATTTCCATTGATATCCTATTAATTAAAAATACTATATTGTTTTTTATTCTTTTTCCTTATTATAAAACTTACCCTGCCAGGTATCCCTTTCCTGCAGACGACGCTTCATGCGGACGGCAAACTCGTAGTTCTTGATTCCCCAGTCGGGTGCTATCAGCAATTCCTTGGGCGACTGCGACACGAAACGTTCCAACACCAAATCGGGACGTACACGCTCCAGGTAATCAATCACCAGGTCAATGTACTCGTCTACCTCATACAAATGGAAGTCCTCGGGACACAACTCATACTCGCGAGCCATACGGGTACCGCGCACCAACTGCAACTGATGCATCTTCAACGTCGTCAAAGGCAGTTCCGACACCTGTGCAGCCTGACGGATGATGGCCTCATGGTCTTCTCCCGGCAATCCCAAAATAACATGACCGCCTACACGTATCCCTCTCGCTGCCGTACGTTTCACAGCATCTGCCGTACATTCAAACGTATGTCCGCGGTTAATCCGCTGCAAGGTCCGGTTGTCCGTACTCTCAATACCAAACTCTACCAACAGGAAAGTCCGGCGATTCAGTTCTTCCAGGTAATCCAGCAACTCGTCAGGCATACAGTCCGGACGGGTACCAATCACCAGTCCCACGACGCCTTCCACCCGAAGGGCATCCTCGTACATTTGCCGTAACTTCTCCAGCTCCGCATACGTATTGGTATAAGCCTGGAAATAGGCCAGGTATCTCATCTCCGGATACTTCCGCGCAAAAAAAGCCTTTCCTTCTTCCAGCTGCTCCGTTACCGACTTGTCTGTCCGGCAATAGGCCGGATTAAAAGTCTGGTTGTTACAGTAGGTACACCCTCCATACCCTTTCGACCCGTCCCGGTTCGGACAGGTAAACCCCACATTCAGGGAAATCTTCTGCACCTTGAAAGGGAAATGAAGCGCCAGAAACTTGGCAAAATCATTGTATCGTGTACGTTCTTCCATGATTTTACAAATTCGGGAACAAAGATAATGCTTTTCAGCCACTTTTCCCACAATTCATAAATACAAGAAATGCAAAAACCAACCCTCCTTGGATAAAACGCAAAAAAGGCTGTCACAGTGTTACCTGCAACAGCCTTCAGACTACATTATTTCAAATTAAAAAGAATTATTCCGCTTCGTTCAAAGTCGCAATACTTACACGGTTCCAATCCGGTTCAGAGAACATATCACCTACTCCCTGACCTTCAGCTGTAATACGTGAAGCACTGATCTTATATTTGCTGACCAGCATGTTCTTCACGGCTTCCGCACGCTGATTGGCCACACGTGCATTGACTTCCGCACTACCTTCCGGAGAAGCATATCCCTTGATAACCACTGTACTCTTCGGGTTGTTCTTCATATAAGTCGCAATACGCTCTACATTAGGCACCTGGTCTGCACTGATAGAGGTCTTTCCCTGACGGAAAGTAACCACAGACTCCAATGACTTGGAATGAGTGTTCTGCACAATGGTCTGTACCTGCTTCGGAGCGTTCTTCAAATCGTTCAGTTCCTTTGCCAGACGGGCATTTTCTGCTTCTTTTGCGTTCAAAGCATCGTCCTTACGGGCATTTTCCGCACGCAACGCATTGATTGATTCGTTCAAAGAATTCACTTCCGCCTGATTGTAAGGCTTCTGGATAGTCATGTAGTGCTTGCCGTTGCTGCTGGCAAAACGATAGGTTACTCCTGCCAGAATCTCAATCTTCGACTTGTTGACATTCAGTACCTGGGCATGTTCTCCATCCATTCTGTACACAATAGCCGGACGAATATTTACCGCCCAAGCCTTTTCCTCACCCAAATTGAAGTTGAAGCTGGCACCGAAACGGCTCACCATGTAAGAACGGTCATGTCCATAACCCGAATTCATGAAATCATGTCCCCAGCCCAATCCGGCAATACCTTCTACTTCAAACAATCTCGGCTGACCGTTGTATCCGCAGAAAAGATTGTTCAGGTTAATCTTACCCAACAGGCCCAGATTCAAATCGTCGAAAGCGGTCTTGCTCATGGAAGTATTGATACCCGTCAAACCTTCAAAAGAAACACCCAGAACCGGAGTAACCTGCTTACCCAGTTCAATACCTGTTTCCGCACGCATGTTACGCCAGAAAGCAGAATGAGTGGTCGGAGTTGTGACTCCACCCTTTACACCGACATACCAATTGTCAAAGAAACGAGTTCCTTCATACGCCTTTTGTGCATTGACAGAAAGAGACGTCACAGCCAAAGCGGCAGCTACTAAAATTGTTACCTTTTTCATTTTTTCATTCAAAACTTTAATACCTAATCACATTTTTCAATCTCGATGACTTAATAACCAGAAAGCGAAATCATTTGTTTGTAGAAAGCCAAGAATTAACACTCATTAACAGCAAGACAATACATAGAATTATCCAAATCACTGATTATAAACTAATTGAAAATCATTTGACACACGCTGAAAAAGGCAAAGTAGAAAAACAAAAAAGGTGTCCTGATTTTACCAGAACACCTTTTTGTTGGGCTACTCGGATTCGAACCAAGAAAAACAGGACCAGAATCTGTTGTGTTACCATTACACCATAGCCCAA
>ENA-OWZO01000119-OWZO01000119.1-human-gut-metagenome-genome-assembly--contig:-NODE-119-length-66123-cov-33.969607_pt1 | contig 66123 bp, 53 predicted proteins | sample MGYA00249260_ERZ652115 | MGnify/ENA primary metagenome ERZ652115 (study PRJEB26925, sample SAMN05827127) | human gut metagenome | biome: ENVO:2100002; feature: ENVO:00000062; material: ENVO:00002003...
GGGCAAGTCCTCTATCATTTTGCGGTTCTGACGATTTCGTTTTACGTCTTCCACCGATTCCTTCTCAATCTTTTCCACAGCCTCGTCCCGCTTTTCTTCCGCCTGCTGCCGGAGTCCGGAAAACTCGTCGGCAAAGAGGTCTGGCATATTAGGATCATATACGCGAAGTTTCTCCGATTTACGACCAAAGAGCTGACGGTTCAGCCATGCGACCTGAGCCGTCAACTCCTTGATACGTTCCTGCAGATTTTTTATCTGTTCGGATTGATTCTTATTAGTAGTAGACAATGAGGCTATAGAGGCATTCAGCCCTTCTATCGTCTTGAGTAAAATTTCTTTTTCTTCCATTGTCTATACTTCTTTTAATGATGTAAATATACTAATTAACAGTGAATTATGCAACAATATCCAAAGTTTACTCACATAAAAAACATGTTATACATGGTATTCCTTACGTTCGGCTCTTAACCGCCGGAGCCTCTGTTCCGGGTTTTCCTGTATTCCTTCAACCATCATCACCAGATCGCGCCACTCCATGGGATAGCTGTTTGATTTGGGATCATACTCCGGCAGCTTGAAGCGACCGGCCTCCAGACGTTTTACATACATTACCATACCTCCGTCTTCGGCATGAAGGAGTTTCATTAGTCTGCGGCTGGAACCGATGAAGATGAAGACATCACCGTTCCTCACTTCACTGTTCATTTTCTCATGTACCACTCCACATAGCGAACTGATACCCTTGCGCATATCTGTCCTGCCCGGACACAGGAAGTAGCGCATCGTGTCGTTCAGGTTAAACATGACCGTCTCGAAGACTTTGGGTAAATATTTCCTTCAGCAAATCTTCAGAACCGCTCCCGAAGTGGGCACGAAGTCCATTGGGAAACAGCAGCGCAACACCATGCGGCAATTGTTCTTCTTGGGAAGACTCCGTAAATGCCTGTTTAAAACTGATAGGAGCCAACTCGTGTTTGATACTGCTCCTGTCAACGGAACATTTTCTACGCCAGTAGTGATAGGTTGAATAACTTACACCTATCTGTTGAAGGTACGACTTCAACGGCAGCTCGCTTTGTTGCACCTGCAATTCTAATTCTTCAAATTCTTGTCTGTTCATAATAATTGAGGTTTGATTGTATTCACTGCCGCAAAGCTACAACCAAACCTCAAAGTGTAAAAGGTGCATTTCTTCGAATGCTTACAAACAGCCTGCATATAAACTTCTTAATGAGTTAAAGATCAAGTGTTTCACACCTATGATATGGAAGACGTTCATTAGTAAGGGGAAGCGGATACTAAAAGAGGTACCCTTTATGCAGGACCTGCTGTTTGTCTACGATTCCCGTAGAGTGCTCGACCCCATTGTAGAAAGAATCGCCACCCTCCAATACCGTTTTGTAAAAGGAGGAAAGCGTATGCCTATGACGGTGCGCACGGAAGATATGGATCGTTTCATCAAGGCTGTCAGTACGATGGAGCATCCCAACTTTTATACTCCGGAAGAAATCAAGCCTTCTATGATCGGTAAAAAAGTCCGTATCGTGGGTGGTCCGTTGGATGGTTACGAAGGCTATTTGCAGAAGATACAGGGTTCCAAGGTGAAGCATCTCTTTGTGGAACTGCCTAATCTTCTCACTGCGGCCGTGGAGGTGGATCCGGAGTATATTCAAGTGTTGGGGAAATAATATATCGTCTAGGGATATCTAATGTTTGAGTAATCCATAAGAAATTCAACGAAATGAACAATTGCATTTGTTAATATGACTGTACCATTAATTTCTATCATTGTTCCTGTTTACAATTCAGAAAAGGCCCTTAGTAGATGCATCAATAGCATTTTAAATCAAACATTTTATGATTGGGAACTATTGCTGATTGACGATGGAAGTACTGATCAATCGGGTAAGATTTGTGACCAATATGCCGCAACTGATCAAAGAATAAAGGTTTTTCATAAGGAAAATGGAGGGGTTAGTTCTGCACGAAACCTAGGTTTAGATAATGTAAGAGGAGAATGGATAACTTTTAGTGACAGTGATGATGAAATATTAAACCATACATTTGCTTTATATAATACTATTATAAAAGAACATAATGATATTGATTTAATATGTTGTGGCTATAGAAGGTGTAATAAATCGGGTTCTTTCAAAAATGTTTCTTATGTAGAATGTCTATCGGCTGATAAAGAAGCAAATTTATTGATGTTGGAAGAAAGTGGTTATTGGGGCTTCTTATGGAACAAATGTTTGAGAGCATCCGTTGCCAAGAAATATAGATTTGATGAAACAATTTCTTGGTGCGAGGATCATCTGTATGCCTATCGTTGTTTACTTCAATGTCAATGTGTCTACTTTTCACCTGATATTGTGTATAAATATTATATTAACGATATGATATTTAAAGGAAAAGGAAATGGATTGTCAAGCTGTTCTTTAGACTATAAAATGGTTATAAATGTTGCAAATATAGAACGTAATCTGAGATATGAATTTTACAAGAATAATGAAAAACTAAAATTAATTATAGAAGCTGGCTTTGTCTATAAAGTAAAGGAAGCCATATATTATGCTTGCATAAATGGGCATTTTGTAGATGCTTATAAAATCTATAAAAAATATTATTTTGGAGGGAGGCTACAATTATTCAAGTATTTTATAGCACCTTTTTATTATTATATTAAGACAATAGTAAAAGGTTCTCTAAAAAGAGTATGATGCTTTATAGTTTTCATTGCCTTCATTTTGGGTTTGAGGAAATTTTTAAAATGATGCCTTAAAAATTCCTATTATATATTGATTTTTTTATTTAACGGTAGGGGTTGTCTTGATATTATTTAGTACAGGGAAAATAATTTTTTACTTGTGTTACATTTTTCAGATTATGATTATTTGTAATGGATTTTTCCTTTGTTATCGCAACGTTGAAGTTGTTGCAGGCTGAGCATAAATGCTCATCTTGTGGATAGTGTGTAAGGGTAGCCCCTTAGAGAAGGCTGTATAGACTTTTGTCGAGTGTGCGTGCTTACATATATAACGATTATAATGCGGGTCGTCCCCGGGCTGGGGTGCCATCTATAAAATGGTACACAATTCTAGGATAATTGCTATGGAAAAATGTGAAATGTCTCTTTCAGGAAATTCCTGACTGCGAAAAATAAAGATGAGTGCGTAATAAGAAAATACACTACCGTTAGCTATGAATACATTGATATTATATGTTCCTTTCTCCACAAAGGAAAACTCTTATTGGATCTATAGTTGAAAGAATAAGAGATCTTTTAAGGTTTATCTTTGAAAATATTCTGTTATGTTTTTCTTATTAAAGAAAGATTTTCTAGAAACAAAAGAATTCTCATACGTTGATTATATGAAACTGCTGATGGCTTGTTTTGTCATTGGTATTCATACAAGGTTAAGTAGTAGTTGTGTAAATACGACTGCCATAGAAATAGTCGATTTATTGTTTTCTATTGCTGTACCCTATTTCTTTATCTGCTCTGGTTTCTTTCTTTTTAGAAATAATAAAAGAGCAGACATTCGTCATAGAATGATTCGATATGTCAAAGGTATTACTTCTATGTATATAATATGGACTCTTATTTATCTACCTTTCACTATTTATTCATATTATGCGGATGGATTGAATCTTAGACAAGGTATTCTGGCCTTCATAAGAGGTTTCTTATTTATTGGTGAGCACTCCTATTCATGGCCTCTATGGTATTTATTGGCATTGATCATTGCTGTAGCTTTGATATATGGTATGCGACAATTACATTTTAAACCTCTTATCATTGGTATTGTAGGATTTGTTATGTTTCTTTTAGGACATTATATAAACTATCTACATGCCAATGGCCTCGACTTTATGGGAACCAAAAGGATAGTCGACTTATATTTCAAGATTTTCCAGAATACCAGAAATGGATTATTTATAGGACTTCTTTATGTTTCTTTTGGTCTTATTATAGCTCATTTCGGAAGGATAAAAAATCCAATAGTTAATATTTGTCTAATCATTATAGGAGGTTGTTTGGCCTATCAAAGATTTTTGATTGGTATGCCCTTATTGGTTTTTGCATTATTCTCATTAACTTTGAGCGAATCCAAAAGTAGCAAAGGTGCTGTGACTTGCAGGAAAATCAGTACTATCTTTTATTTCACACACATGCTGTTGATAGCACCTGTGTATATAAATAAACTTCAACTTGCCCCTTGGCTTCTATATATTATTGTAATATCCATTCTTTTTGTGTTCTCTTTATTCGTTCTTAAATATAAGGAGACGAGATGGTATAAATATGTCTTTAGATAAACAATATAGAAATTAGTAGTAATTTATCAACTACAGAGGAAGGCAATAATGTCCTTCAATAGACGTTGACAGATAATTAATCATGATGACTACTCAACAAGAGAATACAAAACGGATAGCTAAGAATACGTTGATGCTGTATGTGCGCATGCTCTTCAGCATGCTCGTCTCATTCTACACCTCTCGTGTGGTACTTCAGATGTTGGGAGTAGAAGATTATGGTATTTACAATGTGGTTGGAGGTGTAGTGGCAATGTTTTCTTTGATATCCAATTCTTTGTCCTCATCTGTGAGTCGTTTCTTGACATTTGAGTTGGGGAAAGGGAATTTGGAAGGACTAAAAAGAGTGTTTTCTACTTCTTTAAGTATTCAGGTTGCATTGACTTTGATCATTGTTTTGTTAAGTGAAACTGTAGGGCTTTGGTTCTTGAATACTCACATGACGATACCTGCTAATCGGCTATATGCGGCGAACTGGGTATTTCATGCTTCTGTGTTTACGTTTGTGGTCAACCTTTTAAGTGTGCCGTTTAGTTCATCTATCGTATCCCATGAGCGGATGAGTGCGTTTGCATACATTGGTATATTGGATGTAATCCTTCGCTTGCTAATAGTACTGTTCATCGCTTATTCAGGCTTGGAGTTCGATCGTTTGATTGTATATGCTTTACTTTTGGTAGGAGTGGTTTGTATTATGCAGACTATTTATTGGCGCTATTGTACCCGGAATTTTGAAGAATGTAGATTAAAATTAAGTTTTGATATTAGTTATTGGAAAGAGATGAGTTCTTTTGCTGGATGGAATTTCATTGGCTGTACAGCAGGATTACTGAAAGATCAAGGGGTAAATATTCTGTTGAATCTATTTATCGGTCCAGTTATCAATGCGGCTCGCGGTATTGCTTCTACGGTAAATAATGTGTTAGCTTCTTTCGCTGGCAATTTTATGACGGCTTTGAATCCCCAGATTACGAAGTCTTATGCGGCTGGTGATTATAAATATATGTTTTCGTTGGTAGAAAGGGGATCTAGATTCTCTTACTATATACTCTTATTATTTGCTCTACCCATGCTGTTCGAGGCTGATTTTGTGTTGACATTGTGGTTGGGATATTACCCTGAGCATACTCTTAACTTTGTACGACTTGTTTTAATTGTGACAATGTGTGATATACTTTCTAATACGTTGATTAACTTACAAGTGGCTACGGGTAGGATTCGTAATTATCAGTTGGCTGTAGGAGGCATGTTACTAATGAACTTCCCCTTGTCTTATCTTTGTTTAAGAATGGGATGTTCACCAGAATCAACAGTTGTGGTAGCTTTGGTCGTGGCTGTTTTGTGTTTGTTTTTGCGCCTTTTGTTTTTACGTAAGATGGTGGGGCTTTCGATGAGGCGCTATTTGTATAAGGTTTGTGGTAATGTGTTGTGCGTGACCTTGGCAGCGGCTGTTCTACCGGGATTATTATATCTACAAATGACCGATGGTGTTATGCGTTTTTTGCTGATGTGCGTGCTCACGGTTTTGTGTTCTGCTACAGCTATTTATTTTATAGGTTGTAGTCGTAACGAACGTGATTTCATTAAAAGTAGAATCGTTTTGATTAGGCAAAAATTTTCGCTATGATCAAGATTACCGATAAGTCGCAGTGTTGTGGCTGTGAAGCGTGCCGTAGTATATGCCCCAAGAACTGTATATCCATGAAATCCGACAAAGAAGGATTTATATATCCACATGTGGATTTGTCACAGTGTATCGACTGTAAATTGTGCGAGAAAGTATGTCCCGTATTGCATCCTGTTTCTTCTACAACAGTTCCATTAAGTTATGCCGGTATCAACAACGACACGAATATCCGCTTGCAGAGCTCTTCCGGTGGTATATTTACTCTAATAGCCGAACAGATTCTTCAAAAGAATGGGGTCGTATTTGGAGCCTGTTTCGATGAGCAATGGAATGTAGTGCACCGTTATACTGAAACAAAAGAGGAGCTTTTTCGCTTTCGGGGATCAAAATACGTACAAAGCCATATCGGTGATTCCTTTTTGCAAGCCAAACGATTTCTGGATGAAGGAAGAGAGGTCCTTTTCTCCGGCACGCCCTGCCAGATAGTGGGGCTGAAGAATTTTCTACGGAAGTCCTATCAGAATCTACTGACAGTGGATGTAGTCTGTCATGGAGTTCCCAGCCCCAAGGTATGGCAAAAGTATTTGCACGAGTCAGTATGTAAAGCATATCATATTAGACGGGGTTCTTCTCTCACTTTAGCTAATAAAATTAGGAATATTAGTTTTAGATCAAAAGAGAAAGGTTGGAAGACATATTGTGTAAGAATAGGATATCAGAACGGTAAAAAAGATTCACTACCTGCAGCTAAAAATACATATATACAAGCATTCTTATCCGATTTATCTTTACGTCCCAGCTGTTATGTCTGTTCCGCCAAGCTTTATCATACACAAAGTGATATCACTTTAGCTGATTTCTGGGGAGTCGAACGACTCCGTCCCGAGATAGATGATGATAAAGGGTGTGGACTTATTTTGGTTCACAACGATCATGCACTTTCCTTATTGAAAAGTCTGAATTGTCAATTACAGAAGCAAAAATTAGATGAGGTTATAGCCTTTAATCCAAGTATCATCCATTCTGTAAAAGAACCAATAAATAGAAATTTTTTCTATATGATGTTGGATAAGACCGGTTTTGCTTTTTCATATAAAGTATCGACAAGTTCTGCTCTATTGATGCGAATTATCAGAAAAATCTATAGAAAACTATGAAAATTGCGATATTGACATTGTCATTAGATGCCAATTACGGCGGTATTCTGCAATGCTATGCCTTACAAACCATATTAGAACGTATGGGACATAAAGTACAGGTACTAACAAAACCCAAATATGCTCGTTCTTACTATATTATATATCTTATGGCTGTATGCAAACGTTTATTCAAACGTTTTGTATTGGGCAAGAATGTTGCTATTTTTAAGGCTCCTCATCAAATTATCAGACAACATACAAATCGATTTATACACCAATACATTCATCAATATATCCGAAGAGTATGGACTGCCAAGATATCTTCTCACTTCGATGTGATTGTTGTCGGTAGCGATCAGGTGTGGCGTCCTATGTACTATCAACCGATAGAAGAAGCCTTTTTGTCTTTTTTAGGCAATGCGGATATTAAACGCGTTGCCTATGCTGCTTCATTTGGTGTAGATTATTGTGAATATACAGAAAAACAAAGAATAAGATGCTCGTCTCTTCTAAAGAAATTCAACGCTATATCCGTACGGGAGTCATCTGGTGTCAAACTTTGTAGTGAGTACTTTGATATTCACGCTATTCAAGTACTCGATCCTACCTTACTTCTTTCCGTTGATGATTATAAAGCTCTCATAAAAAAAAGTACAACTCAACCATCAAAAGGCAATATGCTGGTCTACATGATAGACCGGAACAAGGAAAAAGAAGAGCTTGTTGGACGCATAGCGCAAGAGAAAGGAATGATGCCTTTTTGGATGAGTAGTGAGACAACCGATGAAATACTTCCATTGGAGCAGTGCATCAAGATGCCAGTAGAGCAATGGCTTCGCAGCTTCGACGATGCTGAGTTTGTGCTGACTGACTCCTTCCACGGATGTATTTTTTCCATCATCTTTAGAAAACAATTCCTTACTATTGGAAATAGGAAAAGAGGCTTGGATCGGTTTAATTCTCTTTTGACATTATTTTCTTTGCAAGATAGGTTGATTGTATCTCCTAGTGAATATAAGAGCGATTTGTCCACTATTGATTACAATCAAGTACAACCTCACCTGCAGTTTCTTCAAAATCAGTCTCTTTCATTTCTGAAAATCAATCTTTGACAAATGAATCCTATCATTTCAATCATTGTTCCTGTTTACAATGCAGAAAAGACTCTGAACAGATGCATTGATAGTATTTTAAGTCAGATTTTTCAGGGTTGGGAATTATTGCTGATAGATGATGGTAGTACTGAGATATCTGGAGAAATCTGCGATGAATATGCTGCAAAAGATAAAAGAATTAAAGTCTTTCATAAAAGAAACGCTGGTGTCAGTTCGGCCCGTAATTTAGGACTTGATTATGCAAAAGGAGAGTGGGTTGTTTTTGTAGATTCTGATGATTTTGTTAGGGAGTTTTATTTGACCCATTTATTAGAGCACTCTCAAAAACACGTTGATTTAGTAATCTCTTATGCGGAGATTTATAATGAAGATAATGTCCAAAAAGAATCGTATCCGGCTAAATTAATAGACGATACGAATTTCGAGGTCATGTTTATAGAGAATGATATGCATTGGCACACTTCCCCTTGGAGCAAGTTGTATAAGAGAAGTATTATTGAAAAAAATCATTTACGTTTCTGTGAAGGTATGCATATCGGAGAAGATGCCGTATTTCTTTATTCTTATATGCTTTGTTCAAAAACTATTTATATATCACAGGATACGGATTATTGCTATTGTGCTAATACTTCGGGCTCACTGACGAAGCGAGTAAATTCATTAACTTCTGAGACGCTTGCTTACAACCAAATTCGAGCAACTGTAGAATCTTTGATTTTTCAGAAATCGATCAAAAATTCTACAGCTTTGAATAACTTGAGCTGGTTGATTGCTTCTTATCAACGGCGTATTCTCAATGCATTATACCACAATAAAGTGCAAAAGCAAAAGAGATTGTCAATCTTAACAGAGTTGAATTGGAATTATTATATCAAATACATCCAGTCTAATTCTCTTAAAGAACAGATTCTGATTACTTTACTAAAAGCCCATCTATATAAATTTTATGATTTTATCCGACTTTTAGCTATTCTAAAAAATAAAGTTCACCATGCCTAAGATTAGCGTTATTATCCCTGTTTATAATGTGGCCAACTATATTGAACGCTGTGCTCGTTCACTATTTGAGCAGACACTGGATGATATGGAATTTATTTTCGTGGATGATGCATCTCCCGATGATTCTATACAAATACTGCAAGAAACTCTATCCCATTATCCACAGAGAATCCCTCAGGTACATATCGTTCGCCACAGTTCAAATTTAGGGCAGAGTGCTGCTCGTAATGATGGCTTGCAAATAGCTACAGGTAATTTTATAGCCTATTGCGATAGTGACGATTATGTATCTCTCAATATGTATAAATCATTATACGAAAAGGCTATAAAAGAAAAGGCTGATGTTGTATACTGTGATTTCTTTATGGTATATTCTTCACATAATGAATGTTATAATACCTTGGATGAAGATGAAAATAAAACAATATTTCTGGGCCGATATCTATCACAAGGTTGGAGTGTCCTATGGAATATGATTATTAGCCGAGAATTGTTATTCGCTCATAATCTTCATTCTCCGCAAGGGATTACCTATTGTGAAGACTTTTATTTAACTGTCCGTATTTTATTTTATGCTAATAAAATAGCAAAAATAAATGACACACTTTATTATTATAATCGAGCCAATAATTCTTCTATCATGCATAATTTGAGTGAGAAAGATGCTCTTGATGAAAGAAGTACATATTTAGATACGATAGAATTCTTTGCAAAAAATGGAGTATTGACAAATTACCAAAGAGAAATGTCTTGGCGTATTTTAAAGAATAAGCAGGATTTGGTCTTGAATCCTCATCTACATCGTGAGTTCATGAGCATTTATCCTAAGTCTCATCAGTATATTTTATCATGCCCTACTTCTTTCTGTAACACAAAAATAAAGATTTTTATGTGGATGCTGTCACATCATTTACGTTGGCCTTTATTAGGTGTATTGTATTTACGTAAGACTTTTATGAGGTAAAATTTATGGAATATACTGCTGTCATTCGTACATTAGGTACTGCCGGAGAAAAATATCAAACTTTGCTGGACTCTTTAAATCGACAGACTGTTCAGCCATCAAAGATTTTAGTTTATATTGCTGAAGGCTATGCGATTCCAAAAGAGACTATTGGCAAAGAACTATATATTTATGTAAAAAAAGGTATGGTAGCACAACGTGCTTTACCATATAATGAGGTAAATACCGAATTCATCCTGTTTTTGGATGATGATGTGTATTTGCCAGAAACAGCAGTAGAGCAGTTATATCGGTATTTGGGCGATAATGATGCTGATGTTATTTCGCCTGATGTATTCTCTAATGCAGAACGCTCCTTTTTAGGTAAATGCTTGATGATGCTGTCTGGTAGGATGATGCCAAGGAAGGATGACGGAAAATGGGGATATAAAGTGATGCGCAATTCAGGTTATTCCTATAACAACCATCCGAAGTCAGGAGTTTATTGGTCGCAGACAAATGCAGGCCCTTGCTTCTTCTGTAGAAAGACAGATTTTTTAAAAATCCATTTTGAAGATGAACTTTGGCTTGACAAAATGAAATACCCTATGGGGGAAGATCAAGTCATGTTTTATAAAATGTATTTGTCCGGACTGAGGCAATTAACATGGTTTCATAGTGGAATTAAACATCTTGATGCGGGTTCGACTATGATGAGTGAGGAAAAAGAAGAAAGATTGATCTATTCTGATTTACGTTTTAAAACTATATTTTGGCATCGTTTCATCTACCAGCCTGACAAGAACATTCTTAGCAGAGTCTGTAGTGTGATTTGTATTGGATATGCCTTAGGATTTACTTTACTTATCTCACTGTTAAAACTCAATAGCCCCATTCTTTCTTTGAAATTTCATGCGATGAAAGAGGCCATTGGGTTTATTAGAAGTGAAGAATATAAAAATCTCCCTTTAATAAAGAAAGTAATTTGATATGAACATTGTACCTATAGCTTTTGCTTTCGACAATAATCTGGTTTTGCCGGCATGTATCTGTATTTCTTCCTTGATGATGAATGCCAAGGAAGATACATTTTATGATATCTTCATTCTACATTCAACTCATATAGCATTAGAAAAAGAAGAGTTGGATAAGCTGCCACAATATTATAAGAATTGCCGTATCCACTATCGACAGGTTGATGAGACCTTTGACTCCGCCTTTGAAATCCGGGGAATCACGACCCCCGCTTATTATCGGCTGTTGATTCCAGAATTGATTCCTGAGTATGACAAAGTAATCTATTCAGATGTCGATATCATTTTCAGAATGGATTTGTCTGATTTGTATTATACTGATATTGAATCCTATTATCTAGCTGCTACCAGGGACATAGGACTTAATTTTGGCGATGATGGAATAAAATATATTTCTTCTGTGGACGGTTTACGGCAAGGACAGTATCTGCAATCCGGATTTATTATGATGAATTGCAAAAAAATGCTACAGGACAAATTGGTTGACAAATTCCGTCATCTTGCCAAAGAGAAACTTAAATATCAGGACCAGGATATTCTCAATCTTACTTGTGGCGAGAAAGTGCTGTTCCTACCCATAAAATACAACATGACGGATTATTCATACTACTTCCTTAATAAGGAACGGAATAAAATTTCATCTATTCTGACAGGGGAAAATATTGAAGAAGCGATGCATCATGGGAATATCCATTTTAATGGTCACAAACCTTGGAAGAAATACAGTGTAAACTTTGATATTTGGTGGGTATATTATCGTGAGTCACCTTTCTTTGACGAAAAGTTTTATTTCGATTTCTTTTATAGTAAGTTGAATGAATTGGATCAACTTTCTTTGTGGAAGAGATTTAAGATATTGATACGATATTTTGTATATGGAAGAAAATAAAAAAGATGATATTGTGCTATGCAGAAATATAAAATAAGTGTCATTGTTCCTATGTATAATGTAGAGGAGTACATTACTAGATGTGCCCAATCATTATTTGAACAAACTTTAGATAATATTGAGTATATTTTTGTAGATGATGGTTCTACAGATTCTACAGTCATCGTTCTAAAAAATATATTAGAAAGATATCCTGATAAAAAGAATTGCGTAAGGATTGTACAACATGATAAAAATAAGGGTGTCTCTTCAGCAAGAAATACCGGATTGAAATATGCTCAAGGTGTTTATATATATTATTGTGATGCAGATGATTATTTAGAAAGAAATATGCTGGAGCAGTTATATAATACAGCCCATGAAATCGATGCAGATATAGTTTGGTGCGATTTCTATATGGACTTTAAGAACGATATGAGATATTGTTCCGCCGTAACTGTGGAAAATGACAAAATAACCTTATTGAAAAAGTATATATCCTATGGTTGGAATACTCCGTGTAATAGTATAGTAAAAAGACAGATATATACTGAGAATAATTTATATAGTGATGAAGGGTATAATTTCTGTGAGGACTATGGATTAATGGTAAGGGTTATGTTTTTCGCTAATTCATACGCTTATGTGAGGCAAGCCCTATACCATTATAATCGTATAAATACTAATTCTTTAGTCCATACTCAACTTAACAAAAGTAAGATAAAGAAGACTTTTCATGATGAGTTAGCTATTAATTTATTGATTGTTGATTTCTTCAAGCAGCACAATTTATATACTAAACTAGAAAAAGAGTTATCCTGGCGTGTTTTAAAAGCAAAAAGAGGGTATTTGACAAGTTTTAGGAATAGAAAAACATATATGCAATTATGTCCGGAATCTAACAAATATATAGATTCAAATCCTCTGTGTAGTAAAAAAGACAAATTCTGCCAAAAAATTATGATCTCAAAATATTGGTCGTGGTTACTTAATGTTATAGATATTATAGCCGAAATTAGAGCGCACTTAATAACAAAGAAATCATGGATTCAATAAATGTATATTATAAATTCGAACAAAAATCGATCGATTATTTTTATAAATACTAATGTTATGAAAGTCTATGTTATCAATCTCAAACATTCTACAGACCGTAAGGCTTATATGCAAGAGCTTTTACAGCCGTATTCATTTTTGGATGTAGAATTTGTGGAAGCTATAGACGGAAGGTGCTTATCCGATACCGATAAAGCAAAAATGTTCAATATAGAAAAAGCTAATAGTCGTTATGGAAGATATTTATCAGACGGAGAGATTGGGTGTACATTAAGTCACCAATTATGTTATCAGAAATTGATTAATGACAAAGACGATATTGCTTTAATTTTAGAAGATGATTTGATTATTTCTGAAAATCATATAGATACTATATTAAGAAATTTAGAGAATGTGTTAAAGGAATATAGTAATATTCCAATTATATTGCTCTTGTCAGGAGATTATTGGTGGACTAAAGTTGATAGAAAAATAGAAAATTTTTCCTTGGTTTCCGTATATGATGCATCTTGTTCACAATCTTATATTATTAATAAGAAAGCTGCCTTAAGAATGAGAAATAAGCATCCATTCTTCTTAGCTGATGATTGGTTATATTATAAGAGAAAGACAAAAATTAAAGCTGTATATCCACATTTAATGGATCAGAACAGAGTAGATTTCTCAACACTGGTCATTGCTAATAATATTGGCATTGTTCGTAAAGGATTGTCATTAAGTAGAAATCTATTTTATTATAAGAATGCGATTATAAAAAAAATACTTTGCAAATTTAATCATTTTGAAAGTAAAAGATTTAAAAATGGTATTGCATAACGTCTAATGAAAGTATCTATTGTTATTCCGGTATATAAGGTTGAGCTATTTATTGCCCGTTGTGCCCGGTCCCTGATGGAGCAGACGTTGACGGATGTAGAATACATCTTTGTGGACGATGCTTCCCCCGATGGAAGTATCGGCGTTCTGCGCCAGGTGCTTGCCGGCTATCCGGAACGTAGCAGCCAGGTCAGGATTCTGACCCATCCTGAAAACAAAGGACTTCCCGCTGCTCGCAACACGGGTCTTGCCGTGGCTCAAGGAGAATATATTTTCCATTGCGACAGCGATGATTTTGTAGAGCCAGACATGCTTGAACAGCTCTACCAAAAGGCTACAGAAACGGGCGCAGATATCGTGTGGTGCGACTGGTGGCTATCGTTCGCTAAGAACGAACGGTATATGAAACAGCCGGCATACCCGACAGCCATGGAGGCGCTGAAAGGGATGCTGAGCGGGGTGATGAAGTTCAATGTATGGAATAAGCTGATTCGTCGATCTCTGTATGTGGAAAGCGGGGTTATCTTCCCTGCCGGCTACGGCATGGGGGAAGACATGACCATCATGCGTCTTTTTGCCCGTGCTTCTAAGGTGGCCTACCTGCCGAAAGCCTTCTATCACTACGTGCAACAGAACAGTGGAGCTTTCTGTAAAACTTTTTCCGAAAAGCATCTCTCTGATGTACAGCACAATGTTTTTGTGGTGACAGAGGACTTGAAGAACCTGTTTGGAAATGCCTTGGACATGGAACTTGCTTTCTTCAAACTGGATGTCAAATTTCCATTCCTGATTAGTGATGATCTTGCGAAATATAAATTGTGGAAGGAATGGTATCCGGAAGCAAACAAATATATAATGTGTAATAAGAGACTGTCATTCCGCAGTCGTTGTGTACAATGGTTGGCTTGGAAAAATCAGTTCTGGGCAGTATGGTTGTATTACAAATTGGTTTACCGTGTAATGTACGGTATAATTTATCATTGATACTATGTTGCTAACTAATCTGTTGAGGGGATTTCTTCTGACTGTATTAACCAGTCTGTATTTTTTCCCTTTTGCGTTTTCCTTTTTGCCCGGGGTAAATACCAAGATGATGATGGCGGCAGTCGGCCTGGTGCTTTTGGGCATACAATTGGCAAAACAGAAAAAAAAATCGGAAGTGAACGTTGATTTTTTTATGTTGTCTTTGTTTGCTGCCGTTGCTTCTCTTATCGGATGGATTTCAATAACAATAAACGATACTCCTGATACGGCTTATGCCACCTATCTTGTTTCGATGTGGGTATGGTTGGGAGGCGCCTATATGCTGGCCAGTACCATCAGGCAGTTACATGGCCTTCTTTCGGTTGTCCTTCTGGTGAATTATCTGACCGTTGTATGCGTTTTACAGTGTACGTTGGCCTTGGTGATAGATACTTTCCCGGTTGTAAAAAATATCGTTGATACCTATATACAACAAGGACAGGACTTCTTGAATCAGACGAATGTTAAACGATTGTATGGCATTGGTGCCTCTTTGGATGTGGCAGGATCAAGATTTGCAGCCGTGTTGATTATGATTGCTTTCGTTACCGTCACAATAGAAAAGACCTATTTACAGCGTTATATGCCTTTGTATCTGGTATGTTTCTTTGTGATAGCGGTAGTGGGGAATATGATTGCACGTACAACCACTGTCGGTCTGGGTCTGGCCATTGTCTGCTGGCTGATCATGACAAAGACTTCTTCAATAAAAGAAAATATATTGAACTACAGTAGATTATGGGTTTGGTTGGCTTTGGTCCTGGTGATTGTTATCGGTATTTCCGTTTTTCTGTATAACACCAATCCTGATGTAGAGAAAAAAATGCGGTTCGCCTTTGAAGGGTTCTTCAGTCTGTTTGAACAAGGAAAATGGGAAGTAAGCTCCAACGAAAAACTGAAAACGATGTATGTCTTTCCGGAAACGTTGAAAACATGGATTATCGGAGATGGGTATTTCTCCAATCCACGCGATGTGGATCCGTTCTTCATCGGTAAGGAAGTCGGAGGCTACTACATGGGGACAGATGTCGGCTATCTGAGATTCATATTCTATTTTGGTGTTATCGGTCTGATAGCTATGATAACGGTTATTCTCAAGGCTGGGAGAATTTGTATAAAAAAACTTTCCCGGTATAAAGTGATGTTCATCCTTCTTCTTGCTGCCAATTATGTAATTTGGTTCAAAGTTTCTACTGACATATTCCTTGTTTTTGCTTTGTTTTTCATGGTACGGCAAGATGAAGAAGAGCTTTTTGACCAAAAAATTTCTATAGAAAAATGAAGATTGCGTATTGCATAGCCGGTACATGCCATTCTGGTGGAATGGAAAGAGTGCTCGCCAACAAGGCAAACTATCTGGTAGGACAGGGGTATGAGGTCATCATCATCACTACTGATCAGCATGAAGCACCTCCCTTCTTCCCTTTAGACAAAAAAATAAGATGCTACGATCTTGGCATTAATTATGAAGAAAATAATGGCCGTTCGTTTTTCAATAAGCTGGTACATTATCCGGGAAAGCAATGGAGGCATAAGAAAAGGCTGACCGCGTTGCTGAAAAGAGAAAAACCGGACATCACCATATCCATGTTCTGCAACGATGTTTCCTTTATGCCTCACATCAAGGACGGAAGCAAAAAGATACTGGAAATCCACTTTTCAAAATATAAACGTATCCAATATGGCCGTAAGGGATTGTGGAAACTGGCAGACAGATGGTTCAGTCGGCAAGATGAGAAATGGGTCAGACGCTTTGACAAGTTTGTCGTCTTGACAGAAGAAGACCGTAAGTATTGGGGTAATCTGGACAATATCACTGTAATACCCAATGCCAGGACATTTACTCCTATTCAAACAGCCGACATGGAAAATAAAAAAGTGATTGCTGTCGGGCGCTATACTTATCAAAAAGGATTTGAAAGACTGATTGAGGCTTGGCACCTCGTTGCATCCGATTTTCCTGACTGGAAACTGGAAATAGTAGGGGACGGTGAACAACGAACTAGATTAAAGGAGAGGATAGCCCGGTATGGCATTGACAATTCGGTTGTGCTGGTGCCTGCGAACAATGAAATAGAGAAACACTATCTCAGTTCATCTGTCTATGCCATGACCTCCCGCTATGAAGGACTGCCGATGGTCTTGCTGGAGGCTCAGGCATTCGGACTTCCGATTGTCTCGTTTAATTGTAAATGTGGGCCTTCGGATGTAGTGAACCACGGCAAGAACGGATTCCTTGTGGAGGAAGGCAATGTATCGGCTTTCGCATCACAACTGAGGAAGGTGATGGCAGATGTAGAACTTCGCAAAAAAATGAGCCGGAACGCATTGGAGGCATCGAAAAAATTCTCGATGGAACCAGTGATGTCACGTTGGATGCAATTATTTGAATCGTTGACTGAAAAATGAAAAAGGCTATTGTCATATCCGCTGTTAACTTGAGAAAAGGTGGAACGCTTACCATTCTGCGGGATTGTCTGCGCTATCTTTCAGAAAGTGGACTCGCTGAGCAATACAGAATCGTCGCTTTGGTACATGATAAGAATCTTGCCTTATTTCCACAAATAGAATATCTGGAGTTTCCCGGAACCATAAAAAGTTGGGGAAGAAGATTATGGTGTGAATATGTATCCATGTATTCTTTATCCAAGAAATTAAGGCCTGTCCGTTTATGGTTGTCCTTACATGATACCACTCCCAATGTGATTGCGGAGAAGCGGGCGGTATATTGTCAGACTTCTTTTCCTTTCTTGAAACCCAGATGGCGCGATTTGCTTTTTGATTATAAAATTGTTCTCTTTTCTTTTTTCACACGTTTTGCTTATAGTATCAATATACAAAAAGATAATTTCCTGATTGTCCAGACAGCTTGGCTTAGAAAAGGATTTTCCAAGATGTTCCGTCTTGATGAAGAGAGATTTATTGTTGCTCCACCGGAACAGAATATTCAAAGAGGAAAGACTACCGAAACGGATAAAATGAACAAGTGCTTTACCTTTCTTTTTCCGGCAACTCCAGATTGCCATAAAAATTTCGAAGTGCTGTGTCATGCCGCTCAATTGCTTGAACTTGAAGTAGGTAAAGGGACGTTTAAAGTTGTCATTACCATAAACGGACATGAGAACAGATACTCAAAGTGGTTATATAAGAAGTGGGGACAGGTAGATTCCATTGACTTTACGGGTTTTCTTTTAAAACAGGACCTATACAGCTATTATGATTCTGTCAATTGCCTTGTTTTTCCATCACGTATAGAAACCTGGGGGCTTCCCATCAGTGAATTCTCTGTTTTTGGAAAGCCTTTATTACTGGCCGATTTGCCCTATGCGCATGAAACGGCACAAGGCATGGACCATGTTGGCTTCTTCAATCCAAACGATAGCCATGCACTGAAAGACATCATGAAAAAGATGGTCTTACATGGGCCATTAGAACTTCAATCTGTTCCGAAAATAGAAAGAAACGGGTTGTACGCAGACACATGGAAAGATTTATTCTTGTTACTATTATCATAACTAGATGAACTCCGAAAAAGGAGATTGGTATCAGGATTTATACCAATGAATGATAAACTGGCAATAGATAATATCAGATTATGGAATCTGAGTCTGTATCAGGAGATTTTGGACAACTTTCGAATAAAGCAATCGTTGCATTAAAACGTCGGCATGCGCTTCATTGTAAATATGAGAAAGCAGTGGAGCTGTATGCAGATACCGACCAGACGCTGGCAGCCATTGCGAAAGCCTGTCAGGTGTCGGTAGGAGGCTTGGGCAATTACCTGCGTCGTTACTGGCGGGAGCTGGTGCTGAAGCGGAATCATATTTCTGCTGAGGGAAAACAGCTGGATAGCCTGAAAATTAAGGCGGTCGGCCAACAGAATGTCAATGCGCATGAAAAATATAAGGAGGCAGTAGCGGCTTGTGATTCTCTGGATTACATCGATTTGAATCTGTCCCAGGTGGCGCGCAAGTTTGGAGTGGACGGAGCCTCGCTGGCCAACTTCATGCATATTCACTATGAGGATACGTTGAAGTGGCGTGAAAAACTGCGTACCCGGTTGGGAATTAATGACAACCTCCGGCGTGGGGCACGCCAAGAGAGTGTGAAGCAATATGCCGAGGCCGTAAAATTATATCGGACAACGAACGCGACGATTCCGGAGATTGCGGATGTGTGTCATCTTTCGGAAGGCGGCTTGAGACAGTATTTGCGTTTTTACCATAAAAAACTGCTGCAACAGAAAAGGGAATCCAGGAAAGCGGCGAGGGGCTGCCAGTCGCGGGGAAATCTGACAGGAAACGGGCGTCTCTACCAGCCTTTACCGCAGACGGAACAGAAATATGCAGAGGCGTTAGCTCTCTATAAAGATACGGCCTTGACGCTGAAAGAGATTGTGCAGCGCACGGGCGTGCCGGCCGAGGGCTTTCGTTTTTATCTTCATAAGTGGCATAAAGAGCTGGTGGCCGAGCGTGCCGGAGTTACAGGGCCGATAGATGCACATACAAATTTATGCCGGGAGCGTGGGCGGATGAAGACGGTGACGGCAAAATATGCGGAGGCGATTGAGAGTTTGAAAGCGAATCCACGGCCTGTGGCGCAGGTGGCTGCCGAATTTCATCTGCATCTGGAAACCTTCAGAAACTATTTGCATAAGTATGAACCTGAATTGATTCGGATTCAAGGAATGAAGACGACGGACGGAGGCAGAAAGATGTTGTGCCGCAGTGCAGAAAAGTATGCGGAGGCGATACACCTGTATGCCACCACGACGGAAAGTCTGAAAGAAATTGCCCAACGGCTGGGCTTGAATGAGAAGAGTTTAGGGGGGTATATCCGGAGAAACTATCCGGATCTGGTACAAAAACGGAAATGCCCGTCCGAAAAATAAATACGAATACAGAATAATTGAAAAACAGAGAGTGGGTTTATGAATCCAGATAAAATGAAAGTGCTGCAACTGGGGAAGTTCTATCCGATACGGGGAGGGGTGGAAAAAGTGGCGTTTGACCTGATGAAGGGCCTGTCGGAAAAACACATTCCTTGTGATATGCTCTGTGCGGCGGAAGAAGGGGGAGACCGAATGATCCGGTTGAACGAATATGCCCGGCTGATTTGTTGCCGGACGTGGGTGAAAGCGTGTGCAACCATGATTTCTCCTTCCATGATTTTCACGTTGCGGAGGATTTGCAGAGAGTATGACATTATCCATGTGCATCATCCCGACCCGATGGCCTGTCTGGCTCTTTTCCTTTCGGGATATAAAGGGAAGGTGGTGTTGCATTGGCACAGTGACATTCAGAAGCAAAAACTGCTGTTGAAGTTCTATCGTCCGTTGCAGCAATGGCTGTTGCGCCGGGCCGATAAGATTGTGGGGACTTCCCCCGTTTATCTGGCCGAGTCGCCTTGCTTGCAGGAGGTGCAGGAGAAAACGGTTTGCCTGCCCATCGGGGTGGTACCGATGCAGCCTGTACCCGAAGCGGTGGAGGCCGTCCGGAACCAATACCCGGGAAAGAAAATCGTGTTTTCACTGGGACGGCTGGTGGCTTATAAGGGATTTTGTTTTTTGGTGGAGGCAGCCCGGTATTTAAGTGAAGACTATGTGGTACTGATTGGCGGCACGGGGGCACTGAAAGGGGAATTGGAGAAGGAAATAGAAGATTTGAATTTGCAAAATAAAGTGAAGCTGTTGGGGCGGGTCAGCGACGGGGATTTACCGGCTTATTATGGCGCTTGCGAGGTGTTCTGCATGAGCAGCGTACAGAAAACGGAAGCATTCGGCATCGTACAGATAGAAGCAATGTCTTGCGGTAAGCCGGTGGTAGCGACTCGAATCCCACAGTCGGGGGTCTCCTGGGTAAACAAAGAGGGGATGTCAGGGCTTAATGTGGAACCTAGCAAGGCTCAGGAGTTGGCGAAAGCCATTGAGAAGATAACGGAAAATGCGGAAACCTATCAGCGGTTTTCCGAAGGGGCGAAAAGACGTTATCAGGATACATTTACTAAAGAACGAATGATAGAGAAATGTTTAACCATATACTTGGAGTTATGAAAAAGGTAAATGAAGAAGATGTCATGTCTAAAGCTATGATGGCATATATGGCAGGCGGCACTTATTGTTTTGGGGAGGGAATGTCGATTACTTCCTGCAGGGTGAAGCGTGTGGTGGATATCGTGGGAAGTCTGGTGGCATTGCTGGTTTTTTCACCGGTTTTTTTGTTGATATCCTGGCTTATCAAACGGGAAGACGGCGGGCCTGTGATTTTCAGCCAGGAACGGATTGGCTATAAAGGCAAACCTTTCACCTTGTATAAGTTCCGTTCCATGACGGTGGATTCGGAAGCCGATGGAAAGCCGGCCTTATGCCAGAAAGACGATGCGCGTCTGACCAAAATCGGGCGCTTTTTGCGGGCACATCATCTGGATGAGCTCCCTCAATTGTGGAATGTGTTGAAAGGGGAAATGAGTTTTGTGGGACCGCGTCCGGAAAGGAAGTTTTTTGTGGACAAGATCAAGGCCATCAATCCGGATTATGAACTGCTGTACAAGTTGCGCCCGGGATTGTTTTCGAAGGCTACGCTCTACAATGGCTATACGGATACAATGGAGAAGATGCTGGAACGTCTCCGGATGGATTTGGAATACATGCGTACCCGTTCGTTATGGGTGGATGTGAAAATCATCTGGCTGACGGCAACGGCCATTCTGGGAGGTAAGAAATTCTAATTGGAAGATAAATTATGGAGCAGAACAAGTTTGAAATACGTGACGGGTTGCAGTTGCGGAAGATTGGCAGCCGTTACATGGTTGTGGATGCGTGTGAGGACAATGTGAACCTGAGCCACGTGTACAGCCTGAATGGTACGGCGACTTGGATGTGGGAACGGTTGGCAGAAGGAATCTCTTCGCCGGATGAACTCACAGACCGGCTGTGTGAAGACTATCAGGTGGAACGGGAAAGGGCTTTCCACGATGTGGAAAACCAACTGGCGGAATGGCTGCGTTTCGGGCTGGTCGTTGCCGGGAAATAAAAAATGACATACTGAAAAATACCATCGGACGTGGAAAAGATACATGCGGCATTGCTTGTGTTGTTGAGAGCGGGCTTGTGGGAGCGTGAAGTGGAAGACTCCTCCTGTTTCCCGCTCACGGAAGCGGAGTGGAAACAGGTATATCTGCTGTCGCGGCAGCAGACGGTGACCGGCATCGTATTCCAGGGAGTGCAGTCTTTGCCCGAGGAGCTTTTGCCTTCGGAACTGCTGTTGGTGCGCTGGATGGCGGAGACAGATGCTGTCGAGCGGAAAAACCGCCGGATGAATCAGGTCTTGACTTCGTTGGTCAAGATGTTCACGACTCTTGGCGTATGCCCGGTGTTGCAGAAAGGACAAGGCGTGGCCTTGTTCTATGAAAAGCCTTTGTGGCGTGAATGTGGCGATATTGATTTCTATTTTGGAAGTGAGCAGGAGTTTGAGAAAGTCCGGCATTTTGTACGGCGCTGCAAGCTGCGAGAAGAAAAGATGGCCGACCGGAGTATTTCCTACGCATGGAAAGGCGTGGAGATAGAACATCACACCCGCTTGCTGGATCTGCATAATCCTTTCTTGCGGCACTATGCCGGCCAGTTGGCCCATCGGTATGGATACAGTCATATTCTGTTGGAAGAGAATGGAGAGACTGAAATCACGGTGCCGTCGCCTGTGTTGAACCTGCTGTTGCAAAGTCTGCACATCTTGAAACACGCCCTTGGGTGGGGCATCGGACTGCGGCAGTTGTGCGACATGGCCCGTACGTGCTACACCTTGCATCAGGAGGTCGATGCGGCAGAAATGAAGAAAATCAGTCTCCACCTGGGACTGGGTCGCTGGCACAGGCTGTTGCATGCCTGCCTGGTGAATCACCTCGGACTGCCGGTGGAATGTTTGCCTTATCCGGATAGGGCATCCGACACTTCTCCCTTGCTTGATATCGTTTGGCGGGGAGGCAATTTCGGTCAGTATGATGCGGGAATTCAGCGTCCGGCCGTTTCGCTGTGGAAACGGAAATGGCAGACGGCGTCTGCTTTTAGGAGAAATATGGGGTTTGCGTTCCGCTATGCCCCGAAAGAAAGTTTCTGGATGGTATCCAGTTTATTAAGAGGACAATTCAAATGAGGACAGAATATACGTTTTTGGTAGCAGGTTTCACATTGCGAATCAGTCTTCCTCAAGGCTGGGATGTGGAAGCCTTGCTGCCCTCTTTCCGTGGGTTCCGTTGCCTGGAGGAAGCCGGAGGGAGAGAACAGTTGCTGGAGTGTACAGTGTATGCGGCAACGGAAAGCGCGCCCGGCGAGCTTCCGGAAAATTTGCTGGACCGTACCGTCAGCGATATGGGTTATGTGAGTTTGTATAAATACAGCGGAACCGAAGGGTATTGCATTACCCTTTCCGCGGAACAAGAAGGAAGATTGCATGTCATGCAGGCCGACAGTTCTTTTTTTGCTGTCCAGGTATATTTGCATGAGAACGAAAGGCTGGCAGGGCATGCATTGTCTTCCTTGCTTCGGATTGCCTATTCGCAGGCCGTACTTTGCCGGGGAGGGATTTCCATTCACGCATCGGCAGTTTTTTGTGAGAACCGGGCTTTTCTTTTCATGGGCAGCAGCGGAACGGGAAAAAGTACGCACTCTGCCTTGTGGATGAAATATGTACCGGGTACGGAACTGTTGAACGACGATAATCCTACGATACGGCTGATTGAGGGAAAGGCCTACGCTTACGGCACGCCGTGGAGCGGCAAGACTCCCTGTTACAAGCCGCTTTGTTTCCCCTTGGGAGGGATGGTGCGTTTAAAGCAGGCTCCGGTCAACCGTTTTTACCGGCAGACAGAGGTGGAAGCCTTTGCGGCGATTCTTCCCGGCTGCTCGGTCGTCCGTCAGGATGTGGCTCTGCGCACTTGCCTGTATGACACGCTGGTGCAGCTGGCCGAGCAGGTTCCGGTCGGGGTATTGGAATGTAGGCCCGACGAAGAGGCAGCCGTGATGTGCCATCGTGCGTTGTCGCTTCCAATCAATGAGGAATAATGCTTAATTATTAAATATACCTGGATTATGAAAAAACAATCTTTTGTGTGGACAAGCTTGCTTGCCCTGCTACTGTTGACTTCCTGCGCCTCACGCAAGAATTTCGTGTATTTGCAGGATATGGAGATGGGACTGAAATATCCCATAGAAAACAAATATGAGGCTGTGATTCATCGGGACGACCGATTGAGCATCACGGTGAGTTGCAAGAATCCGGAACTGGCCATCCCGTTCAACATCTACGACGGGACGTTTCGGGTGGGGACGGACGGAAGTGTGACGGCCGATGCCACGAGCAAGGTCAATGAAAAAGGCTACCGGGTGGATGTGGACGGCAACATTGATTTCCCGATTTTGGGCAAATTGCACATCGAGGGCATGAAGGTGGGCGAAGTGCGTGATTTGATCAAGACTAAGATTGAAGAGGGAGAATACATGAAAGACCCGCTGGTGTCCATCGAATTCCTGAACTTCAAGTACACCGTGCTGGGAGCTGTGGGAAGCAATGGCACGTACTCGGTCGACGGTGACCGGGTGACGCTGCTGGAAGCCATTGCCAAGGCAGGTGACTTGACAGCTAAAGCCAGAATAGACCGGGTGGCTGTGATTCGGGAGGTGGATGGTGAACGGCAGATGTTCATGCACGACCTGCGCAGCAAGGATATCTTCGATTCGCCCTGCTTCTACCTTCAGCAGAACGACATCGTGTATGTAGAACCCAAATACAAGAAGAAAGATAATGAAGACCGCGGCTGGCAGATTGGAACTACCTTGCTGTCTGTGGTTACGGCTGTATGCTCTATTCTGTGGGCGATTAAATAAAAGTAATGCTAATTATTTTTTCAGAACAATATGCAGACAACGAATTCTTCTAATAAAAACGACCAGGGACTCAACCTGGTGGATTTATTGGTCTATCTGGCTTCCAAGTGGAAATGGTTTTTGCTTTCCATCTTGATTTTCGGGGGCATTGCCTGGTATAAGTATGCCAGTTCGCCGCTGGTGTATTTCCGTTCGGCCACGGTCATCATCAAGGACCCGTCGAACAAGGCTTCCACTTCCGGACTGGACCGTTTTGACAATTTCATCAACAAGGTGAATGTGGCCAACGAAATTTTGCAGTTCCGTTCCAAGAAACTGATGCGTGAGGTGGTGCAGCGTGTACATGCCGACGTGAGTTATCAGGTGGAGGACGGCTTGCGCATGAACGAGCTTTACACGCAGTCGCCCGTGCTGGTCCGTTTCACGGAGGTCTTGCCGGAGCAAAGCTTTTCATTCACGATGACTTTGAAAGACGAAAAGACCGTTTCTTTGTCCCACTTTTCGGGCATTGATGCGGATCCCCGTGACGTGAAACTAAACGATACGGTGTCCCTCATAAAAGGAGTGAACTTGGTGGCGAGCGCCACGAACTATTTGCAGAAGGAATGGCTGGACACTCCTATCCGGGTGCGGAAACTTCCGGTAGAGGCGATGGTGAACTACTATAAGAACGGGTTGGGTATCCAGCAGGAAGAGGAAGAATCTTCCATTCTGACCCTGGCCTTGAAAGACAATTCGCCGACGCGTGCGGAGGACGTGCTGAACACCTTGATTACGGTATATAACGAAGAAGCCATCAAGGAAAAGAACCAGGTGGCGGTGAATACGGCCAATTTCATCAGCGACCGTCTGATTATTATCGAACGTGAACTGGGCAATGTGGAATCGGACTTGGAATCCTTCAAGCAGCAGAACCAAATTGTGGACATCTCTTCTTCGGCAGGTATGTACATGAGCGAGTCGCAGAAATACAGTTCAGACGCCTTGGAATTGGAAACGCAGATTCGTCTGGCGGGCTTTATCAAGAGCTACCTGACTGATCCTAGCAAGGAAACCGACCTGATTCCGTCGAATACGGGTATCAGCGACATGAATATCGAGAATCAAATCAGCCTGTACAATGCGGCCAAGTTGAAGCGCGACCGTCTGATAGACGACAGTAGTGTGAATAATCCCGTGGTGAAGGAACTGAACAATTCCCTGCATGCCATGAAGCAGAGCATCATCCGGGCGGTGGACAACATGATTGTGAGCCTGGACGTGAAGCGTAAGGATGCGCAGAGCCGGGAAATGCAGGCACAAAACCGTGTGACGGCCATCCCGACCAAGGAAAGAAAGATGCTGTCTATTGAGCGTCAGCAGAAAATCAAGGAGGCCCTTTATCTGTTCCTGCTGAACAAACGGGAAGAGAATGCGCTTTCGCAGGCCATGGCCGACAACAATGCCCGTGTGATAGACGGGGCGGAAGGCAGTAACGCACCGATTTCTCCCAAGCGGAACCGTATGCTGTTGCTGGGCGTGCTGGTGGGCATTGCCGTGCCGGGAGTGGTTTTCCTGGGTATCCTTTTCATGGATACCCGGGTACGCGGACGGAAAGATCTCGAAGGCGCGACTTCCGTGCCTTATCTGGGTGAAATTCCGCTGGACAAGGAGGCGTTGAGAGACCATAAGAAGGAGGTATTCATGGTGAAGGAGCAGGGCGATGACATCGTATCGGAAGCCTTTCGTATTTTGCGTACCAACATGGCTTTCATGGCCAAGAAAGGCCAGCCGATGCAGGTGATCACATTTACCTCTTTCAACACTGGGGCCGGAAAAACCTTCATCGCTCGTAACCTGGCCATGAGCTTGGCTTACATGAAGAAACGGGTCATCATGGTCGACTTGGACATCCGTAAGGGTACTTTGAGCCGGGGACTGGGACATCGTCATCACAAGGGAATGACCAACTACCTGTCGGACAATACGATTCAGCTGGATGAAATTATCCAGCCACAGGAGCATTTCGACCTGATTAGTGCGGGCCCGATAGCTCCCAATCCGGCTGAACTGCTGATGGACGAACGGTTGGATGAACTAATGAACGAGTTGCGCCGCCGTTATGACTATATCATTGTGGACAACGTGCCGGTAGGACTGATTGCCGATGCCACGATTGCCAACCGAATTACGGATTTGACCATTTTCGTGGTGCGTGCCGGCAAGCTCGATCGCCGTCAGTTGCCCGACATCGAGCAGCTGTATCAGGAAAAGAAGCTGAAGAATATGGCGTTGGTACTGAACGGGGCCAATCCGGAACGTCACGGGTATGGATATGGCTACGGTTACGGCTATGGTTACGGATACGGGTATGGCTATGGTTATGGACACGAGAAAAAGAAAAAAAGAAGTTTGTTTTAAAATAAATGCGTATGAAAAAACTAAATGAGAACAAAACAATTTATGAGAGAATTTGGAAGTTAATTAATTAAATCTAAAAAGAAAGTGAGGAATCTTATGAAGAATCAAAAACAAAAAGAGTATGAAACTCCACAGACCACCTTTGTGGAAGTGGAGTTGGAACAGGGGTTTATGAAGGCCTCGGTGTTTGAAGGTGGAACGGAAAATGCTAATGGCGTGACTATTGAGGAACATGAATTTGCTAATCCAGGTCAAGCGTGGGAAGGCAATTATACAAATGATGGATGGGATTAATAAAATGTATGAATTATGAAAAAAGGAATATTTTCGATAAGTGTGGCTTTAGCAGCCATATTAGCAGGATGTTCTGAAGAAATTGATAACGGAACAGTAAAAAATCCTGTACAGACAGGTGACGAAATATTGTTTGGTACTTCCTTGTCCGATGAGGTAGAATCAAGAACTGTTTATGGTAATCGTGATCAAAACGGAGTAGTTGTGAATTGGGTTGATGGTGACCAAATTGCCATATTCTGTAAGGAAACATCACAGCCTGCCAATCATTTGGTGAATTATAAGATAACGCCTAATGGGACTAATCCATCTATAGCTAGTAAAGTGATGAAGGTGAATACTAATGCAGCCGGTCTACAATGGGGAAGTGAGGATGTACATCATTTCTATGCGTTCTATCCAGCAATTGCTGTGCATGGAGCAGATGCTGATGACCAACAGGGTACTATTACAGCCAACATTCCAGTGAATCAGCAGCCTGCCGGATGGCATACAGGCCCGATTATGTCTCAAGATCAAAGTGTTAATGGACAACAGACAACTTTTGCTTTGCCCGATATGAATTATGCATATATGTATGCTTACAATGCTGTAGACAAAAATACGGTTGAGTCTGGTAGTGGTACGATAGGGCTTGAGTTCCAGAACCTGGTTACTGTACTTGATATCACTATTCCTGCTCCTGCTGATGGCTCTTCAATTGTTGTGACTGACGTTACCGTAAGAGCCGTGAGTGGTGCTAACGTTATATTGACAGGTGATTTTAACTGTTATATCCGTGGAGCAGGCGCAACTGATTACCCAACCTGTACGCCTACCGGTGATATGGGAGAGGTTAGAAATGTCATTAATATACCTTGTTATAATCAAGAAAAGCATGAATATATAACCTTGGGAGATGATGAAAAATTCCTGAATGTAAAGGCATATATTATTCCTGATGATGTGAATGAAATAGATAAACAGACACTTCAGATTGCGGTCAATACTTTGAATGGTGGTGAAAGAACTCGTACTTTACAGTATGCTTCAATTGTGCCGCACAAAGTAAATCGAGTTCTTTTGCCGCCAGTCGATACCGATGGTGATACCTATTGGATGAGTGCTCTTGACCCGAATATCTATCTCTCTGAGCTTTCTATCCCGGGTAGTAAGTTCTCTGTATTGACTAGTGCGAATAGGTCTAGCAGAGTTTATCAGAATGCTACCATTGAACAGCAGTTCCAGGACGGTATCCGAGCTTTCATTTTCCAAACTACTGTTGTTGGAAACAATTCAGATAATAACTCAAATCGTCCAGAGAACAATACATTTAGCAGTGATCTGTATGTTGTATGTGAAGGCTATGAGAACAGAGTGATGACTTTAGAAGATGCTGTAAAAGACATCGCTTCATACTTAAAAGAATGTGACGACTTAGGAAAAAGAGAATTTGCTTTCCTGATGCTTACTTATACAACAGGTGATCGTGATTATGGAACAGGCCATTCTGAAGGACTTTGGGGTTGGAACTGGGTTTGGGACAGGCCTTCCCTTTCAGCGGAACAGACATGGATAAATACAATACGTGATAAGGTTAATAGCATATCAGCAGATGGTGCCAATCGTATTTATACCGAAGAAATAACCCCAAATACAACCATTGACGATGTGAAGGGTAAGATTATATTGAAGGCAAACTATAATTCTGAGAACATGATCGCGAATTATGGTACAACCACTGCTCCTATCATGTTTACTTTCTGGGGAAATGCAACCGGCCCTGTAAAAGGCGAATGGACTTATCAGGATAACAATGGTGGTATGCCTATGGATTGGGGAATACCTGTATGGTATGCAAATAATACAAATCCAAAATTGAGATGGTATTATCAGGAGGTTACCAGTGTTGGAAATGGCCAGGAAGCTACTACCCAGCACAAAAAGAATGGTATTACGCACTTGTTCCAGGAGAGTATCGATTTGTATAAGAGCGACAATTCTCACAAGACATGGTTTATGAACGACCTTGGAGGATATTATTCTGACGTAACTGATATTGGTAGTCGTGAGAATGGTATTGTAGCTTTGACTGAAGATATGAACAATCTAGCTGTTGAACAGCTTCAGGCGAGAACGGAAAATGCCGGACTGGGATTGATATTCATGAACTTTGCTGACAAACAGGCTAACTCTGGTGCTAAGTATAGGAGTGATTACTTGATTCAGACAACTATCATGAACAACAGAAAGTTCCAGTTGCGTAAAAAAGGAGATGCAACCAGAACTTATAATTCCAGTTACCAAGCTGGTGGTAATGCCATTGGCTGGGACAAATAAGATTGGGTAGTCATGTCCTGCTTCCCTTAAAGGATGGCAGGGCATGGCCCTCTGGCTCTCTAAAATTTAATACCCATGAATCACAGATTGAAGTTTTATAGTATTGCGGCTTGTTGTGTAGGAGCTTTGACTGCTTGTCAGGAGGAGGCTTTTGAACAGGGCGATTCTAAAGGCAATGTCACCATTTTTGCCCGTATGGATGGAGGAATGCAGACACGTACTTGCGTGGATAATTCTTCTTCGAACGGGATGGTGGGGATTTTGTGGTCACCCAAAGATACCATTGGGGTGTTTGGGGACAAAGGAACGAAAAACGCTTTGTTTGAAGCCATCAATACGGGGAATGTAGCTGAAGCAGAATTCAACGGGATAATGATAAGCGGTGAATATCCTACATACGCTTATTATCCGTATAGCACAGACAATGTCGCTTCTGAGGTAACAGCCCTGAAAGGTAATCTAAATTTGATCCAGACGTTCGATATGACTACTGGTAAGCTGGAAGGCGATTACAAGGTGGGTACACCTACCTTTAAGACGTATGAAGGTCGTTATGAATTTAAGTTTGAACATTTGTTTTCACTCTTAAAATTCGATATCGATGCGACAGATACCGCATTGGAAGGTGACCAACTGGAGAAAATTGTATTGACTCTTCCTCAAGGACGTCGTTTAGGGGGGGAGTTCACTTTCGATGCCACAACAAAAGCCGTGAGCTGGACTGGAACGGCTACTACCGAGGCGAACGAACTGACGATGATGTGGAGTGATAAGCCAGCTCTTGCAAACGGGAAAAGTTATACGGGATATATGACTTCTGCCCCTGATGTACATCAAGGGGATGACATTAAAATCACTATCCTGACCCGTAAGTTCAAGGCGGAGTTTACTCGTACAGCGTTAGTGGATTTTGCAGCTAATACCTGCTATACCTTTCCGCTTACCTTGGAGAATTATAAGGCTGATATGATCGTAACGGCCCGTCCGGTCATTACTTCTTTCTCTTTTGCCGCAGCAAACAATACGGGTAAGATTTTGGATACAAAATTGGTTTACAGCAACGGTGCCACTCGTCCAATAATGAGCGAGGGAGAAAACCTGACTGTAGAAGAAAATACCATTTCCGGCTGTATCCCTTATCTGTATGATTTCAAGCTGAAACCTACCTTTACGGTCGGGGAGGGGATGACGGTGACAGTGGATGGCATTTCACAAACAAGTGGTGAATCGGAACAGAATTTTAGTGAACCGGTGATTTATACGGTTTCAAATGGAATAGAAAGTCAGGATTACACAGTAACTGTTACCAATGCCGGACTGCCGGTAGTGGTGTTGGCACAAAATAATTCTGGAACAGTAGACTGGCTGGAGGCTGGCCTCAAGGTCTGTGCAAAGGATGCGGACTGGCCTACTTCTGACCATTTTACCGTATATAATGCCGATGGAACTGTAGATGTGGACAATGCCATTTGTGGTATTCGTCTGCGTGGCAATTCTACTCAGAATTTTCCAAAGAAGCCGTTTGCCATTAAGCTGGATAGCAAAGCGAAAGTGTTGGGCATGCCTAAACACAAACGCTGGGTGCTTTTAGCCAACTGGATGGACCGCACCATGTTGCGTAACTCCGTAGCTTTTGAAGTGGCTCATCAGGTTGAAAATGCCTATGCTGATGGATTGGGATGGAATCCTAATGGGTACAGTGTGGAGGTCGTGATGGATGGCCGCCATGTAGGTAACTATTATCTGTGTGAGCAAATCAAGATTGATGGTGACCGTGTGGATATCAAGGATTGCATTGAGGATGTGATTGATGGAGGTAATGCCAATCCGAGTATGGCAGACTGCGGTTATCTGCTCGAATTTGACGACAACTATGACGAGGTGGATAAGTTCCGTACCGGTCGTGGCTTGCCGTGCATGTTCAAGGATGAGGTAAAGCAGTTTAGTGCTGACATATTCAATCAGGTTCAGGCTAGGGTCGAAGCGATAGAAGCTAATCTGCAAAACAGAAATTATGAAGCGGCCTACAGTGACTTGGACATCAATTCTGTGATAGACTATTTCTTTGTGCAGGAACTGACATTCAACGATGAATACAGGCATCCGAAGAGTGTCTATATGTATATGGATGGTGAAGACAAACTAACTGCTGGTCCCGTATGGGATTTCGATTGGCAGACCTTTGTCGATTATGACAATGTAGAGGTCATGAACAGTAGATATGGTGGAACCTATTCTTGCAGAAAAGGGGGAGAATGGCTGTATGCGGCATCGAAATTAGCAGAAGATCCTTTTTTGCCATGGGAAGATCCGGATTATGACAATGACATGCCTTATATGTGGTATCCGTTGCTGTTTAAGGATGTAACTTTCCGGGCTAAGGTACAGGAACGCTGGGCGGTGATTTATCCTCAGTTGTTGACTGTAATCAATAAAATTGATGAGTTTGCCGTACAGAACCGTGTGTCCGATCAGTTCAATTTTGCCATGTGGCCACTTTCTCCGTTGAAAGTTTCAGTAGGAGGCGCATTCAACGGTGACGAAGACATGACATTCGATGAGGCTATCGCTTCCATGAAGCAGGCTTATTCGGAACGTCTGGAATGGATGAACTCCAGCATCACAAGCGGTAATTTTGTGACGGATGCGGAATAAACTAAAAAATACATTAATCAAAACATAACGTTATGATGAAAAAAACACTTTTTGCAGCCCTCGCGTTGGCGGCTGCAAGTCCTGCTTTGGCTCAGTCGGAGCAGACGACACAAAACGGTGATTTTACAGAAACAGTGGAATACACCGACGACAAATATAAAGTGGAAACCAACCACTTCTGGGATAACTGGTTCATCAGTGCCGGAGCTGGCGGTCAGGTGTACTTTGGAGACCATGATAACCGACGTAAGTTTGGGGAACGTATTTCTCCGGCATTGGATATTGCTGTGGGTAAATGGTTTACGCCGGGAATTGGAGTTCGCTTTATGTACACCGGATTATCACTGAAAGGGGCTACTCAGGATGGAACCCATCAGAGTGGGGGAGCTATCAGCGGTAAGCCATGGAATGGATATTGGTTGAATGAACAGAAATTCAAATTCTACAATTTCCACGTGGATGTGATGTTCAACCTGTCGAACATCTTGTGTGGATATAACGAGAAACGGATTTATAATTGCAGCCCGTACATTGGTTTGGGAGTAATGAAAGTAACCCAGGAACCAAAACTGGCGGAAATTGCTGGCCATTTCGGTATCATGAACTCATTCCGTTTGTGTTCAGCACTCGATTTGAATCTGGATTTGAGAGGTTCTATCGTTAATGACCGTTTCGATGGGGAAGAAGGGGGCCGTGGAGCAGAAGGTCTGTTCGCTGCTACCGTAGGTTTGACCTATAAGTTCAAACGTCGTGGATGGGACCGCAGCAAGACAGTGGTACGTACCAATGTGGGCGAAATCAATTCGTTGCGTGACCGCTTGAACCGTGCGAATGTAGAAAATGCACGCCTGAGAGACGAACTGGCAAAGGCTGAAGGACAGCAGAAGCAGGAAGTCATCAACAAGGTGATTGCAGCTAACTTGGTAGTGTTCCAGATTGGCAAGGCAGACTTGTCGAAAGAAGCACGTGCCAACTTGCAGTTGCTGTCTGAGGCTATCAAAGCCGGTGATTCCAAAGCCGTGTACACAATTACGGGTTATGCAGATGCCGGTACTGGTAGCAAGAAGACTAATGAGCGCTTGAGTAAGAAACGTGCAGAGGCTGTCTATGACTGTCTGGTTAATGAGTTCGGCGTTTCTGAATCACAGCTTAAGGTGGACTATAAGGGTGGTGTAGAAAATATGTTCTATGACGATCCTCGCCTGAGCCGTGCCGTAATCACACGCGCTAACTAATTTTTAAAGTATCCCCTTTCCGGCCTTCCCAATTGCCGGAAAGGGGATTTTTTGTGTAAAAGAAAGTGATGATGCAGACGGAAAAATTGTGGTTGAACAATGCGCAGTTCTTTGAGGAGATAGACCGGATGTTGCAGAACGGACATTCCGTGACGATGCGGGCGAAGGGAAACAGTATGTTCCCGTTTATCCGAAGCGAGCGTGACAGTGTGGTGTTGCAAAGAAAGCAGGAGATTACTGTGGGCAGTATCGTACTGGCACGATTGCAGAACGGAAGTTATGTATTGCATCGGGTGTATCGGCTGGAGAAGGAGGCAGTGGTGTTGATGGGCGATGGAAATCTGTATGCCACGGAGCGTTGCCACCGGAATGAGGTGGTGGGGGTGGTAACCCAAATCATACGCGACGGGCAGCAGGTGGACTGCACTTCCCGAAAAGAATGTTTCAAGGCGTGGGTGTGGCGGAAGCTGCTCCTGATACGCCGGGTACTGTTGTTTGTAGCTAGAAGGTGTCGGATATGAGGATAGGGGATTGTATAAGATGGTTGTGGAAAGCCTCGTGCGGCTTCCGGATACCTGTGGTGGCGTATGCAGGGATGGGGGTGCTGTATGTCAGCATCTCTTTGTTTTTTGTGTATGTCTGCAAGCACCTGATTGACATTGCCACGGGGGTATCAGGTGATGCGCTGGGCACGTACATCGCCTGGATGATAGGATGCCTGCTGGCACAGTTGGCCTTTTCGGCTTTCAGAAGCTGTCTGGTGAGCCGTACGGAAACAGCATTGCAGAACGAGCTGCATCGGCGGCTGTTTGTACACCTGATGGAAAGCTGCTGGTCGGGGCGGGAGAAACTGCATACCGGCGACATGCTGAACCGGCTGGAAGAGGATGTGCAGACCGTGACGGGGGCGTTGTGTTCAACGATTCCCTCGGTCTTTATCACGTGTTTTCAGCTGTGCGGGGCCTTGTTCTTTCTTTCCCGACTGGATATCCGACTGACTGGGGTGCTGGTTTGCATCATGCCGGTGGCCTTGCTGTTCAGCAAGAGTTATGTGCGGAAGATGCGTCGGTTGTCGCGCGAGATTCGCAGCACGGACAGCCGGATACAGAGTCATTTGCAGGAGAACTTGCAGCATCGGGTACTGATTCGTACATTGGAATACACGGCCCAGGCGGTTCGTAAGCTGAGCACGGTGCAGGCGGAACTGTGGGGCAAGGTGAAACAGCGTACGGATTTTTCGGTGTTTTCCCGCTCGATGGTACAGGTCGGGTTCATGACGGGGTATGCCGTGGCCTTCCTGTGGGGTGTGTTCGGCCTGCAACAAGGGACGGTGACTTTCGGTATGATGGCGGCGTTCTTGCAGCTGGTGGCGCAGATTCAGCGTCCGATGGTGGATTTGAGTCGGCAGATTCCGGCCTTTATCCGGATTTTCACTTCGACGGAACGGCTGGTGGAGCTGGAGGAACTGCCACTGGAACGGCAGGGAGCGCCTGTACGTCTGGAGGGAGAGGTCGGTGTCCGCATGGAGCAGGTGTGTTATGCGTATCCGGGGAGCAGCCGGCAGGTATTGACGGACTTTTCGCACGATTTCCCGCCGGGGAGTCTGACGGCCATCGTGGGAGAGACCGGAGTGGGGAAGAGTACGTTACTGCGTCTGGTACTGGCTTTATTGGAGCCGGACAAGGGGCGGGTGGTTTTCTATCACGGCAGTCGGGAGGTGGAAGCCTCGCCGCAGACGCGTTGTAACCTGTCGTATGTGCCGCAGGGAAACACGCTGGTGAGCGGTACGATTCGGGAGAACTTGCAGATGGGAAATCCGGAGGCAACAGAAGAAGAGATGAGGCAGGCGCTTCATTTGGCGGTGGCCGATTTTGTGTTTGCCTTGCCGGATGGACTGGATACGCTGTGCGGGGAACGGGGCACGGGACTGAGTGAAGGCCAGGCCCAGCGGATTGCCATTGCCCGGGGACTGCTTCGTCCGGGGAGTATCCTGCTGCTGGATGAACCGACTTCTTCGCTCGATAGCGAAACGGAACAACTGCTGTTGCAGCGTTTGTCGGGCCAGCTGCATGGAAAGACATTGATTCTGATCAGTCACCGCGAAGCCATTGCACGGTTGTGTACGTCGGTGGTCTGGATGAAGAAACCCGCGGTTAAGTAAAAAGAAAATCACCAAGGATTATCCTTGATGATTTTCTTTGAATGTGGATTTGTTAACACTGTCATTGATTCCGATTTGAAGGAATTCTTTAGGTATGACAGGTATTAATTGTTGAGATAAAAAAAGATTATTTCTGACCTTAACATAAATCATACCTCTCAAAGTGCCCAATGTTACAATCATGAATTCCAAGGATACCTCCTTTAATTTATTTTTCCACTCTTCATTATTATCTTTATCATTGGGTTCACAATCTGCGAAATCTCCACGGAAGGTGAATTTGACCTTTTGTTTTAATAAAAGTGTGCTGGTCTCTTTATATTTGTATTCAATAGTCATAAACATATCAGCTAAAGAATCGGATACTTTCAATTCATTGGACATGCTCATTGATACTTTTTTAGGGTCAAGAGTTGTATAATCTATATCCTCATTAGTATAGAACTCTAAGTCTTCTATATGTTGTAAATTAAATGGTTTCATATTGGAGAATCAAATTGGTAGTAATATTGGTGATATTTCCTTTTCTTCGAAAGATATCGTGACTTCAGGCTTAACGTTTTTCTTCTTTTGAGGGGTTACAGTTTCTTCACATGTCGGAAGTATAGTGTTTAATGTGATTGTTGTTTCTTTAATGCTTGTAGGTATATTATTTTCATATAGAGGAATATATTTAAAATCTTTTTCTCCTCTTTTACGCCTTCTGACTGCTAAAATAATCCATATACTTACAGCTAAAGTGTAAGCACATGCGAGAATCGTTGAAATGAGTAAAAAAATAGTAAAACTTCCCATAGCTATTTATGTTTTAAAATCCAGATAAATATTATATTCAAAATAAAAGAAAAAATTCCAATGACTATTGTACAGACTCTTATAATGTTATCATCCATTTCCATAACGTTTCTTCCTACGCATTGTTTTTCCATTATTTCCTGTAGGTTAAGCTGATATAATATGCAAAACAATACGAATGTCAGAAATAATGAACTCATTAGAATTATGATAGAACCTGATTTACTTATCTTATACAAGCCATCTTTGTGTTTATTAGCCATTATATTGAAAGTTTCATTGAAGTTCGTCCAATTGAATGCCAATCCCATAATTGCCAAATCGCTAGTTTTCACTGTATCAAACGAAACAGGTAGTGAATAAAATACATTGGGCATAATATAGCTTAAAATCGGTATTATACCAATGATAAAAACACCGAAGGTCCATAATATAAACCACATAAGACAATTTATTTACTTAGTTTATGCAAATATATCTTTTTGCGCAACGTCAAAAAAGTTTCGTAACGTAAAAAAAGTCTTTTAGTTGCTCTTCTTTTATATTATTTAATATTTAGGTAGGGATATTCAGAAAATGTCCCCCAAAATAAAATGGCATATGAAATGATTATGGTCTATCATCTTCATATGCCATTTCTTATTGTCATTTTTCCATGTATTCTTACATAATTCTATCCGTCAGGACATAACACTTCTGAAGAAGCCAGATGACCTCTTCTGATTCCGTCAGTAAAATCATATCATGCCGCTTTAACTGCCCTTTCTGTGTGCCGAAGCTGCCTTCAAGCCGGGTGACCCTCTCTCTTGAAAGTTCACTTCTGAGAACCTTCCTCAAGGATTCATCCCTGGCCGCCCTTCCCTTGCGTACGAAGGAAGTGGAGATTCCGTCCTTTAAACATTTCCTTTTCCTGTACAAGAACTTTTCTGATGATGGAAAGACGTTTCCGGTAATCCTGTGCATACCGGAGTGAGTTTCCATGCTCCCTGTGAATTCCATCCCGCTGTATGAGGAGTTTTTCAAGGAGTCCGATCATACGGCGCTTGAGCATCCTTGTCCTTGATGTCTTTCTTTTTCTTTTCTTACAGTAGGACAGATAGGCATCGGCAACATCAGCATATTTGTTGTGTGGGCGTCTTATGCCGAGTTTCCCGCAATGCTTACAGATATGCCTGTAAGCCATTCGAGTCTTTCCCAGAGGGATTTCATATCTGTCGGAAAACGCATGTGGCATCGATCATGCACACGTGAAGGTTCTCAAGATATGGTTTCCAGTGTGTGGCCAGCACTTCCTGAAGGGATTCAATGTCAAGACGGGATGCCATCTCATTACGGATGGCACTGACTATCTTGTAGTTGGTTATGGGAAAGGACGGGTCTATCATGATTCCGCAGAACATCTGGTAATGTATGTTGCCGTTCAGATGTTCCACCAGCTGCCTGTCGGAGAATCCGGTGTATGCCTTCAGGACCATAAGGGCAATCTTTGCCGCAGGGCTGAAGATGTTCCTGAGTCCCAGATGCTGTTCCGACAGGCCCAAGGCTTTTGCCATACGCTCAAACGAAAACACCGAGTGAAACCTGCCAAGCTCACTCTCGTTAAAACTCTTGCGGTATTTTTCCAGAATATCAAATTCTGTAAAGCCCAAAGTGGGGTGAATTTCTGAAATATTTTGTATCTTAGCCATATCTTAGTTGGGAAATTTCCCCCGTTTTGGCTGCCAAACCTTATTTGCGGGGGAATACCTAAAGATACAAAAAAGCCAACTAATTCGCAATGCTTTGTGTATGAACTAGTTGGCTATTTTTATACTATTTACTGAATGCCCCGTCTTATAGTTTAACGGTCAGTTTTTTGCCTGAATAAGTCACTTTCTTGTCGGGTTTCACCGTGACGGTTTCGGCCGACGGTTTACCCGGTTGCATCAGGGTGATGCGGAAGTGACGCTTTTTCAGCATGTGGGGGAATTTTCCCTGTCGGTCGTCGATGGTCAAGGTGCGGGTGGCATCGTTCCAGTGGAACCGGATGGTGGAGAACATTCCCTTTTCGTAGTTGTAGTTGTCGAACTCGTCTTCGTAGAGGGTGAATTCGCCGTCGGCTCCCGGATAGATGCAGAGGTCGAGGTTGTCCCATTTCTTTTCGGTAGAATACTGTACTTTGGGGCCCAGGGGCAGGATGCTTCCGGCCTTGAGGTAGAGTGGCAGGATGTCTATCGGACATTCACGCTGGAGTTCCTGTCCGCCTTCTACGGTTTCGTTGGTCCAGAAATCAATCCATTTCGTGCCTTTTGGCAAGTAGACTTTCACCGGAGCGAAAGCCTTGGCTACGTCGGGAACCGTGGTCACGCCTTTGTTGCCTTCCACCTTCTTGGTGTACAGCGGTTCGGTGACCGGACGCACCAGAATCTGCTTGCCGAAGAGGTATTCATTGTCCAGCAGGATGGCTTTGCGGTCGGTGGGGAAATCCATCACCAGCGGGCGCATCATGCAGCCGTCTTCCTGTACCACGGCCCCGTTCAGACTATATATATAAGGTAAGAGGCGGTAGCGGAGCTCGATGGCGCGTTTCTGTGCATCGTAGGCCCAGTCACCTTCCTTGCCGAAGAGATCGATTTCGTTCCGCATCGGTGAAGAGCAGTGGTTGCGCATCAGCGGCATGAAGCAACCCCACTGGAACCAGCGGGCATGCAGTTCCTGATAGGCCACGTTCGTGCAGTCGTTGTTGTATTCCCAGCCGAAGAAACCTCCTAAATCCGTGTTCCAGTAGGGGATGCCACAGAGGGTGAAGTTCAGTCCGGCCGGAATCTGTTGCCGGAGTACGTCCCAGCTCGATACCACATCGCCACTCCAGCTAAGGGCTCCGTAGTGCTGCTGGCCGAGGTAACCCGAACGGGTCATCTGGAACACACGCTTGGCATCCGATACGGCACGCTGGTGTTCGTAGATACCCCGGTTGTGGCCCAGCGGGAAGGCATTGTGTACGGAACGGAAAGAACCGTCGGCTGTCAGCAGGTCGAAATCGCTTTCCTTGGGATTCAGGTGGTCGGGTTCCGTAGAGTCGGTCCACCACGCATCAATCCCCATCTGATGCAAGTGGCTGAGGTAACGCCAGTAGAGGTCGCGTGCGTCTTTGTTGAACGGGTCGTAGGGATGAGCGCCTGATTTGGGGGGCCACGTTTCGAATTTCAGCAGGGCTCCCATCTTGTCGAGTTCCTTGTACTGGTCGGTCCACGGGCCGAAGCTGGCCCATACGGAAATCATGAGGTGAGCATTATTCTTGTGTACGTAGTCCACCATCTCTTCCGGGCTCTTGAAGCGGGGTTTCGGATAGCGGGCGTTCTTGTCTTCATCGTTCGGCAGGTAGCGCAGGGCTGCCGGGTCGTCCATCTTGTTGATGTAGCGCGGGTTCATGAACTTCATGGCATTCCAGTTGGAATCGCATCCCCAGTACTGCCAGTCCTGTACGATACCGTCGAGGGGAATCTCCAGCTTGCGGTACTTGTCGAGCACGCCGCACAGTTCATCGGGACTCTTGTAGCGTTCGCGGCATTGCCAGTAGCCCATGGTCCAGAGTGGGAACATGGTGGCTTTTCCCGTCAGGTCGTGGATGCAGGCAATCACGCCGTCCTGCGTACCGTCTTTATAGAGGAAGTAATAGTCGGAGCAAAGGCCCACCTGTGAAGAGAACGAGGTTTCGTAGGGGGTGTCACTGAAATCGGAGATGCCCGGGTTGTCCCAGTACACGCCGTAGCCTTTTTCGGAAGTAAAATAAGGGATACAGATGTTGGTGTTTCCGTTGGACAGGTGAATCTGCTGGTTGCGGTGGTTCATGGCTCCACTCTGGCGTTGGCCCAGTCCGTAGATGGCTTCCTCAGGGGCAAGGCTGAAGGCCTGGCTCACGGTGTACGCCTCGCGGTTGACATCCTTCCGCGGGATGAAGTTGGTGCCTTCTGTCTTTTCTTTCAACAGAGTCTTTCCTTTTTCATCGGTGTAAGTCACTTTTCCGGTGGCTACATCCAAGGTTACTTTCATCTTTCCGGCGGTCATGCATACCGTGTTCCCGTTCTGGGTGTAAGTTATCGCTACCTTTTCGGGCGTCTTGATGACGGGATAACTTTTTTTCTCAGGCATCTCGGCCGAAGGATATTTCACGATGCGCACAATGGAAGGAGAGTAAAAAATCACCTCTCCGTTCAATACAGGTTGTGCGGTCTGGAATTTTCCTCCTTGGGGCGTTTTTTCAAAATGCTGCGCGAAGGAGGACATGCAGGAGGCCAGTGCGGCCAGCAATAGAATTTCTTTTCTCATGTTTTTCAAGGTTTTTTATGGTGTGTTGTATGCTTGTTTTAAGGTTTATCCGTTGTTCCGGTATTCCAGCGGACTCATCCCTACGTATCGCTTGAAGTACTTTCCGAAAAACGATACGTTGGCAAAGTTCAGGGAGTCGGAAATGTTCTGGATGGAAAGCTGCGACGACTTCAGCTGCGACTTGGCATCCATGATGACCATAGACGAGATGATGTCCACGCAGGTTTTTCCAGTAATCTGTTTCACCGTGGTGCAGAGATGGGCATGGGTAATCTGGAGCTTTTCGGCATACCAGGCCACGTTGCGAGTCTGGTTGTAGTGCTGCATGACCAGTTGGGCGAAGTTGCGGCAAATCAGTTCGCTCTTCGACAAAGTGTGTACCTCGTCGGTCTTGTTCCGGTAGAGCATGGAGATGCCTTTGTGGATGTCGGCATACAGGTTGGTGGCGATTTCCGGTCTGATTTTTTCGGGCAGGAACTCATACATCTTGATGAGCAGTTGCATGTATTCTTCCATCATTTTGGCTCCTTCCGGTTTCAAGCGGATGACAGGCCGTCCCAGCGTGAGGTACATGGTGTCGAGAAAGGAATGTGACTGGATGTTGTGTTCCATGTATTCGGACGAGAATCCGCCGAAGTAGATGTTCAGGTCGCCTTTGATGTCGTTTATCTGGAAGATGCTTCCGGGAGTGAGGGTGATAAAGTCATTGGCTTCCACCTTTATTTTATTGAGGTTGACCGAGGCTTCCACTTCTCCGGACATGCAAAGCACGAAGATTTCACATTTCAGTCGTACCGGATAATTGGTGTAGAGTCCCAGCAGTTCCTTGCTGATGCCGGTGCCGATGAGCCATTCTTCCGGCAGGTCTATTTTGGGCAGTTCCTTTTCCATGGTGTTCAAATTTTTGCAAAGATAGCTAATTTACAGGAATTACTGCATTGCTCCGCTTGTCTTGTTGTCGCCACCTGCCTTCACATCGTCGTTCGTGATGCTTCGCTGCGTCTTTTTTACCTGTGTCTTCAGTTCACCGAACCGCCAGCTGATGCTGATGCCGTATCTGCGGGAAGGATAACTGCTGTTCGACCATGAGCGGAAGGTATCGGTCACGGTTTCGCTGCGGTAGGAATTGTATTTCTGGAAAATGCTGCTGGCAAAGAGCGAGATGTTCAGCCGCTTTTCTTTCAGGAAAGAGCGGCTTAGGTTGATGCCGTAATAGTAGTAGGAAGAGCCTTTTCCTTGCAGCGACACGTACGGGGTGCTGCCGCCGCCATAGAGGCTGAGGCGCAATTCCCAGGGAATGGTCTGCTGCACGTTGGCAAACAGGTTTCCGGAGAATCCGCTGTTGTGCGAGTTCAGTTCTTTACTCTTATAGTCGGCATAGTCGCCGCCGGCGTTCAACGAGAGGCGTGTGGTGCTGCCCGGGTTCCAGTTCATCCATAAGGCCAGGCGGGTGCGCTGGCTTTTGCCTACATTGCCGTACGTGTTTTCCTGTACGCCGTTGTTCATGAAGGAATAGCGTTCAATTCCGTTGTTGATGAACGTATAGGTAAGGTTGGCATTCAGGCTGAACTTGGCACTGAAGGTGTTGAACGTCATTCCGAGGATATGTGCTTTCTCGGTGTCCAGATCCGGGTTTCCATAGCTGACGGATGTAGGGTTGCTGGTGTCGCGGAAAGGATTCAGGTACCATATTCCCGGACGGTTGATGCGCATGTTGTAGTTGGCCCGGAGGGTGGCGCTCATTCCCAGCATGTAGGAGAGGTTCAGGGTGGGAACCACGTCGTCGAATCCAGCCTTGAAATTACGCTCGGGCATGTAGTCGTATTCCACGTCCATGAACGTATGCTCATAGCGCACACCGGCTTTCGCTCCGAATTTTTTCCACTTCAGCTGGTAGTCCGCGTAGGCGGCAAGAATGTGCTGTCCTTGCTGGTATTTGCTTGAAAGGTTCTGACTGGCCTCCATCTCGCCCTGGGCGTTTTCCAGGAAGTACTGGCTGTCACTGTAATTCTCGCGGTAGATGTACTTCATTCCGGCATCCATGTAGTGAACGCTGTTGAACGGATTGACGTAATCAATCTGTGCGGTATGCTCTGCCGTGTGAGCCTCGTTGTCGAAATATTGGTGCGGCAGACTGAAAGGCACGTCTTTCACCTCGTCGTAATAAGTGTCTGCCTCGTTGTTGTTGGGTGAATTGTTGAACTTATAGGACAAGGTGAGGTATTCTCCTTTCTTCTTGAAAGAATGTTGGTAGTCAGCATTCACGCCGATATTCCCGAACTGGTTGGTCGATCGGTTGCGGGTGAGATAGCTGTAGCGTTCGTTCCACTCGTGGTCGCTCATGGACGTATGCGAATCGCCTTGCGTGTCGAACTTCCCTCCGAATATGTTGGCTGAGAAGGTAATCAGGTTCAGCGTGTCTATTTCATAGCTTCCTTCAATGTTTCCGAACTGGAAGTTTCCTTTGTTCTTGGAAGAGCCTCCGGTGGACAAGTGGCGGTAGTCGGTAGAAGTGAAATCCTCGCGTCCGCTTTCCGAGAGGCTGCGCGGCTGGTTCTGATAGTTGTAGGAATAGTTTCCGGTGAGGGTGAATTTTCCCACCTGCACCGTGCCGTATGCATATCCTGAAATGCCCATGTTGTTGGCGTTGGCTCCGAGGGTCACGTTGTAGCCTTGCATCTTGGCATCGGTGGTGATGATGTTCAGGATACCTCCAATACCTTCCGCGTCGTATTTGGCTCCCGGTTCCGTAATTACCTCAATGGATTTGACGGAATTGGCCGGCAGGCTTCGCAGCACTTCCTTCGGGTTGTTACTCATCAGCGTGTTGGGCTTTCCGTTGACATGCACCTTGAAATTGCTGGAACCGTTGACCTGAATATTGTCTTCTCCGTCGACCGTGACAAGGGGTACCTTGCGCAGCATTTCGAGGGTGGTGTTGGTCTTGGAATCGGGGTCATCTTCTATGCTGTAGGAAATTTTGTCGATTTCCGCTTTTACGAGCGGTTTTTGCGCCACCACTTCCACACCTTTCAGCATCTGGGCATCGTCGCAGGTGTAGAGCGTACCCAAATCGGCTACCCGCTTGCTGTCTGTGATGGTAAAACGACGGACGACGGTACGCTTGCCTACGGAAGTGATTTGCAGTGTATAATTTCCGGTGTGAGGCAGTTTTTCCTGAAAGCGTCCTTTGGTATCCGTCACGTTCAGCCGGACTGGCTTATCGGGCGATTTGTCAAGCGTAATGCGCAGGGTGGCGTAAGGCTCGCTTTCGTGGGTGAGCGAATCCACGAGGATACCTTTCACGGTATATTGTGCCTGCAGGTGGAATACGTTTAGAATTAAGAATGTAAAAAAGATGCCTGTAAAATGTGCAAGTGTTTTGTGTCTCATAAAATTAAAATATTGGGTTTCTTTTTCTGTTTCAGTGGTTTCAAAGATAATGGAAATATAAAACGGTTGTATGGATTGACATTTAAAAATATAAAAACAGAAGTGAGTCAGAAATGGTATATCTTAAAAATAGACCATTGCTAGTGGAAAAAATCGATATTTTTGAGTTAATTATCAATGTGTCCTTTTTGTTCGGTTTTAAAAATCAGCCAAAAATAAAATAAATAGACCTTGTGAGGATTTGGGAATTGGTGTTACTTTGCACACTGAAAAATTCTAGTTTCCAATAGAAGATAGAAAGATGAAAAAGGTTTATTATGGATTGTTGTCCTTACTGCTTACCGGACTGGCCTCTTGTGCGAAAGAGGAAGGCCAAAGTTCGTTTGAAGGACGTATAGATGTGAGAGTAAATGCCGATCAGAGTTTGTCGGATGCCGTATCAAGAGCTTCTGGAGAGGAAGTGGTCCCTGATACCAAAGATTTTGCATTGACTATCGAGTCGGCTGATGGAAAGGTGTCTAATTCATGGGATAGCTTTGAGAAGTTTCAGCCTGTATCGGTGGCTGTGGGTACTTACAATGTGACGGCTTCGTACGGGAATGCCAATGCGGAAGGTTTTGAGGCTTTGAGTTACTTGGGAAGTACAAGTGTGGAAGTCCGTAAGGACGAGACAGCCGAAGCTTCGGTGACTTGTACAATCAATAAGGCGAAAGTGTCAATTTCTTATACAGACGATTTTAAATCTTATTTTTCTTCTTATAGTGCGTATGTCACTTCTTCAAAAGGAAATAAGGTGACTTATTCGGCCGATGAGACACGTGGTGCTTATTTTGTTCCGGGTAATCTGGGGGTTTATCTGGAAGTGACCCGCCAGGGAGTTTCTCAGAAGGTGACATTGAACCCGAAAAACTTTACAGCGGAAGTGCAGCATGAATATCGTCTGACCATGGATGTGGATGCTTCGACTGCTGCCTTGACGGTTGTGTTCAATGATAATCCGGCTTCTGAACAGAATGTGGAAATCAATATTTCGGATGAGGCGCTGAATGCGCCGGCACCGGCATTTACCGCTCATGGATTTACTTCCGGAACTTCCATTGAAGTAGTGGAAGGAGGAACGGTGTCTGATAAGCTGGAGGCTTATTTGAATGCGTCTTCCGGATTGTCAAAATGTGAACTGGTAACGGCTTCTGAGGCCTTGAAGGCGCAAGGATGGCCTGAGAGTGTGGATTTGATGAATCTTACGGCAGAACAGTCACAAAAGTTGACTGAACTGGGATTGGTCACCAGAGGTCTGGGAGCCAACCATGATAAGATTGCTACAGTTGACTTTCAGAATGTGATTCCTCATTTGTATTGTACAACGGATGGAAATACCACCCATACATTTACACTTCGGGCTACGGACATGTTGACGAAGGTTTCCGAAGATCTGGTGTTGAAGGTGACTACTCGCAGTAACGGATTTGCTGTGACTTTGCCTGCATCTGTACCTTATGGAAGTACGACGATGACTGTTTCTTTGAACTTGGAAGGGGACGCTTCGCGAGTTAAATTCTACTATATGTATATGGGTGCATGGCAGATGTTTACCTCAGATAAAGTGGATATACAGGCGGGAACGGAGTCCAATAAGTACACGGTGACACTTACTTATCCGATGTCGTTGGATGATACGGATGCCAAGGTGAAGTTTAAGGCTGAATATGGTGCAAAAACCTTTGAGGGTGAAGTTGCTGTAGATGATCCGGACTTAAAACTGTCTTTGAAAAATGGGGATGCGGATGTATGGGCCACCAAAGCTTATTTACAGGTAACGGCATCTGCTAAGTCACGTGCATCGCGTACTGTTTCTTCTTCTACGGTAGAGATTCAGTATAAAGAGGGTGAAGAATGGAAAGCATGGCCTCACCAGTCCTATGATAGTAAGACCGGATTGTTCTTGTTGACTGGAATGGGAGAGGATGCTTCTGAAACTCAAGGAAAGTCTTATACTTTGCGTGCCACTTATAAACGTAGTGGTGAAGTTGTTTCTACTTCGGGTGAACTTACTGTGACAACTGAACCTAAAGCACAGGTCGGAAATGCGGGGTTTGAAAGTTGGTATTCTAAGTCTTTGTATTCTCAAAGTGTATTGTGGGCTAAAAACACGATTTATAATTTCTATTTTTGGACAGAAAATCAAGATGCTTCTTTACGCTGGTGGGATACATGTAATGATAAAACAACACCTAATCCAGGTGGAAGTGCTGTTTGGGATTATCGTTCGGCTGCTGGAGTTGTACCGACCTCAGATGAACAGAATACGGCTTCTTATCATCTAAGAACCTACAATGGAATGTCTGAATTAACAACTGAAGGACATACTGGAAATGCCGCAGAGATAGCGACGGTAGGTTGGGGTAGTGAAAATACATGGACTAGTGAGAAGTCTACTCCTTCTTATAAAACGGCTGGTACTTTATATATTGGTACGTATGGTGAACCTATAAATTATGGTAAAACTTTTACGTCACGTCCTTCCGGGGTAACGTTCTGGTATAAATATTATTCTTATAATAATGAAACGACGACTCCGTATGTGAAAATTTATGGTGACAATCAAGAAGTGATAGGAGGGGGAAGTTTATTGATAAATACTTCTAGTTATGAATTTAAACAAGGATATATTCCTATAGATTATTCTCTTGCTAAAAAAGCGAAGTCAATCACTATCGTATTTTCTTCGACTGATAGTGAAAACCCTGAGACTGAAGCTGTCCAAGGAGGAGAAGGCGCTTTTTCAGGTTATTTGGATTCTCGCCATATCGGGAGCATTTTAACTGTAGATGATGTGAAATTGATTTATGAATAAAATTAAAAGCCGACATAATATGAAGAAAATATTTTTTATCTGTTTTACTCTGCTCGCGGGGATGCTGGCTCTTGCTTCTTGTCATAGCGAGGTTATGGAGGAACAATCCACAGGTAAAGGTGAATTGAATCTGTCTTCGATGAAAGCAGAAGTAAACACAAATGTGGAAACAGTCTATTTGGGTTCTCGTGCTGAGTCTGATATAGACTTTAGCAATTATGTAGTGACCATATATGATGCGCAGTCACAGCAGGTGGAACAATGGAAATATAGTGAGATGCCTGAAATTATTTCTTTGTCAGTGGGTACTTATACCGTAGATGTTGCTTCGGCCGCAGCCCCTGCAAATGGATTTGACGTTCCCTATTATAAAGGTTCCGTGACTTGCGAAATCAAAGAGAATGAAATAGCCGATATACCCGTCATCACTTGTAAATTGGCGAACATGTTATTTACAGTAGAATATGATGAGAATTTCCAGAATAAGATGTCTGGTGATGTGGTTACGACAATCACTGTAGGAGAAAATTCTGTGGAAATTCCTGCTTCAGAAACTCGGAATGCTTATTTGATTGCTCCAAAAGAAGAATTGACTTCAATGACTGTTACATTGAAAGGTACGATTGATGGAGAGTTGATCAATTATAGCGAACGCTTTGAGAATGTAAAGTCAGGTGTACATAATATTATTAAGTATAAGTTCACACCGGTGACTGATGGTACTGGAAATGAGGTCACGTTGAATGTGGCAATCAATGTAGATTCTTCGTTGGTCGGCTCTGATGAAGTGGTTGGTGTCAATCCGGGTGTGGAGCCGGGTATTAGTGATTTCCCTACGGAAGGAGGAGAAGAACCGGATGAAGGAGGTGGTGAGCAAAATGCTCCCACAATTGTAGGAGCTAATTTTAACGGAAGTTCTTTTGATATCGCCAGCGCGGTTCTGGAGGTTCCCGTGAGTACGGATATGGATCATCCGATTCCTTTACAAGTGACGTTGTCTGCTCCTAACGGTATTGCCCATGTGTATGTGACAATTGACTCTGAAACATTGACGGAAGATATGTTGACGGGAGTTGGGCTGGCTGCAAGCTTTGATTTGGCAGAACCGGGTACACTGGAAAAGGGCTTGAATGGATTGGGATTTCCTACAGGAGATTCGGTAATCGGACAAACTGAGATTCCTTTTGACATTACTAATTTTACACCGTTGCTAGGATTGTATGGAGAGGCAACGCATAATTTTATTATTCGTTTGGTAGATAAGCAAGGTTTGGAAGTTACGCAGACATTAAAGATAAAGAGTGTAGAATGATGAGACAATATTATATAACGTTGTTTGCAAGTGCCCTATTAAGCTTGGTTTCTTGCAAAGAGGATACTACTGGATTTGCTGAATCCGAAGGAAGTTTGAAATTGTCCGTCGGTATGTCAGACAAGGTAGAAGTCGTTTCGAGAAGTTTGGCGAGTGAAGAACAGGCTGCATTGGAACAGAATTGTAAGATTCGTATTTACAACGGCGAGACATTGGTACAGAAATATCAGGGTCTGGAGAATTTACCGTCTGAGATTGCATTGGTCAATGGCGAATATTCAGTTCGTGTGACCGCAGGTGATTCTGTGGCGGCTTCATTTGACCAGCGTTTCTTTGAAGGTGTGAAGGATTTCACCATTACAAAGGGAGAAACCAGCACCGTCGAAGTAAACTGTGGCATAGCTAATACGGTGGTCGCAATTGCATGGGATGAATCGCTGAAAGAGGTGTTCGACGGGGATTGTCAGGTAACAGTTACCTCATCTACCGGAGAATTGGTTTATTCTTCTGCAAATGCGGAGGCAAAGGGATATTTTAGTTTACCGGAAGACAACCGGAAACTGACTTGTAAGTTCAGTGGGAAAAAACCGGATGGTAAATTATATGAGAAGTCAACAGAATTGACCGACCTGAAGCCGTCGACACTTTATAATTTGACTTATAGTTATACTGCCATGGAGCAGACACCTACAGGAGGGGCTGCTTTGCAGATTAAGATAGATGAAACTCCTTTGGCAGAAGAAGAGCATGTGATAACTTTTAAGCAACGCCCTGTAATTACATGTCAGGATGCAGAAAATGAAGTGTACGATTTGGAGCAACCGGTTTACTTGGAATTGAATACACAAAAGGATTTTTACATACAAGTGGCAACTTCTTCCCCATTGAAAACATTAATGATTCAAAATGAGAACTTCGTAAAATGGGGAGCTCAAGTGAATCAGTTTGATGCATTACATTTGGACGGACAGGAGGAGACTTTAAAAAGTTTTGGAATTTCTGTGTCGGGAGAAACTTCTCTGAGTGGAGATGTCTGGGTAGTAACGTTCTCGAAAGAACTGGTCGCAAAAATGACGGAAAGCGAGGGAAGTGTTTCTACCACTATTGAAGCAATCGATTCGAATGAGAAGAGTCGTAAGGTGGTTTGGAATATCGTGGCTTCGAATGCAACGGTGGTAACGGATGAAACCATTCCGTATGAAGTGTGGACTTCAAAAGCTACTTTGCATGGAACAGTGAGAGGTACATTGGCATCTGCTCCTAGATTCCGCTATCGTGTAAAGAATACAACAGACTGGACAACGGTGGATGCTGTGCAGGCTGAAAGTTCGTTCAGCAAAGAAATCACAGGTTTGAAGCCAGGTACTACTTACGAATATCAGGCTATGGACGGTGATCAGGCATCTTCTGTTACTAAGGAATTTACTACAGAAACATTGTTCCAGCCAGAGAATGCCGGCTTTGAATATACGTCGGGCACTTCTCCTATCCTGATGTATGGAAATGGACAGTCCATGTGGTGGGATACTGGAAATCATGGTTCTGCTACCATGAAAAAGAATGTGACCGCTCCTGATACTTCGGTGAAACATTCCGGAAATCAGTCCATGCTGCTTTCATCTCAATTCGTAGGAATACTGGGAATTGGTAAGTTTGCTGCAGGAAACCTGTTTGCCGGCAAATACCTGAAGACAGATGGTACTGATGGTATATTGGGATGGGGACGTCCGTGTACAAGTCGTCCGAAGGCTTTGAAGGTTTGGGTACGTTATGAGCCTGGAAATGTGGATAATGGAGGAAGTCATATCGCTAACGGAAGTACAGACCAAGGTATCATCTATGTAGCGGTAGGTGACTGGGCCGGTCAAGAAGGCGAGACTGATAGTGGGGTGGAAACTTGGCCGTTTGTGGTAAAAACGAAGAATGCTTCCAGTCTGTTTAGTACTGAAAAAGGCACTTATTCCGGAAATGGTACCATTGCTTACGGTGAAAAGGTATTTACAGAAGCTTATAAAGACGGTGAGAATATGAAAGAGTTGACCATAGATTTGAATTATGATAACTATGGAGGAACCAAGCGTAAGCCGACTTCAATTATCATTGTGGCATCAGCTAGTAAATATGGAGACTATTTTGAAGGTAGTGGAACTAGTAAAATGTGGCTCGATGACATGGAGCTGATTTATGAATAAATAACAGAATTCAATTTGTGAAGAAATTATTGTGTATAGTATGTCTTGCGTGTGCTGCTCTTGTGGGGCATGCGCAAGACACTCAAAAGAAACTTCCGCCTAAAATCTTTGTTCCTAAAGGGCAATGGATTGTCGGAAGCTCCGTTTCGTATTCGGAACATACGGAAAATAATTATGACTTTCTGGTGATAGAAAACATAAATTCGGATGGATATTCTTTTAAGGTGAGTCCGATGTTTGCCTACGCCTTGAAAGATAATATGGCATTAGGTGGGCGTTTTAAGTATGGACGGACACTGGTACGCATGGATGAAACGCAGTTAAAGCTGGATGATGATAATCAGTTTGATATTAATAACGTATATCAGTTGAAACATTCTTATTCGGCAATGGCTGTTTTTCGTAATTATATACCATTGGGCGACAGCAAGCGTTTTGCAATTTATAGTGAGACGCAGTTGGAGGTTGGCGGAAGTCAGTCGAAGGTTTCCAATGGAAAAGGCGAAGCATTGACCGGTACTTATTCTAAGTCTACTGATTTGTCTTTCGGTGTGGCTCCGGGTATGGTGGCTTTTATCAATAATTATACGGCGGTGGAAGTCAGTATTGGGGTACTTGGTATCAATTTGAGTAAAAAACGTCAGGTCACGAATCAAGTGGAGACGGGAGAGCAGTCGTCTACTTCAGCGAATTTTAAGATTAATATATTCTCGATTGGTCTGGGAATTGCATTTTATTTGTAAGCATGATGAAGATGAAATTGTTTTATATAGTGGTATGCTTGTTTTCATGTGTAGGATGCTTGCAAATGAAAGCGCAAACGCCGGAAGATTCCATGGCAGCAGGTCGTGGAGATTCTTTGGTAAGATACAAGTTAGTAGTGGTTCATGACACCGTGTATGTACCGATACCGGAAGCCAAAATGCCGGTAGACTCTTCACGGATTATTTATGCCAAGCCGATTGGACGATATGACCGTGGAATCACGAACTATCGTTTTATTCCGAAACATAAATGGATTGGTGGGGTCACAATCTCTGTGTTTAATTTTGAAAGTGACAACAGCAGGTTGTTGTTTTCTTTATTGAAGGATATTGATTTGAACCTGCGTACCTTGTCGGTAAAGCCTTTCGTAGGATATGCGATAAAAGATAATACGGTGATTGGTGTGAAATTGGGCTATTCTCGTATTTCAGGAGGAATAAATAATCTGTCATTGAATATTGAAGATTTGGATGTTTCTTTAAAGGACATAAAATATACGGATGATTCTTATTCGTTCAGTGTTTTTCATCGTTCTTATATTGGTTTGGACCCGAAGGGATTGTTTGGGCTTTTCAATGAAACCACGCTGGGGTATAGTACAGGATCTACCCGGTTTTCCAGGGGGACAGGCGAATCGTTGAAATATACGGATACTTCAATCAATCAGTTGAATGTGGGAATTAATCCGGGTATTGCTATTTCTATTATGCCTAATGTCGGAGCAGAGGTTTCTTTTGGTGTGGCCGGATTTACGTATAATTGGGAGAAGCAAAAGAAAAGTTCTGGTGAGGTAGGTAAACGCACAAATAGTGGAGCCAACTTTAAAATCAACTTGTTTAATATTAATATTGGTATAACTGTGTGTATTTGATGAAGCAGATGATTTTAGCATATAGAATGACAAAGATAATGGCCTGTCTGGTCGTTTGTTTCTTGACGGCGTGTATTCAGAATGATTTGCCGTATCCTACTGTCAAGCTTTATATTACGGGAATGACAGTGGATGGGCAAGTAGGTAATGCATTGATTTCGAATGATGAACGTAAGGTGGTCTTGGAACTCGGAGAAACTGTGAATCCGAAAAGGGTGAAGGTGAAGACACTGGAACTGACAGAAGGAGGGAGTGCAAGTATAGCTCCTGATTCAATCATTGATTTGTCGAAACCCTATTCGGTTACTTTATCTTTATATCAGGATTATGTATGGACTATAGAGGCCACTCAGACGATTGCGCGTACCTTTACAGTTACAGGGCAGGTAGGACAGGCTTACTTTTATCCTGAGACGCACGAGGCTTCTGTCAATATTCCCCGGGAGAAAGGGTTGAAAAACATTGAAGTGACGGATTTGAAATTGGGTCCGGAAGGTGCCACACAGAATGGGGTGGAAGGTATTCCTAGTCTCCAGTGGGAAAATAAAGGTGGCTTTGCTATGACTAAGGTACAAGTGAAGTATAGTGATTTCATAGATGAAGAGTGGACCTTGTTTGTTAATCTTTCAGATGTCAATGTGGGAGTAAACAGTGTGGATTCTTGGACGAATGTGGCGTGGGTGAACGGTTTTGGACGTGATGGTGAAGAGAACGGGTGTGAATATAAGAAGGAAGGAGATGCGGACTGGATTCGGGTCGATGATTCAGAGGTTACACATTCAGGCGGAAACTTTACAGCTCGTATCATTCATCTGCAGGCGAATACTACGTATGTATGTCGTGCTTACTCAGGTGAAGAGTACGGGGCCGAAACGACTTTCACCACTGGCGATAAGGTTACTATTCCGAATATGAGCTTTGATGAATGGCATCAGGATGGAAAAGTAATCTGTCCTTGGAAGGAGGGTGATACTTCCTGGTGGGATACTGGTAATTGGGGAAGTACTACGCTTTCAGCGAAAGACAATATTACCCAGCCGACTTCTGACGTGTGGAGTGGGGCTGCTGCTGGAAGTCAAGCTGCAATATTGGGCTCCAAGTTTGTGGGTCTGGGCAGTATAGGAAAATTCGCCGCAGGTAACTTGTTCTTAGGAGAGTATAAAGCGACCGATGGTACGAATGGAATTTTGGGATTTGGGCGTGAATTTTCTGCACGGCCTACCAAACTGAAAGGACATTTCAAGTATACAGTGTCCACAATCAACTATACGGATGAGGCTCACAAGGCTTTGATGGGTAAGGCGGATACTTGTATCGTATGGGTTGCTTTAGGCGACTGGGATGAGCCTGTAGAGATACGTACGAATCCTAAGAACTCGAAGTATTTTGATAAGAATGATCCGAATATCATCGCTTACGGTGAAATGAACTGTGCTGAAACGGTGTCTGCTTATAAAGATTTCGAAATAAAGCTGGATTATCGTTCCACGAGTCGGGTACCGAAGTATTTGCTGATTGTTTGTTCGGCCAGCAAGTATGGTGACTATTTCACGGGAGGTGAAGGTTCAACCATGTGGGTGGATGATTTCAGTTTGGAATATGATTACGATGAGTAATATGACTTTTTAAGTGTAGGATTCCCATGTTTTCTTTGTAATGCGATTGCAGGAGAAAGCATGGGAATTTTTGCTTGAAGAAACTACACAAAAAAATGGGTGAAACCTGAATTTTCAAGTTCCACCCGTTTTTTTGTGTAATATTAAAATCAAGTGTTATACAATACCTTGGGCCATCATGGCATTGGCCACTTTCATGAATCCGGCTACGTTGGCACCCTTCACATAGTTGATGTAACCGTCGGGTTCCGTACCGTATTTCACGCAGGCTTCGTGGATGTTCTTCATGATGCTCTTCAGCTTTTCGTCCACCTCTTCCTGTGTCCAGCTCAGCTTGATGGAGTTCTGTGTCATTTCCAGACCGGATACAGATACACCACCTGCATTGGCAGCTTTACCCGGAGCGTAGAGAATCTTGGCTTCCTGGAACACGCGGATGGCTTCCGGCGTAGAAGGCATGTTAGCTCCTTCGGATACGGCAAATACACCGTTTGCAATCAAGGCTTTCGCATCGTCGCCGTTGATTTCGTTCTGAGTGGCAGAAGGAAGAGCGATGTCGGCTTTTTCGTTCCATGGACGTGCACCTGCTACGTACTTGCAGCCGTATTTCTCTGCATATTCACGGATACGTCCGCGGTAGAGATTCTTCAGTTCCATGATGTAGTCCAGTTTCTCACGGTCGATGCCGTCCGGATCGTAGATGTAACCGTCTGAGTCGGACATAGTGACTACTTTTGCGCCCAGCTGAATCAGCTTTTCTACAGTGTACTGTGCTACGTTACCAGAACCGGATACCAGACAAGTTTTACCTTTGATATCAATGTTACGGGTTTTCAGCATTTCCAGCAGGAAATAGATGTTACCGTAACCGGTAGCTTCCGGACGGATGAGTGAACCACCGAATTCACGGCCTTTACCGGTCAGTACACCGCTGAACTCGCGGGTCAGCTTCTTGTACATACCGAACATGTAGCCTACTTCGCGGCCGCCTACACCGATATCACCGGCAGGAACGTCAGTTTCAGGACCAATGTGACGCCACAATTCCAGCATGAAGGCTTGGCAGAAACGCATGACTTCAGCGTTGGACTTGCCACGCGGAGAGAAATCGGAGCCGCCTTTACCACCACCCATCGGCAGAGTGGTCAGTGAGTTCTTGAAGGTCTGTTCAAAAGCCAGGAACTTCAGGATTCCCAGGTTTACGGAGCTATGGAAACGGATACCACCTTTGTACGGGCCAATGGCGTTGTTGTGTTGTACGCGGTAACCCATGTTGGTACGGATATTACCTTTGTCGTCCATCCAAGTGACACGGAACTGATATACGCGGTCAGGAATACAAAGACGTTCAATTAAGTTGACTTTATCGAATTCAGGATGCTTGTTGTATTCCTCTTCGATGGTTCCTAACACTTCTTCTACTGCCTGATGATACTCAGGTTCATTGGGGAATCTTCTTTTCAGATCTTCCAGAACTTTTGCTGCATTCATAATTTAAAAGATTATCTGTCTTATTTATTGGTTTGATTAATCAGGTTAATCGTTTTGTTGGTTGTTTGATGTGCCAAAAATATAGATAAAATTTCTTTTATGCAACAATAAATCAAGAAAAGTGAGTAAGAGGTGTCAAAAACATCTTTTTAGTAACTTATTTGTGTTTATTTGTTTCTGTTTTTAAGTGACTTGATGACGGGGATAAATACCAAGGCCCCCGAAATCAGTATCATGACGATGAGTGGTCCGTCTATTTTGGGGGTGGAAGTGAGGACCAGAAAGCATAGGGCCGCCCAGCATAGAGTCAGGACGACGCATTGAGTGTGGTTGAGGGGTTTTCTCATAGTGAATCAGGAAATAATACACGGAGGAACAGCGGGCAAGAGAATCTGTAGGTTTTCTTGCGGCTGTACCTCCGTGGGATTAATAAAGGATGAAACGCTTATTGCGCTTTTTTCTTTTTGTCGACGATGGCATCGATGCAGGCAATGGCGGTGATATTGACAATGTCGCGCACGGAGCTCTCGATGTCGGTGAAGTGAATCGGTTTGTTCAATCCCATCTGAATCGGGCCGATGACCTCCGTTTCACTCATGCTTTGGATGAGTTGGTAGGTGGCGTTGGCGGAACTCAGGTTCGGGAATACCAGTGTGTTCACTTCCTTTCCTTTCAGGCGGGTGAAAGGATATTTCTCGTCACGAAGTGCATTGTTCAGGGCAAATTTTACTTGCATTTCGCCGTCGATGGCCAAGTCAGGGTATTCCTGATGGAGTTGGCTTACTGCTTCGTGTACCTTGGCCGGACTACCTTCCGTGTCGGAACCGAAGTTGGAGTAGGACAACATGGCCATCACAGGTTCTTGATTGAAGAAACGTACAGCCTTGGCCGACAGTTTGGCGATGTCGATCAGAGTATCAGTGTCCGGGTGACGGTTGATCAGAGTGTCGGCAATGAAATAGGTGCCTTTCTTGGAGTTCAGGATGTGCATGGTACCGAAATGCTTGTATCCCGGCTGGATGCCGATGACTTCCTTGGCTACTTTGATGGTGTTGGAATACTTGGTGTACAGTCCGGTAACGAAGGCGTCGGCTTCACCGGTTTCTACCATCATCATCCCGAAGTAGTTGCGTTCGAACATCTTGTCGTTGGCTTCCTGGAAGTTGGCGCCTTCGCGGGCACGTTTCTCGCAGAGGATGCGGGCGTAACGTTCGCGGCGTTCAGCTTCGCGGTCATGACGCAGGTTGACAATTTCAATGCCTTCCAGACTCAGATCGAGTTCTTTGGCCAGTTTCTCGATACGTTCTTCGTTGCCCAGCAGAATCGGGTGGCAGATACCTTCAGCTTTGGCTTCCACAGCGGCTTTCAGCATATTGGGGTGGATGCCTTCGGCAAAGACCACACGCTGCGGGTTGTGCCGGGCAGTTTCATACAGCTGGCGGGTCAGTTTGTTTTCTTGTCCCATCAGCTCTTTCAGGCGGTTCTTGTATTCGTCCCAGTCGGTAATCTGTTTACGGGCTACGCCGGATTCCATGGCAGCTTTGGCCACGGCCATGGAGACTTCGGTAATCAGACGTGGGTCTACCGGTTTCGGAATGAAATATTCCGGTCCGAAGGTCAGGTTGTTCACATGGTAAGCTTCGTTGACTACGTCGGGTACCGGTTTCTTGGCCAGTCCGGCGATGGCACGTACGGCGGCCAGTTTCATTTCTTCGTTGATGGCTGTGGCGCGGGTATCGAGGGCACCACGGAAAATGTAAGGGAATCCGATGACGTTGTTGATCTGGTTCGGATAGTCGGAACGGCCCGTAGACATCAATACGTCAGGACGGGAAGCCATGGCGTCTTCATAGGAGATTTCCGGAGTCGGATTGGCCAATGCGAAGACAATCGGATGAGAGGCCATGCTGCGCACCATATCTTGTGTCAGGACGTTTCCTCTGGACAATCCGAGGAATACATCTGCCCCTTTGATGGCTTCTGCCAAGGTGTGGATGTCGGTACGGTCGGTCGCAAAGAATTTTTTCTGTTCGTTCAGGTCGGTACGTTGCTTGGAGATGACTCCCTTACTGTCAATCATGACGATGTTTTCCAGACGGGCACCCAGTGAGACGTAGAGTTTCGTACAAGATACGGCAGAAGCACCGGCTCCGTTGACCACGATTTTTACGTCTTCAATCTTTTTCCCTGCCACTTCCAAGGCGTTGAGCAAACCAGCGCTGGAGATGATAGCTGTACCATGCTGGTCGTCGTGCATCACCGGAATGTCCAGCTCTTCTTTCAGACGCTGTTCTATCTTGAAGCACTCGGGCGCCTTGATGTCTTCCAGATTGATACCTCCGAAAGTCGGGGCAATGGCCTTTACAGCTTCAATGAACTTATCGGGGTCTTTTTCGTTTACTTCGATGTCGAACACGTCGATGCCTGCATAGATTTTAAACAGCAGGCCTTTTCCTTCCATGACAGGTTTTCCACTCATGGCGCCGATGTCACCCAGTCCCAGTACGGCGGTTCCGTTGGAAATGACGGCCACCAGATTGCCTTTATCGGTATAATCGTAGGCCGTATCCGGATTTTTTTGGATTTCCAAACAAGGTTCTGCTACTCCTGGAGAATAGGCCAGTGATAAATCCCTCTGTGTCTGATAGGGCTTCGTGGGGACTACTTCGATTTTCCCCGGCTTGCCCTGCGAATGATAGAGCAGGGCTGCTTCTTTAGTTATTTTTGTCATATTTTCTTCGTTTTTTTTGATTTCTCAAAGAATAAAGTGTCGCACAAATGTAGGAATAAAATAACAAATGGACTGTTTTTTTCTGAAAAAAACTATAAAACGGATTTTGTTGATATTTTTTGTCGATGTTTATCGTCAATTGGTCGGATTAATTCGGCAATATGTAATGATATCTCTGTTTTATGGTTATTCTTAGTTAAAGGCCGTTTTTCAGGCTGCATTTTTTTGCTATATTTGCACCATTAAAAACTAAAAAAAGGCTTAAAGTTTTCTTTTCGATGGAGAACTTTTTATTTTGAGAGAGTGAAGAATAAAATCAATTTTTAGTATGAAAATAAGTATGAGCACAAAAAGAAACAGAAGTCTTTCTTCTAGCCGAGTGGCATTCTATGCATTGACTCTTTCGGTTCTGACTGCGTGTGGTGGTCAGGGGGGTATGAAAATGGGTGATGACCAATTTGCGGTAGAGGCGGTTGCATTTACTTCCAGCAATCAGTCAACTCAGTACCCGGCAACAATCAAAGGTTTGCAGGACATCGAGATCCGTCCTCAAGTTTCAGGTTTTATTGTCAAATTGTGTGTGGATGAAGGTGCGACCGTTCATAAAGGACAGGCGTTGTTCCAGATTGACCCGACACAGTACAAGGCTGCGTACGACCAGGCTAAAGCGAGCGTAGCTTCAGCTAAAGCGAACCTGGAAACTGTGACTTCTACGGAGGCTAACAAGAAGATGCTGCACGAACAGAAGATTATCAGTGACTTTGAATATCAGACTGCAGTCAATAATTTACTCTCTGCAAAGGCTAGTCTGGCTCAGGCAGAAGCTGCTTATGCAGCAGCCAAACAAAACTTGGGATTCTGTACGGTAACCAGTCCGTCGGACGGTGTGATTGGTACATTCCCGTATCGTGTGGGTGCGCTGGTTAGTCCGTCGGTAGCAGAACCGCTGACTACAGTTTCTCAGATTGGCGATATGTATGTCTATTTCTCTATGACTGAAAAGCAGTTGCTGGCCTTGACCCGTGCAGGAGGTACACTGAAGGAACAGCTGGAAAAGATGCCGGCTGTGAAACTGCAGCTCGCCGATGGAACCATGTATTCAGAAGAGGGTAAGATTGATGCCGTAAGTGGGGTGATTGACCAGACTACGGGGTCTGTAAGCATGCGTGCCATTTTCCCGAACAAACAGAATGTGTTGCGTAGTGGGGGTATGGCCAACGTGGTATTCCCTTATACCATGAATGATGTCATTCTGATTCCACAGTCTGCTACTCAGGAAATTCAGGACAAGAAGTTTGTATATGTGTTGCAGTCAGACAATACCATCAAGCACACTGAAGTACAGATTTCCAATTTGAACGACGGGAAAAATTATATTGTAACAGGTGGTTTGAAACCGGGCGATAAAATTGTCGTGGAAGGTGTCCAGACTTTGAGCGACGGACAGAAGATTACTCCGATTACTCCGGCCGAGAAAGAAGCTAAATACAAGAAAGCTTTGCAGGATCAGAAGGATGGTAACATTCAGACTGCTTTCAATTAATAAATAAAGGTTTGTAAGTTTGAGGTGAATCTTTGGAATGTCATGAGTGCATGAACGTAAAACGGGATTCCTGAAACTGAAATTAATTAGTATTTAAAGAGAATGAAACTAGATAAATTTATTAACCGTCCGGTGCTATCAACGGTAATCTCTATCTTGATAGTCATTTTGGGTGTGATTGGTCTGGCTACTTTGCCAGTTACACAATATCCGGACATCGCGCCTCCTACCGTATCGGTAAGAGCTACTTATACAGGTGCGAACGCACAGACTGTATTGAACTCCGTGATTGCCCCGCTGGAAGACCAGATTAACGGTGTGGAAAACATGATGTACATCCAGTCAAGTGCATCCAACAACGGTTCAGCTGATATCAGCGTATATTTTAATCAGGGTACCGACCCGGATATGGCGGCGGTCAACGTACAGAACCGTGTTTCTATGGCACAGGGTCTGTTGCCGGCCGAAGTAACCAAAGTCGGTGTGACTACACAGAAACGTCAGAACTCCATGCTGTTGATTTTCTCTTTGTATGATGCGGAAGATAAATACAACATTGAGTTTATTGAAAACTACGCCAAGATTAACTTGATTCCGGAAGTACAGCGTGTGAAAGGTGTGGGTGATGCCAACGTGATGGGTCAGGATTATTCTATGCGTATCTGGTTGAAGCCGGATATCATGGCACAGTACAACCTGGTACCGGCAGATATCTCCAATGCTTTGGCGGAACAGAACATTGAGGCTGCTCCGGGACAGTTTGGTGAACGTGGTAACCAGACATTCCAGTACACAATCCGTTACAAAGGACGTCTGCAACAGACAGAGGAATTTGAGAACATCGTCATCAAGGCTCTGCCCGACGGCGAAGTGCTTCGTCTGGGAGATGTGGCCCGTATCGAATTGGGTCGTTTGGCTTATACCTTTAATAATACGGTAAACGGTCATAAGGCTGTAACTTGTATCGTGTTCCAGATGGCGGGAACCAACGCTACTGAAACTATCAACAATTTGCTGGATGTTATTCATAAAGCAGAGGAAAGTTTGCCTGCCGGTTTGAAGATTAACGTGGCACAGAACGCCAACGACTTCTTGTATGCGTCTATCCACGAAGTTATCAAGACTTTGATTGAAGCATTTATCTTGGTGTTCATTGTAGTATATGTCTTCTTGCAAGATATGCGTTCTACATTGATTCCGGCCATTGCCATTCCGGTAGCCTTGATTGCAACGTTCTTCGTCTTGAAGCTGATTGGATTTAGTGTGAACTTGCTGACACTTTCGGCGATGGTGCTGGCCATTGCGATTGTGGTCGATGATGCCATTGTGGTGGTGGAAGGTGTCCATGCAAAACTGGACCAGGGATATAAATCTTCCCGTGAGGCTTCTATCGATGCCATGAGCGAACTGGGTGGTGCATTGGTTTCCATTACATTGGTCATGATGTCCGTGTTTATCCCGGTAAGTTTCATGGGTGGTACAGCCGGTACATTCTACCGTCAGTTCGGTATTACCATGGCTATTTCTATCGCCTTCTCTGCATTGAACGCCTTGACTTTGTCACCGGCCTTGTGTGCCCTCTTCCTGAAACCGCATGATTCAGAGCATAAGCCGAAAAAGATGAGTATGATTGACCGTTTCCATACCTCTTTCAATGCGGCTTACGATTCTTTGCTGAAGAGCTATAAGAAGCGTGTGGTATTCTTTATTCATAAGAAATGGCTGGCCATGGGATTGGTAGCCGCTTCTATTGTACTGTTGATTTTCTTCATGAAGATTACTCCGACCGGAATGGTGCCGAACGAAGATACGGGTACGATTATGGGTGCCGTGACTTTGCCTCCTGGAACTTCACAGGAACGTGCCATGGAAGTGTTGGCCAAGGTGGATAGCCTGGTAGCTGCAGAACCGGCCGTTCAGTCACGTACAATTATTTCCGGTTACAGCTTTATCGGTGGTCAGGGACCTTCTTACGGTTCTGTCATCATCAAGTTGAAAGACTGGGAAGAACGTTCACTGATGCAGAATTCAGATATTATTTATGCGACTTTGTTTATGCGTGCGCAGAAAGTCATCAAGGATGCACAGGTATTGTTCTTTGCTCCTCCGATGATTCCGGGTTACTCTGTATCAAGCGATATCGAGTTGAACATGCAGGATAAGACCGGTGGTAGCTTGGATCACTTCTTCGAAGTGGTGAACAGTTATACCGCTGCCTTGGAAGCACGTCCGGAAATCAACTCTGCGAAGACTACCTTCAACCCGAGCTTCCCGCAGTATCAGCTGGATATCGATGCGGCAGCTTGTAAGAAGGCCGGTATCAGTCCGAGCGACATTCTTTCTACCATGCAGGGATACTTCGGTGGTCTGTATGCATCCAACTTCAACCGTTTCGGTAAGATGTACCGTGTAATGATTCAGGCCGAACCGGATGCCACCAAGAACATGGAATCGCTGAATGGCGTGAAAGTACGCGGAAGCAACGGAGAAATGGCTCCTATTACGCAGTTCGTCAGCTTGAAGAAAGTATATGGCCCGGATATCATCAGCCGTTTCAACCTGTACACTTCTATGAAGGTAATGGTGGCTCCGGCTTCCGGATATACGTCAGGTCAGGCACTGCAGGCTATTGCAGAAGTGGCCAAGGAAAATCTGCCGACCGGATTTGGTTATGAGCTGGGAGGTATGGCACGTGAAGAGGCTTCTTCAAGTGGCAGTACGACAGGTATCATCTTTGTGCTCTGTTTTGTATTTGTGTACTTGTTGCTGAGTGCCCAGTATGAAAGTTACATTCTTCCATTGGCCGTATTGCTTTCCGTACCGTTCGGTTTGATGGGTAGCTTTATCTTTGTAAACGGATTCGGTGCATTGGGTAGCATCCCGGCCTTGAAGATGATTGTCGGTTCTATGTCAAACGATATCTACATGCAGATTGCCTTGATTATGTTGATGGGTCTGTTGGCAAAGAACGCTATCTTGATTGTAGAGTTCGCCCTCGACCGTCGTAAGCAGGGTATGAGTATCTCATGGGCTGCCGTACTGGGTGCCGCCGCTCGTTTGCGACCTATCTTGATGACTTCTTTGGCCATGATCGTCGGTTTGCTTCCGTTGATGTTTGCCTTCGGTGTAGGTGCCCATGGTAACCGTACATTGGGTTCTTCCGCTATCGGTGGTATGTTGATCGGTATGATTTTGCAGATTTTCATCGTTCCTGTATTGTTCGTCATCTTCCAGTGGCTGCAAGAAAAGGTTAAACCGATGGAATGGGATAGCCTCGATGAAAGCGAAGTAGAGTCTGAAATTGAACAGTATTCTCCTAATACGCATAAATAAGATTGATAATGAAAAAACAGATAATAGGAATGATGTGTCTGACTGCCATGATGAGCAGCTGCCACATTTATAAAGCTTACGACCGTCCGGAAACGATAGATGCCTCAGGCATCTATCGCGACCCGGCTTCGGCGACCGATACGTTGGCTTCGGACACAGCCAATATGGGAAATCTGCCTTGGAAGGAAGTGTTCCGTGATGCAAAACTGCAGGCTCTGATTGAAGAGGGGCTGGCCAATAACGTGGATATGCAGGCTGCGGCGCTTCGTGTAGAGGAAGCGAAAGTGATGCTGACGGCAGCAAAACTGTCTTACCTGCCTACTATAAACTTTACCCCCCAGGGTACGCTGAGCAGCTTTGATAAGTCGAAACCGACACAGACTTATCAGTTGCCGGTTTCTGCCAGCTGGGAAATTGACTTGTTCGGAAAAATCCTGAATGCCAAGCGGGGACAGAAAGTAGCTTACGAGCAGAGTAAGTATTCTGAACAGGCTGTACGTTCTCAGATTATTTGTGGTATTGCCAATACCTATTATTCTTTGCTGATGCTCGACCGTCAGGTGGAAATCACCACTGAGACAGCGGCTATCTACAAGGAAAACGTACGGGTAATGGAAGCCATGAAGATTGCCGGTATGACTACCGAGGCTGCTGTGGCACAGATGCGTGCGGCCAGCCATCAGGTAGAGGCTTCTTTGCTCGACTTGAAACGCCAGGTACGTGAAGCGGAAAACTCACTGGCTGTCTTGTTGGCAAAGGCTCCGCAGACTATCGACCGCAGCACACTGGATGAACAGGTGATGCCGGAAGAACTGACAGCCGGAGTGCCGATGCAGTTGTTGGAAAATCGTCCGGATGTGAAGATGGCCGAAATGACCTTGGCTGCAGCATATTATACGACTAATTCGGCACGTGCCGCTTTCTATCCGGGACTGAATATCACGGGTACTGCCGGATGGACCAACAGTGCAGGAATGGCAGTGTTGAATCCGGGTAAGTTGATTCTGAATGCGGTGGCTTCACTGGCTCAGCCTATCTTCAACAACGGAAAGCTGATTGCCAACTTGAAGGTATCGAAAGCGGAAGAAAAGATTGCGCAGATGAATTACCAGCAGACTATTCTGGAAGCAGGTAAGGAAGTGAGCGACGCATTGTTCCTGTATGACACGCAGAACAAGAAACTGGTGGAAGACCGTGGACAGGTAGACCAGTTGGATAAGGCGGTAACCTATACCAAGGCTTTGTTCCAGAGCGGGGATGCCACTTACCTGGAAATCCTGACTGCACAGCAGAACTTGTTGAGCGCCCAGCTGAGCGAAGTTTCCGATAACTTCCAGCGTATGCAAGCTGTCATCAACTTGTACAGCGCACTGGGTGGAGGAAGAGAATAAGTAACCTTAAATATGAAGAAACATGATTAGTCCTTTAGCTTATGTGGATCCGTCGGCCAAACTTGGCAAGAATGTGACGGTACATCCATTTGCCTATATCGACAAGAACGTAGAGATAGGCGATGATAATGTGATTATGCCCTATGCCAGCCTGATGAGCGGTACGCGCATGGGGAATGGAAATACAGTTTATCAGGGAGCAGTCGTTGCGGCTGTTCCCCAAGATTTTGCTTATACGGGGGAAGATACACTGGCCATCATTGGTGACCACAATGTAATTCGCGAGAATGCCGTGATTATCCGTGGCACGCATGCTTCACACGCCACCAAGGTGGGAAATAATAATTTTATCATGACAGGTGCCCGCCTGTCACACGATGTGGAAGTGGGGAACGGATGTATTATCGGTAATGGTTCTCAGGTATCCGGTAACTGCATTATCTACGATTGCGCTATCCTGACCTCCAACGTACTGATGCAGGGAAATACGCGTTTGGGTGGTTATTCGCTGGTACAAGGCGGATGTCGTTTCATCAAAGACATCCCTCCTTATATCGTAGCCGCTCACGAACCGATTGCGTTCTACAGTATCAATACGAAGGTGCTGGAATATACCGGTATTTCTGAAACAGTGATCAAGCACATCGCACAGGCTTACCGTATTCTGTATAAGGCCAATACTTCACAGCACGATGCATTGGCTCGTATTCGGGAGCAGATTCCTCACGGACCGGAAATTGAAAATATCCTTCAGTTTGTGGAATCTTCCCAGTTAGGTATTATCCATTGATAGTAAAATACCGATGGCAGGACGAAGAAGAGAAGGCAATCGTGAAGAGCTGAAAATGCGTATCGTGGATACTGCGGCCAAGGCTTTTAAGCGTTCGGGCATTAAAGCTGTCCACATGGACGATATAGCAGGTTCACTTTCCATTTCCAAGCGGACTCTTTATGAATTGTTCGGCGACAAGGAGCAGTTGTTGCTGGAGGTCTTCAGCTTTTATCGCCAGCGGGTCAATCAGGATATGCAAGAGATTACTTCCAGGGCGGAAAACGTGCTGGAAGTAATCCTTACCTTTTATGAACGTAAAGTCAACGAATTGTGCCAAGTGAATCCTTTGTTCTTCCGCGATTTGCGCAAGTATCCCAAGGTGTTGGATTTCATACATGAAGAGCAGCGGCGAAACGATGCGGACGCCGTGAAATATTTTCAAAAAGGGGTGGAGCAGGGCATTTTTCGGGACGACATCAATTTTCTGATTATCAATCAGACCATGGCCATGCAGATGGACTTGCTGATTTATTCCGATATCACGCTGCATTATCCGCTGGCCGAAATTTACAGTGAAATTACCATTCTGCACATGAGGGGCATCACCACGGAGAAAGGGAACCGAATGGTGGATGCATTCTTGAAGACTATCCGGGAAAAACGTCGGAAATAAGTTTTCGTACCCTAAATACCTCTATCTTTAAATAAGCTAGGTTGCGCCTCGGCATAGTCAAAATTAGAAAACTGCGTTTTCTATTTGCCTCTGCACTCGGCTTTCACTATCTTTAAATAAGCTAGGTTGCGCCTCGGCATAGTCAAAATTAGAAAACTGCGTTTTCTATTTGCCTCTGCACTCGGCTTTCACTATCTTT
>ENA-OWZO01000123-OWZO01000123.1-human-gut-metagenome-genome-assembly--contig:-NODE-123-length-64742-cov-7.436857_pt1 | contig 64742 bp, 55 predicted proteins | sample MGYA00249260_ERZ652115 | MGnify/ENA primary metagenome ERZ652115 (study PRJEB26925, sample SAMN05827127) | human gut metagenome | biome: ENVO:2100002; feature: ENVO:00000062; material: ENVO:00002003...
GATCGTCGGCAGCGTCAGATGTGTATAAGAGACAGGGATGAAGGCGCAGAGGAACATCGAGCAGCTCAGACAGCAGCGGATGAACCCGCAGGACACGGAGGCGGCTGATGGCAGCGAATCCGAAAGCCCCGCCGGAACTGCAGCCGCTGCTGGACAAGGCGTACAGGGACTACCAGACCGACCTTGACAACCTCAGGGAGAGCGCGGCCGACGTCATCGAGAACATGGTCGACCGCGACCCTTTGAACGTCAAGGACGCGATCCGCGACTTCTCCCGAGACGCCTCCCAGCTGGCGAACGAATACTACGACACCGTGCGCGGCCTGTGGAGCGAATACGCGGGCGTCCGGCTCGACGACTTCGACCACACGCGGCTCATCGACCCCGACCGCGCCCTCTGGCAGGTGCAGGGCGGCTTCAACAACACCGACTACAACGGCCTGACCTACACGCAGGTCAAGAACGGGCAGTCGCGCGCGGGACTCACGATCGACGACCTGTGGCCCGATCTGGGCAACCCAGATGACGCGATGCAGTTCGTCGCCGACATGGTCAACGCCGCCGCACGCCTGACCACCCAACGCAACATGCGCATCGACCCGTCGAAACCACGATGGGCAAGAGTGCCGCGCGGAGCAAGGACATGCGCATTCTGCACCATGCTCGCATCACGGGGCTTCACCTACCTGAGCGAGGACTCGGCAGGCCTGGAGATGCAATACCACCGGGACTGCGACTGCCAGATCGTCCCCAGCTGGGGCCGCCAGACACTCGCCGGATACAACCCCGAACGGCTCACCGCCATGTGGCAGGAAGCCAGCAAGGAAGGCGGCGACTACCGGGAGAAGCTCAAGCGCATGCGCCGGGACAATCCCATGGCGTTCACGGACGGCGTCTACCCGACGCCGACCATGCCGTGGGAGCAGTCCGTCAGACTCCTGTCAATGAAGGGAGAGACCAAAGGCACGGCGGAATCCTGGTACCGGCGCCAGCTCGCCGTCGGCGTCGACCCGAGCAGGGAAATCCTCGAACGGCACGAGATCGTGTTCCTCGAGAAGTTCCAGAAGCTGGGCGAGGAATACGAGTGGATACCGAAAAGCCATGATGGCAAGCCCAGCAACGACTTCCACTGGCTGAGCCACGAATGCGACGCCGAACTGAAATCACCAGCAAGCCTGAAAATACAGGAACGTGGCCCAACGCATCAACGACGCCGTCGTCGGCGGCGTCGAACAGGGCGTTGTCAAGGACGTGTTCGTACTGGACTTCGGAAGCACGAAACTGCCCGACAAGTTCGTCAACCAACTGTCGCTGTACAACGCCCGTCATGAATCCCACATCAAAGAGCTGTGGGTGTTCGACTCGGAAGGATTCCACCAAATCGTATTGAAATAGAAGAACGGGGATAACCCCCCGGATTATGTGCCGGTCTCAAGAGCCGGTTACGTGGGATCCCCGTTACCTCGATTCTACCATACGGCGGGTTGCCAGAGAGGCCGATCGGGGCCGACTGTAAATCGGCTGCATCACGCCACGCAGGTTCGAATCCTGCACCCGCCACTCCACACCACCCGCACGGGTGGTTTTTACGCCCGGAACGGGCCCCATCAACCACAAAGGAGAACCATCATGCACGACATGCCGCACTGGCACCGATTCCGCAACAACCTTCGTCTCATCGATTCCGGCGCAGGCGAAGGCGGCTCCGGCGACCCCGCAACGGGAGACCCGGCCGACCCCGGCGAGGACATCGACTGGAAGGCGAAGTTCGAGGAGCAGCGCGCCCACTCGCGCAAATGGGAGCAGCGCGCCAAGGACAACAGCAAGGCCGCCGAGGAACTGCAACAGTTCAAGGACTCGCAGCTGTCCGAAGCCGAGAAGGCCGCCAAACGCATCAAGGAACTCGAAGCCGCCAACGCCGCCTACGAGGCGGAACGACAGCAGAACGAGTGGAAGGCGCAGGTCTCCAAGGAGACCGGCGTGCCCGCCTCGCTGCTGCACGGCGACACGCTCGAGGCCATGAGCGCGAACGCGAAGGCCATCGACCAGTACGCACACCCCAAGCCCAAGGGCATGCCCAACCAGGGCAAGACCCCCGACGGCAAGGCCGCCGGCGCCGACGAACGCGCATGGGCCGACGACCTGTTCTCCAACCTCTAAACGCAATCATCCCCCAGAAAGGAACAACATCATGGCAATGGACACCAGCAAACTCCACCTGCCCAAGACCGTCGCCACGGCCGTCGTCAACAAGGTCAAGGAGACATCGACCATCGCGGCCCTGTCCCCGAGCAGCCCGCAGATCTTCACCGACAAGGAATACATGATCTTCAACGGCGCCGCCGAGGCCGACGTGACCGCCGAAGGCCAGACCAAGAGCTCCTACGAGCAAGACCTGAACTACGTGAGCGGCAAGACGTTCAAGGTGCAGACCACAACCCGAGTCACCAGCGAGCTCAAATGGGCCGACGAGGACAACCGCTTCCAGATCATCCAGTCCATCCAGGCCGACCAGGCCGAGGCCATCGGACGCGCCCTCGACTACGTCGTCTACCACGCCATCAACCCCAAGACCGGCGAACCCCTCACCGGATTCGACGCGCTCACGGCCCGCGCCATGCAGGTCACCGCCGGAGACGACGACATCACCAACGTCGACAACCTGGCCGACCAGCTCAACGAGACCTACGACATCAACGGCATCGCCATCAGCCGCACGTGGGCCTCCCGTCTGCGCAAGATCCGCGTACCCGCCACCGGCATGCGCTACTACCCGGAGATCCCGCTCAACCTGCAGGTCGGCACCCTCGACGGCATCAAGGCCGCCACCAGCGCCACCGTCAACGGGGCCAAGGCCAAGACACCCACCAACGTGCTCGCCATCATGGGCGATTTCAGCCTCATCAAATGGGGCATGGTGCGAGACATCACGTCCGAGATCATCCCCTACGGCGACCCCGACCAGACCGGCGTCGACCTCAAAGCCCACAACCAGATCGCCTACCGCACCGAGGCCATGTTCTCCTACGCGGTCATCGAACCCAAGGCGTTCGCCGTGCTCAAGACCTCCACGGAAGAAGGTGCCTGATGAGCGCGTTCACCCAGGACTTCATCATCCAGCCGGCAGGCAGGAAGAAACACAAGACCGGTGCCATGGACGTGCCCGCGCGCCTGTGGAACCCGGACGGCACGCCGTTCACCGCTTTCGGAGGCGTGAAGAAGGGCACGGCCGTCGCCGACGTGGCCGCCGCCGACGCAACCGTCTCGGCCGGCGCCGCGCCAACCAAGGCCGAGTTCGACACCGTGGTGGCCGAACTGAACGAGACGAAACGGCAGCTGAACACGCTCATCGGCTCGCTCAGGACCGCCGGCGTCATCGGCTAAAGGAGCTCCATCATGGCCGACGAACAGCCGAATCCGTTCGCCACGTACGAGGATCTGGAGAAACGCTGGCACACGCTCACCCCCGACGAACAGGCGCAGGCGGACGAGCTGCTGCTCGATGCGAGCGAGAGCATCCGCAACCACGTGTCCGTCTACCCCGAGACCCATGAGGAATCGTGGTGGACGGCGCATCGGCGCGGCCTCGAGATTGTGTGCTGCCAGATGGTGCGCACCGCGATGGAGCAGCAGGTGTCCGGCGTGCCCACGGGCGTCACGCAGAACACCGAGACCACCGGCCCCTTCTCCAACTCCTACTCGTGGGCTTCGCCGGACGGCTACCTGCGATGGAACAACGACTACCTCACCGTGCTCGGCTTGGGTGGCCAGCGCGCCTTCAGCATCGACATGGCATCCGGGGAGGTGGTCTGATGGAACGTGTTGACGTGTATCGTGGCGCGGCCGAAATGGATGCCGACGGGAACCCGGTGCAGGGAGAGATGCGTCATGTGGCCACGCTCATGGGTTTCGCGGAGCCGGTGGAGACTTCGCAGTCCCCGGGCGCGGACTCGCAGGGCGTGGCCCGCCGCTACACCCTGTACTTCCGTGGTCCCGAGCCCACGGGAATCCTTGATACGGATTGCCTCGTGGTGCGCGGCAAGCCGTTGATGGTTGACGGGCCGCCGCTCGAATGGTGGAGGCACGGGCGTCATATCGGCGACGTGGTCAACGCGTTCGTCAGGGAAGGATGAATCATGGCCAAGAAAGTCAGGGTCGTATTGAACCGGAAGGCTTTCGGCACGGAGGCGCTGCACAAGGCCGTGAAACCGGTCATGGATGACGTGCAGGAGCAGGTGGAGGGCATGGCGGCGGTGGATCCGGCGATCAAGGTGTACCGCAACGAGGACACTGACCGCACCAACGTGGTCGCCACCGCTCCGGCCGCGTTCGAACAGGCCCACGGAGTGCTGAGCCAGATGCTGGGCATGGTGGTCGTATGAGCGTCATCCGGCCACCCGTCCGTCCCCGGCGCGTGGAACCCGTGCTGCTCGAACGTCTGCGCGACCGGTTCCATGACGTTGAGTTCGGCACCGTCCGCAACCGGGGCAATCCGTCCAGGGAATGCGTGCTGGTCGCCGTGCCGGGCCAGAGGGCCACCCCCGTCAGCCAGCAGGCGCGTTTGCGCATCTCCGTGTGGGTGCGCCGCGACGACGGGACCGGCGACATCGACGCCGCGCAGAACCTCGCCGCCGACATCGAACTGTACCTGACCGGCCTGTATCCGCCAAGGCCGGTCGTCACCATCGACCACGAGTCGGGGCCGATCCGCATGAGCGACGAGAACGGCTGCCTCATGGCGTACCTCACGCTCCTGCTCACCGTCGAAACCAACCAAGCATAATCATCGAAAGGCGTATGGCAAATGGCCACAGACACTTCGTACATCACCAGCGGCAACCGCGCCGACCTGGTCAAACTCATCAAGGACTACGCGCTCTTCCTGTGGAAGCTCGACGATCCAAACATCCCCGAGATGCCGGACTCCGAGAAATGGACGCCGCCGGAGGGCAAGAAGCCTGTCGGCTACAACAGCGAGGACGGCGCGGTACTGCACCCCGAGCCGGGCGACGAGACCGAGATCAAGGGCCACAACGGCGACATCGTGGTCTCCGAACAGGAGCCCGGCTACTGGACCCTGCAGATACCCGGCATCGAATGCCGTCAGGACATCGCCGAAGCCTACTTCGGCGTCAAGGCCGACACCGACGGCAACTTCCATGTCAGGGACGCGGCCACGAACATCGAATACATGGCCGTGCTCGCATGCCTCGACCAGTACGGCAACCCCATCGTGCTGCCCATCGGCAAATGCAAGGTCTCCGACCGCGACGACATGACCCTCGTATCCACGGAGGTCGTGACCTTCAACGTCACGTTCAAGATGTTCAAGGCCTCGGACGGCTACATGTTCCACGTCTATGGTCTGCTCGCGGCCGAGAAGGCCGGACTGGCCACCAAGGTCGACTCGCTGGCCGCCACCCCGAACACGCTGACCGTCGCCGCCGGCCGCACCGCGACGTTCAACGTGACCGTCTCCCCGGCGAACGCCAAGGGCTGGACCATCACCGCCACAAGCGGCGACACCGCGAAGGCCACCGCCACCGTCAACGACAACACCGTCACCGTGACCGGCAAGGCCGCCACCGCAACCGGCAAACCCGTCACCATCACCGCCACCGCCGGCGGCAAGAACGTGACCGTGCCCGTCACCGTCACCGCCTGACCCTGACATTCTTCCCCGCCCGCACCGATGGCGGTCCCTGCGGACGGGGAACCCCACCCACCAGACCGCCGCACACACTTTTTTCAGGAGACCGCCATGAGCGCAGAAAACAAGACCATCGAAATCGAACCCGACATCAACACCGACGCCGAACAGCAGCCCGACGTATGCCTCAGCCTCAAGGGACTCGACACCGAAGTCACACTCCCCAACCTCAACTCCGCCGACCTGCCCATCGAACTGGTCAACGTCGTGCTCATCGTCAAAAGCAAGGTCGTCCTCTCCGAGGAGGAGACGTTCCACGCCACCGCCGTGTTCCTCGCCTACCTGCAGGAAATGCAGCCGACCCTGTGGAACAAGCTGCGGAAGGCCGGCAACCCGCTCGGCTGGATCAGCGCCATCGTCAAAGGCTGGGCCGAAGGCTCGGGCCTCGACCCAAAATCGTTTACCTCCTCATCCTCCATCAACAGCATCACTCGGCGCTGACCGCCGACTGGCTGACCCGCTACCGGCGCGTCTGGAAGCCATGCCACCTCAACGCATGGCTCGACGCGCCAGCCGGCCGCAAACCATCCGGCAACCTCGACTATGAGAGCGCATGGGCGCTCACCCGCGAAATCCTGCGCGACCACACCTCCAACAGCTTCGCCGCACTCGCCGGATGGTCATACACGCCCACCGGAGCGGAAATCGCGCTCTGGGACCAGATGGAACTCGAAGGCCGACTCAAACGCAAAGGCTACCGGCCATGGGCCGACCGGAGAACCGACCCGTTCCGCCGACCGGCCACGGAAACCCACGCCGATTATGAGGCGCGCATGGCCCGCCGCAAACGCCTCAACGACCACTACCACATCGAATGACCCCGACCGCCATCGGGGCCTCCCAACCACACAGGAGAAGCCCCGATGGCAGAAAGCAGCATCGGCGTCGTCTACATCGAAGTCGCCCCAAGCGGCAAAGACTTCGGCAAGAAACTCGAAGGCGACATCACCCAAGCCGCCGACAACGCCGCCAAGACCGGCGGCACCAGCATCCTCGGCAAATTCGGCGGCGCATTCGGCAAAATCGGCAAAATCGGACTCGGCGCCATCGGCACCATCGCCGGAGGCATCACCGCACTCGCCGCCAAAGGCGGCTTCCAACGCGCCCTCGCCATCGAAAACGCTCAGGCCAAACTCAAGGGCCTCGGCCACGACTCCAAAAGCATCGCCGAAATCATGAACAACGCGCTCGCCAGCGTCAAAGGCACCGCGTTCGGCCTGGGCGACGCGGCCACCGTGGCCGCGACCCTGAGCGCCGCCGGCATCAAATCCGGCGACCAGATGACCAACGTCCTCAAAACCGTCGCCGACACCGCACAGATATCAGGCCGCAGCCTCACCGACATCGGCACCATCTTCAGCAGCGTCGCCGCCCGAGGCAAACTGCAGGGCGACGACATGCTCCAACTCATGAGCTCCGGCGTACCCGTCCTCCAACTGCTCGCCAAACACCTCGGCAAAACCTCGGAAGAGGTCTCCGACATGGTATCCAAAGGCCAGATCGACTTCCAAACATTCGCCGACTCCATGCAGGAAGGCCTCGGCGGAGCCGCATTGGCCGCCGGCGACACCTTCCAAGGCGCGCTCGCCAACGTGAAGGCCGCGCTCGGCCGACTGGGCGAAGGCCCCGGCAAGCTCGCGCTCGAATCGTTGCGCAAGGCGTTCAACGCCGCCATCCCCGCCATCGACGCGTTGAGCGGCCAGCTCACCCCGTTCCTCGACAAGCTCAACGGCCAGCTCGACCCCTACATCGACAAAGCGATAGGCCTGATCGAACGGTTCGCGAACGGACTGCAGGACGGCAGCATCACCATCCAGGACATCGTCGGACAGGTCGGCCAACTCGCCGGCGCGTTCGCCCTGTTCGCCGGCGTCGGCGGCAACGTGGACAAGATCACCAACGTGTTCGACACGCTCGGCAAAATCGGTGACGGCGGGTTCGGCCAGCTCACCGGGAAACTCAAGCAGATGCCCGGCCAGCTCCAGTCGAGCCTGACGGGCCTGCACCAGTTCAAATCGTATTTCAACAAGGACCTGCGCGACGCCCTCGCCGTCGACGGCGACCCGTTCGCCAACGCCCTCAACCGCATCACCCAAGGCACTGACAGGCTCACAGGCCCGTTCAAATCGTTCGGCTCGAAAATCGCCGGCACCGACATCGGCCAATCCGTCACCGCATGGGGGTCAAAACTCACCAGCGGATTCGGCAAACTCACCAGCGCGGCCGACAGCAACCTGCTCGCGTTCGGCACGAAACTCTCCAACGGATTCGGCGGAGTGATCTCCAAAATCGGCGACTCGAAACTCGCCACCGGATTCACGGCGCTCGCCGGCAAAGTCAAGACGGCGGCCACGCCAGCCCTATCCGGTCTGGGCGACATATTCGGCGGTCTGGGCGACATCGTGGGACCGAAGGTGCAGGCAGGCCTCGGCAAGATCGGCGGCATGTTCGGCAGCTTCTTCAGCCCGGGCAACTTCCTGAAGTTCCTCGGCATCGGCGCCATCATCGCCGCCCTGGTCGCGGGACTGGGCATGCTCGACCAGAGCATGGGCGGGCAATTGTTCGTGCAGATCAGCAACCTGTTCGCGGAACTGCCCACCATGATCACGGACGGCATGGCGAAGATTTCCGCCGTGCTGCCGGGCATGATCCAGACTGGGTCGAACATCCTGCTTGCCCTGATCAACGGCGTGACCGGGAGCCTGCCGCAGCTCGTCTCGGCCGCCGCGCAGATCGTGAGCATGCTCGTACAGGGGCTCGCCCAGGCGTTGCCGACCCTCCTGCCGGCAGCGGTGCAGATGATTACCACGCTGATCACGGCGCTCATCGAACAGGCCCCCATGCTCATACAGTCCGGCATGCAGCTCCTGCAGGGGCTCGTGCAGGGCATCATGAACTCGCTGCCCACGCTCATCGCCGCGATACCGCAGATTCTGCAGGTGCTGCTGGATGCGTTCACGACCGCTCTGCCCACGGTCCTCAACATCGGCGTGGACATCATCCTCAACATCGTCAACGGCCTGGTCTCAGCCATGCCGCAGCTCGTCGCGATGCTCCCCACCGTCATCCAGACGCTGATATCCACGCTCACCAGCAACCTGCCGGGCATCGTCCAGGTCGGCGTCAACGCGCTGGTCAAGCTCATCGACGGCCTGTCTCAGGCCATCCCGCAGCTCGTGGGCTACATCCCGCAGATCATCGCGTCGATCGTCAACACGCTCGCCTCGAACCTTCCACAGATTCTGCAGGCCGGCGCGCAGATCATCATCACCCTCGCCGGGGGCCTTGCCAAGGCCATCCCGCAGCTCATCAGCCAGATCCCCGCCATCGTGCGCTCCATCTGGAACGGGTTCACAAGCGTGAACTGGGGCGAGGTCGGCCTGAACATCATCACCGGCATCGCCTCCGGCATCGCCGGGGCCGCCGGCAAGCTCGTCGACGCGGCGGTCAACGCCGCCAAGGACGCTCTGAACTGGGTCAAGGACAAGCTCGGCATCCACTCGCCGAGCCGCGTGTTCCGCGACCAGGTCGGCGTGATGATCGGCCGCGGCATGGCCGTGGGCATCGACCGCAGCCAGGACGTCGTCAACCGGAGCCTCGGACAGCTCGCCGATGGGCTCACGTTGGACGGCTACACGTTCGGCATGCCCACCCCCGTGATGAGCCTGCCGGCCAACGCCTGCCAGATGGTCAACGGCATGCAGTCGAACCAGCAGGGCATGCAATCCCAGTTGGACGAGCTGCTGGCCGAGGTGCAGGCGTTCCACGAGGATATGCCGTTCATTCTGCAACAGTTGGGCATCAACATCGACGGGCGGGAATTCGGAAGGGCGGTGCGACGCTATGCAACGGCTTGAGTACGTGTGTTCCACCGGCGGCTCGATCTCGTTCGAAGGCCCTATCTACGGGGAGACGATGCCATCGTTGAGAGGACGCGCGTGGACGTACACGCTCGGCGCGCGCACCCTTACCGGGGTGGCATGGCAGGCCCGTGAACTCACGCTTACGGTGAAGGCCGTGGCCGGCGAAACCCAATTGGACCGGCTGCGCATGCTCACCGACCATGACGTGCTCGCGCACTCCAGGGACTCCACGATATCGGGCCTGCTGCGCGTGGACGACGTGTGGGAGTGCAGGGCGCTCATCACCAAAAGCGAACCGCAATCCATCACGCCGCGCATCATCGAAACCCAATTGACCGTGACCCAATTGGGCATGTGGCGACGCAGCCTGCCGACCGTCACCTATGCGCCCAGCGACCCCGACGCCTACCAGTATCTCGATCACCCGTATGACATGGACTACGATTACGGGCCGCCATCCGCCCCGCCGGTGATAGCCGTGGACGGGTTGGACCCGATGCCGTTCCGCATGACCATATACGGGCCCTGCTCGAATCCGACCGTCACGATCGGCGGAAACCGGTACCGGATCACCGGTGACATCCCCGGCGGCGCTCGCGTCGAGGTGGATGCGGTGGAGGGCGAGCGTTCGGTGGCGTTCGTCAACGCGGCCGGCGACCGGGTCAACTGGTTCGCGAACGCGGAACGCGGTGCCGGCCTTGATTCCGGCAGCTACGTCTTCCAACCGTTGCCCGCCGGGCGCGCCGAAGTGAGCTGGCCGGGAGGCTACACGTTCGAGCTCACGCCCGTCGAGGAGAGGAGCGAACCACCGTGGTCAGCCTCATAGTCACCGACGCGAAGCACAAGCCGTTGCGCGCGGTGGACGACTACACGCTCGATCTCGCCTACGGCAGCGATGAGAATTCGTTCAAACTCACCTGCCTGCCGCAGCCGGAGGCCGGCGCGCTGATCATGATCGACGGCACCGAATACGGCGGGTTGGTGACCGTGCGCAACACGGACGGCAGCGTGGAGGGCCCCACCTGGCATGGCCTGCTCTCACGCCGCATCCTCCAACCCGATACGGGTCGGGATTACCTCACCGTATCCGGCGCTGCCGGCGATGTGCTCAATATGTTGTTCAAACGCATCGGATTGGATGCGCTGTTCACCGCGTCCGCCCGGCACGCGGTCACCATCGGCTCCTATTCGTTCGACCGGTATACGGACGCGTACACGGGCATCCGGAAGATGCTCGCCGCCAACAATGCGAAACTCCGTCTTATCTGGGCGGATGGGCGTGTGAACGCGTATGCGCTGCCCGTCGAACACTACGGCGACAGCATCGACAGTGATCTGCTCGAATTCAAGGCCTCGCTCGATAGCCAGCCGGTGAACCATCTCATCGGATTGGGCACCGGGGAACTCAAAGACCGTGCGGTCGTCCACTGGTACGCGGATGTCAACGGCAACGTGAGCCAAACCCAATCATTGACCGGATTGGCGGAACGTCAGGCCGTCTACGACTATTCCAACGCGAAACCCGACGAGCTGAACACCGAGACCAGGAAGAAGCTCATCGAACTGCAATCCCAGGGCGGCGTCGAGGTCACCATAACGGACAACACGTTGAGCATGGACATTGGCGACACGGTCACCGGCCGTGACAACCGGCTCGGCATCACGCTCACCGTGCCCGTGGCCAAGAAGATCGTGAAATCATCCGGCGGCATCCTGTCCGTGGACTACGAGTGCGGCACCGCGTCAGGCGATACGACGAGTCTCAGCGGCTCCGCGGAATCCAACGGCTCCACCGGTTCGGGCGGCTCCGGCGCGTACTACGCGGACGGGGTCACCATCACCATGCGCAACAACACGTTCAGCGCGGTCGTCACCCCTTCGCGCGTGGACGACGTGGAGAAAACAGCCAAGGACGCCTACACGCTCGCCTCGAACTATTCGGCCGAAATCGGCAAGGCACAGCAGGATTCCATCGCCGCCATCGCCGCGGCAGCCATGAACGTGGCCTCGATAACCACGGCCACGCCATTGTCCGCGAGCAGGAACGGCCAGGCCGTGCACATCACGGCAACGGAGGCCACGGCCGAAGGATCCGGGCTCATGAGCGCCGCGGACAAGCGGAAACTCGACGGATTGGACACCTACGCGCTTCCGGCCGCCACCATTGCCACGTTGGGTGGAGTCAGACCTGACGGCAGCACCATCACCGTCAATGAGGATGGCGTCATCACCGCGCACGCCACATCGACCGGCAACGGAATCCTGTTCCCGGTCGGCTACGTGGTCATGAACACCACCGGCTCGGATCCGGCGAATGATTTCGGCGGCGTCTGGGAGGAACGGCCCTCCCTGGGCGCGCACATGTGGGAAAGGACGGGATGACACATGAAGACACTGGGCCGTACATGCCTGCTCGAGGCGAACCTCATCCTCGTGGCCGGCGTCACCAACACCTATCGCCTCAGATGGCTGCGCAGGGTCACCAACAAAAACGGGGTCACGGTCGTCAGACCCATGGACCTGACCGGGTGGACGCCCCACATACAGGTCCGCCGCGACGGGCTCACCGTCATCGACCTCGCCCCCTACACGCTCCTGGACACGGACGGGACCATCACCATCCGCGTCCCGGACGAGGCCACGCAAGGCCTGCCCGCGGGCGCGGGCGCGTGGGACCTGCTCCTCGAAGACCCCTCGGGCGACGTGACCCGCCTGGCCGCCGGGCCCGCGCTTGTCGAAACCACCGTGAGCGACACCGAAAGGAGTCCGCATTGATCCGCGCATTGGACGGCTGCTCGTGCGACGAGGGGCCGGTAATCATCCTCGAGGACGCGATCATCGGCGACGTGAGCATCGTCTACGCCACCGACGCGGACATCGACAACCTGTTCCCAACACCAACCACAGATAAGGAGGAACACGATGGCTAACACCAGCAAGGTCATCGACCTGGACCGGCTCGCCCGGTTCAAAGCAAAGCAGGACGCGGCCAACGACGCCAAGTTCGCACTCAAGGGCGAAGGCGGCTCGATCGCCACGGCCGACAAGGCGGGCATCGTCAAGCCCGGCGGCGATTTCGACATCACCGAGGACGGCACCATCAGCCTGTACAAGGCGATGGGCATTAACTCGTTCACCGTTTCCCCATCGCAGGCGGAACACGGTTCGACGGTCGCGGACGTGACCGTCGCATGGAGCCTGTCCAAGACGCCGAAATCGCTCACCCTGGACGACAAGGCGCAGGACACGGCATCCAAGGGCACGACACTCTCCGGCGTGAACCTCAAAGCGAGCAAGACGTACACGCTCAAGGCCACCGACGCGCGAAACGCCGTCGCCACCCGCACCGCTGACGTCGCTTTCCGCGACAAGCGCCACTGGTGGGTCGCCGCCAGCCTCGACGCGGCGGGAGTGACCGACCAGATCATCAACCAGGCGACCGGCGAACTCGCCACATGGTACAACAAAACGTTCACCCTGAACGCGGCGGCCGGGCAGCACATCTACTACGCGTTCCCCGCGTCGTGGGGCACGCCCCGATTCTTCGTCGGCGGCTTCGAAGGCGGCTTCGCGTTGTTGAAGACGTTCGACCACAAGAACGCGAGCGGCGCGACCATCAGCTACGCGGTCTGGAAATCCACGAACGCGGGTCTCGGCAACACCACCGTCGAAGTGAAGTAAAGGAGAACCCTGATGGCAATCGAACTGATCGACACGCTCTCGCCGAAGAACAACGGCACGTTCCCCATGGTCAAAGCCAAGGATGTGGACGTGGACGGCAAACGACTCCCCGAGAAACTCAAGGAGCTCGAAACGGCTGCCGGAAACATCGAGACCGCCACCGACGCGGACATCAACAACCTGTTCAACCCCAGCAGCAAGTAACGAAAGGAAACCATCATGGCCACGAAATTCATCAACCTGAACAACCTCGCCACATTCCTCGCCAAACTCAAGACCCTGTTCGTCGCCAAGGAACTCAAGACCGGCAGCACCAACACCTACAAGGTGCTCTCCGACAACAACCTCACCGACGAACTCGTCGCCAAGATCAGGAACGCCGGCGACTCCACGTTCTCCGGCGCGTACACGGACCTGACCGGCAAGCCTGCCATCGGCGGCAAGGAGATCGCCAGCGGTAACCAGACCGCGGCCAGCCTCGGCCTCGCCACCCCCGCGGACGTGACCACCGCCGCCAACAACGCGCGCGCCGGCGCCGTCAACGACATCAAGAATCTCGGCTATCAGACCGCAGCCAACGTCGAGACCGCCATCAGCGCGAAAGGCTACCAGAACGCCGCCCAGGTCAACACCATCGTCACCGGCAAAGGCTACCAGACCGCCGCCAACGTGGACGCCAAGGTCAACGCCGCGAAGACCGAACTGCAGAACTCGCTCGGCTCCGCATTCCGCGCCAAGGGATCCACGATGTTCGCCAGCCTGCCCGCCCCCGCATCCGCCACCAAGGGCGACGTGTGGAACATCACAGACCAGTTCACCACCACCGACCAGTTCGTCGACGGCTCAGGCAAGACCCTGCCCGCCGGCACCAACGTCGTCGCCGTGGCCGTCACCACCGGCGACACCACCGTCATGAAATGGGACGCGCTCACAGGCATGATCGATTTGAGCGGCTACATGCGCAAAACCGACATCACCCCGGCCAGCGACGCCGAAATCGACGCCCTGTTCGCCTAAGGGACCCCGGCCATGGCGGAAACATACGTCACCCTCCACGGCCTCGCACGGGCGGTCACGAACCTGCTGCAACGCACCAACACGCGCACTATGTTCACGGCCGCCCACCCCATCGGCGAGATCATCGAAACCACCCCCAACCTCGACCCCAACACAATCGGCGGCACATGGACACGCCTCCCCGACACCATCGGACGAGGCCGCCTCTGGAAACGCACCGCATAAACGTCAGGAGAACACATGACAGTCGAACTCATCACCGGCTTCGCCGGCACCCCACACATCGGCAGCGACGACATCGGCGCATTCCAGGCCGGCATCGTCGGACCTGGCGACTACGCGCTCGCCACCGGTAATCAGCTCAGGGCCACCATGAGCAACGCGAACACCATCGCCGTCCAATCCGGTGATGCCGTATTGAACGGCCGCCATGTGCACCTGACCGGCACCACCACCGCCACCGTGCAATCCGGCACCCAAGGCCAGAAACGCAACGATCTCGTGGTGCTTCGCTACACGAAGAACACCACCACCGGCGTGGAAACCTGCTCAATCGTGGTCCTCAAGGGCACCCCCACCACCGGTACCCCGGCGGATCCGGCCCACAACACCGGCAGCATCCTCGACGGCGTCGCCACCCACGACATGCCCCTCTACCGCATCCCGATCAACGGCATCACCGTCGGTACCCTCGTGCCATTGTTCAACGTTCTGAAGCCGATGACCGACGTGTGGGATTCCCTAACCCACGCCGGCGTGACCCAGCTTGCGTCGCTTGTCAAAAACGGCAAAACGTACATTGCGAAATACTGGGTGAGCCGGGGCGTGGTCTGCCTGCAAGGATATTGGGTCTTCAATGCTGGCGTATGGTTGAGCGGGGATATCGGCACGGAAGTTATGCCCGACGGGCTACGTCCCGCCATGACCATTAGCGTGACCACCTGCAAGATCAATAGCCAGCAGCCCATCCGAGTGCAGGTCGACACGAACGGGAAACTGACGTGGCGCCAGGACGGTGGTTCGCAGACCGCCGATGAATTTTACTTTCTGATTACCTATCCCATCGTCTAAACGTGCCAGATGCAGGTCGTGCGCAGTTCCACATTCGACCCACTGCCGCGGAACACCCATATAACCGTGCCGTCCGTATTCACATCCACCGTCATTGCTCGGGTGCCTGAACAGGCCGGAAACTGCAGGTTGCGTCCCAAGGGGCGGAATCCGGCCGGAATTGTGCAGATGCTGCCAATTCCGCCCGATCCCGTGAATGATTTCCAGAATACGGATAGGAGGCATAGGCCTTGGTCAGCCCGGAACCATGCATCACCATACTGTGTGCCAACGCTGATGTTCGTCAGCGGATAGGTTAGGGAAACCTTATGCAGGCATGACCGGAGCTATCAGACAGCCGCGATGCCATGCGTTCTCGGGGATAGTGATGCTTCCCGGCGTGACGTATTGGATTTCCCCTGTGTCGGTCACGGCGAACTGGTTCTTGCCTGAATGCTCGTAGGCAAGGTTCTCCGCAGCCAGGGAGTGTACGGCGGGTCCAATCGCCTTCCAGCCGACCATGCGCGCCAGCGTGACGTGCGACCATGATTGATTGATGAACTTGCCCTTGTTGACCCATACGATGCTGATGACCGCGATGTCGGGACTGCCCGGCAGTATCGCACCGTTCAGGTACATCTCGTCCCCGGCGCTCGTGGTGCCGGAACGGTCGAACCGGATACGCTGGGTTAGGGAAAGCTAGGCGGTCAGCCAGCTGCCAGTACAGGTTTGGTAATATCCTTTATCCGCTTTGCCGCGGACGGTGATGCTTCCATCAGAGCTTATATACCAGCTACCGACAGCGCCGCCATTGTTCGATACAAACAGAATCGACCCGTAGGAAGCTGGCCTGTATCTTTCCGGGATTTTCTCTATAGCTTTCAATTCTCCGGTCGCATAACTAGATGATGGCGAAGGTTGGCCGACCGCTATAACGATGCGACCTATGCGCATGAGTAGTACATTCATCGCGTAGGGGCCAGTAAACGATACAGACGATTGGGTTAGGGAATCCTATTGCCCGATCAGCGCGCGTTCCCAGATGCTTTGGGCCTCCTTGAGAGACGCGATTTCCGGTCGCAGATAGAATCTGGCGGTCGTCTTGATGTCGGTGTGACCGAGGAACTTGCTGACCACCGCGATGTTGACTCCCGCTTCCAGGGCGTTGGTGGCCCAACTGTGGCGGAGATTCTGCACCGGCACGTAGGGCAGCGACTCCTTTTTGCACCATGAGGCGTAGCGTCGCGCGGCTTGCGATGGAGTCAGGTCACCGATGATACGGCCCTTCCGGCCGTTGCGGATCTCCCGCAATCGCCGGACGGCGAATCGGGGAAGGGGCAGAAACCGGTCGGACAGTTCAGTCTTCGGCGGCACCACCACTTCGTGGCCGGCCACCCATTGCACTCCACGCTGGATATGAGTGATGCCGGAACGCATATCGATATCCGCCCAATCGACTCCGTACCCCTCTTCCGGCCGCAACGCCAGACACGAGTCCACAATCAGCCAAGCCTCAAGCGCATGGCCATAAAAGCCCTGTAGTTGGCGACGAGTCTGCCCGATGGTCAGCAGACGCGGCACATAGAGCGGCTTGGCCGGCAGATCAATCTCCAAACGGGTCACATCGACCTCTAAGTAGCCCCACTTCGCGGCCTTGCGTAGCATCTGCCTCAACACCGCCCAAGCCTTGCGGGCCGCACCTGGACCCGCGAACCCTGACAGCCACAGCTCGATGTCATCCACGCCGATGTCAGCCAACTCCATGCTGCCGAACACCGGCTCCACATGGCACCGCCAAGCCGACTCATAGCCAACGCGCGTGACCTCGCGCAGGCGCTCGCAATAGCCGACATACCGGTCATCCCAAAACTCTTGCAACAACATTTCGACCTCCGAAAACCCACACGCCTCGCGGCCAATCCGCTTGGTATCGCGTGTGGGTTTTCTCACCATAAAGGAGCCCCGCATGTCGCAGTTAATCGAACAACTCGTTGAATGGATGGTGCCCTTCTTATGCGGTGGCGCGGTCACCGTGCTGGGCCTCATGCGGCGATGGGGCAGAGCAATCATCAACGGGATGCGCGAGCTCCTGCTGTGCCAGTTGGAGGACCTGCGACGCGAAATGGTCGTCGAGCACGACGGAGTGGCGGACGAGGACCTCAAATCACGCTCCCAGCGACTCTATGACAGCTATCACAGCCTGGGCGGCAACGGCCACGGCACGTCCCTCAACGACGACATCCAATCTGCGCCAATCGCGCCGCGCAACAGAACTTGAGCCCCGCAATCCCGCGAGACTCCAAACCAAAACATCTCTGAAGGAGAACGCATGAAAAATTGGGAAACCCTCGAAGCGGACGAGGACATGATCCTCAACACGCACTTCACACCTGGGCGCTCCGGCCGCAACATCGACAAGATTGTCATCCACCACAACGCCGGCAATTTGAGTATCGCCGGATGCTACAACGTGTGGCAGACCCGCGAAGCGTCGGCGCACTACCAGGTAGACTCGAACGGTCGCATCGGCCAGCTCGTCTGGGATGCCGACACCGCATGGCACGCCGGCGACTGGGCCGCCAACACCACCAGCATCGGCATCGAACACGCCGACATCAACACCAACCCATGGCAATGCTCGGACGCCACCATTGACAACGGCGCCCATTTGGTGGCCGCACTGTGCAAATACTACGAGCTCGGCCGCCCGCAGTGGGGCGTGAACGTGTTCCCCCACTCCCGCTTCAGCGCCACCGAATGCCCGGCCAGCCTCGCCGGCACCCAGAACGCGGCCTACATGGCCAAGGCGCAGTACTGGTACGACAAGATGAGCGGCGGCAACCCCAGCACCCCAAGCACGCCGAGCCAGCCGCAGCAGCATGCCACGAACCTCGAGGCGTTGGCGGACGCGGTGATCCGCGGCGACTACGGCAACGGCGACGAACGCAAGCAGCGGCTCGGCAGCCAGTACGACGCGGTCATGGCAATCGTCAACGCCCGCTACGGCATCGCCTCCGGTGGCTCCTCGGCCAGCGTGAACATCGACGACCTCGCACGTCGCGTCATCAACGGCGAATTCGGTGTCGGCGACGCCCGAAAAGCCGCCCTCGGCAGCAACTACGAAGCCGTGCAGGCGCGCGTCAACCAGCTCCTCGGCCAGGGCGGCGGCGGTTCCGCGCCGAGCGTGGACCTCAACGCCCTGGCGGATGCGGTCATCCGTGGCGACTACGGCAACGGCGCTCAACGCCAAGCCGCACTCGGAGCCAACTACGCGGCCGTGCAGGCCATCGTCAACAAGAAACTCGGCTACTAAGGAAGGAACAACCATGACCGACAACACGCTGGACACCCAACTCAACGAGATCGCGGCAACCGGCGCGAACACGCCCGGCATCGCCGACCACAAGGCCAACGGCAAGCTCGAGCCGGATGACGTGATCTCCGGCGCGGAGGCCGAGGGGCTCGTGCTCTGGCTCAAGGCCTCATTGGTGCGCGCCGTCAAGACCGCCGCCCAGAGTGCGGTGGCCGCCATCGGCACCACCGTCCTGACCATCGGACAGGTGGACTGGCGCATCATCGGCGGCACCGCCGCACTCTCCGCCGTCCTCTCGCTGCTGACCAGCGTGGCCGGCATCCCCGAAGTGGACGACGGGGCCAACGTCGCCAAGATCGCGGCAAAGAACTAACCCCCCCCCAATCCAATAAGCAATCGGCCCCGTCCGACCGCAGACAGCTCCATGAGCTTGACTGCGGTCGGACGGGGCCGATTTTTTGCGTTGCAAAGTCCTTGTATATAATGGTGTGACCATCAAAATAGAGTGCACTTAGAGTGGACTCCTTCTGGGAGGTCAAGCGGCAGTAGGGCTCAGACAAAGTTGAGTCTATTCACAGCAAGTTTTAAGGAATAAAACCGTTGGGTTGTCGTGTTGTACATAGTGGAAACACTGAACCGACCTGGGAAGGGGCGATGGCGATGGAAACGATGACCCGAGTGAACGAACAGATGGATGTGGCCGCCAAGAAGCCGATGGCTGTGCAGCCGGGTGTCGCCCGTATGCGTGAACTGACTCCGGCCCAGCGCCGTGCGGTGATGTTCGCCCAGCAGCAGGTGCTCAAGGCACAGGCCGCCAAGAAGGCCAAGGATCAGCGTCAAGCCGTTCGTGAACGTATGTGGGATGAGGATTCGCCGTCGTACAAGCCGACTGCCGCCGCCGAGCCCGTGGTGGCTGAGGAGGAGCCTCGCGAGTTTTCGCTGCGTGGTGCTATCGGTCATGTGCTGCGCGAGCTGCGCACGCGCGATCGCCGCACGTTGCGTGAAGTCTCCGAGAAGGCAGGCGTTTCGCTAGGCTACCTTTCCGAAGTCGAACGTGGACAGAAGGAAGCCAGCTCCGAACTGCTGAGCTCCATCGCCGATGCGCTCGGAGTCTCCACTTCGCGCATGCTGCGCATGGTGGCTGATTATCTCGACTCGGTCGAGGGCTGATCGGTTGGCGGTGTGAAGCCGCGTCCCGTAATCTATGTCTAGCTGTGAACCCGTATCGCTTGTGGCGATGCGGGTTTTTGCTGTCCTGCGGTTGGTGGCACACTGGCGTGTATGCGTGAACGGGAATTCTGGGAATTACTTGAAGAGGTGTTCGGTCGGACCTACGGTCGTTCGCTGTCGCGTGATCAACGGATGCCCAAACTGGCGAATATGACCGTGGTCGAGGCGCTGGACGCGGGGGGGGAGCCACGCGTGGTCTGGAATGTGCTCTGCGACCAAATGGAGGTTCCGGACTCCAAGCGTTGGGGCCACGATCATAACGCGCCGCCCATGCCCGCCGTCTGACACTGCGGGATTACGGAGTCGCTGAATCGTGAAATTGGCGATTTCGGCGTGTTGCACGCCAAATTCGAACAAATGTTCGTGTGTGTGGTTATAGTTATCCACAGTGACAAGAAGCCGCATACGTGTGCACAGGGTGCTTGCCATCTGCCATAATCCTTACCGCAGTAGGGTTTAAGGAGGCCAGGTGGCCAAGCTCGGGCAAGCTGGAACCACAATGGTTGGTTTGGATTGCCTCACATGGCATGTCCGTCATACGGTGGAGGCATCCGATTCGCACACGACTTCGACAAGGAGAAGATCATGGCACTTGAGACCAAGCCGGCCAAGGACCCGGCAGCCGAGGACAAGCACGAGCTCGATCCCAAGCGCAAGGCGGCGCTGGACACCGCGCTGGCGCAGGTCGAGAAGAGTTTTGGCAAAGGTTCCGCAATGCGACTGGGCGACCAGCCCGAGCAGAACGTCGAGGTGATTCCCACCGGTTCGTTGGCTCTCGATATGGCGCTCGGCATCGGCGGCCTACCCAAGGGCCGCATCGTGGAGATCTACGGCCCCGAATCATCCGGTAAGACCACGCTCGCATTGCATGTGGTGGCCAATGCCCAGAAGAAGGGCGGCGTGGCGGCCTACATCGATGCCGAACACGCGCTCGACCCGGCCTACGCCCGCAAGCTCGGCGTGGACACCGACTCACTCATCGTCTCCCAGCCGGATAACGGCGAGCAGGCCCTCGAAATCGCTGACATGCTGATTCGCTCCGGTGCGCTTGACGTCATCGTCATCGACTCGGTCGCCGCTTTGGTGCCGAAGGCCGAAATCGAAGGCGAAATGGGAGACAGCCATGTTGGTTTGCAGGCCCGACTCATGAGTCAGGCGCTGCGCAAGATGACCGGCGCGTTGGCTCAGGCCGGCACCACCGCCATCTTCATCAACCAGCTGCGTGAGAAGATCGGCGTGTTCTTCGGCAACCCTGAAACCACCACCGGTGGTAAAGCTCTGAAGTTCTACGCCTCCGTGCGTCTCGACATCCGCCGCATCCAGACCTTGAAGAACGGCGACGAAGCGGTGGGCAACCGCACGCGCGTCAAGGTGGTCAAGAACAAGATGGCCCCGCCTTTCAAGTCCGCCGAATTCGACATGCTCTACGGTGAAGGCATTTCCCGTGAGGGCTCGGTGATCGACATGGCCCAGCAGGTTGGCGTGGTCAAGAAGTCCGGTTCGTGGTTCACCTATGAGGGTGATCAGCTCGGTCAGGGACGAGAGAAGGTCCGTCAGTTCCTTAAGGACAACCCGGCCATCACCGAGGAGATTGAGAACAAGGTCAAGGCCGAGTTCGGTCTGATCGGTTCCGCCGATCAGTTCGCGGAAGATGGCGAAGCCGCAGCAGCGGCCGCCGTCAGCGAGGCTGCTGCGGCTGACGTGGCCAAGGACAGCAAGGCCGCAGCGGCGCCTGCTGCCAAAACGACCCGTGCCAAGGCCGGCACAGCTAAGGCCTGAACATGATTAGTGCCGAAGCGTTCTTGCGGCGCAATCCTGTTGCGTCGCAAGACATGCCCATTGCCGAGCAGCATGTTCAGTCGAAACCGTCGGGACGTTTTTCTCGACGGGGGAGAGACGCTGCCGTTGTCGAAGATCCCAATGATTTGGACGCTTGCCGCGAGGCTGCATTGCGTTTGCTGGACGCGGCCCCGCGTGCATCCGGTGCGTTACGCGAACGATTGCTTGCCAAAGGGTACGGCGAGGCGATCGTGGACGAGGTCATCGAACGGCTGATTCGCGTGCAACTGATTGACGACGGCGCTTATGCCGAATCGGCCGTACGCTATTGTGCCGGTCGCATGATGGGCCGTCGTGGTACGGTCATGGAACTTGCTCGCAAAGGTGTGGACCGCAAGCTGGCTGAACAGGTGTGTGACGAAGCTGAACAAAATGGCATCTTTGAAGATGCCGCATGGGAATTGGGCCGCCAAATAGCCCGCAAAACCCATGGCCTCGATCGTCGGGTCCGTCAGCGTCGGCTTTGGTCCGCCGGCGGCCGCAAAGGCCACAGCCCCGAAACCCTCCGTCGAGTCGCCGCCGCATTGTTGGTGTAGCCAAGAAAAAAATGAGACCTCTTATACCCCGGGTTCTGTCGTGCCGTGCGCGAACGCACGGCACGGATGGCCATCCATCTCGACCTGACGTTACCGCCAGGCTCTAGCAGCCTACCCGATGACACGGGCGAGCAGCCCTTACCGCCATCTGCTTGGCCTTGCTCCCGATGAGGCTTGCCATGCGACCTACTGTTACCAGAGGCCCGGTGGTCTCTTACACCGCCGTTTCACCCTTACCCGTCGAGGACGGGCGGTCTGTTCTCTGTTGCGCTATCTCTCAGGTCACCCTGGGCGGACGTTATCCGCCATCGTGCTCTATGGAGCCCGGAAGTTCCTCAGCCGATCCCAATGAAGATCACGGCCGCGGCCATCAAGAGGTCTCAAGCTTGCAATTATACATAAGGTGCGGAAAAGGCGGCATCCCGCCCTGCGGTGAGGCCATGACGTTGCCCGGTTATCCTGTTTTCTCCATGGTTGGGCATAGTTGGACGATTCGTGAACGACGCGCCGAATATCGGATGGGGCGTGTCGGGCGTGTTGCGGCGTGTCGTATGGAGACGAATCAAATCTGTAAGAGCTTGGTATGTGCGAGAAAGAGCAAGAAAACGCTGCCTATCCATTGCAGTATTTACCATGACGAACAAACGAGCCAGCCTGATAAACCGGTATCAAATCTTCTTATAGGAGACTGCTGCCAAAGCCCCAGTATATACATCGTTTCATTGCAGAGAAAAGCCCGGGAACAAACATATATTCTCTGGGCGAGTTTCCGGCCGTTCACCCATTGTTCGTCTACAATGAAACATACCCGGTCGGTGATGATGCCGTTCGGAACACATATAGCGGGTTACACCGCTTGAGTTAGAGGAGGTCAACATGGAAATCGTCGTTACCGGACGCCACACGCAGGTCAAGCAAAGGTTCCGTGATGTGGTCGAGACCAAGATGAATCGTGTGACCGCTATCGCCCCGGATGCTCAGCGCGCGCAGATCGTGCTGACCCATGAGGGCAACCCGCGTCAGGCCGATACCGCCAAGCGCGTGGAAATCACCGTTATCGCCGGACGTACCGTGGTGCGTGCGGAGGCTTCCAGCACCGATGAATTCAGTGCGCTGGACATGGCGCTGGATAAGTTGACGCTGCGTCTGCGTCGTACTCGTGACCGTCGCAAGGATCACCGTCGTGGTTACGCGAACCCGGTCCCGGTGGATCTGGGTGTTATCGCCCCGGAGCCCGAGCCGGAGGTGTCGGAGGAAGAGCCGAACAACAGCCCGCAGGCTGCGGTCGCCTCCGATCTTGGCCCTGGCGAATCCGTGGAGGTCCAGGTTGGGGATACGCCGATTGTCATCCGTCGCAAGCTGCACATCGCCGAGCCTATGAGCATCGACGAGGCGCTGTACGAGATGGAACTGATCGGACACGACTTCTTCCTGTTCGTGAACAAGGAGACCGGACGCCCGTCCGTCGTCTACCACCGTCACGGTTGGAGCTACGGCGTGTTCGAAATCGATACTCCGGAGAATGTCAAGAAAGCCTGAGGGTAAGGGCTGCTGACACGATCAGCTGATACCGCATGGACCGCTTCCAATATGGAGGCGGTCCATTTTTTCGTAAGAAGGTCGAAAAATTCGACTGCTGACGGTGCGAGGCGCTATTCTGGTACGCGGACACCACCACTTATCAGTCAAGGGAGAACCCAGTGGTCGATATTGTTGACAAAGCCCTGCGAATGGGTGAAGGCCACCAGCTCAAGAAGCTGGAGAACGTGGCCAAGGCCGTGAACGCTCTTGAGGACGAGATCTCCGCCCTCTCTGACGAGGATCTGAAGGCCCAAACCCCGAAGTTCAAGCAGGAAATCGAAAACGGCAAGAGCCTGGACGAGATCATGCCCGAGGCGTTCGCCACCGTGCGCGAGGTCTCCAAGCGCACCCTTGGCCAGCGTCACTTCGACGTGCAGCTCATGGGCGGTGCTGCCCTGCACTGGGGCAACATCGCCGAAATGAAGACCGGTGAAGGCAAGACCCTGGTCGCCACCCTGCCCACCTATCTGAACGCTCTCGAAGGCAAGGGCGTGCACGTGGTCACCGTCAACGACTACCTCGCCAGCTACCAGAGCGAGCTGATGGGCCGTATCTACCGTTTCCTCGGCATGAACGTCGGCTGCATCATCACCGAGCAGAAGCCGCCGGAGCGCCGCAAGCAGTACAACGCTGACATCACCTACGGCACCAACAACGAGTTCGGCTTCGACTACCTGCGTGACAACATGGCCTGGGAGAAGGCCGACCTCGTGCAACGCGGCCACCACTACGCCATCGTCGATGAGGTCGATTCCATCCTCATCGATGAGGCCCGTACCCCGCTTATCATCTCCGGCCCGGCCGAAGGCGACGTGACCCGCTGGTACCGTCAGTTCGCCAAGCTGGTGCTGAAGCTCACCCGCGACGAGGACTACGACGTCGACGAGAAGAAGAAGGTCGTCGGCATCCTGGACCCGGGCATCACCAAGGTCGAGGACTTCCTCGGCATCGACAACCTGTATGAGCCGGCCAACACCGCCCTGATCGGCTACCTCAACAACGCCATCAAGGCCAAGGAACTGTTCCTGCGTGACAAGGACTACGTCGTCACCCAGGGCGAGGTGCTCATCGTCGACGAGCACACCGGCCGTATCCTTCCGGGCCGCCGCTACAACGAGGGCCTGCATCAGGCCATCGAAGCCAAGGAAGGCGTGGAGGTCAAGGCCGAGAACCAGACCTTCGCCACCATCACCCTGCAGAACTACTTCCGTATGTACGACAAGCTCGCGGGCATGACCGGTACGGCCGAAACCGAGGCCGCCGAGTTCATGAACACCTACAAGCTGGGCGTGCTGCCGATCAAGACCAACAAGCCGATGATCCGCAAGGACCAGGACGACCTCATCTACCGCACCAAGAAGGAGAAGCTGGCCGCCATCGTCAAGGACGTGGCCAAGCGTCACGCCAAGGGCCAGCCGGTGCTGCTCGGTACCGCTTCCGTGGAAAGCTCCGAAGTGGTCTCCACCCTGCTCGACGTGGCCAAGATCCCTCACCAGGTCCTGAACGCCAAGCAGCATGAGAAGGAAGCCGCCGTGGTCGCCGTCGCCGGCCGCAAGGGAGCCGTCACCGTGGCCACCAACATGGCCGGCCGTGGTACCGACATCATGCTCGGCGGTAACGTCGAGTTCCTTGCCGACGCCAAGCTGAAGTCCGAGGGCTACTCTCCGGAGGACACCCCGGAAGAGTATGAGAAGCGTTGGCCGGGCACCCTGAACGAGATCAAGGCCCAGGTCAAGGACGAGCATGAGGAGGTCAAGGAGCTGGGCGGCCTGTACGTGCTCGGCACCGAGCGCCACGAGTCCCGTCGAATCGACAACCAGCTGCGCGGTCGTTCCGGCCGTCAGGGCGATCCAGGCGAGTCCCGCTTCTACCTGTCGCTGGAAGACGATCTGATGCGTCTGTTCAACACCCAGCTGGTGGCCCAGGTCATGGCCAAGGGCATGGAGGAAGGCCAGCCGATCGAGGCCAAGTCCGTGACCAAGGGCGTGCGCACCGCACAGAAGGCCGTCGAATCCCGCAACTACGAGATTCGTAAGAACGTGCTGAAGTACGACGACGTGATGAACAAGCAGCGTACCGTCATCTACTCCGAGCGTCAGGCCGTGCTCAAGGGCGAAGACATCCACAAGGACATCCTGCGTTTCATTTCCGACACCGTCGAGTCCTACATCAAGGGTGCCAACAAGGGATCCGAGAAACCGAAGGACTGGGATTGGGAGGGCCTGTTCAAGGCGCTCAACACCGTGATCCCCACCAAGGTCGACGAAGACGAGGTCAGGAAGATCGTCGGCGGCCTCAAGGGTGCGAAGGCCGTCGAGGCCGTGCGCGACCTGATCGTCGAGGACGCCAGGCAGCAGTACGGCGAAATGGAGGAGACCATCGGCGAGACCGGCTTGCGTGATCTCGAACGCCGCGTGGTGCTCGCCGTGCTCGACCGCAAGTGGCGCGAGCACCTTTACGAGATGGATTACCTCAAGGACGGCATCGGCCTGCGTGGCATGGGCCAGCGCGACCCGCTGGTCGAATACCAGCGCGAAGGCTACCAGATGTACAACTCCATGATCGAGGCCATTAAGGAGGAGACCGTCCAGCTGCTGTTCCACATCGACATCAAGCAGGTCGCCACCACCGACGAGGCCGTTGACGAGGTCGAGGAGACCGCCGAAAGCGCCGACACCATCGCCGTGGCCTCCGGCCCCGACGAGAACGGCGAATCCGTGGTCGAGGCCGCCGAGGGCGAAGTCGAGGAAGAGGACGAGGATACGGACGCCAAGCAGGCGATCGCCGAATCCGCAGCCGCCTCCGGGGCCGGCGAGTCCACGCTGCCTGTTGCCGGACCGGCTCCGATCAGCCACGCCGAAGGCAAGGTCCCGGTTTCCAAGCGTCCGAAGAGCGAAGAGCTCAAGACGCCGTGGGCCGACGGCCGCACCTTCCCTGGCACTGGCAAGAACGCCCCGTGCCCGTGCGGTTCCGGCCGCAAGTACAAGATGTGCCACGGCCAGAACGAGAAGTGACGCATCGCTAGTTAGTAACTAGCTCATGGCTCCCCACACGGGGAGCCATTTTCTATGCGGTTCATCAGCATGTATTCGTGCGGTGCCGTACGCGCGGGACGGCACGCGATTTTCGCGGATTTTGACGTCGTATCCCACACTGTTGCGGGATGGCACGAGTGTCAATCGATTGACTAGCGTGGCGTCCCGCAGTACGAATTACGGAATCGTTGAAATTCCGCCATTCTCGGTGTTATGGTGTCACGGTCCGCAAAGGGTGATGTGGGACGGCACGGCTCAAACGGCGAAAATGAGCTGCCGTCCCGCAGTTTTACGGGATAGCACAAAAAAGAGGCTTCTGCTGTTTTCGTGGGTTGTCGGGCGCGCCGCTCGTCCAACTGACGATGTGGAACCCGTCGGGCGCGCGTTCGGCGTTCGGGCACCACTCATGCACGCATGAGTCGATCCACCGGGCCCCGTCCCCGGCGACGACCCTGATGGAGGCGCGCTGTTCGGGCGTCAACGTTTGGAAGAACAGGCCGAACACGTCCCTGCCGTACCCGTCGTGCGCCCATATCGCCCGATGCCGTTCGTGGTCGACGACCACGGTGATGCACGTGTGGCCTTTGCGGTAGCTGGTCTCGTCCACGCCGATCGACGTGAGGCCGCCGAACGGAGACGGCATCGACGCTTTCAACCGTTCAGCGACCCTATGGGCGGCGTCTTCCGGCGGCGCGCCACGCGACGTGCGGAAAACCGCTTACGGTCTTCTGGTTCGCGACGCTCATCGGCCACGCGCGTTCCGATTCGAAATCGCGTGTGGACCGGCTGCCCGGCTCGGCCCACGGCACGGAAGCGACCACGACGCCGCACGCCGCCGCCCTGGTCATGCCCGCGGCACCTCCTTCCGCATCGGGAGCATCGGAGCATACCCGCACGTGGACGCACCCGGATCTCGAGCACGGGTTCGGAACGCGGCGGCGAATCCGTGATCCGCGCATCCTCTGCAACCGTGCCTTTGACGTTCGGCAATCCGGTGAATGGGCTTTTGCCCAGGCGTTCTTCGTGATTCATTTCTTTGGTCGGAAAACAGAATACGCGGGAACGCCTCTCACGCCTACGAAACCAACGGCTCGACGACGAACCGACATCCACGAAAACAGCAATAGCGCCATATTTTGCAATATGGAAGATTCAGGGCCTTGAAATGACGAACCATTACAATGAGCGGCGAACATACATCACACGGCGTAGGAAACGCCAAGGAGGGCATCATGGCCGAGATCACATGGAAGTCGATTCTCACCAAGCTGGTCGGGGGAGACCACCTTACTGCTGAGGAATCGGAGTGGTTCGTGGACGACCTGATGCAAGGTAACGCCAATCCGGCCGCCGTGGGTGCCGCGCTCGCTATGCAGCAGCAGCTGGGACTGACCGCCGACGAGGTGCGTGGTGCCGCCAAGGCCATGGTCTCCCACGCCGTGCCGCTGAACGTTTCCGGTGGGACCACCGACATCGTGGGCACCGGTGGTGACGGCTTCGCCACCGTGAACCTGTCCACCATGGGCTCCGTGGCCGCCGCCGCAGCCGGCGTGAAGATCGTCAAGCACGGCAACCGCGCTGCATCTTCGAAGTGCGGTGCCGCCGATGTGCTCGAAGCCCTTGGCCTGCCGCTGGATCTGAAGCCGGAAGCCGTCGGCGAAGTGGGCGACGAGGTGGGCATCACCTTCGCGTTCGCCCGCACTTTCCACCCGGCCATGCGTTTCGTGGGGCCGATTCGCGCCGCGCTGGGCATCCCGTGCGTCTTCAACATCCTGGGGCCGCTGACCAACCCCGCCAACCTAGCACACGTGGCCATCGGCTGCGCCAACCGCAAGGTGAGCCCGATTATGGCAGCCGTGTACGCCAGCCGTGGACAGTCTGGCTTGGTCTACACCTCCCACGAGGGCATGGACGAACTTGCCCCCACCGGCCCGGTTTCCGTCTGGGAGATTCGCGACGGCAAGGTTACCGAGTCCGAGTTCGATCCGACTGTGGATCTGGGCTTGGCCAAGATTACCGTCGAACAGCTCAAGGGCGGCGTTCCGGACGTCAACGCCAACGCATTCAAGGACTTCCTGGCCGGCAAGGACATTCCGTCCCGCACCACCGCACTGCTCAACGCCGCCTCCGCCATCGTGGCCGACGGCAATCTGGTCGGCAACGGCACACTGGCCGAGCGTTTCGCCGAAGCCTACAAGCTGGCCGAGGAAACCGTCGATTCCGGCAAGGCCGAAGCCCTGTTCGACAAGTGGATCGAAACCGCCAAGTCCAAGGCGTGATACACCGTACTCAGCCTCCTCTGATGAGGGGGGCTTATGTGTCTATATGGCGACTGTTATGGCGGCCGTGGCCTTGTGCGTGACTGCGACGCGCGGCACTTCGGTTGGTGCCGCTGATGTGCCGGTTGTGCCGGCCAAAGGGGACGTGACGATCCGTCTCAACTGGTGGGGAGGCGACGCCCGCATCAAGGCCATGATTGCCGAGTTACAGGAGTCCATCGACTTCAATTCGTGACCTATCGTGGCTCGACCGCAATTACGGACGAGACACGCCCGCAATACATTGGTTCGCTATCTCTCACACCTCGCCTACAAACAGCCCACTGGGCTGTTTGCTTAACGGCTCGGCCTCAGAGAGGGGAGCCAAGGACTACACAACCTACGCGAACTACACCCTCGCGCCGTCGTCGTAATAGCCACCCTGATCACCGGGGCGGTCTTTGCGGTTGAGGATTTTGGCCACCAATCCGCCCAGACCCAAAATGACGCCCAGCCCGAAGAGAATATTGAGCAGCGCGCCTAAGAGAGGAATCGCGTTCAATCCGGGAACGAATATCATCACCGTTTCGCCTGCGAGACCGATGATGAGCAACGCCGTCAGCAGTACCGTAGATGCTTTGACCGGACCAAGATCAGGGTTCGGGGGAGTGAAGCCGCCATCATCATAGGCGTCCATCACATTATCGGTATCCAGCCAGCTGGAGCCGGTGAAATCACGGGGGCCTGACTGCTTGCCTTTTTTGCCGCCACGGCTCGGGCGAGCATCATCGGTGAACGAGCCGATATCCAAGTCATCTACGGAAAGCAGTGCTTCCTTCTCGCGTTTCTTGGCCTGCTTCTCGAACTTTTTGGCCTGCCTGGAGGAAGCCACGTCATGCAAGTCGGCCTGATGCTCGGCTTCGAACGCGGCCCACGCCGCATCCAAATCGTTCATGTCATGCGATTGCGGTGTATCGGCACCATTCGTGGCCGGTCCGGCGGCACCGGGAGTCGACGACTTGGACGAAGTATCGGAATCCTGTCCGTTGCCCGGCGTGGGGGTTGGCCGCTCTCCGTCGGCATTGCTATTCTGGTTCTCAGTCATAACTGTCACTCTAATCAGGCGACCGGCCAATGGCTAGTTCGTCTGCGGGAGGAATGCCAAGTGCTCTACTGGTTCTTCGTCAAAGGTCTCGGCCCTATTGCTCATCATCGTTTGAGCCCTGCTGTCAGCGGACTGAATAACGTGCCTCGAGAGGGTGGCGCGATTATCGCAGCCAACCATCTGGCGGTGATTGACGATGCTTTGATTCCGATTACCTGCCCGCGCATGGTGCACTTCATGGGCAAAGCCGAATACTTCGAGGGCAAGGGATTGAAGGGCAAGTTCAAGAAGTGGTGGTTCACGTCCGTGGGCGTGTTCCCGGTTGATCGTTCCGGTGGCAGCAAGTCGCTTGGCGCACTCGAGCATGCACGCGAGATTATCGAGGATGGGCACCTGTTCGGTATCCACATTGAAGGCACGCGCAGCCCAGACGGTCGACTGTACAAGGGACACACCGGTGCCGCACGACTTGCGCTCGAGACCGGTTGCCCGATTGTTCCGACCGCCATCATCGGCTCGGACAAGTTGCAGCCGATTGGCACGTCGATTCCCAAGAAGGGCAAGACCAAGGTGTTGTATGGCAAGCCGATTGAGGTTGCGAAGAAGCCGGCTGATGAAATTACACATGATGATTTGCGTTCGCTGACCGATCGTGTTTCCACCGCAATCCAGAAAATGAGCGGTCAGGAATTCGTGAACGAATACGCCCAGAAGGTCAAGGCCGAGCTCAAGGCCCAGCAGGCCGCTGAAGAAGCCGAAAAGTAATTAGCAAATGAGGCTCCCTCGTCTGAAGACAGAGGGAGCCTCATTCAAATCTCACACGATGGCGAGGGTGATGACGGTGGGGTTGCCGTTGGCATCGCGCAGGCGAATCTTGCCGCCGTTGGATAGATCCGTATCCCCGCTTTTCACGGTACGTACCGTGCCGAACAGACCACCGAGCACCTTGTCGGTTTTCACCTCGAAACCGAGAGCCTCAAGCGTCTTGGTCACGGCGCTTTCCTGTTTGCCGACAAGGCCGGACGGTATCGTCGCCATCTCCGGACCCTTGGAAATCACCACGTCCACGCTGTCTCCCCACTTCAACTGGGCTCCGGCTTCCTGAGACGCGGAAATGACTTGGCCAGCCTCGACCTTGTCATCGTACTGTTCGGTGACATTGGCCGTGAGCTTCAACTCGCCGAGCGCGGCTTGCATCTCATCCTGGGTCTTACCGACGATGTTAGGCATGGTCACCGGCATCGGTCCCTTGCTCAAAGTAACCGTCACCTCATCGTTGTGCTTGGCTGTGGTACCGGGATCAGGGGAGATCGTCAACGCCACACCCTGCGGCGTGTCCATCGAATACTCGTCCTTCGACTCGTCGTGCTTGACATTATCGAAGCCAGCCCTCTTGAGCGCGTTCAACGGGTCTTTGCCATTGGCCGAATTCGCGTCGAGAATATCCTTCGGGATGGTGGCCATCCGCACGCCCTTGGACACCACCACCGTAAGCTCCTGATTGGCTCGCTTGCTTATGCGGCTGTTCACAACGGCCTTGGTCTTGTTCACGGAAGAAGAGATGATCTTGCCTTCCGCCACGTTGTCGTTGTATTCCTTGTGCGTCTTGTAGGGGATGCCGAGAGCCTTCAACGTGCTTTCATACGTGGCCCAATCCGCGCCGGCCAGCGAGCATTCGGTGCCTGCATTCGCATCGCAGGTCACGTCATCCGGCTTGGGCACACTCCAATAGCTGCCCGGTCCGGCAAACCACCACCAGCCGGCGGTTCCGCCGATTGCAGCCAGTACCAGCACTATCACCAGTACGATGATGAGCGGTTTTTTGCTGCGCTGCTTCTTTGGCCCGGTGCCATTGGAAGCGACGTCCGGCTCATCGGAAAGGGCAAGCGCTCGGGTGAAGGCATCGCCGGCCTGAGGCAGCACTTGTGTCTCGCTGCCGGACTGTGCCATGATCTGCGTCTTATGGGGAGCCGAAGCATCGGCTAACATCGACGAATCAAGTGCCGTGGTGGGGGCGACCGGAGGCGCCGGAGGATTGACGTCTGCGGCGCCACCGGTATCGGCGGTATTGCTTGCGGCATCATCGACCAAAAATGCCGGTACGGACGGCTCGAACGTTGCTGCACCGGCAGGTACGCCGGTCAGCGGGGCCTGCTCGGCGATATTGCCTACCAATGCTGCAGCGGTGGCATCGGTATGATCGCCTCCGATGGGTTCGGCATGCAAACGGTATTGCCACGCCTCCAGCGGCAATTTGGCGGCCAACTGGCTCAATTCCTCAGCTGCTGCCGCGCCATCGGCGGGGCGGGCATCCACCTGACGCGCGGTCAGATGGGCGATGAACGCCGCCACGGACGGATCAATGCCCTGGCAGACCGTGGCCACGGACGGCACGTCCTCATGAACATGCTTGAAGACAAGCGTCACCGGATTATCCGAATCGAACGGCACCTTGCCGGTCATCATCTCCCATGCCATGATGCCCACCGAATATAGGTCGCCTTGCGCGGTGGCCTGATTGTTCTCGATCATTTCGGGAGCCAGATAAGCGGCGGTGCCCAATAGCATGCCGGTGGAGCTCAATGTGGCCTGGCTGGCGGCCTTGGCCAGACCGAAATCGGTGATCTGCACATGGCCGCGATCATTGATCAAAATGTTCTCGGGCTTGATGTCACGGTGGACCACGCCGGCGCGATGCGCGGAAGCCAGACCATCCAGCGTCTCCGCGACCACGCGCAGCGTCTCACGCACGGAGAATGTGCCTTGGGTGTTCATCTCATGCCGCAGATTGACGCCATGCACATATTCCATGACCAGAAAATCAAGTCCATTGAACTCGCCGGTGTCATACACCTGAACGATGTGCGGGTTGGCGATGGACGCGGCCGAATTGGCCTCGCGGCGGAACCGTTCGACGAACTGCTCCCGATGCGGGCCTTTGGCGAGTTGTGTGTGCATGACCTTAATCGCCACGGTGCGCCCCAGACGCTCATCGACGGCCTCATACACGGTGGCCATACCACCCTCGGCGATATTGCGCACGATGCGGTAGCGTCCCTCAATCATCTGCGCGGGCTCGTTCTCACTCATGTTGTATCGTACGGTTCCTTTAATCACGACTAAACACGTTCAGTGTACATGGCCCCGGTTACGCGGCCGGAGCATCAGCGCATAGTTTTCATGGGTTTTCACCGGTGTCCATGGTCTCATGGTCCGGCGGCTCGCATTGCGGACTATCGCAAGGATTCGGGGATGAATCGCGCACAAGCCTCGGTCAGACGGCGTTGCGCTTCGGAATTCAGCTCAAGACCGGCAATCGCCTTACGGGACTCACCCCATAGGGCAGCGATGCGCTCGCGGGATCGATCAAGAGCACCGGTCGACGTGAACAGTTCAATGGTGCGGGCCACCTGGTTGTCATTGCGACAATCCGCTTCGAAGATGGCAATCAGATCGGCCTTATCCGCCGTATCTGCCGCAGACAGAGCATCAGCCAACAGCACTGTGCGTTTGCCTTCTCGGATGTCTCCGCCAATTGGTTTTCCGGTATTGCGGCTTGATCCGACGACATCCAACAGGTCATCCGCCAGTTGGAACGCCAGTCCGAGCGGCCGGCCGACGGCCAACGCGCAATGTCTGGCCTGATCCGGGCTCTCTCCTGCGGCCAGCAGTGCAAGCAGCAGTGGAGCGATGGTGGTGTAACTGGCTGTCTTCCAGCGGAATACGTTCAATGAGGCGTTCGCCAGAGCTTCGGGATTAGACAGCGGGGTCATCTCGACGGCCAAGTCCAGTACCTGGCCGATTTCCACCTCGCGCTGCATGGTAAGAAACGCCTCGTTCAGGGCATCGGTGTTGGGAAGACGGCTGGCGGACCGGCGTGTGATTTCAATGCAGGCAGTGGCCAGAATGTCGCCGAGCATCAGGCCCAAGCCACGGCCTATGGCACCGCTGTGTACGGCCTGCTCCAAGGCATGATGTGCGGAAGGCTTGCCCCGGCGCAGATCGGATTCGTCGATGATGTCGTCATGCACCAGTGCGGCCGTCTGAAACACTTCAATGGCGCAGGCTAGGTCGATCATGGCGTCACGCCAATCAGGAGTCACGTCGCCGGCAAGAATATCGAAGGCGTCCAATGCGAGCAGCGCACGCAGTCGTTTGCCTCCTTGGCTGGAGGAGGCGGCTTGGTCCACAACCTGTTCCATCACCGGTTTCAGGGCGTCGGCAACCTCGTCGGTGGCGGGGGCGGCAGTCAGTTCCCGCACCAACTGAATGATGCGTGGCTCGATGATTTCGCGGTTGTTAGCAGTTGTGCACATGCCTAATAACTTATCCACAGGGTTTGAAGAACACAAGAACGTTGGAAATCAAGGGTTTTGAAGCTAGAACCACAATGGTCGTTTTTTCCTGCGTCATACGGCGTTTTCAGCCATAGTGGGCACACCCACTCGGTGCGTGAGCTACCTGGCTCAGCGTGCACCACAACACCAATAGATTGCACACCATTAGTCAAGGAGGACATGATGAACAACAACACGCCACACAAGCCGCGTAAGAACCGACACGCCAAACGGCACGCCGCCGAGCAGACGGAGCCCTTTGTCTTTGACGAGTTGAAGACGAGATCACAGGAATTTCGCAATGATCGCCGACTTCGAGGCGCGCAACAGGCTAATGCCGACTGGGTGGCCGAACCATTGGACGAATGGCTGTCTTGCCTCGATGCCGGGAACACCGACCTAGGCCGAGAGACGATGGCCGCGTTTGCGGTGGGCATGCGCGAGACCTTATCGATTCGTGATGCGCTGATTCTCTCGTTGGTTATTGATGAAAGCCGTTGCCCCAAGTCATGGCTCATGGAATTCGCGGCGCGACCGCATCTGGCGCGTACGAGAACACGAATGGGCGAGCTGCTGACCTGCGCATTCGAGGATGAAGGCATGATGCCGGATAAGGAGCGTTGCCATACCGGCATCGGTATGTTGCTCGATATCGCCGAAGCCTCACCGGTGCCGTACTGCATACAGCCATTGGCCGTAATCGCCTACACCTTATGGTGGCTGGGCGATCCGCGAGCAATGGTGTTCGCCTTGCGATGCCTGCTGCTCGATGAGGATTGTTCGCTGGCGGCGATGATATTCTCAGCCGCCGATCGAGGCGTGGCACCGGCATGGTGCTCGGGCTGAGTAAACAGAAACGGCGGATTTCCGAGGTTTTACGCGCGATGCGCGGAAGGAAAGCGTGTGGTGATCGGCAACACGTCGGGCAACGATGTGGGAATAATCGTCCGTGGAGGGTGGTTTACTCACATAGTTGACGATTTGCCCTTGCCAGAAGTGGGCCCATGTGGTATATGCACTTCACGGCGAGAGATCAGGAGGAGCAGTTTTGGCCACGAAGGAAACGACGGCAACCAAGCAGACAGCCGAGTCCAGCGAGGAGACCGAGACCAAGAAGAAGGCCAGCTCTACGACCACCGCACGCAAGACTTCCGCCAAGAAGTCCAAGTCCGCAGAGCCCTCGAAAAAGACCACGCGCAAGTCCGCTGCGAAGAAAACCGCGAAGAAGGCCAAGGACGATGAGCTCGTCAAAGACGAGGACACTCAGGTCGATGACGAGCTTGATGACGATGCCGAGGTCAACGACGACGATTTGGACGTTGACGACCTCGACGAGGATCTTGACGACGTTGACGAAGACGATGCCGACGACGAAGACCTCGATGAGGACGATGCCGACGACGATGATGTGGAAGACGACGAGGACGAGGAAGAAGCCAAGTCCAAGGCACCCGAGCAGCCCAAGGAAAAGGGTGCCTACGTGGTCTCCGACACGGATGATGAGGAAGAAAACATCATCCCCTCGGGCAATCCGAAGCGTCGTGTGATTGCGGCCGGCGCAACCGCCGACCCGGTCAAGGACTACCTGAAGCAGATCGGCCGTGTGAGCCTGCTGAATGCCGAGCAGGAAGTCGACCTGTCCGAGCGCATCGAGGCCGGCCTGTACGCCCAGCACCTGCTCGACACCGAAAGCGAAGGCATGGAGTTCAAGCGCAAGCGTGAACTCAAGTGGGCCGCCGCCGACGGCAAGAAGGCTAAGGACCATCTGCTGGAAGCCAACCTACGACTTGTGGTCTCGCTCGCCAAGCGCTACACGGGTCGCGGCATGCTCTTCCTTGATTTGATCCAGGAAGGCAACCTTGGTCTGATTCGTGCCGTCGAGAAGTTCGACTGGAAGAAGGGCTTCAAGTTCTCCACCTACGCCACGTGGTGGATTCGTCAGGCCATCACCCGTGCCATGGCCGATCAGGCCCGCACCATTCGCGTGCCTGTGCACATGGTCGAAGTGATTAACAAGCTGTCCCGTGTACAGCGCCAGATGCTGCAGGATCTGGGGCGTGAACCTACGCCGGACGAGCTGGCCCGCGAGCTGGATATGCCGGTTGAGAAGGTGCAGGAAGTGCAGAAGTACGGCCGCGAGCCGATTTCCCTGCACACCCCGCTTGGCGAGGATGGCGATTCCGAGTTCGGTGACCTCATTGAGGATACCGACGCCATCGCTCCGTCCGACGCCGTGGCCTTCTCCCTGCTGCAGGAACAGTTCAAGCAGGTGCTGGAAACCCTGTCTCCGCGTGAGGCCGGCGTCATCAAGATGCGCTATGGCCTGGAAGACGGCCAGCCGAAGACGCTGGACGACATCGGCCGTGTGTATGGCGTGACCCGTGAACGCATCCGTCAGATCGAGTCCAAGACCATGTCCAAGCTGCGCCACCCATCCCGTTCGCAGACCCTGCGCGACTTCCTGGATCAATGATCATCTGGCTCCCCTCTGTGAGGGGAGCCAAGCATTTGAAGAGAAAAATAGGACTGTATGCCCAAAGAAGAATACGGTGCCAAGGACCTAGCTGTTCTTGAGGGCTTGGATGCGGTACGCAAGCGTCCGGGCATGTACATCGGCACCACCGACTCGCAGGGGCTTATGCACTGCCTGTGGGAGATCATCGACAACTCCGTGGACGAGGCCTTGGCCGGCTTCTGCAACGACATTGTGGTCACCCTGCACACCGACGGTTCCGTGGAAGTCGCGGACAATGGCCGAGGCATCCCGGTGGACAAGGAACCGAAAACCGGCCTGTCCGGCGTGGAGGTCGTACTGACCAAACTGCACGCCGGTGCCAAGTTCGGCAACTCGTCTTATAACGCCGTCGGTGGCCTGCACGGCGTGGGCTCCTCCGTGGTCAATGCCCTGAGCTCCCGACTGGACGTCGAAGTGGATCGTGACGGCAAGACGCACCACATGACCTTCCACCAAGGTCACCCTGGCGTATACACGGATGCCGACCCGGCCAATCCGTCTCCCGATTCCCCGTTCAAGCGCACTCGCAAGAACCGACCCACCGAGCTGGAAATCATCGGCAAGGTATCTCCCAAAACCACTGGTACCCGTATTCGCTACTGGTATGATCCGGAGATCTTCAACAAAACCGCCGAGTTCTCATACGAACAGCTCATCGACCGCGTGCGTCAGACCAGCTTCCTGGTGCCCGGCCTCAAAATCACCATCATCGACGAAAACGTACCGGAAACGGCGGCGACTGACACCGTCGAGGCCACTGATGACGCAACAGTCGAACCTGCGCAAGACCAGGCACCGGCCTTGGATGTCTCGTCCGACGATGCCGAGAGCCCGGCCGAGGAGGACTTCTCACTGACGGCCGGCGACCAGGTCGTTGATGGCGCGTTCGGCGAACAGCCCGCGCACCCGCGCGTCGTGGAATTCCTGCACACAGGCGGCGTCAAGGACTTCGTCGACTTCCTGTCCAAAGGCGAGCCGATCTCCGACATCTGGCGCATCCAAGGCGAGGGCACCTATAAGGAGGAGACCCAGGCCGTGGGCAAGGGCGGTGAACTGCACGCCCAGGAAATCGAACGCACCTGCGGCGTGGATATCGCCCTGCGATGGGTCAACGGCTATGACACCACAATCATGAGCTTCGTGAACATCGTGGAGACGCCCGGCGGCGGTACTCACGTGGACGGTTTCATGAACGCCATCACCAAGCAGATTCGCAAGGCGGTGGAAGACAACGCCCGCAAGCTCAAGGTGAACATGAAGGACTCCGCCATGAAGGTGGAGCGCGACGATATCCAAGCCGGACTCGTGGCCGTGGTCACCGCACGCGTGGCCGAACCTCAGTTCCAAGGCCAGACCAAGGACGTGCTTGGCACCGCGCAGGTCAAGCCGATCGTCACCCGGCTCACCGACAAGCAATTCGGCGAGATGATCACCGGCTCCAAGCGCGGGTACAAGGAACAATCCGGCCGCGTGCTGGAGAAGATCGTCGGCGAAATGCACGCACGCATCCAGTCGCGCAAGGCCAAGGAGGTCACGCGCCGCAAGAACGCGCTCGAATCCGCCTCGATGCCGGCCAAACTCTCCGACTGCCAGCCGGGCAATGACGACGTGGCCGAACTGTTCATCGTCGAGGGTGATTCCGCACTCGGTACCGCCAAGGCCGCCCGCAACGCCGGTTTCCAGGCACTGCTGCCGATTCGAGGCAAGATTCTGAACGTGCAGAAGGCGTCGATCACGCAGATGCTCTCCAACAAGGAGTGCGCGGCCATCATCCAAGTGGTGGGTGCCGGCTCCGGCCAGAGCTTCGACATCGAACAGTCGCGCTATCACAAGATCATCATGATGACCGATGCTGATGTGGACGGTGCTCATATCCGTATCCTGCTGCTGACGCTGTTCTACCGGTACATGCGGCCGCTTATCGAACACGGCTACGTGTATGCCGCCGTGCCGCCGCTGCACCGCATCGCGTTGACAGGCTCGCACAAGGGCGAATATATCTACACGTATTCCGATGACGAGCTGGCCGGCAAACTGGCCGACCTCGACAAGAAGCGCATCGGATACAACGACGACATCCAGCGATACAAGGGTCTGGGCGAGATGGACGCCGACCAGTTGGCGGACACCACCATGGACCCGCGCACGCGTATGCTGCGCCGCATCCGCATGGAGGACGCCGCCCAGGCATCCGAGATCTTCAGCCTGCTGATGGGCGACGACGTGCCGCCGCGCAAGCAGTTCATCGTCGACAACGCCGACGATTTCGACCGCTCCAAGATCGATACCTGACCGTCCTATCTCAAGCTCCCTCTGATGAGGGGGCTGTCAGCGAAGCTGACTGGGGGAGAGGCCTCGGGTGGTAGCGGGCTACTCGTATTTCTCTCCCCTCAGTCCGTCTTTGGCGGACAGCTATTTCGTCAGAGGGTGCTGCGGTATATCATCAGGATTTCATCGAGTGCACCGCCGCCGATTATCTCAAGGACAACTACGACATCATCGGCTTTGACCCGCGCGGCGTAGCCGATTCCACGCCGGTGTACTGCGGGCAAGACTCCAAACTGTGATGTTTGCGTGTTGCTGAAGCGCTATTCGATAGACTGATGACATCGTTATCACAACCGGTGCCGTACTGTGAATGGGAGATGGAACATGGCCAGTCTGTTGCTTGCCGTCATCTATGTGGCGTTTATCAGTCTGGGATTGCCGGATTCGCTACTCGGATCCGCATGGCCCACCATGAGCCAGGATCTGAACGTGCCGGTGGCGTGGGCCGGCGGCATCTCCGCGGTGATTTCCATGTTCACGATCGTCTCGGCACTGCTTTCGGACCGAATGACATTGAAATTCGGGGCAGGCAAGGTCACCGCCGTTTCGGTGGCGTTGACTGCGGCGGCCTTGGCCGGTTTCTCCGTTACCTCGAATTACTGGGTGCTGTTGGCCATCGCCATACCATACGGCCTTGGCGCGGGCGGAGTGGATGCGGCGCTCAATAACTACGTAGCCATTCACTACGAAAGCCGGCATATGAGCTGGCTGCACTGCATGTGGGGCGTCGGCGCATCGGTCGGCCCCTACATCATGGGCTATGCGCTCTCTCAAGGCCAAGGCTGGCCGTGGGGCTATCGGTACATCGCGATCCTGCAGGTGATGCTGACCGTCATCCTGGTGCTGAGCCTGCCGCTGTGGAAGAAACGTGGCGCAATTGCGGTCGGCGAATCGACCGATGACACCGCATCATCTGACGGCAATGCCGAGAGATTTGGCACTGCTGAAGGGGTGTCTGTTGCCGAACGCAAACCGCTCGGCGTGGCCGGCGTGCTCGCCATTCGCGGTGCCAAGGAAATCCTCGTGATGTTCTTCTGCTACTGCGCCGTCGAATCTACGGCGGGCCTGTGGGCCTCCAGCTATATGGTGATGCACAGCGGCATCGACAAGATCACCGCCGCCAGCTGGGCCAGCCTATTCTACGTAGGCATCACCGTGGGTCGTGCGCTTTCCGGCTTTCTGACCATGCGATTCAAGGACCCGGTCATGATTCGCCTCGGCCAAGTGCTGGTGTTCGCCGGCATCCTCACCATGTTCGTGCCATTGCCTCACCACCTTGGCGTGGTCGTTGGGCTGGTGGTCATCGGCTTCGGGTGCGCGCCGATTTATCCGTGCGTCATCCACTCGACGCCGGCCTACTTCGGCGAAGACAAATCGCAGGCCATCGTCGGCGTGCAGATGGCCTGCGCCTATGTGGGCTCACTGCTCATGCCGCCACTGTTCGGCATCATCGCGCAATATGTGACAATCAGTCTCTACCCGTGGTATTTGCTGGTGCTCTTGGTGCTGATGGTGGCCATGCACGAGCGTCTTCGCAAGTTGCGCGGCTGATCATATGCGCATTTGGGCCCGTCGCCTACTATGCTTGGAGCCCATGGTGATAAGTGGAGAAGAACATGAACAGATGCCCGAGCCCGTACGGGAGCGATTGAGAGCGCTGAAGGATGCGCCGGGCTCGGTAATCGTGGTCGGCTCGATGAACGCCGATTACACCGTAACCACTAAACGACTACCCAAGCCAGGTGAAACCGTCAATGGTGGTGCCATGAAAGTGCTGCCGGGCGGCAAGGGCGCGAATCAGGCATCTGCCGCCGCTCGTCTCGGTGTCAATGTCCAGTTGCTGGGCGCGGTGGGCGAGGACTCCAACGCGGACTTCCTATTAAGCAAGCTGGATGAGGCCGGCGTCGACACCGCCGATATCCTGCATGTCGAAGGCCCCAGCGGCGCCACGGTAATCACCGTGAGCGCTGAGGGCGAGAACACCATCGTCTATTCGCCGGGTTCCAATGCCAAGGCAAGTGCCGGCTATGTGCAATCACATCGCACGACCATCGCCGAATACGCGGTATTGGGACTGTGTCTGGAGAGCCCGATTGCCACCGTTATCGCCGCCGCGCAGACCGCGCATGACGCTGGCGTGACCGTGCTGCTCAACGACTCGCCATTTATGGACGAGCTGCCTCACGAACTGGTGGAAGCCACGGATATTCTGCTGGTCAACCAGCATGAAGTGGCTCAACTGCTGGGCCTGCCGGATGATGACGTGGAATCACTCGACTGGTATGAGGTCGCCGAACGATTCACCGATTACGGATTCGACCGGGCGATAGTGACGCTTGGTGCGTCGGGATCGGTGGTGATCGAGAACGGACGTTGGCATCGCGTATCCGCCGCGCAAGTCAATGCAGTGGACACCACCGGTTGCGGCGACTCGTTCATGGGGACCGTGCTGGCTGGCTTGGCCGCCGGTCATACGCTGCTGCAATCCGCGCAAATCGGCTCCTACGTCTCCGCCTATGCGGCCACCAAGCTTGGTGCCCAAAGTGCCTACGGTACCGCCGAAGAAGTCATCGCCTACTTCAGCTGACCTATAATCGTACATATGTACGAAAGCCTGAGCCTGTTTTCCGAACCCACCAAGATGTGGTTCGAGCATGCCTTCGGTCAGCCGACCGAGGCACAGGCTCAGACATGGCCGGCAATCCATTCCGGTCGCAATGTCTTGGTCATCGCCCCTACCGGTTCCGGCAAAACATTGGCTGCGTTTCTCTCAGCCATCGACCGATTGATGACCGTGCCACGCACGCGGCGTGCCGGTGTGCGTGTGCTGTATATCTCGCCGTTAAAGGCGCTCGCGGCCGATGTGGCCAAGAACCTAGAACAGCCTTTGGAGGGCATTGCTGCACAATGCGAGGCGCAAGGGCTGCCCGTGCCGAAGATCGCGGTCGCCACTCGTTCAGGCGACACCACCGCACAGGAGCGGCGGCGCATAGCCTCCCATCCACCGGATATCCTCGTTACCACGCCAGAATCGTTGTATTTGTTGCTCACTTCGAAGGCAGGGCGGATTCTCGGCACTGTCGATACGGTGATCGTCGATGAGATTCATGCAGTGGCGGGCACCAAGCGCGGCGCACATTTGGCGGTAAGTCTGGAACGGCTGGAGAACCTTGTCGCAGAATCGCGCAAGCGAGATGCAATCGATGCAGATGCTGATGAGGGCGGTGATGCCGCCGTTGATGCTGGCCGCGGCGATCGTCATATGCAGCGCGTTGGTCTATCCGCTACGGTGAATCCGCCTGAAAAGGCGGCGCGATTCCTGGGCGGCGGGCAACCGGTTACCATCGTGAATCCCGGTGGGCGGTCTGCAATGGATTTGCGCATGATTGAGCCGTTGGAAAACATGCGTGATTTGCAGTCCGTGAATGCCAAGCAGCGTGTCGGTGGCGTGGATGCTGAACGGTCCGCTCCGCATATCAGTGGTGTCACGCCGGCCATGCAGCGACTTGCTGAACGCAGGGGCATTGTGCCGGTGGATGATAGAGATGTTTCTTCCACTTCTGGGGACGATTCTGATGCGAGTGATGCGTTCGATTCCTCCGCGTTGGTTGGAGCGGCGGGCGACCGTACCTCCGGTTCCATTTGGCCCGTGGTGGAACGCAGTATTTTGGATGAGATTCTCGCGCACCGCACTACATTGGTGTTCGTTAATTCGCGTGGTGTGGCCGAAAAGCTTACCGCGCGCTTGAACGATCTGTATGCGCAGACCCGGCATGGCACCAATCCCGACACTGTGCGGGATCCGGGCTCTCCGGAAGGCCGCGAAGGGTTCTCCACGCATTACGATGCTGTGGTCGGCTCCACCACCATGCTTGTCGGCTCACATGAGGGCGATGATGTCATCGCCATGGCTCATCATGGGTCGGTTTCCAAAGATCGCCGCAAAATGATTGAGGAACGGCTTAAACGTGGTGAATTGCGCTGCGTGGTGGCCACCTCCAGTTTGGAGCTCGGCATTGATATGGGCTCGGTCGACTTGGTGATTCAAGTCGATACGCCGTTGTCGGTCTCCTCCGGATTGCAGCGTGTAGGCCGTGCCGATCATCAGGTCGGTGGCGTCTCTCACGCATTGTTCTACCCGCTCACCCGTCAGCAGATTGTCACTGGGACCGCAAGTCTGGAAGCCATGATTGCCGGCGATATAGAACCATTGGCCGTGCCGCGCAATCCGCTCGATATTCTTGCCCAGCAGACCGTGGCCGCTGCCGCGATGCACGATTTGAACGCTGATGACTGGTATGCCACGGTGCGCCGTGCTGCGCCGTTTGCCGAACTGCCACGTGACATGTTCGATGCGGTAATCGGCATGATGTCCGGCGAATACAACAGCGAGGAATTCTCGGCCTTCCGGCCGCGACTGGTATGGAATCGGGATAATGGCCTGATTTCCGCCCGTCCCGGTTCGCAGAAAGTGGCCGTTACCTCTGGCGGTACGATTCCCGATCGAGGGCTGTACACCGTGGTCCTGCCTGAGGCGGACGCCGGCAAAGGCCAGCGTCGCGTCGGCGAGTTGGATGAGGAGATGGTCTACGAATCGCGCGTGGGCGATGTCATTACGCTCGGCACCTCCACATGGCAGATTCAGGAAATCACCCGTGATCGTGTGGTCGTGACTCCGGCTCCGGGCCGCACCGCCCGTCTGCCGTTCTGGCACGGTGAAGGCGCTGGCCGTGACTACGGTTTCAGCCGTACCATAGCCCGCTTCACCCGAGAAATCGCCGCCGGATTAGACGTGAAGCGGACTGAGGGGAGGTCTGCCGCAGAAGGTCCAGCTGTCCCAACCTTCATCCCAACAATCCTCACCCGTCTCCACCACGACGGCCTAGATGTCAACGCCATCACCAACTTGGCCCGCCTGCTCTCCGAACAACAAGCCGCCACTGGTACGGTTCCCAGCGACCAAACCCTCGTTGTGGAGCGCACGCGAGATGAAGACGGCGGTTGGCGCATCGTACTGCTGAGTCCATTCGGCCGCCGTGTTCATGAACCGTGGTCCATGGCCATCAGCCGCAGACTGCGCCAACGCTACGGTTTCGACGGGCAGGTATATGCCGCCGATGACGGTATCGTCATTCAGCTACCGGACGGTGACGGACATATTCCTGCTCAAGACCTGTTCCTTTTCGACCCAGAAGACCTCAAAGCAGATGTAGAGCGTCAAGTGGGCGAGTCCGTGCTATTTGCCGCACGATTCCGCGAATGCGCCGCCCGATCACTGTTCATGCCGCGATCCGACCCGGGCCGTCGCGTGCCCCTATGGCAGCAGCGACTGCGCGCCGCACAGCTCCTGCAATCCGCACGTATGGCCAAGAACTTTCCGCTGCTGTTGGAAACCGCGCGCGAATGTTTGCAAGACGTATACGACATGCCCGCCCTGAACGAGGTGATGACCGGATTGCAAGCCGGCACCATTACCGTGAAGGACGTGGAAACCGAGTCGCCATCGCCTTTCGCCGAGAACATTCTCTTTGGCTTCGTCGGCGTGGTGATGTACCAGTATGACCAACCTCAGGCCGAGCGTAGCGCGCAACTGCTGTCTCTCGATCCGCACGTGCTCGAACGCTTGCTCGGCACCACCGATATGGCACAAGTGCTCAACCCGGACGTGATTCGCGAAGTCGAACAGGAACTGGGGGAGCACACTTTCTGGAATGAGCTTGCCGACGATGATGTGACTGGTCGCGTGACCCGTTACGCCAAAACCCATGGTCCTTTCACCGCCGATCAGCTCATAGCCGATCTACACCTCGATGCTACGGATGCCGTGCACACTCTGGATGTGCTGGCTGCCAAAGGCGAGTTGCTGCAAGGCCACTTTGTAGATGATGACGAGCAAGGCCAACAGTGGCTCCATAAGGACGTATTCCGCCGTATTCGGTCTCGCTCATTGGCCAAGGCGCGTAAAGCAGTCAAGCCAGTAGAATCAGAGGCGTTCCAGATGTTTCTTATCGACCGACAAGGTATCGGGCCGGTCGGCGGCGAACGATATGAAGGTGCTGACGGGCTCATGCGCGTTATCGAGCAGCTGGAGGGCATATCACTGCCCACTGCACTCTGGGAGTCGGCAGTATTCCCCGCACGAGTACGAGACTACCAACCTGCATTGCTGGATGAGTTGCTGACCAGCGGCGATGTGGTCTGGGTCGGCTCAAAAACCGGGGGAACCAGTGCGATGGACCCCGGTGAGGTTGCTTTCTATCCGGCGGATTCAATATTGTTCAGCGGTGTGGAACATGGTACGACATCGAACGCCTCAGACGCCACCATGCCGGAAGCGATTCTGACCGCACTGGACTCAGGGGGAGCGTTCCATGCCCGTCAACTGATGGATGCCGCCAAACGTGCGTGGAATGAGACCGCGGAGCCGGACATCAATCCAAACACCGGCGAAATCATTCCGCAAGAGTGGAGCGAACAGCAGTTCAAGGATGCCTTGTGGAGCTTGGTCTGGCAAGGTAAGGTCACCAATTCCAGCTTCGCGCCGGTGCGTGCATTAACCGCAGGCGCAGCAAGCCCGCGTAAATCCACTACATCACGTCGTCGTGGGCGTGTCGCTCCGATTCGCCGAGCCACTACGGATATGACGTTAGGAGGTTTGTGGTCCGCCGTAATCGGGCAAGCTGAAGCCGAAGACACCGACCAGACCGAACGGGCACTCGCACTGGTCGAGACGTTGCTGGACAGGTATGGCGTCATCGCGCAGCCGGTGATTGACAAGGAAAATATCCCGGGTGGCTACTCAGCGTTGTATCCGGTATTGAATCGCATGGAGGAGCATGGTCGACTGGTACGAGGCATGTTCGTCCGTGGTTTCGGCGCGGCCCAATTTGCCGAGCGCGACACCGTGGATGCGTTGCGTCATCCGTCAGAGCATCGTGGCCAGTCCGTGGTGGCATTGAGTGTGCTCGACCCCGCAAATCTCAGTGGCTCCGCCATCGCGTGGCCGGACGCGCCTGCCGGTGCGGGTAAACCGGCACGCCGTATCGGAGCCACGGTCGTGCTCAATGCGCAAGGCGCGCTACTATACGCGGCCGCCAAAGCCAAGCACCTGACAGCGTTCGATCAATCGGTCGGCCATGAAGCCGCTGTCAATGATTCCGACGAACAAATGCGCAAGGCCGCCACAGAACTGGCCTACGCCCTCAAACGCAATGGCACCGGCTCCGTGACATTCAGCGACATCAATGGCGAACCCCTCAACGCCCGTCACCCCTTCGCCCGCATCCTCCACCAGTCCGGCTTCACCCCCGTTCCCCAAGGCATGCGGCTGTACTGATTGAGCCCAGCTATCGAATGCGGTAGTTGGAGCCTCGTTGGGTCATGATGAGGCCGGCGCGGGTGAGCTTCTTATCCAGTGTGTAGAGGGCGTTCTTGAGTAAGCCCTGTTGCTCGAAGAATGGGCCGCCGATAAGTTTGACCAACTCGCTGGTGTTGACGAACTGGCCATCAGCCTTGACCAGCGCTTCAAGCAAACTGTATTCCAGACGGGACAGTGAGATTGCGCTGTGAGTGGATGCGTAGTAGGCCTTGTGATTCGTGGTGTCCAACGTGAGATTGCCACGAATGATCATGGCGGGGGAGTCGGTGGCAAGCGAGCCGACGTATGAGAGCAGTTCGCCATCGGAGAATGGTTTGCTCAGCGCGGCATCTGGGCGTCGTACGTTAGCTTGTGCGCTAGAGGCAGCATTGTCCGAGCGTTGTTCGGCTTCGGCATCTGAGTTGTTTGCGCGTGAATTCGCGCTGAAGGAGCTGTAGGGCGTCTCTTCGATAGGGGCGTACTCGTCAGGCAGCGCTCGCCAGCGGCTGCCTTCACCAATGGTTTTGCTGAGTGGCGTCGAAGTCAGCAGCAGAATCTTGACGGAGGCACGGGCATTGCGTAGGGATTCGATGAGCTGCTCGGTGGAAATGCCGAGCAGGGATTCATCAAGAATCACTGCGTCAAATGACTCCTTGGCGACAGCGGCGAGCGCGATACTACCGGTGCTTGCCAAAGACACCTCATGACGACCGGCAAGCAGGGCACCATGAATGGCGTGGGCCAACGGTTCATTGGATACGGCAACCAGTAGTCTCATCGCCACCTCCTTAATGCTTAGTGTAGGCCGGGTTTAGGGTCTCTTCTCTATTGTTTGGCTCACTATCGTTCGCTCCTCGCCTACAAACACCCCACTGGGGTGTTTGCTTTACGGCTCGGCCCATCAGAGGGAGCTTAATTGAGGTTACGCAATGAAGGCGATGGGGGAGGCGAGGTCTACTCCGGAACCGTCTCGGCGCATATCGGGCTTGGGAAGCTCGACCGGAGAGCCTGCGGATGTAGAGGCGTGCAACGGGTAGAGGCCCACCCAGGCAAGAATCAGCGTGTTCTGGCCCTTCAGGAATCGCTGGGAACGCACGCCGCCGGTAGCGCGACCCTTGGTGGGGTACATTTCCAGCGGAGTGACCTTCGCCGCGCCGTTTTCGGTGCCGGGCAGTGCATCGGAATCGCCGGCCACGGTGAGCACCACTGCACCGGATCCGGAAGTCAAGCCGTTCTCGCCCTCTTCATAGGTCCATGCCACCTTGCCGGCGGGAACCACGTTGAAGGCCGCCACACGGGCGCCCTCGGCCAGCTTGATGCCGGCCATACCGCCCGCAGTACGACCCTGCGGGCGCACGTTCTTCGCCTCAAAGGTCAGTAGCGAGGAATCGGAGGAGATGAACACCAGACGGTCGTCATCCTCGGCCACGGCGGCGAATACCACTTCGTCGCCATCTTTCAGATCAATGACGGGCCAAGAATCCATGGTGGTGGGTGCCTCACGATTCCAACGCTTGATGACACCGTTACGGGTACCGATAGCCAGCGACGGCAACGGCTTGGCCTCGGCGGCCCCGCCATCCTCGCTCTCGTCCTTGGCACTGGTCTTGCCGGACGTCGGCTGCTCCATGGCAATCGCCGTAATCACACGCTCACCGCGAATCGGATCGGTGGATTCGGTCATGCCGATCAGTTCGTCGGCCTGAACTCCTCCCTTCAGCGACAATGTGGCGGTAGCGGGCAAGGCAGGCAAATCAACCACATGCGCGAGCACCAGGCGGCCGGCCGACGTGACCAGCCCATACGTAGCGCGCGTGGAAGTCTCGAAGATTGTGGTGATCTGATCGTCTCTCAAACGCTCATCGGAAGTGGATCGTGCATTGAACACGTCCATCGCGCTTGGCGTGGTACGGGCAATCAAACCGGTAGCGCTCATCATCACCACGCACGGCTCGTCCTCGATCTTCAAGGCTCCGGTCAGCGTGGACTGTTCGCCGGTCTTCTTGGCCGCAGCTGCGGCTGCGGCCACATCGGCTTCGGCGGAGGAGATCGTAGTGGCGGCCTTCACCGCTTCGAGCGCGGACTTGGACACGCCCGAAGCCCCGGCACCCTGCGCCACGACCGGCGTCAACGTGCCATCCGGGTCGGCATCCAGCAGCACGGTACGGCGCGGCGAGCCCCACTTGGCGACCGCTTCGTCCATCTCGTCGGTGACCACCTGGTCGAGCGCCTCGGCGGAGGCCAGGATCCGGGTCAGCTCCTCGATACGCTTCTTCAGATCATCGCGTTCGGCCTCAAGCTCGATACGGTTCATCTTGGTCAGTCGGCGCAGACGCAGGTCGAGGATGTACTGAGCCTGGACCTCGTCCAAATCGAAAACGACCATCAAACGGCTCTTCGCGGCATCCGCATCATCCGAGGTGCGGATTACCTGAATCACCTCGTCGATGTCCAACATGGCCAGCAGCAGGCCCTCGACCAGGTGCAGGCGCTCCAGCGCCTTCTTCTTGCGATATTCACTGCGGCGGCGAATCACCACACGGCGGTGGTCCACCCACACCTGAAGCATCTCCTTCAGACCCATCGTGTGCGGGCGGCCCTCCACCAACGCCACGTTGTTCATGGCGAAGTTGTCTTGCAACGGTGTGTGCTTGAACAACTGCACCAGAACCGCATGCGGGTCGAAACCAGTCTTGATCTCGATGACGATACGCGTGCCGTTATGACGATCGGTCAGATCGAACGCGCCGGAAATCCCCTCCAGCTTGCGGTTCTTCACACCGTCGGAAATACGTTCGATTACCTTCTCCGGGCCCACCATGTACGGCAGCTCGGTGACCACGATGGCCTGCTTGCGGGCCGTGACATGCTCGATATGCGTGGCGGCGCGCGTGGTGAGCGTACCACGGCCAGTGGCATAGGCCTCACGGATGCCGTCGCGGCCGATGATCGTGCCGCCGGTGGGCCAGTCGGGGCCGGGCACGTAACGCATCAGCTGTTCCAGGGTGGCGTCCGAATGCGCCATGAGGAACTTGGCGGCGTTTACCACCTCGCCCAGATTGTGGGTGGCCAGGTTCGTGGCCATGCCCACGGCGATGCCCGAGCCGCCGTTGACCAGCAGATTCGGGATGGCGGCCGGCAGCACGGTCGGTTCCTTGAGCTTGTTGTCATAGTTCGGCGTGAAGTCGACGGTGTCCTCATCGATATCCGCGTTCATGCCGAGAGCGGCCGGGCCAAGCCTGGCCTCGGTGTAACGGGAGGCCGCAGGGCCGTCATCCAGCGAGCCGAAGTTGCCGTGGCCGTCTACCAGCGGCAGACGCATCGCGAACGGCTGTGCCAAACGCACCATGGCCTCGTAGATCGCGGAATCACCGTGCGGGTGGAGCTTGCCCATCACCTCGCCCACCACGCGGGCGGACTTCATATACGGGCGGTCGGGAGTCAGATTCATCTCGCCCATCTGGTAGACGATGCGGCGCTGCACCGGCTTCAAGCCATCGCGCGCATCGGGCAGTGCGCGTGCGTAAATCACCGAATACGCATACTCGAGGAAGGACTTGCTCATCTCCTCGTTCAGCGGCGTCTCGACGATATGCTCCTTGACCGTGCGCGGATCATAGGTTTGCGCGGACGGTTTGCGGTGTGATGCCATGAAACTCCCTTTCGAACGCCCCCATATTAGCGGGAGGGCGCGAAACAGTGCGCAGAGAACGGTTCTCGATAACAACTGTGCGCTGGTTTCGGTGCGCCAATCGCACATGTTTGCCGATAAAACGGCGTGATTCCAGTGTTTCAGTCGATGTGCGTTTGTTTGATTATGTGCGTTGGAGCGCACAGTTGTTATTGAGAACCGTTCTCTGCGCACTGAGCCAAGGGGAGGGGTGCTACTTGAATGGGCAACTATGAGTGTTGAGACGCCGGATATGGACGAGTTGCTGCGGCTGGTGCCCACAGTGGGCTATGGGGACGACGCCCCGGCCGATCGGCGTGGGGGAGCACTGCACCTGTCCGCCGTGCTGCCCGCCTTGTCCGCCGCCATCGGACATCCGGCCCCCACCAAGGTCCACGCCGATCCCAAGGCATGCCAGCGCGCGTTGGGGCTGCCCGATGCCGAATCGGCCATCGTGGTGCTCGTGGACGGCCTGGGCTACTGGAACCTCGCCATGCGCCTCGGCCACGCGCCCTATCTGCGTTCGCTGATGAACGAAAGCGCCAATCAGCGTCCCATCGCTACCTGCGCTCCAAGCACCACTGTGGCGGCCATGGCCGCATTCGGTACCGGAACCTGCCCGGGACTGACCGCAATGGCGGGCTATACGCAGCTCGAACCCGCCAGCCATAAGCTCATCCAACTCATCCAGTTCAAAGACGCGCTGGCACCCAAACCAGCCAATCCGCACATTCCTGTGCCGCCCATGGTCGATCCGCTCGACCTGCAGCGCGAGGAGACGGTGTTCGAGAAACTTGCGGCTCAAGAGGTGCGCGTCACGAGCTCGGGGTTGCCCAAGTTCTCCAAATCGCCATTGACCGAAGCCGCATTGCGAGGCACCGACTATCAAGGCAACGTCACCCCACGCGATCGTGTGCTGGCCGCCGCACGCGCCTCCCGCACCCCCGGCCTGACCTACCTGTACATCCGTGACGCCGACAAAGTCGGCCACAATTACGGGTGGGATTCCGAACACTGGGTGGCCGCATTCGAACATATCGACGCCCAGCTCGCGCTCCTGAAACGCAGCGCACCCAAAGGCACGCTGATCGTCATCGTAGCCGACCACGGCATGGTGCAAACCGACATGGACCAGCGGATTGACATCGCCGTTGAACCGCAGCTCACCCGAGGCGTGTCACTGGTCGGGGGGGAGCCGCGCTCGCTGATGCTGTATGCCGAGCCGGATGAACGACCTGAGGATATAGCTTGCCGGTGGCGCGATTGTCTGCAAGACCGAGCCTTGGTGCGGACCAAGGATGAGGCCATCGCGGACGGATTGTTTGGACCGGTCTGCGAGCGAGTCCGGCCAATGCTCGGCGATGTGGTCGTGCAGGCAGCGGGAGCCGTGACCCTCGTCGATTCGCGTACGCAAGGAGACAAGGCCACCCACCTGCCGAGCGTGCATGGCTCCCAAACAGCATTGGAAATGGATATTCCCTGCCTGATCGATATGGCCTGATTCGGAAATTCAGTCTCCGAACAGAATCTCGTCCCAGCTTGGTACGGCCGAACGTCCTGATTTACGCTTGGCCGGTTTGGCTGGTGCCTCATGTTCGGTGGCGGCGGATTCGGCCGCCCGCTCCTGCTCGGTGGCTACTAGCTGTGCATTGGGGCCACTCCGTATGGTCTTGTCCGAAACATTGTCAGAGCCCTGCTCTGGTGCCGTGGCAGGCGATTGCTGTAATCCTGCGGCAGATGGCGAAACAGATCCGGCGGTCTGCGAAGAGACCGGACTGGGGGCCGTAGTGCCATGAGCCTGGGTCGTGGCCGGTGAGATGGACGTGGATAGATCCACTGGGGGCATGGAACCTGTGGAAGTGACAGAGGGCCGGATTGCGGCAGGCCGTGCGGCCGGAATCGAAGGCGTAGGAGCCGCCCAAGCAGACACGGCGCGCTCGATACGCGCGGAGCGTACGGAGTCGCCGGGCAGTTCGGGAATCGTCGGCTTGAGTTTGGAATCCGTGGCTGATTCCGGATTCTGTTCGCCGAGCAGTTTTCGAGCGGCATTGTTCAGGCTCATCACGGAATTGTCGTGCATATTCCACGTCCATTCGGCATGGATCTCACGGCCCGCGGAAGTGAATATCGCCACGATGCGCCAAGGCTCAAGTCCACGTCGGGTGGATTTCCAGGTCACTGATTCCATGCCGATTCCCGCAGAGGCCAGCGTGCGTTCCACCAGTTCGCTGATGGTGCGCACCCTGCTGTCTTTGGGTGCCGCCACGGCAAGGAACTGTTCGATGGCATACTGTTTCTCGGTCTCCACAGCCATGGAGAAACGACGTACCAGCATTTCGCTCAGATGATATTTCTCCGCGACACGGGCCGGATCGGCACCGGCGCGAATCAGCGACTGTATCTGGGAAATCGGCAAAGTGGACTGCTGATGCGGCTGGGGAGCCTGTCGCATCTCGCTTCTGACCTGCTTGGCCTCAAGAATCGCCCGTTCGAGCGTGTCGTCCACGCTCACAGCCATTTCCCTGCCGCCAAGGGAGAATACGAGGTCCCCCGTCTTGCTCACGCGCACGAAACGGGCTTTTTCAAGCCGATCATCTGGCATATTCGCACCACTTTCCGTCGCAAAGACATTACTTCTTTTAAGTATGCCCCACGTGTCGAACTTTACGAGTATTTCAAATCGTGTATCCTATGGGCGAGTACGGCGCTGACCGTGCTATATATATCGACTTACGAACCAAAGACGACGAAAGGACCATGATGGCTCAGGATTATGATTCCCCCCGCAACAAGGATGAGGACGAGGAATCGCTGCAGGCGCTGGGGAAGTCCTCGCAGAACGCCTCGAGCGACATCGACGACGATGAGAACGCCATCGCCGAAGACTACGAACTGCCGGGCGCCGATTTGAGCAACGAGGATTCCTCGGTGACCGTCATCCCCATGCAGGGTGACGAGTTCATCTGCTCGCAGTGCTTCCTGGTCAAGCATCGCAGCCAGCTCGCCTACACGGACGAGGATGGCCAGCCGGTGTGTGAGGAGTGCGCCGCCTGATGGCGTTCGACGAGACCTACAACGAGCCCGAATCCACCGAGGTCCTGGTCAAGAGCCTCGACCCCGAACATCCGGCCCAGCTGCACTATGCCCACGCGGGCGATGCCGGTGCCGACCTCATCACCACCGTCGATGTGACGCTGAAGCCTTTTGAACGGGCACTGGTTCCCACCGGCGTGGCCATCGCCCTACCTGCGGGCTACGTGGCGTTGGTGCATCCGCGTTCCGGGCTGGCCGCCAAGCAGGGCGTCACCGTGCTCAACGCGCCTGGCACCGTTGATGCCGGCTACCGTGGCGAGATCAAGGTGCCTCTGATCAACCTCGATCCGAAGCACACCGCCGTCTTCCATCCGGGCGATCGCATCGCTCAATTGGTGATTCAGCGGTATGTTGAGGCTCGGTTCATCCCGGCCGAGACACTGCCCGGATCCGATCGCGCCGAACGCGGGTTCGGTTCGACGGGAGTGGCGTCCTGACCGGATTAGGCCGGTTGAATGACTAAGGTGATGACGGCAACAACGGTTGTGGAACCAATGATGGCGAACAGGTGAATGCACAAGGCTCCGGTTCGCGGCTACAATGAACTTCATGACGAGGGAGGTGACTGGCATGGCAGAGATTGATGGCGAGCAGTACGCCGCCCGTAAGTTGGGTTGTGAGATCAGTGCCGATCCGCTCAATCCGCTGGATCCAATCAAGAAGGTGTGCAAGTCCCATCACCCCGATGAGGATTTGTCCATTCTTGACCGTGCCTACCGGCGTGCTGTCATCCAGCACTCCGCCCAGCGCCGCAAGTCTGGCGAGCCGTACATCATCCACCCGCTGGCCGTTTCCCAGATTCTCGCGGATCTGGGCATGGGCCCGATCGTGGTGGCAGCCGGCCTGTTGCACGACACGGTGGAAGACACCGACTATACGTTGGATCAATGCCGCGCCGAATTCGGCGACACCGTGGCCGGTCTGGTCGATGGCGTTACCAAGCTGAGTCAGCTTGAAGTGGGTGATTCCGCCCAAGCCGAAACCATTCGCAAACTCGTGGTGGCCATGAGCCGCGACGTGCGTACCTTGGTGGTCAAGCTCGCCGACCGCGTACACAACGCTCGCACCTGGCGCTATGTGAAGACCACGTCCGCCCAGAAGAAGGCGCGTGAAACCCTTGACGTGTACGCACCTTTGGCCAACCGACTCGGTATGAACGCCATCAAGACGGAGCTCGAGGAACTGAGCTTCAAGGTGCTCTACCCGAAGATCTACAACGAGATCGTGGTGCTGGTGGCTCGCCGAGCCGGCCAGCGCGATGTGTACCTGAAGCAGATTCTGGCGGAGATCAACGAGGATCTCGACGAGCAGAACATCAAGGCATACGTCACCGGACGCCCGAAGGATTACTTCTCCATCTACCAGAAGATGATCGTGCGCGGCCATGATTTCGCGAACATCTACGATTTGGTCGGTGTGCGCATCATCGTCGACACCATTCAGGACTGCTATGCGGCGCTTGGTGCCGTGCATGCGCGGTGGAACCCGGTTCCCGGCCGATTCAAGGACTACATCGCCATGCCGAAGCTCAATATGTACCAGTCGCTGCACACCACGGTGGTGGGCCCCGGTGGCAAGCCGGTCGAAATCCAGATTCGCACTTGGGACATGCACCGCCGCGCCGAATTCGGCATCGCCGCGCACTGGAAATACAAGGAAAACGGCCAGGCCGGCCGCGCCCTGAGCTCGCCGGACAAGTCCGATCGAAAGCGTGATGAAAACAATCAGGAGCTTTCCGAGGTCGATAACCTCAAATGGATTCAGCAGCTCGCCGACTGGACCAGCGAAACCCCTGATTCCAACGAATTCTTGGGCTCGCTCAAGGAAGACCTTGGCTCGTCCGAAGTCTACGTGTTCACGCCGAAAGGCAAAATCGTATCCCTGCCCGCTCACGCCACGCCGGTCGACTTCGCGTACGCCGTGCACACCGAAGTGGGCCACCGTACGATGGGCGCGCGCGTCAACGGTCGTTTGGTGCCGCTCGACACCACGCTCGATAATGGCGATACCGTCGAAATTCTGACGTCCAAATCCGATACAGCCGGCCCGTCACGCGATTGGCTGAGCTTCGTCAAGAGTCCGAAGGCCCGCAACAAGATTCGTCAGTGGTTCTCCAAGGAGCGTCGTACTGAAGCCATCGAGGAGGGCCGCGACGAGCTGACCCGCGCGATGCGCAAGCGCAATCTGCCGGTCAACACATTGCTTACGCCCGAAGCACTGGTGGGTGTGGCCGACGACCTTAACTTCCCGAACGCGGACGCCGTGTTCGCCGCCATTGGTGACGGACAGGTCTCCACGCAGAACGTCATCTCGCATCTGGTCAAGGATGCGGGTGCCGACGAGGTCGATGAGGAAGTCGAGCAGGAAGTCCTGCCGCTGAAGCCCATGGAACGCAAGGCCTCCAGCAGCTCCACCGGCGTGTCCGTCAAGGGCGTGGGCGATGTGTGGATCAAGCTGGCCCGTTGCTGCATGCCGGTGCCCGGTGACAATATCATCGGCTTCATCACCCGTAATCAGGGCGTATCCGTGCACCGCACCGACTGCCAGAACATGATCGATCTGAAAAACAAGCAGCCTGAGCGTGTGGTCGAAGTCGAATGGACCAGCACCAAGGGCCTGTTCATGGTCAAGATTCAGGTCGAGGCGCTGGATCGACGAAACCTGCTTTCGGACGTGACACGTGTGCTTTCCGACCATGGCGTGAACATCATTTCCGGTACGATCGCCACCGGTTCCGATCGCGTGGCCACCAGCCAGTTCAGCTTCGAAATGGCCGATCCGCAGCATCTCAACTCGTTGCTGGCAGCCGTGCGCAAGATTGATGGCGTGTTCGACGTGTACCGCATCACTGGTGCCAAGGAATCCGCCGAACCTCGACTGCGCAAGATGAAGTAGGCCGTTACCTTACTCTGGCTCCCTCTCAGAGAGGGGAGCCAAGAACACGAAAAGGTCCTGACTGGAATACCTGAACTGCGCCCCGATTGTTGGACGTGGTTTATTAAGGGTACCTGATTAGGCTGTGGGGGACATGTTCCGGAATTCCTCCGGGGTGTGTCCCTCCAGTCGTATCTGGCGGCGTTTGGTGTTCCAGTGGATGATGTACGCGTCCAGTTCGTTCTTGAACTGTTCGTATGAGGCGAACTCGCGTCCGGCGTGGAACTCGTCCTTGAGGTGGCCGAACACCTGCTCGGTCGCGGCGTTGTCGATGCAGTTGCCCTTTCTGCTCATGGACTGGCGGATGTTCAGTCCCGCGAGCCGGTCGCGCCACCACCGGTGCCGGTACTGCCAGCCCATGTCGGAGTGCGGGATCGGGTCGGCGTCTTCGGGCAGCTTCTCCTCGAGCATGGCGAGCAGGCGCCGCTGCTGGGCCATGTCGGGATGCCGGCTGACGTCCCAGGCCACGATCTCCTTGGATCCCATGTCGTATACGGGAGCCGGATACGCCTTGCCGTCGGCGACCCTGAACTCGGTGACGTCCGTGCCCAGCTTCACCCACGGCCGGTCGGCCGTGAAGTCGCGGTTCAGCAGGTTCTCCGCCCTCGCGCCCGTCTCGTCCCGGTACGAGCTGTATTTCCGGTACGGGTTCGGCCTGCGTATCCGGCATTCCAGGCCCATGCGCCTCATGACCTTCAGCACGCTCTTGTGGCTCACCCGCACCCCGAACTCGTGCACGAGGCACATGCGTATCTGCCGGTGGCCGCACCCGTTGGGCGTGCGCGCGAATATCTCGGCGACCATCGGCTCGATGTCCGGCCGGGTCACGGCGGCCGGATGCGACAGAAGATGGTAATACGTGCTTTTCGCCAGCCCGGCCGCCCTGAGCAGGTGCCGGAGCCGATGTCCCAGCCTCGCCAGCATGGAGACGATCACCGTTCTGTCCCGGTTGCCGATCTCCACGCCAGCAGGGCGTCGACTTTTTCCAGGTACGCGACCCTCGCCTTGAGGTACGCGTTCTCCTCCTCAAGGAGCTGTTCCCTTGTGGGAGCCGGCCTCGGCTTGGATTTCGCGCCCCTGGGCCTGCCCTCCGGTTTCGGACGCAGCGCGTCCGGGCCGCCGGACCGGTACTCGCGGCACCAGCGCTCCAACGGGGCGGGACCCGCGATCCTGTACTTCTCCATGACTTCGGCCTTCGTCAGCCCATGCTCCACATGGTCGCGCACCGCCGCGAGCTTCGTCTCGTAGTCGTATCTCCTGTTGCCTTCGCGTTCTCCCATGAGCGCCGCCTCCCCGCCAAACCGGTATGACAACACCCATTTTCCCGCGGTACTGACGGGCACGCCAAGCCGGCGGGCGAGAGAACGCCTCCCGGCCCCGCCCCGGATCAGGTCGGCGACGACCCGCATGAAACCGTCATCGTAATGACGCCTGCGATCCCTACACATGAGAAACCGCACCTCCGATCATCGAATCTGAATTACTTCAGTCCAACAATCGGGGTGCGGTTCACCAATTCTCACTCGGGGCTCTCTTTATTCGTGTTTGCCTGCAATCACCACTCGATGCCATACTCGGCATACATATAAACATCGTATTGGTAGTCGTTGCTGTAGCTCATATCGTTGTGATGCGATTCATGATGGTTGTTGTCAGACTGCATAATCGTTCCTTTTCCTAGCCTCATCGGTATTGCAGTCAGATATAACGTCAGCATGTAACCGGGGCATGCTCACCCAACGAACCGAGGGTGAATTCATGGCGAACTGTTGCGCCCTATGCTTGCGGCCAGTGAGGCTGAACTGCAGCGACTCAAGCGCGACGATCCGGAACTCGTCAGCGAGTACCAATCCACCAAAGGATTCACTGCGAATTACGAATCATTCGATGACCGCACATATTTGCGATTCATCGCCTAGCAGCGACATCGCGTGCGTATTCCGATGTCTGCCGGGTGACTGGAGAACACTGATACATACGAAAGCGGCCGGCGCTAGGCATTGCTGCCCGGCGCCGGCCGAGAGGATAAGGATTATTCCTTATTTATTACTGCTTAGGCTATAACCTCGCTTTCACAGTTGCTCGCGATTGCGACGGTAGGCGATGGCGGCGCCAGCACCTGCCAGCAGCAGTCCAGCCAGAGCGATCGTGGCGACATCGGAGCCCGTGTTGGAAACAACGTTGCCATCACCCTTGGCAGCGGGACGCTTCACCAGAGCGGCAATTGCCTTCTCCAGGGCTTCACGAGCTGCGTCGACCTGCTTCTGCGTGGCGTTGCTGTTGTCGGAGACCTCACGGGCCTTCTTCAGCGCGGCGCGCAGAGCGTTGGCGGAGTCGTCGGTGTAGAGACCCAGGTTGATGGCGGCGGCCTTGTTGATGGTCGCGTTCAGAGCAGCCTTGTCCACCACGCCCGGTTCCGGATTCGGCTTCGGCTCGGTGGCAGCTTCCAGCTTGGAGATGGCGTCCTGAAGAGCGCTCAGTGCGGTATCCACATCCTGCTGGGTGGCGTTCTTGTTGTCGAGCACCTGCTGTGCAGCCTTCAGTGCCTCGGCGAAAGCTTCCCACGAGTTGGTCGTGTAATCGGCCTTCTCGAGCTTGCTTGCCTTGTTCACTGCAGTCTGCAGGTCGGTCTTGTTCACCTCAACCGGGCCTGGGCCAGGCTCCTCACCGGTCTTCTCGAGACCAGCGATAGCGGATTCGAGGTTCGTCAGCGCCAGAGCCACATCGTAAGCGGTGGCCTTATCGTTATCCGCCACGGCCTGTGCAGCTTCGCGGGCCTTGACCAGAGCAGTCCAGCTTTCAGCCGTGTAGTCGGATTCCTTAAGACCGTTAGCCTTGGCGATGGTGTCGTTGAGGTCGGTCTTGTCCGGAGCGACAGTCTCTTCCTCAACCTCGCGGTCCGTGGTCAAACGCAGTTCGGCAGCGGATGCGAACTTGTTGGCCTGGGAGTCGCTCTGGCCTGCGGAAGACAGGACGGTCAAGCGTACGGCGGTCACATTCTCGACGGCGTCGAAGCTGGCCTTCTGCCACATGGTGGTGGTGGAGAACTCAGCATCGGTGACGACATCCTTGGTGGTGCCATCCGCCAGAGTGAGCGTGATCTTGTAGCCCTTGATCTTGCCGTTGGCGTTCATACCTCCGGAGCGCGGCAGGTAGCGCAGGCCGTTGATGGTGGTCGGTTCGTTGAGGTTGAACTGATACCATGCGGTGCCGTTGCCGACTGCGTTCTCGCTCCAGCTGGTGTGCCAGTGGGTGCTGTCGTTGCCATCCTGTGCCAGATCGGCCGGGCCTTCGCTCGGCAGGCCTGCGGTAGGCTCTTCGCTGCCCGTGGCCACGGTGTAGCCACCCAGCTCATCGGAGCCGTCAGCTGCCACGTCGTACTTGTCGCTGCTCTCGTTGCCGGGAGCGGTCTTCATGTACTCGTCGAGGGCCACGAGAATGTCGTATGCCTTGGTGAAGTCCTCAGCGGTTGCGCCATTCTTGTTGATGAGCACGCGAGCCTTGACCAAGGTGTCCTGATACTGCTGCCATGCGGCATCGGAGAGCTCAGCACGCTTGGAATCGTACTTGCCGCGGATTTCCTTGACCTTGTCCTGCGCTTCGGCCTTGGTGCGGGTCTGGGACTCGATGCGCTCGATCTTCAGGTTGTCGAGCACGAAGTCCTTGTATCCGCCGAAGTCCTGTGCATTGCCGGTGGAACCCTGCAGATCAGGTGCGGTTGCGGTCGAGTAAATACCGAACCAGGAATCGCCGTTGACGCCACCGGTCAGCTCGAACTCGGCCTTGCCGGTCTCACCCAGAGCCTTCTTCAGGTTGGTCAGCTTCACGCTGCCGGCAGAGTATTCACCCTGGCCCACAGCGATGGCGTAGATGTCATCGGAACCGGACTGGTAGTCGAAGCTCACCTTGTACTTGGCACCCGCCTCGAACTTCACGTTCTGCGGGATCGTCTGGTAGACCAGCGTGCCCTTCTGGGTCAGGCCGTTAACCTTCACAGACCAAGTGCCATCGAGCACATCGTCCATCTTCTTGACATCCCAACCGGCCTGCGTGAACGGAGCATGCAGCTCGGAGAGGTGGATGCGGTTGTCCTCAACGCCTTCGGAACCGGAGACCACGAACGGCCAGATGCCCTGGGCGTTGTTTTCGAATCCGTTGGTGAGGGACTTCAGCGTGCCGTCCTTCTCATAGGTGATGCCGGAGTACTGGTTCTCCACGATGCGCACATCGTCGAAGTAGGTGTGTGCTCCGTCGGTGCTCTTGTGAGACAGGGTTACCGTGGCATCGCCGTTCTCAGGCGCGGTGAAGAACACGTACATGTTCTGGAAGTAGCTGGAGCCATTTTCCGTATTGCTGTTCGTGTTGTGGCCGTATGCCTTGATGTAGTTCTTGGCGATGGACTTGCCGGTGGAGTTGGTGGCCAGCACCTTGCCGCCGCTGGTTACGGTGACGGATGCATCGCCGGTGGAGCGGTTGTCGACGCCAACATACAGCGCGTACTTCTGGCCAGCCTTGAGATCGGTCAGACGCTGGGAGACATCGACCTTGCCGGTCAGGCGCAGCATGGCGTTGTTGTCGCCTTCAACTTCGGCCTTGCCGGAGCCGCTGACGGTCCAGTTGTCGGTGAGGGTGTTGGAGCCGCCGTTGAAGCCGGCGTCTACCACATGCATGCCTTCGCTCCAGTTGACCTGGATCTGCTTGGCTTCGCCCTTGTACACCACGTACGGGGTTTCGGCATCAGCGGTAAGCGTCACCTTGCCGCCGGAGACGGCAACGGTCTGCTCGTTGGTCTTGCCCTGATCGGTGAGCTGGTACACCTTTACGCTGGAGAGGTTCTTCCAGCTGTCCGGCAGCGTCCAGGTGGTGGTGCCGCCCTTGGTGTTCCAGTGGTAGAGCTTCTGCTCGGAATCCTTGACCAGCTTGCCGGTGAAGGAATCCCACATCCACGGCAGCAGGTAGGACTCGTCGCCAGTGGCGCTGCCATCGCCTGCGGAGACCACACCGGATGCGACCTTCACGCCGTTGAAGGTGATGGTGCGCTGGCGGTAGGCTGCGCTAGAGGTGTCGTTGGAACCACGGGAGACTACTACAACGTTGCCGTTGGAATCCTTCAGGGTAATCTGCTCGTTGCCGTTGTTCGTGTTCGGGTCGGACACGGCAGCGGCATTGCCATTGTCGGCGGTCAGCAGCGGGTTGTTGACCCAGCGGGTCACCTTGAAGTGCTGGATGAACTTAGTGGACACATCATGGGTGTACAGGTTCTTGATGTAGGCGGCATAGTCGTTGCGGCCCTGCCAGCCTTCGAAGTCCTTCATGTTGTAGCCGCCGAGCAGCGGGGCGTTGGCAGCGCCGCCGTATTGCGGGTAGTCGCCAACCCAGCTGTCCTTCTGGTGGTTGCGCAGGAAGCGCATCACTTCGGAGTTCTCGCCCTTGGAGGTGTAGCCGCCGTAGGTCAGATCAGCTGCCCAGTGCTGGAAGGTGGAGTCGTACTCGTTGCCGGAACCCCATTCGGTGGTCATACGCCAGCCGTTGTCGTTGATCATCTTGCTCATCTTGCGGGTTTCCCAAGAATCTTCCGAACCGGAAGAAGTCAGGTTGCCCCACACATCGAGGTAGATGAAGTCCATGTTGTCGCCGACTTCCTTGCTGAGGTCAGCGAAACGGCTTACACGAGAACCGGATGCCAGATCGTAGATGCCGTCGATGCCGACACCCTGATCAAGCCAGTTCCAGCCGTAGCTCAGGCCGCCTGCAGAGTTGCGGCGCACCATGTCCTCGCTGAAGGCCTTGGCTTCCGGATACATTTCGGAGGCGTTGACGTGCACACCGAAGCGAGCGCCATACTTGGAGCCCTCTTCCATCATGGTGTTCATGTCGTCGGCGCCGCCGAGACGCTGGCCGATATCGCCGTAGTCCGGGTGGCCGGAGTCGTGGCCTTCATTGCCGTAGCCCTTGAGCAGCACGGACTGGCCGAGGCCGTCGGTGTTCAAGGCCACCTTCTTGACGTTGTCAAGCGTGGTGAGGAACGGGTTCTGCGCCTGGGAGCCGAAGTTCATGGCGATACGCCATGCCACCAGTTCGGGAACTTCCTCGGACTTGTACGGGTTGTTCATGATGTCGCGGTAGGCGATTGCGCCATCCTGCCAGTTGACGGCACCGTCTTCGTTCTCGTCGCCGGCGATGGCCACGGCCATCTGCGGCAGAGCGGTTTCGGCCACGGTGTACTTCTTGCCCTTGGAATCGGTGACCGTGCGGTGGTAGTACCACGGAGCGCTGGCCAGGCCCAGGGAGGTGGCGTCACCAGTCTGCTGGGTGGTGGCGTAGACACGCGTGTTCTGGCTGCCGCCGCGCACAGGAGCCGCCACATAGGTGCCATCGTGCTCGGAGTTGCTCCACAGGCCGGCACTCAGGCCAGCACCGGAGATGAAGCCGTAGGTGTAGTCGCTATCGGTGACGTTAGTATCTTCGGTCACTGCGAAGTTGGTATCGCCAGGCTTCTGCGTGTTGGAAGACATACGAGCACCAGTGAATTGGGCATTTTCCTGGCTGGAACGCACGGAAACGAGACTCTGGTTCGGGAAGGACAGCGTCTGGATGGCGTTCTCCTCCACACCGTTGCCCTCAGGAATGCCTTCGGACAGGTTGTTCTTGATCTTGGTGACGTTGAGGTGCAGCTGGTTGGCCTTGACCGTGATCTGAACGGTGATCACCGCGTCAATCTTCTTGGCCTCATCCTTGACCTTCAGCGTGTAGGTGGCCTCGGTGTCGGAAACCTTCTTGAAGGTCACGTCGTCATCGCCCAGTTCGATGTTGGTGCCGTTGATTTCAACGGTGCGCACATCCTTGGACTGGCCGTACATCACCTTGCCGTCGGTCATCGTGTACTGCAGCACAGAGGGGAAGTTCTTCTTAATCTGAACTTCCATCTTCTTGGTCTTCAGCGTTTCGGAGGCGACCTGAACGGTTTTGTTCAGGGTGATGGGATCGATGGCAAGATCCGCGCCGGAGACCGTCACCTGCTGGGAGACGTCCTCATAGCCTTCCTTGGCAATCGAAAGCGTGTGTTCGCCTTCTTCAATGTCGGCGAAGGAGAAGGTGCCATCTGCACCGGTCTTCACCTTGGTCTTATCCAAACGCACTGTTGCGCCTTCAATGGCAGCGCCTCCAGCGTCCACAACCTTGCCGGAAACCGCGTGCTTGGCGGCTTCGACAACCTCCGGGAAGTCCTTGATGTACACGTCGGTGACCTCGTTCAGCTCCTTCCAGGAGCCGGCCTTGATGGCAAGCTTGTTGGAGAGGTTCGTCATTGCGGAGTAATCGACATCGAATGCCTTCTGGCCATCCACGGTCAGTGTGGCGACCTTGGCGTCGGTCCAGGAGACCCGAATGTCGTGCTCTTCGTTGGCGCTCGGAGCAGCGATACGAGCACCGCTGTACCAGCTGCCGCTACCGCCACCGGTGTAGGTCTGCCAGAACCAGCCGCCCGAATCGTAGCCGATGAACAGGCCGCTGCCCGGGTCGTTGTAGCCCAGGTAGAAGCCGAAGCGGTTGGCGGAGCCTTCCTGCGGGGATTTGATGGTGGCGTGGAAGGAGCCGGCCTTGGAGAAGTCGTAATCTGTGCCCCATACGGCTACTGCCGGCCAGTTGTTGCTGGAGCTGGGGTTCGCTGCCGCATTACCGTTAGAGGCAGTGGACTTGAGGTGCAGCCAACCGTTTGCCATCTCCAGGATTTCGCCGCCCTGAGCGATGTTGGAATCAATAGTCCAGCCTTCAACCGCATCGGCTTGTGCGGAAGGAGTCTCGGAAGCAGTTGCAGAATCAGAAGTATCGTTGATTTGCTGAATCTGACTTGCCAAAGTCTGCAAGTCAGCATCAGACAGGGGCACTGCGAACGCAGTACCTCCCCCGCTGCCCATGCAGGTTAAGGCTAACGCTGTTGCCAGCGCAGCCGATATAGTCTTCTTCTTTTTCATTAACTATATTTTCCTTAATCTCTTCTTCGAGGTGAAGCAGATGCCTTCTTCATTGAAGAATACGCATTCGCAATTACGATAAGACACTTTACAAGAAGCTATTCTTAATAGCAATCTCAGCAAATACGGAGAATCGCCACATATTTGACATTGAATTACAACGTGAGTGAAATCACAAAACCCAATAAACGACTACGTTGTTAACCTTCACATCTATATTCGCATCATCGCGACACGCGCAGGGAAAAACTGCGCAAAAAAAGGCCTATAGGAACTTTTGTGGTGCTTATAACCGTGGCCCGGCCTTGTGGGAGCAG
>ENA-OWZO01000129-OWZO01000129.1-human-gut-metagenome-genome-assembly--contig:-NODE-129-length-60965-cov-33.732277_pt1 | contig 60965 bp, 51 predicted proteins | sample MGYA00249260_ERZ652115 | MGnify/ENA primary metagenome ERZ652115 (study PRJEB26925, sample SAMN05827127) | human gut metagenome | biome: ENVO:2100002; feature: ENVO:00000062; material: ENVO:00002003...
TGTATTTCAATAATTTCAAAGACCGATTAGCCAACTTTTATTGGACAGTAGTGATGTACAGCGTAAAATGAATCCGGAGGATGAATGGCAAAATCTTCCAAGCTATCTTCCCAACAGTAGTACAAGATACATGGATTCTTACAGAGTATCGGACAAGAATGACTGTAAAAGTATTTTAAAAGATCAAAAGCTGAAAGCCAGTTCAAGTTACTCTTCATCCTCCGATGGAGGTTACCGATATAATTCCTACACAAACCGTCCTATAAGAGAGAATCCTATAGGAGAAAAAAACGGCTATCCTGAATATTGGGATGGAACGGATGTGTATTACACACTTAAAAGTCGTGACCCATATTACGGAGAAGAGTATCAATGGAATGGAGTATGTTTGCTGGCTCCATATCAATTGGGACCTGTATTAAAGAAACTGAAATTGAAAAGTATGAACAATGGAGCAGAACCGGCTTTTGCATCTGCTGAAGGTGAATTGGATTTCTCAAACATTGACTTCACTAAAATTTATAAAAGTTCCAATAAAAAGGAAGTAAAAGAAAACGGTATGGAATATCTAGAACCCATAGCCTACAGTGAAGCTGAAGCACGGCAATTGAAAATGGCATACTTATCATTTAATTTCTCATCCACAGCCGGTTCACAAGAGGCGTCCAGTTCCAGAAACCCCTCGTCAGCCGATGCACCAGCCTTCAAAGTATTAAGTCCATTTTTAAATTCTTATATATACATAAACAGAAACTCAAGTAACTATTTTTACTCATTTGCGCAAGGATATATTAGAAAAGGAACAGAAGCTAACACATTTGTGATAGAAAAATACAATAACAGTTATACAATCAACGACGTAGAAGTAACTTATGAAGAATAAACACATGAAAAAAAGATATATCAACAAGACCTCTATCCTACTGACCATCATTGCAAACCTGTGCATAGGCCTACCCGGCCATGCACAGAATGTATGCCCACAGTCTACCACAGGAGATTGTACCCGTCACAAGAAAGCCTGGGAAATCGGTATCGGTGTCAACGGACTTCAAATGACCCGTTTCAACGTGATCCACTTTCAAACGAACCCACAAGGAGGATACCACATTGATACCAGCAAAAAAGATATGCTTTTCGGTGGACACCTGTATGTGGCTCGTGAACTGAATTCCTTTTTCTACCTGGATTTCCAGGGAATGTTGGATTACAGTTCAGACCCGGTACGCAATGGACACGAATCAAGATGGGTCGGTATGGCCGGACTTGGTCTTCAATGGCGTTTGGGAGAATACTTCCACTCCAAATATATCGACCCATTCTTCCGGGCAGGTATAAACTATATGTACAAAAATTTCAGAATCAACTATAACGGACTGGAGGAACATGACCTGGAACAGATGAAATGGAATTTTTCCAATGACTACAACAAAGAAGGAAACGATAAGCACCATCTGATTCCTTTGTCGGTAGGGGCTGGAGTAAACATGTGGCTCAACGACCGTGCAGGCATAGGCTTACAGGCAGAATACCTGATTATGCCCTATAAACAAATTGCCAATTCGTGGAACGGAACCATACGAGTAATGTGGCGTATCGGAGGAAAATCGAAAAAGCCAAAGCCTCAGATTCAATATGTAGAGAAAGTTGTAGAACGGATTGTAGAAAAGCCTGTAGTGACAGAGAAAATCGTACAGGTTCCTTCTACCGACGACCGTTTGTGCGAACTGTTCAATCACATCTATTTCGACTTTGACAAAGCCGATATTACTGCTGATTCAGCCGAAACCCTCGACAAGATTGCACAAATCATGAAGAATGATACACAAAAAATGTATCTCATTACCGGATGTACCGATGCGAAAGGCTCTTTCCAGTACAACATGGCGTTATCTCAAAGACGAGCCAATGCGGTAATGAAGGCCCTTATTCAAAGAGGAGTGCCAAGTAAAAACCTGAAAGCACGAGGACTCGGTAAGAGAATCTCTTACATTCCTGCAGATTCTTCGAACAACACGCGCAAAGGTGACCGGAAAATCATTATAGAAACCATCACCAACATGGACTATTGGAACTATATCCCATAAAGAAAAAGGATATGATTTATGTAATATTAGGATACTTCATATTAAACGTCATCAGTTGGAGCCTTATTATCAGATTCATACGTAAGGCTCCCTCCGATACGGAAGTGGATAACGGAACCAATTAAAAGTTAAAGTATAACTGAGAAAACATTTTTCACAAAATAGAATTAATATCAGATTCATCAATACTTATCAAAAGTTTTATTCTCGTTCTTTTCTTCTATTCACATAAAGAAAGAAGGAGACTGAAGGCCATTTCAAAATAATCACAAATTTTGGAATGGCCTCTTCTACTTTTCAAAGTTCATGTCGAAAGTAAAATAAGAGTTCCCGTGTCATATATATTACACAAGATATGCCAAAAATACATTTTATTTGTAAAAAAATGAATACTTATGAGGCTATCTAAACGACAAAAAATGCTCACCGCGCTTATTGCCGGAATTATAGCAGGAGGAGGATTATCCTTCCTTTATCTGTTGAGAGCACATACCTATCTGACAGACGAGCCGTCGGCTTGTGTGAACTGTCACATCATGTCACCTTATTATGCCACCTGGATGCACAGTTCGCATTCCCGGAACGCCACATGCAACGATTGCCATGTGCCCCATGAAAACATCGTCAAGAAATGGGCTTTTAAGGGTATGGACGGAATGAAGCACGTAGCCGCCTTTTTGACCAGCTCGGAACCACAGGTTATTCAGGCACATCCGGCCAGTTCACAAGTCATTATGAACAATTGCATCCGGTGTCATCAGCAACTGAATACAGAACTGGTGAAAACAGGACGCATCGATTATATGATGTCGGAGGTAGGAAAAGGGAAAGCCTGCTGGGACTGTCACCGGGATGTTCCACACGGCGGAAAGAACAGTCTTTCATCCACTCCCAACGCCATCGTACCGTTGCCGGATTCTCCGGTCCCGGAATGGCTCAGAAAAATGAAGAAATAATATAATTAAATCGAACGTATATGATGAACAAATTCAAATCTTGGCAGGGATGGCTGTTGTTTGGTATAGCAATGGTCGTCGTGTTTTGTTTAGGACTTGCTGTATCTGCGCTGTCAGAACGTAGAGCCGAAGTGGTAAGCATATTCAACAACAGGAAGAACCCGATGAAAGGAATTGTCGCTCAGAATGAAAAATTCCAGAGTGATTTTCCACGGGAATATCAAACGTGGACAGAGACCGCCAAAACAGATTTCCAAAGTGAATTCAATGGCAATGTACAAGTTGATGTGTTGGCACAACGCCCGGAAATGGTGATCCTGTGGGCCGGCTATGCCTTTTCGAAAGATTATGCTACTCCCCGCGGACACATGCACGCCATAGAAGACATCCGTGCTACCCTCCGTACTGGAGCTCCCGAAACGGCAAAAGACGGTCCGCAACCGTCCACCTGCTGGACTTGCAAGAGTCCCGATGTACCTCGTATGATGCAGGAAATCGGCGTAGACTCATTCTACAACAACAAATGGGCGGCATTCGGTTCGGAGATTGTAAACCCGATAGGCTGCTCCGACTGCCACGATTCCGAAACGATGGATCTTCACATCAGTCGTCCGGCCCTGATTGAAGCTTTTGCACGCCAAGGGAAGGACATCACCAAGGCTACTCCTCAGGAAATGCGTTCCTTGGTATGCGCACAATGTCACGTAGAGTATTATTTCAAGGGAGACGGCAAATACCTCACCTTCCCTTGGGATAAAGGAATGACTGTAGAAAACATTGAACAGTATTATGATGAAAATAATTTTGCAGACTATACCCATGCACTCAGCCGCACACCGATTCTCAAAGCGCAGCATCCTGATTATGAGATTTCCCAAATGGGTATTCATGGACAGCGAGGCGTATCATGTGCGGATTGCCACATGCCTTACAAAAGCGAAGGTGGCATGAAGTTCAGCGACCATCACATCCAAAGTCCGCTTGCCATGATCGACCGCACCTGTCAGGTGTGCCACCGGGAGAGCGAAGAAACGTTACGCCAGAACGTATATGAACGCCAACGCAAGGCAAACGAAATCAGAACCCGTTTGGAAAAAGAATTAGCCTCTGCACACATCGAAGCTAAATTTGCTTGGGACAAAGGCGCTACAGAAAATGAAATGAAGCCGGTATTGAAACTCCTGCGCGAAGCTCAATGGCGTTGGGATTTCGGAGTAGCCTCACACGGAGCTTCTTTCCATGCACCGCAGGAAATCCAGCGTATCCTGTCACACGGACTCGACCGAGCTTTGCAGGCCAGATTGTCCATAGCCAAAGTGCTGGCCAAACATGGATATACTGACGACGTACCGATGCCAGACATCTCCACAAAAGAAAAAGCCCAGCAATATATCGGTTTGGATATGCCGGCAGAAAAAGCAGCCAAGGAACGTTTCTTGAATCAGACCGTTCCCAACTGGTTGAAAGAAGCTAAAGCAAAAGGACGCATGATTTAAAAGTTATATGTGGAAAAAGACCTGGGGTATAGAAGAAGGAATAACGACCTGTGGCGGACTGATCGTCATAGGTCTTATTCTCCATCTGTTTACGGGTGGAGTGGATTGGAGTAGCTTTGCCTGGCCGCTCAATCTCTACTTGGCAATTGCCTATCTGATGGGGTTGCTCGTCTTGTATTTCCTGCGAAAGAAAATTTATTTCGTGCAATGGGCCATGTCGTACAAAGCAGCGATTCCGTCCTTAATTGCCGTAGTAATAGTGACGTTCTTCATGGGAATGATCAAACAAGTGCCGAGTACCATAGCCTCTGAAGGCATCTCCATCTTTCATCGCATGCTTTCATTTTGGCCTTTTATTCTGGTGTATTTTTGGATGACAACCATTGTCGGTCTGGTATCTATCCGACATTTGTTTTCTTTCCGGCTCCGCAAGATTCCATTCCTGCTGAACCACTTGGGACTGTTCATCGCCTTGGTCTCGGCTACCCTTGGCAGCGCCGACATGAAGCGGCTCACAATGACTACCCGCATCGGACAAGCTGAATGGCGGGCCACCGACTTGCAGGGACACTTGACCGAACTGCCATTGGCCATTGAGCTCAAGAATTTCAGCATCGAAGAATATCCTCCCAAACTGATGCTGATAGACAATGCTACCGGAAAAGCCTTGCCCAACGACGCACCGGAACATTTGTTGCTGGAAGATGGTGTCCGATCGGGTATCCTGTCCGACTGGAGGATTGAAATTCTGGACAAACTGGAGATGGCAGCATCCGTATCCGGACAAGATACCGTGAAATATGTGGAATGGCCCAGCATGGGAGCTACCAGTGCAGTACGGCTCAGAGCGACTACCCCAGACGGAAAACGACAAGCAACCGGATGGGTCAGCTGCGGCAGTTTCCTGTTTCCCTATCAGGCCCTCCGACTGGACAGCACCTGCAGTCTCGTCATGCCCGACAGGGAGCCTCGCCGCTATTCTTCCGAAGTAACCATTTATACAGAAAGTGGAAAACAAATAAAAGCCACCATCGAAGTCAACCAACCAGCAGAAATAGAAGGATGGAAAATCTATCAGCTGAGCTACGATGAAAGTAAAGGCCGGTGGAGTGACATCAGTATTTTCGAACTGGTCTCAGACCCTTGGCTTCCAGTGGTCTATACAGGGATTATCCTGATGATGTTGGGAGCCGTATGTATGTTTGTCACGGCTCAAAAGAAAGAGGAACAATGACTAAATAAAGAAAAATGAAATGAATTGGGACTGGTTTATATATTTCGCCATTCTGTCGGTCTTACTTTGGGCAATCGGTGCCTGGAGAGCTTTTAAGGGACATCACCTACAAGCCTGTCTCCTGACGGCTGGAGGGCTTGCGATATTTGGCCTGTTTATCGGACTGCTATGGCATTCACTTGAACGCCCTCCCCTGCGGACCATGGGAGAAACGCGCCTGTGGTACTCATTCTTCCTGCCACTTGCCGGATTGATTACCTACCTGAGATGGAAATACAAATGGATACTCAGTTTCAGCACCCTGCTGTCACTTGTATTTATTTGCGTGAACATCCTGAAACCGGAAATCCATAACAAGACGCTCATGCCGGCCTTGCAGAGCCCTTGGTTTGCCCCTCATGTCATTATCTACATGTTTGCCTACGCCCTACTTGGAGCAGCAGCCATCATGGGCATCTACCTGTTATGGATCAAAAAAGACAAAGGTAATCCCAAGGAAATGGCTTTATGCGACAACCTGGTCTATGTAGGACTCTCCTTCATGACTTTGGGCATGCTGACAGGAGCACTATGGGCCAAAGAGGCTTGGGGACATTACTGGTCCTGGGACCCGAAAGAGACTTGGGCAGCTGTAACCTGGTTCTCGTATCTGAGCTACCTACATATACGGCTGGGACTGCGGAACAGACAACGCACGGCTTTGTATCTCTTACTCTTGTCGTTTGTCTTCCTGCAAATGTGCTGGTGGGGCATCAACTATTTGCCCTCGGCACAAGGAAGCAGTATCCATACTTACAATATGAATTAATTCAATCTTACTTTATGATGAGAAAAAGAAATTTATCCGTACTACTGACCTTATTGCTTTTCGGAAATGTGACCTTATCCCAAGCACAGGAAGAGAAAAGCAATGACGACCACTTTTGGATTTCCACTCAGATCCGTACCAGAGGAGAATACCGCAATGGGGCATTGTATCCCCGCAACGAAGGAGACAAGCCCGCCGGATTCATCAACGAACGTGCCAGACTGACGCTGGGTTATGACCGCAGCAAATTATCCCTAAGATTCTCCGCACAGCATGTCGGAGTCTGGGGACAAGATGCATTGGTGGACAAAAACGGACGGTTTATCCTGAACGAAGCATGGGCAGCCATCCACCTGAGTGATGCTTGGTTTGTCCAGTTAGGAAGACAGTCTTTGGTGTATGATGATGAACGGATTCTGGGCGGACTGGACTGGAATGTGGCCGGACGCTATCACGACGCCCTGAAAATTGGCTACCAGAAAAACGGTCATCAGCTGCATGCCCTGTTTTCCTTCAACCAAAATGATGAGAATGTGATCGGGGGAACCTACTACGATAACAGCAAAACCAAACTGTACAAAAATATGCAGACGCTATGGTACCATTATGATTTCACGTCGGTACCCTTGAAGCTTTCTTTACTTGCCATGAATTTAGGACAGGAAAGTGGAAATGCAGAAACCAAAGAAGGAGATACACAGTATATGCAGACTGTCGGCACTTACCTTCAATTCTCTCCGGGTGCATGGAATCTGTCGGGCTCATTTTATTATCAAACCGGGAAAACAGCCTCTTCCCGTTCTGTCTCTGCCTTTATGGGAAGCTTACGCGCCTCGTATAATATTCGTCCACAATGGAGTGTAACGGTAGGAACAGACTATCTGAGCGGCAGCGGTCGAGCTGAAGAGACCTATAAGGCTTTTAATCCTTTATACGGCACACATCACAAGTTCTATGGAGCCATGGACTATTTCTATGCCTCTGATTTCATCAACGGCTACGCTCCGGGGCTTTCCGATTCACAGATTGGACTCAATTATAAACCTTCTTCTTCCGTGTCCATGGGACTAACCTATCATTATTTCGCCACGGGAGTGAAACTGGAAAATCTGAACCGGACCTTAGGGTCGGAACTCGACTATCAGCTCGACTGGAAAATCAGAAAAGACGTCAGTCTGTCCGTAGGATATTCCATCATGCGGGGTACTTCCACCATGGATGTAGTGAAAGGAGGAAATCACCGCAGTTGGCAAGACTGGGGATGGATATCCTTAAACATTAACCCCACAATTTTTGTAAAATGACATTTACTTCAAAGCCCATCCGATGATTGGATGGGCTTTGAAGTAAATATTTATCCTCATTCATACAATCCCTCTGAGAACTTTCAGGTTTAATTCGATGTAATTGTTCCCTTTCCTTCTGATAAGTCCCTCTTTTTCCATCTTGTTGAATTCAGTAGATAATGCCGGACGGGTCACATTAATATATTCAGCCAGTTGCGTCAAGGTGTGTGACACTTTCACGATTGAAGTTCCCTTTTCCAACCTTTTCAAAAGATACACCAGAATCCTTTCACGGATGGTTTTTCTCGACAAGACATCCAGCCTCAGCGTTGTGCAGACATTGCAATTACCTGAAACACAAAGAAAACTCTTTAGAATATCAGGATGTTTGCTGATCAGTCCAAAGGTGGAGTCCTTGGTAGCAGTCAGTAATACAGAGCGTTCCACCGTTTTAAACGTAGCCGGGAAACGATTGTCTTTCTTAAAGAGGTGAGGGGTGGCAAAAGTTCTTGGGGCCTCTATATGCTCAATCAACACCTCATTTCCATTCGCATCAATAATATGAACCTCCAACACACCTTCCAATAAAATGTACAAGTTACCACATATATTTCCCTGCTCTATGATCACCGTATCCTCTTCATATTCATACAATTTGAAATCCAACTTTTTAAGAATCTCATTCTTCAAAGAAGAAGACAAGTCATTAAACAGCGGAATCGACAATAATTTATCCTTGTAATAAGTATTAAAAGAAAGTGATTTCATGGTTTCTAAATAGCTCTAGTCTACAAATATACCATTTTTAATCTGTATTGCCAACTATATATGCCACTCAATGCTATCCTCGTAGGTACTTTTACCGATATTTCTTTTGTGCAGGAAATCAAACTGAATTTACAGCCTCTTCATTCTGCATTCTTTACTGATTGTCCATATTCAACCGCGACATTTCCGTCTCAGCTGCACTCTGATTCTTCATCTTCTTTTCCGTGCGGAAGCGATAAGTAATCGTGAAACCGACTTTTCGAGTTTCCTCCTTTCCGACACTGTGCATGATAATATCATGCAGACGGGCTGAAGCACGCGTATTGTTCTTATTGAAAATGTCGTAAGCATCCAGTGAAAGTTGAAGCTTGTCTTTCAGGAACGATTTCTTCAAACCCAGGTTGACGGAGGTATAACTCTTCGATTCGTATAACTGATAATATCCTTTGGAGCCATAACTAAAATCAGCAGACAACAGGAATCCGGATGGAAGCGTGAAACTGTTGTTGAAGTTCACCATCACCAGCGGACGCCCGGCTTTTAGAATACTCTCGTTCGGCCCCGGATAACTGAAGAAGGTCTTTATGCAGGTCAGCGTAAGCGAAGGCATCCACCACTTCACTGGATATTGTATATTTACCATACCTGTCAGATTATGCATTTTATCAAAATTATCCATGCTGTTTACTGTCACAGCCGAGTTTCCCGGCATACTGTAAAATGCCCATATTAAGGGATGATGTATATTGTTATAATTCAAGTTTACAAGTAAAAACTTGTAAAACAGCATATAGTTCAAGTCATGGGTTATTGCCTGTTTCAGATACAGATTTCCTTTCCGATAAGTGAAACGGTCGGTATAGACAGCATTGTCGTTCATCTCGCTAAAAGGAGGGCGTTCTGTATGAATGGAGTAACTGAACGACTGTTGTAGGTTCTGCGTGTTATAACTGAGCGAAACGGAAGGCAGAAAATTATGATAGTTCTGATTCTGCCGCTTTCCGGTATAAGTTTCCTTTAAGTCACTGCGAAGATATTCATAACGGAACCCAGCCCCCATCGAAAGATTTTTCCAAGAGAAATCGTATGCCAGAAAAAGCGAATTTTTCAGTTCCATATTTTTTGTCCTTCCATTATTCAGGGCCCGTACATTTTCAATGTAGTTCGTTCCGCTTGTATGACTGAAATCATAACCGAAACTGATGGTTCCCGCTTTCTCGGTATCATACGAGAGGCGGAGCTTGGCAGCGAACAAGTCCCACACAGCTTTATTATAATAATTCAATGAAGTTTCCGAACGGTCACTTTCCCATTCACGGATATAGCCGTTGCCTTGGTCCGTTTTACGGATATAGTCACCGTAGGTATTTATTTTCCAACCATTTTCCCAGTCGTTCACGTAATACAGATTGAGGTGGTGACTGATTGATTTTCCGGATACGTCCCTATGGTTCTTCATGAACGTGGAGATTCCCCGGTCCGGTATCATGGAAAGGGTGTCATCGGAAAAGGTACTGCTTTGACTGTGCTTGCCCACGTACTTCAGTCCGATTTCCGACTCGGGTGAGAAATGATAGGAAACCCCTCCCATATAGGTATGGCTTTCATTAAAAATCTGTTTTGCGCTCAGTTGGGTCAGGTTCCAGACAGTGTCACTTTGTGTCTGCTGGTAAGCGTCAAGTGCTGAATTGTTTTTTCCCCGGTTGTAATTGTAAGAGAAAAAGAAGTCCCAGTCCTTGTAATTGTAACTGCCATTTATGAGATAGTTTTGTTTGAAGTGGTTTCCCTGCTGCAGATTACCCCTTACATTGAAAGCAAATCCATCCCCCAACCGTTTGGTCTTTATTTCGATGACGGCACGCTGCTCCGAATTGTATCGTATGCTCGGATTCATAATCAGTTTCACGGAACGAATCTCATCGACAGACAGATTATCCAGTTCGGTCTGGTCCATCACTTCCCTGCCGTTGATGTAATAGACAGGACTTCCTTTCCCTATCACTTCAACGGAGTTTCCTCTTTGCTGTATACCCGGAATCTTGCAGAGCAAGTCGTTCAGGTTGGTTTGTTTGGCAAGAATGGTATTCTCCACATCGGCCAACAGCCCGTCACGATCCAGTTTGAATGGCTTCCGATACGCGGTGACTTCCACTTCTTTCAGCGTGGTCTGTGAGGCTTCCATCCGAACCACCGGCAGCGTACGGTCGGCATTGACCTGCATTTTCTTATACAGTGTTTTGTAACCCAGATAAGAATAACGGATAATATAATTTCCCTCCACAAGCGATGTGCTGTATATCCCGCAAGAATCGGATACCGCTCCGCTGACAAGGGTACTGTCCGCCTGATTCAAAAAGGCCACATTTACCATCGGCATCACTGCATTTTCTGGGTCCATGATTTTTCCTTTTACAACATACTGGCTGTAAGCCGGCAGCAAAACCCAACAGGCTATTATAGCTAAAAATAGTTTTTTCATTAGTCAAGTTTATACAATAAATTCAGTCAAAAACTGTAGTTCAAAATACATTATCTTCCGAAGCGTGAAGAATCCACTTCTTTTATTTTACATTTGATATCAAACGTATTCTTAATGTCTCATGCCCCCGATTAATAAGCGTCCGAAATGTTGAAATAGCCTTTTGCATTACCTCCCACAGGCTTTTGTGCTCTAAAGGTCCAATGACATGAGGTATTTTTAATATCAGTAAACCACCAATATCGCTTTATACAACCCGACGTATTGCTATTTCCATAAATTGTAAAAGCAGGTCCGTATGAAGAGGAACCCGTCTCACAGACTATGGCTGTGCTCCAATATCCATCACAAGATGTAACGCAAAAATCACTGGTCACCTGCTCCGTGGCCTCAAAACTCTTGCTATACTCAAACCAATTTCCATACGCAAAAGACATCTTTCCTGCATACACACGTTCTGTTCTTTTTAATTCCGATTCAGGAACGTACAAGTCCAAGAACTTTATTTGCGACTTGCTAATATTGGCAGTGAATGATTTGAAGCCATGCATATTATTCAATGTAAGTGTTACCACTTTACCGTCTTTAATGTCCTCCTCTATATTTTTATTAATGGACTCTATGCCTTTTAAAGCACGTATCACATTCTTTTCCGTTAAATTGTGCTCTAGCATTATTTCATCAGTTATTATAACTGAATAACAATTATTTACCGTATCAATTGTGGTGTAATTATTTATAACCGCAACCTCTTGTTCATAGGTTAACGGCATAATAATCTTTTCTTCATCAAATTCTTTCTTGCAACCCACCAATGCAAACACAAATGCAAAACTTAATAATAGCTTCTTCATGACTAAACTTAATTTGAGGTTTTAAATAACAAAACAATACATACAAATTGAATTCTGTAACCAGGCAATCCATACCCATAATTATCAGACCATCAATCTTTAACCATTGGAACACTTACTATCCCTTTATTACACTCTTTATCTCCCACAACCTTAAATCCCAAGGATTGATAGAAGGGGACAGCATACGTTGAGGAATTGACCGATATCCTGGTAAATTTGTAATATTCCATCATATAGTTAAAAAGAGAGTTTCCTATCCCTTGCCGATGGTATTGCTTCTGTACAAAAAAAAGCGATATATGTTGCTTTTCTCTGTGGATACCAATAATACCTATTAACCTCCCATTATCAAAAGCCCCATATATATCAAGTTCAGCCATCAGTGAAATATCATATATAAAACGCTTGAAAGCTTCAATTCCTGCTTGGGTAAGATCATTATTTCCACACTCCATGTAAACCTTATATGAAAGATTTGCAGCGTTATCATATTCTGCTGTTGCCAGCTTCCTTATAAAAAGTCCAAGACATGAGAAAATCAACCGTTTCATAATTTTAGGTATTTATTATTTGTAAAAAAATTCACTCCAAAAACGGGAAAGCCTTTTATCTAAGTAGACCATATTTTCTGCAAATGTACAAACCCAAACCAGCACAATTCTCAAACTAGTTTGAGAATTAGGCTGAGATAAGTGGGGGGCATATTCAAGTAAGGAGCCATTCTTTAAACGTAATATTTTGCAGAATCTCAGGACATCTTTTCAACGTATATCTTTCTTGATAACTATTTCAACCTATTATAAAACAATGACCTGATATATTGAACAATATCTTTGGACCTTATATGATGCTTTGCTGATATGATAGAAAAACTTACCACCCATAGTAATATAAAAATATTGATGTACAAGTCTTTAGTTTAGATTGAAAATTGGTTTTGAAATTTATAGTTATGTATTTACGTGACTTTTCACTATTGTTTGTTTTATTCATATTCTCCTTTAAAATGATAAACAAGGCGAGGAAAGTCATCGTATTTCTTTCCGTCTACCCATAACTCCAAAGGTGACATATTGAACATCATAAAATTCATATAAGTCACTGCATCACCTCCATAGTTCATGGAAAACACAATCCGAATGTCAGCAGACGTATCGTGTTCACCTAAGATATTGACATCTTTTGGATGCAATACGAAGCTAATGGTACCAGAATCCCATTGTAAAAATTCATATCCGGCAACGACAGATACTTCGCCTATCTCACGCAAACGGTCCGACAAGTTTTTGTCTGAAATCAATTCCGATAGGGGCTGTAATGCCATATTGAACCGAAGTGAATCGCGTGAAACAGCTACTACATTCTGCAATTCAGTTATATTAGAACCTTGATAATAGGCTACTTGTACAGTGCCATGATAAGTTCCTTTCAGATCGAACAGCATCTGTTGTATCGCTTCACTAGAAAAAACCTCTTCGTCTTTGTTGCAACTTGTAAGGCTAAGCACACCAAGAAATAATACTAGTATTCCGAATAAGTTCTTTGTTTTCATAAATCTTCATTTAATATTTAAATCATTTGTTCCCTTTTCTATTGATATATTGTTTACTTACAACCTCTTGACTTACCAGTTTTCCATCTTGAAAAACAAAAGCTGTTGTCAAGGTATACCATTCTTGGTCGTAAAGGCTTTCCTGATATAGCATCCGTTCAACAGGACGATTATATCTGTCTGTTATCATTTCCTTTGCGTATGGTTCTCCAAAAAGTTTCAAGAAATCCTTCTTGCTCATTCCTATCTCAATCTTTTCTGAAGTATATTTACTATTTTGCACCCCTAACAAAGAAGCACAACTAACAAATATAATACTGAAAAACAGCAAAGTAATTGTTTTAAGTTTCATATTATTCTGATTATAAATTATTTTCTAGACTTTCTTTCCATATACATTTCTACAAATGTACAAACCCAAACCGGCACAATTCTCAAACTAGTTTGAGAGTTACAGACAAAATCATATTCTATTATTCACTCATCAAGAAAACTTTGCAAATAGCCATTAACGGTATCATTGTTTTCTATCATCCACTAATACTATACTAACTAAACATAACCACACCACTCATATTTCAATTCCACCAACGGGTTTTATATTATTTCCACTCACTTATGGCTTCTCGGGTTACTCCGTATGTTATAATCTTCTTTTAGCTTCCGTGCCGGAGGTCTTTCGTTCTTGTGTACCGTTCACTTTTTTGTTCCCAAAAGTATAACTGAACCGGATACCTATGCCGACGGGTTCACCCTGAATCAGGCTGATACGTTGCATGTTGTCTGTCTCGTACTTATTTCGCCACCGGGTTGTTACCTTCCCGTCATACCTGTATAGGTTGCAGAAACCATATAGAGACAACTGGCACGCCTTGAAGCGTTTCTTCAATTGTCCGTACAGGTAGAGTTTTTCCGGCGTTTCGGTATAGAAAGAGAGATCTTTGGTGTTGTATGACACGTTTATGTCAAAAGAGAGCTTGTGCTTTTCCGACAATGTGAAGTTATTGTTCAAATCCACCTGAAAGACTCCATTGTGATAACCTCCGGCATGCACACCCTCATATTCGATTGCCTTCATGCGTTGCCACAAATAGGAGACGGTTATATCCAAGTTGGCATAGTTTTTCATATATGAAGTATTGGTATTCAACGCCAGCAAGGCATACTCGAAAATTCCGGCATTCACGGGGGTGGTCACTTGCATATCCTCATCTGTGGCAAAAGTCAGTTCGTAGATTTGGTTCTTCACACGCTGGTAGCTGGCCTGAAAGATGTACCGTTTGAAAAACTGGTACTGAAAGGTTTGCCCGTACATGATTTCCGGTTCCAACTTCTCATTGCCAGTGGTATAGCTTGTTGCGGATGTATACACCTTGAACGGATTGAACAGAGAAAACACCGGTCGTTCCATCCGGTTGGAAAAGATGTAGGAGAACACATGGTCGGGCGACAAGTGGTAACTGATGTAGAGGTTGGGCAACACCCTGACAAAATCAGTCTCCGTTTTCTCCCCCAGCGTATATTGCCGGGTGGTATAGTCAGTATACTCCAACCGGCTGCCCAAGCGGGTGGAAAAGCGGGAGTTCCATTCCCTTTCCCAGCTAACAAAAAAGGCGGATGTCCATTCCTGCAATGCAAAGTGATTGCTCTGTTCCTCATCGTTCACATAGCCGTCGTCCGTGCCCTGCATGAAAGTATCTTTGTTGTCAATCTTGGAGTAATAGCTGTCCACACCTGCTGTCCATTGGTTTTTTCTCGCGTTTTGCCTATATTCGATTTTGCCCGACCATACATTGCTGTTTTGAGGCACGTTCTCCTGATAATAATTGTAAGGTGAAAGATATTGCAGATTATCGTCCAGATTGTCCATGCGATTCCATACGAACTGTTTGTTCCGGCTATGGGTGTAATCGAAATCGATATTCAGGACTTGGCCCGGTTGGTTGAAGCGGCGTTGATAGAATAAGTTGACGCCCGCGTCTGTTCTATCGCGTTCCAAGTCATTGTCATGTCGTACGTTCAATGCTTTTTCTTTGTCAGCACCCGCCTGTTTCAGCCTTCCTTTATCCGTCCAATCCAATTTGGAATAAGAGAAACTGACGTTACCTCCCAGCTCGTCCTTGTCCGAGAGTTGGTATTCCCAGTCGATGTTTCCGTTCGCACGCCGGGTAAACCCTGTTATTTTGCTTTCTTGCCATGTCGTGGTGGCACTTTCTTTCAGGAAACTTTCCGTTTCGTTCTTCTTCCAGTCACTTTGGTTAGCAAAGCCTGCCGTGCCATTCAGGGTCAGTCTGTTTTTATGGTACATCAAGTTCAAGTTACCACGCTCTTTCATATAGTGCGTCCGCCAGACCTGTGCGGACAATGAGCCTTGCAAACCTTCATCTTCATTTTGCTTCAATTGGATGTTGATGATGCCGAAGTTCCCTTCTCCCCGGAACGAACTGTTGGGGGAATGGATTACTTCTATGTTTTTTATCCGGTCGGCGGGTAACCCTTTCAAGTAATCATTCAACGCATCGGGAGCCAGCTTCTTTTCCCTTCCATTCACATAAATCTTCGTTTCGCTCTTGCCTATGATGGAAAAATGCTGCCCATCCGAAGCTATGAAAGGGACATACTTGAAGGCCTCCAGCGCATTGTCATTACTGAAAGGATTGGTTTCCATATCATACACCAGTCTATCGTTTTCCACTTTGGTCCGCTGTCTTACCCCCTTCACTATCACCTCATCCATGCTGAAGTTGCCGTCTTTTTCAAGTGTAATCCGCATACGACTTGTTTTCAGTAAAAAAGGAAGAAATACCGGTTTATACCCCAAACGACTAACAAACAGTTGATTTGCACGTTTATCAGGATTCTCCATAAAGAATCTCCCCAAACTGTCCGAATAAGCAATATGGTATGCCGTTGCATGATCCAAAGAATCTTTGAGAACTACAACTGCATCGGCTATGGGAAAACCATCCGTAGTATAAATCTCTCCAGTTAGTTTAGATTGAGCCTGTGCTAAATTAGCAATTACCCATCCAATTACTATGACAGAAAATAACCGTTTAATATCCATAACTAAAATTGTAATATAATCCAACTTCTAATTTGATTCCATACATTTCCTTAACTAGCATATCTGGAAATCAAGATTATTGATTGTTTTCCTTCACCGATACGTTTTACAGAAAAAGACTGTGCAAAACTCTTACCCATTATTCCCAATAACACTACATCTACAAATTAAATTTCTCATAGCTTATTACTAATTTGTTATTTTTTCAACTTATCTCTTACATCATTAAAATGCTTTGATGATGAAAACTTCTTGGGAAGTCTTTCAAAAAGCTTCTGAAATGTTTCTTTGTTCAGTGAATGTTTGCTTATGTATAAGTAATAAGCCCCCACAAGATTATCAATATTACGTTCTATTCTTTGAATATTGAGAATAGAATCTTCTTTTATGAGTTCATTCATTTTTAATGTTATTGAATCCTTCTGTTCTTGTGCCAAAGTAGAATCCTTCAAACGGAGATTATCAAGATATCCCAACACACAACCTATTGAGTCTGTTTTAATGTTTTCTATACGAAATAAATCATTATATGGAAAACCATATATATCGAATATTTCTTTATTGCTATCTCTCATATATTTCACTTCAGAATCTTGTGTAAAAACAAAAGCAACACTTGGCTTATTGCCCAAAGCAGTAACTATTTTTTTAGGCAAAAAATCCTCTTCTGATGCTTTCGGCAGTTTAAATCTAAATCTGCCATTCATAACTACAGCTGAATCAAGATATGTATTATCATTAAGATCAGCTATATACATATAATCTCCATCTTTTACATCGGTAGTCGTACCATGAATTATACATTGCTGTTCTGTACACGATACTATAAAAGAGAATAACATCAGTATTCCTAATAAATGTTTTGTTTTCATATTACTATTATTTTTGAATTTTCCGTCCAAGTTCGATAACCTTCTCGTCGTTACATTGGTTCATCTTTTTCTTTATCAATAAAGGCAATATGCCAAAAGACCAGATAACATATCTTTCGATAGTAGTTGCTATCGGTTCACCCAGACGCTTCATGGATTGAAGGCAGTTGCGGACATCCCTGTTGATGATGCTCACAACTGCCCATGAGAAATTTATATAAGAAATTGATGCTGTCATAAATTACATATGGCTCTTTGGACTATACCTGATTTCCAAAAAGACTATTAAAAGACTCAATAAATTCGTCACGGTTATTACAGCTGAACACGTAAGTTTTTCTGTCAGTACGAATAAGTATCAGTTCATTAAGATTAGTTGCATACATAGTGTACTTTCCTATTTTTTTATTCCTGAATTTGCCCAAATATCCGCATAATCCACCACTTCCGAATAAACGAATAGAATATGCTGTTTCCGAGTTTGGTATTCCTTTCAATTCTATAATATCTTTGAAAGGAATATGAATTGAGCCAATTAGTCTATGTAAAGCTATTTTATTACTCTCAATGGCCAGTCGTAGCGGCATCAGTAGCAACACTCCGATAATTGTGGCCAAGAAAATAATAATTAGTGTGTATCTAAGCCAAATTAATTCATTTGTCCAAACATAATATGTGGATATGGACAAAATAATAACTGTAATGGCTGTCCAAAATGTGACTCCCATACTCCAAGGACAGGAGAAAGTTGTAATACTCTTTGTTTCCATAATGTTATGTTCTCGTAATTAATATTTTAATAAAGATAAAAAACACCTATAAGTACAAATAGATATACTTTAATAAATCTCATTGCATGATGTTGTGTTAGTTTTCCGCTGCAAAGCTCCATACTTCGCAAGACTTTTCCACTACCTTAATAGGGTAGTTCTGATAATTGATATTGTCATAAGTTACATACGCCTTTTCTGACTGTCTCCAGCTCCAGTTCCTTTATACTTACTCTTGGTTGCATTAAACTTGTAACGAACCGTCATTACAAATTCTTGTCTATCCCAAATGTTTTTCTGATATAAATAATAATCACCACTATACAGACTATAGCTTATTTTGTTTGTGTTGAAAATATCATTTCCTCTTAATTCAACACTTAAAGCCTCATTCAAGAAACTTTTTCTAACTGAAAGATTTACGTATCCGTAAGGTTTTTCAGTATAAATATTCTGCGATGCACCTGCACTCTGAATATAGGAATCAAGACCTATCATAAAACCAAGCGGCAGTTCCCATGTGTTATTGAACGATGCCGTAAATGTGGGGGTGTTCAATGTTTTCGGTTTCTTAAAATAATCGACAGTCAGCCATTGTTTTTGCATGCCTACACTCAGAATTGGTGACCAACAACCTATTTTAGGCGTGGCAGACAAGAAAGCGGTAAACATTGGAATGGACCTATCCCAGTTACGGTTGGTTAGCATAGTAAGAGAAGCATCTTCATTCATTAACTCTCCCCAAAACATAATCCAGTCCTTTGTCTGCGAGTAAGACAATGACATCTGCAAAAATCGCCATGAACCGGATAGTGTCAAATCGTGTATAATGGTAGGACGAAGGGTCGGATTCCCTTTTTGAAGGGTAAAACGATCTGAATAATACACATTGTTACTTAATTCACTATATGATGGTCTTTGTGTTTTTGTCGTATAACTCAACTGTGTCTGAACGTTTCCTAATTTTGTAGAAAACGATATATGGGGAAAAATATTATCAAACTTACGACTTTGCTCATTTATATGTATATCATCCTCATAATAGTCAAATTTAACATGCTCATACCTTAATCCCAACGACCAGTCACCCCACGGAAAACTACGGTTATATTCTGCATAGGCCGTAGCATTTATCTCCTTGATTTTACTATTGGAAGAAGGCACATAATTTTCCTCATTAAAATAATCATCGTTCCGATGGGTATAGGTTGCCTCACTTCCTACGGCAAACGTTCCTCCTATCAAAGGGAAAGATAAAGTAAGTTTTCCTGCGGCAAGACGATTTCTTACATCATTGACGGAATGGACAACACGATTATTCGAGGTTTGGCTAATTTCCTGAGAGAAAGCGTTATAAGAATTTCCGTTTTGAAAATAATCCAAGTTAAAATCAATGTTTATCTTCCCTGCTTGCCCATTATAATAGGCATTTAATTCATGCCCAAGCTTATGGTCACGATATTCCTCGCCGGTAACTTTTATATTGTCATAAAATACCTCATCCACTGTTATATTTGTTTCTTTAGATAATGGATTTTCTTCTTTCAGTCTTTTACCGACCTTATATTTTGCGCCCACAGTATGATTTTCATTTATTTGATAATTCAACCCGATGTCTCCATTCAGATCTTCTGTCAGAACATTCCAATGGTTTTCCATATGGTGATTCCATGACTTTGTTCCTTTCTCTTTTAATACCATGATAGCTTCTTGCCAACTATCCGTCAAGTTATAATTGACAGAACCAAAAATATCCAAATTGTTGTGACGATAATTGAAATTTGCCTGTTCTATCAGGTCTGTATTCTTAGATTGATAATAGCTGGAACGCAAATTGAAACCAAATCCGTCACCCTGACGCTTAATTGTTTGGATACGTACAACAGCTTTTACGGTAGCATCATATCTTGAGCCTGGGTTCCGTATCACTTCCACCTTTTTTATCTCATCAGAGTTAAGCTGTTCAAGTTCAGATAAATCATGCAGTTTTCTGCCGTTGATATATATTAGCGGAGTTCCTTTACCGAACACTTCAAATGTGTCCTGTTTTTTGGTAATACCCGGTATTTTAGTCAGTACATCATTAGCCGAACCTACTTTACTCAACACGCTGTTTTCCACACTTGTCACCATGGCATCCCCTTTCATCCGAGTAACCGGCAAATTTCCTTTTACCACTACCTCACCAAGCATCTGTGCATCCGATACAAGCTGGACGATACCGATATTCGTCGGAACGGTTGGCTTATACACTGTCTTATATCCAATGGAGGATATTTTTACTATCTGGTTTTTCGATGTGGTTTCCAGTGTGAAAACCCCGTCCTCACCACTGATTGTTCCACTCACAAATATCGAATCAGGTAACGATAACAGCACCACATTGGCATAAGGCAATGGCTGACTGTTCTCGTCAATCAGCTTTCCAGTGATGGTTTGTGCTGATACTTCTAATGAAGAAAAAGTACATACCAACATAAATAAAGTTCCAATACTTTTCATTTTTATAGTCTTAATTGTTTTACATACGGCTCTTCTGGCTGTCTCCGGCACCCGTTCCCTTGTACTTACTCTTGGCTGCATTGAACTTGTAGCGTAATGTAATGCCAATATTTCTGCGGGCTTCCATTTTCCCTGTCATCAGACGGTTACCACTGTAAACAGTTGATTTTGCCTGATATGAGTTGAAAAGATCATAGGCTTTCAGCTGAACCGAAAGACGGTCTTTAAGGAAACTCTTGTAAAGACTGATATTGGCAAACCAGCACCATTCTTCAACCTTTGTATTTTCGTTGTCGCCTGGAGTGTCAAAACCTAAATCAACATCGAGACTGATACCAAGAGGCAGCTTGAAATTGTTGTTCCAGGCAAAGTTCAATATCGGATTGTTGAAATTTTCTGTTCCATTGGATGTTTCCACCTTATACCATTGCTGGAGCAATAGGAAATTGAACTGGGGAGACCATAATCCGATTGTTGGAGACAATGTCAGAGTGGTATATAACTTGTCACTGTTATACATGTTGTAGAAGGAATATAACGAAACGGTCGGATCATCTTCCGAATATGCCCTGCTCAGCTGTGTAATGGCATCTTCTCCGTGTATGTATCGTGAATTGAGATATATCCACTTGTATGATACATTCAGTGTAAGACGATTTATCAGTGACGGTCTCAGCAGCGGGTTACCTCCTTCATAGGTATATCGGTTGCCGTACATGATGTCACTTCTCAGCATCCAGTATGAAGGACGGTAGATACTGCCGGTGTAGGTCAATTGGGTCTGTACTTTACCAATCGGAAGATTCAAGGATACGGATGGGAATATGTTGTGGTATGTCCTGCTCTGCTCGTCCATATACTTGCCATCCTCGTAATAGTCGGAAGACAAATGCTCATACCGTACACCTAACTGTGCCTGTAGCTTGCCGAAGTTGCGGGCATATTCCAGAAATGCCGAAGTAGAGTTTTCCTTGATATTACTGTCGTTGTCATCCAGAATACCTTCTACATTTGTGTACGCATTATTCCGGTTCGTATAGGTGTATTCTCCGCCCAAAGAGAGGTTTCCTCCCCATAAGGGATGTCCGAATACCAGTTTGGTCGCATAAAGTGTATTGTCTGTCAGATTCTTGGTGGTGACAGTCTGTTTCTGTAAGGAACCTCCCGCCGGAGTGAACTGCTCCAGCATCTCCTGTGGATTCTTCGTATCCGACCAGAAACCGTCCGCATTGAGGTCGATATTCCAGTCTCCTACACGTCCGTTATAATAGGCATTGAGGGTATGTCTGGTTTCCTGTCTATTTCTCCAGCCCGTAGTATGGCTCTCCTCATAAAGAGCATCATCCTGATACACCAGGGTATTCATCGGATCTACCGTTTCATGACGTTCCGGAGTGCGGTCATAATCATAGCGTACGCCCAATGAATGATTCTCGTTAAACTGATAGTTCAACGACAGCATGGCCGAAATGTCCTTCATGTCATATAGTGTGCTGAGATATGAATCCTGTATCCATGTTTTATCCAACAGCGTTTTCTGTGTTATGGTCTTGTGGTCTTCTGTATATCCTTTCTTGCCATACAGCATACCCGAAAGGTCAAAGCCTCCCTTTCTGTAATTGAAGTTGTACTGGTCCAGTACATTCCATCCATAACCGTAACCTGCATAAAAACGGTTGTTGAAACCGAACCCTTCTCCCTGTGGCTTTTTAGTCTGAATGCGGATGACCGCATTGACCGTCGCATCATAGCGTGAGCCGGGATTGTTCACCACTTCCACGCTCTTGATGTTGTCTGAAGCAAGTTGGTCGAGTTCGGACTTGTCCCTTATTTTACGTCCGTTGATGTAGATTTCAGGAGTTCCGGCACCAAACACTTTAATGTCTCCTTCATTAGCCGATACGCCAGGTATTTTGTTTAACAGGTCGTTTCCTGTTCCTGCGTTTTCAAGTATGCTGCCTGCAACTGTAGTCACCATGGCATCCCCTTTAACGCGTGTTTTCGGCAAATCGGCCTTCACTACGACTTCTCCTAACTGCTGTGTGTCTGACGTTAGCTGTATTACCCCTAAGTTCATAGATTTGATGGGCTTGTATACGGTGTTGTATCCGATGGAAGAAATGCGTACAAGTTGATTCGGTGTGGTGGTATTCAAGCTGAACGTGCCGTCTTCAGCCGTGACGGTTCCCGTGACGAAGGTCGAATCGGGGAGTGTCAGAAGGACTACGTTGGCGTAAGGTAGAGGTTGTTTGTTTTCATCAATTAGTTTTCCGCTTATGGTCTGTGCAGATAAACCAATTATAGACAATATAATACCTATAAAAAATAATACGAATACTTTTATTAATCTCATTTTATTATACCCTTGTTTAATTAAAATTATTACTTTTCAATTTCGTAAAACAAATGATGTTTTGAATTACCATGATTATTAATTGCAAATTAACATACATAAAGCGACACAACTTTCAAACTAGTTTGAGAGTTGCAGACAAAATTATATTCCACCTTTTTCAAAAGGCAATGTTCCTATATATCCTTTCCTCTTTTGATCTTTCAAGAAAACTTTGCAAATAGCCTCTAACAGGAATCATTGCTTTTCTCTTATTAACTTTGTCAACGGAAGGCTATGCCTACTAAACATAGCTATACTACTCATATTTTAATTATACGTTAATTTTGTAGATACAAAGTACGAGATAATAAATAAAAAAGGCCTTGAAATATTTCAAGACCTTTCTCACTAAACATTAAAATAATTAAACTATCCCCTCAGTTTCCGGCGTATGTGACTGACAGTTTCAGGAGTAACACCCAAGAATGAAGCAATGCTTTTCAAAGGGACTGCTTCTTTCAGGTTGGGACAACGCTCCATCAGTCTTTTGTATCGTATTTCAGGGCTGCAATACGAATCGAGCAGCCGTTCATATACCATTTCATATAGATTTTCGGCTACGCATCTTCCGAACCGTTGGGTTTCCATATTAGTCTCCCAATATTCAATAATGTCATGCGAGGATATTTCGTAAACGGAGCAGTCTGTTATGGCTTGAATGCTTACCAAGGACAAGCCGCCTTTCATGAATGAGGAATAGTCACATACATATTCATTTGTAAACGAATACCCTACAATGTGCTCTTCTCCCTCTTCGTCAATATGGGTATATTGAAAGGTACCATTTTCCACCCATCCCGCAAAACGTTTTTTCTCATGCTGACGGATAAAAAAATCTCCTTTACGATAAGTCTGTAGTTTCCCTTTTCTTTCACATAAATCTGTTATAAAAGAATAGTCTAAGTTATTGAGGTATGTATTGAACTCGTTCATCTGATAAAATCATTTGTTCTCAAAAGTAATTTCCTTGCGGATACGGCTGAGATAGGTCGGTGTAACATTCAAATAAGAGGCAACTTCTCCAATCGTAATATTTTGAAGAATATCAGGACATCTTTTCAATAAAGCGATATAGCGTTCCTTGGGTGATAAACGGTGTGTATCCAAATATTGTTTATACACATGATGGAATAGTAAATCTGAAAGCTGTTGATGAAGTTCTCTATCCTCATCGAAAACTTTATTAAGTACTTCACAGTCACATACCAGAGCCTCCGCATTTGTTGCAGCAACAAGACTGGTCATACAGGGTGTTTTGTGTGTGGTACTTAAATAGTCGCCAACAAAGGCTCCTGGAAGCGCTAATCCGGTTATATGTTCATTGCCGCTTGAATCTGTAGTGACATATTTAAAATATCCCTCTTGCACAATTCCCATATATCGTATAACATCTCCCTCTTGCACAAAGAATTCTCCTTTTTTGTAATGACACAGTTTACCGTTCTTAGTACAAATCTCATGCCAGAAGTCCATGTCTAATTTGTCGATGAAAGAATTAAAATTGCCCATTTTGCATTGAATAATTCATGAAACAAGCCCCTAATAGAGAATTAACAGCACAAAAATAATTGATTTAGACAAGGCCAGAACAAAAGAAAACAAGAGAAAATAAAAGAAAACAAAAAAGAAAAGGCCTTCAAAACTGAAGGCCTCTCTTTGGTGATCCGCTTGGGGCTCGAACCCAAGACCCCAACATTAAAAGTGTTGTGCTCTACCTGCTGAGCTAGCGAATCAATCCTTTGTCGCATCGGTCATTTCCCGATTGCGAGTGCAAAGGTAGTAACTTATTTTAAACCTGCAAAACATTTGGAAACTTTTTTCTTAAAAAAGCCGATTTTTCTTCCCAAAGGGCCTTTTCAGGCGTTTTTACGCTCCAATTCCTGCAGACTTTCCAGTTTCTTGGTCTCCAAAAACTCATAGATGCCACACAAGTGTTCCTTCACACGCTGGTGACCGAACTCATACACCTTCGTAACCAGCCCGTCCAAGAAATCACGGTCGTGCGATACCACAATCAGGGTGCCGTCGAAATCCATCAACGCCTGTTTCAGGATATCCTTCGTCTTCATGTCCAAGTGATTGGTCGGCTCGTCCAGAATCAAGAGGTTGACCGGCTCCAGCAACAGTTTAATCATGGCCAGACGGGTACGTTCTCCTCCCGACAACACCTTGACCTTCTTCATCGAGGCTTCCGGACTACCGAACATGAAGGCTCCCAGCAAGTCCCGGATTTTGTTGCGGATTTCTCCCTTGGCCACATCGTCAATGGTCTGAAACACCGTCAGGTTCTCGTCCAGCAACGAAGCCTGGTTCTGTGCAAAATACCCAATCTGCACGTTATGGCCCAGCGTCAGCGTACCTTCATAGTCTATTTCATTCATGATGCACTTCACGAGGGTAGACTTACCTTCTCCGTTCTTTCCCACAAAAGCCACCTTGTCGCCCCGTTCAATGGTGAGGTTGGCATTCTTGAACACCACGTGGTTGCCATACGTCTTTCCCACTCCTTCCATGATGACCGGATAGTTTCCGCTGCGCGGTGAAGGAGGGAATTTCAAGCGCAAAGCCGAGGTATCTTCTTCGTCCACCTCGATCAGTTCCAGCTTCTCCAGCATCTTCACCCGGCTCTGCACCTGCAAGGTCTTGCTGTAAGTGCCCTTGAAACGTTCGATGAAGTCTTTGGTCTCCTGAATCATCTTCTGCTGTTCCTCGTATTGCTTCATCTGCTGTTCACGGCGTTCCTTCCGCAGCACCAGATACTGGGAGTAATTCACCTTATAGTCGTAAATCCGTCCCATGGTCACTTCGATGGTACGGGTCGTGATGTTGTCCACAAACTTCCGGTCGTGGCTGATGACCACCACCGCCTTGGCACTGTTGATCAGGAAATCTTCCAACCATTGGATGGACTCGATGTCCAGGTGATTGGTCGGCTCGTCCAGCAGCAACACATCCGGATTCTGGAGCAGCAGCTTGGCCAGCTCGATGCGCATCCGCCACCCTCCGCTGAAATCGCTGGTCGGACGGTTGAAGTCTTCCCGCAGGAAGCCCAGTCCCAACAAAGCCTTCTCCACATCTTCCTCGAAATGTGTCATGTCGATGGCATAAAACTTCTCGCTCATCGAGGCCACTTTCTCTATCAGGGCCATATAAGAATCACTTTCATAGTCCGTCCGTGTGGCCAGTTCGTTGTTCATCCGCTCAATCTCTTCCTCCATCTCCTTCAGATGGGCAAAAGCCTGAGAGGCTTCTTCGAACACCGTCCGCCCGTCTTCTGTCATCAGGTGCTGCGGCAAATAGGCAATCACACAGTCCTTGGGGGCGGTCACTTTTCCCCGCGTAGGCTGGCGCACACCGGCCAGTATTTTCAGCAGCGTAGATTTGCCGGCTCCATTTTTTCCCATCAGGGCAATACGGTCTTTTTCGTTAATCTGAAAGTTCAGGTCACTAAACAAGGTGGTCCCTCCGAATTCCACGGTCAGTCCATCTATACTAATCATATTATGTAGGGTTTTAAATTTTTGAAAGGTGCAAAATTACAAAATTATGCGGATTATTACTCATTCAAGGCGCCACAGTGCGGACAAATGCCTTTCGACCTCATCTTGGCACCACAGGCTCCACAGGCGTAGGGATAGCTGTTGGCCTTGCGCAAGCGCCGGACGCACCACACGGAATAGGCAATGAATGCCAAATATGCCAGATAAATCCACAAATATGTAAAGAATATATACAGAAAAATGCAGCAGGAAGCCAGCCCCAGCAGATAGAAGAAAGCCACTTCCATCGTCGTCTGATGGAACAAATCGTCCAGCAAGGCCACTCCCAGGAGTACGATGAGGAATACACACAACACGAACAATCCCAGCACGAAAGGCAGGTCGAAGGGGTTCAGCGAAGGATCATAATAATACCGTTCCCAAGTTTCCGGCACGAAATGCTGCATGCTGTTATACAACGTGGCTGCCGCGGCCATCAACCACGACAGGGTAATGGGAAACACACTGTCGATGTCGTTCAGCCAGATAAGCTTAATCTGCTTGCGCCGCAAGGCACGGTACACGAAGCAGAGGAAGAACACAGCCAATACTAAAAAGAATGGCAGGGCATGGGAGTTGCTGAACAAGTGGATGCAACGGGAAATGGGGTCTACGGGGACGATGTGCGACAGCAACTGACGTTCGGGAACCCATCCGATGGTTTCCTGGTCGCGGGCCACTTTCACCCACACCGAGTCGCCTTCCATTTCTTTACGGGCGGTAATCTCGGCTACCACCAGTTCATCGCCCTCCTTCACCGGAATGGAATCGAGCAACGGGAGCTGATGAAGCCAAAGCGTGTCGGCCGTGACCCGGAAATTGCTGTTCAAGGCATACGGACGTTCCCTGACCACCTTCACCACCGAATCGTTCGGATTTCCTTCTCCTGTGGAAGACAAGGAAGTGCGGTAATGGCAGGCCGTCACGCACAACAGCAAACAAATCACCCCTAGAATATAACCCGCGTGTTTCATTCTGACTTCTGATTATCCAATGACACTTTCATCTGACAGACTTTACAGTCGAAATCCAAGCGGAATCGCCGTCCGTCCGTACTTACCAGATAGTAAGGTTCCTTGTAGGGCGATTTCACCTTATGATGTACCGGACACCAGCCCATGCTGTAGCGCAGGCAATGCTTGCAGAACATCAGCACGGCATCGGTCCGTGGTTCTTTCTCAAAAGCAGGTTCGATGCGCTTCACCCCGTGGTCGTGATAGAAGGCCTGTGCCTTCGTATTCATCACATTGCCCAAATAGGTCAGGTCGCCCACGATAAACGCATGCGTGGTTTTCGGGAAGCGTACCCTTTCCTGCGGATAGTTGATGCGGCGGGCTTCCAGCAGCTTTTCCACCGCATTGCGGCGCAAATCGGCCAAGGCAGAAGAAGGTACGAACCAGTCTGCCGACAAGGAGATGTCCAATTTCTCCAGCTCAAACGGGGTGTTGCCCAACTTGCCCAACTGGTTCTTCAGATTTTCGGCCTGAGGGGTACGTGCCAGTGTCTTTTCTGCCGGCAGCGTCACGCTGATGCAGTTATCGTCTTCATCGGTCAGGGTCAGGGTAAACCCGAAGTTGTTCTCTTCGAACAGCATGGATACGGCTATCTTACGTTCGGCCGACTTTTTCTGCATCACCCGTTCAAACTCCTGGTCGAAGTTGCGGTAGATTTTGGTTTTCGGACGCAGGCGGGGCATCTCCTGCGGATAGAGTTTGTTGTTTTCCACCCGGTTCACCCGGAAACCGTGCAGCTTGCCTTGCTCATCCAAATAGCAGAGTCCGTCACCGTTGCTGAAAGGTTTCACTCCGGCCACCGTGAAATAGTTGCCGCGCACTTCTTTCACCACGCCCATTTCCTCGCCCAACGACTTCGGCGTATGGAAAGAGAAAATATCCGGCGTACGCCCGTGCAGGAAGTAATCGGTAAATCCCCGGCTGAAACTCTTGTCCAGCTGCGGACGGAAAGCCAGACGGACGGTACCGGACGAAGCCCGCACGTATTCTTTCCGGCGCTTCAGGATGGCATCCAGTTTCTGACGGTAATAGGCGGTCACATTCTTCACGTAGGCCACGTCCTTCAAACGGCCCTCAATCTTCAGCGAAGAGGCGCCCGCATCCAGCAAGGCTTCCAGGTTATCGCTCTGGTTCATGTCTTTCAGCGACAGCAGGTGCTTGCCGCGGGCAATCGTTTTCCCGTCCGCATCCACCATGTCGAAGCTCAGGCGGCAGAACTGTGCACACTCTCCACGGTTGGCACTGCGGCCGAAACATGCCTGACTCACGTAGCACTGTCCGCTGTAGCTCACGCACAAGGCACCGTGTACGAATACCTCCAGCGGCGTATCCGGACAGGCGGCATGAATCTTTGCAATCTCGTCCAGCGTCAACTCACGGGCCAATACCACTTGACGGAAACCGGCCTCGGCCAGAAATTTCACTTTCTGCGGCGTACGGTTGTCCATCTGCGTACTGGCATGCAGCGGAATCGGGGGCAGATTCAGGCGGGTGATTCCCATGTCTTGTACGATGAGGGCATCCACCCCCACCCGGTACAAATCCCAAATCATTTTCTCGGTATCTGCCAGTTCTTCTTCCTTCAGGATGGTATTGACAGTCACGTAGATGCGTACGCGATACAAATGGGCATAACGCACCAGGGCCTCAATGTCTTCCAATGAGTTGCCGGCAGCGGCACGTGCGCCGAAACGCGGGGCACCGATATATACCGCATCGGCCCCGTGGTTGATAGCTTCCATGCCGCACTCCAGGTTCTTGGCCGGGGCAAGCAGTTCGATAGGACGTTGTCTGATCATTCTTATTTTATCTGGTTGATATCGTAAGGAGTTTCTTGGTACACATAATAGTTCATCCAGTTGGAGAACAACAGGTTGGCCACGCTCCGCCAGCGCACCAGCGGTCCTTTTTCCGGATCGTTGTCGCGGTAGTAATTGCGTGGCATTTCAATGGGCAGGCCTTTGCCCAGGTCACGGCGGTATTCCGTATCCAGCGTATAAGGAGAATATTCCGAATGGCCGGTCACGAAAAACTCACGTCCGCCGCGGGCCATCACGATGTGTACACCCGACTCGGGCGACTCGGAAATAATCTGCAGGTCCTTGCATTTTTCAATGTCTTCCCGGCGGACTTCGGTGTGACGGCTATGAGGTACATAGAACACGTCGTCGAATCCACGGAAGATGGGCAGATGCTCGAAGCCCTTGCAGATGTGGTGTTCAAAGATGCCGAACATCTTCTTGTCCAACGGATACTTCGGGATGCCGTAATGATAATACAAGCCGGCCTGTGCCGCCCAGCAGATATAGAACGTGGAGGTGACATGGGTACGGGTCCATTCAAAAATATCCGTCACCTCGTCCCAGTAGTTGACATCTTCAAAATCCAGGTGTTCCACCGGGGCTCCGGTAATAATCATTCCGTCGAACTTTTCGTTTCTCATCAGTTCAAAATCACGATAGAACGCTTTCATGTGCTCCACCGGTGTATTCTTTGAAGTATGGCTTTTCAGCTTCATCAGGCTCACCTCAATCTGCAGAGGGGAGTTGGACAACAAACGGATTAAGTCGGTTTCTGTCGTTATTTTAAGTGGCATAAGGTTGAGTACGACAATCTTCAACGGACGGATGTCCTGCGAGCTGGCCCGCGAATTGTCTATCACGAAAATATTCTCTTGCTTCAACAACTCGATTGCAGGCAGTTTATCGGGTAAATTTAATGGCATATTGCTGTGTTTCTGTTTATTTTCTATCAAAGGGCAAAGTTAATAATTCGGCACGGATTACGGGGAAGAGCCGTCCATCTTTTTTTGCCCTTATCATTTTTTAAACCCGCCGGCATCCTCCGGCCAATCTCATTCTCCCCCGTTTCCGACCGTCTTCTGCAAAAAATCGGCGAATGCCAGCGCCGACTTTTTCCGGTAGTTTCCCTGCGCCCAGAACAGACAACCTTCCGAGGTCAGCTTGTCGGCACACAAGATGGGAATCTGCACCAGATCTTCCTCTCCCCGCACGGCAGCCTGCGTCAGGATAGTAGCCCAATAGCCTTCTCGCAAGGTATGAATAATGGTATGCACGTCGTTCATTTCCACGCCCACCGTCAGTTCCAGCCGATGGGTCCGGCAAAGTTCGTCCACCTTTTTCCGGGTGGCAAAACCTTGCCCCGGCAGCACCAGCGGAGTTTCGGACAACCGTTTCAGGGTAATGGAAGAAAGTCCGGCCAACGGATGCGAGCGATGCACGATGAAGCGGAGCCGGGAAGAGAACAACGACAGGGTTTCAAACCCTTCCGACGTGCCTTCCGGCTTGAAAGACAATACAAAGTCCAGGTGATTGGCCTCCAGCTCTTCCAACAGTTCTTCCGAGGTGGCGAAACTGATATCCACCTTGACCTTCGGATAGGTTTTCGTGAAGCGGCCCAATGCGGTAATCAGCAAGGGGCTCATGCTATAAGTCACCCCGATGTGAAGCACCCCCGTCTCTATCCCTTTCAAGTCGCGGATAATCTGTTTCCCGTCTTCCGCATCGTAAAGGGCCTTTGCCGCATAAGGCAAAAAAGCCAGTCCGGCTTCCGTAGGGACCACCCGCTTCCCGATGCGGTCGAAAAGCAAGACGTCCAATTCTTCTTCCAGCTGCTTAATCTGCTGGGAAAGTGTACTCTGCGAGATAAACAACACACGTGCCGCCTCCGAAAAATTCTGCAATTCGCAGGCCGCTTTAAAATATTTCAACTGACGAAGTTCCATTTCTTATCGTTTCTGCCTATGAATGTTATCGGAAAAATGAGTGCTACAAATATAGAAAATATTTGGCTCGCATTTAACTTTGTCAAAAAATAAACGTAAAAAGATGAAAAAGATTCTCAGTGCAATGTTTGTTTGCTTGTCGATGGGGGTATCGGCGCAAACTGTAAAAGGTGTAGTAAACGAAGGACTTCGTTATTGTGAAAGTACGTATCCCTACCAGGGAGGTATCCTGGTGGCCAACTTCGGTACCGCCGAACTGAATCCGCTGAACACGGAAGGAAAAGGATACATCGCATTTTATAAGGACGGAAAGACCCAGGTCATGGTTCCGGCCGACGGCAATCTGTCGGCTCCCAAAGGAATGTTCATTCGTCAGGACTACCTGTATGTATGTGATGTGAACAAGATTGTGGTGTATCACCTGACCGACAAGGTGGAAAAGCCGAAAGTCATTTCCCTGCCCGAAGGCAACCTGTTTGTCAACGACCTGGCAGCCGACGGAAACTATCTGTATGCTTCAGTGACCAACACCGACCGTATTTTCCGCCTGGACATCAGCAATCCGGCCCAGCCGGGACAGCCTGAAGAATGGCTGCAAATCAGCGGACCGAACGGACTGCTCGTGCGTGACGGAATGATGTATGTGGCTTCTTATCCGGCCGACGGAGTGACCAAGGAAGCCAACGTGATTTACCGCATCGACAACCTGAAGCAGCCCGTGGCCCGCAAACTGACGGAAGTGACCGGACAATACGACGGCATCGCTTTCTCTTCCGACGGAAAATCGCTGATTGTCACCAACTGGACACCGGCCCAACTGAGTCGCATCGACCTGGCCAGCGGAAAAATGTCTCCTCTGCCCTTGAAACTGGAACAGCCGCTGATTGGTCCGGCCGACATTACCGTAAAAGACGGCTTTATCTACATCCCCGACCTGCCCAACAGCCGGGTGGTGGTTGTAAAGGAATCTTGTTGCTGCAAATCCCATGAAAGCCACTGTCCTGTATTATAGCCACAAAGGAAAGACAGCCTTTTTCGCCAGAGAAATCGCTATGTATCTCTGGTCGAAAGGGCTGCATGTCAGCCTGTGCGCGATCTCCGATTTCGACCCTCAGAAACTGGCAGAAACGGATTTCCTGCTGTCGGGATGCTGGACCTGCGGCTGTTTCGTCGTCGGACAGCACCCGCACCGGCAATGGAAAGCCTGCAGCCGACGAATGGCAGGACAAGTGCCTTCTCATCGCACGCTGCTTTTCACTACGTATAAATTCAGGACAGGAAGCATGCTCCGGAACATGAAGAAAACCTTGCGTATTTCCCGGAAAGCCTCTGTACCTTTCCTGCAATCCAAAAACGGCTTGCTGACCGACTCAGACAAACAAATCCTGGACCGGTTCATCACCGTATAACTCCTTCTTAATCTATTATTAAATCACTAATGTAATGCTTATGGAAAAAAAGAAACTTACCAGTGCCTCAGGCGCACCCGTAGCCGACAACCAGAATGTGGCTACCGCAGGACGAAGAGGCCCGATGCTTTTACAGGATGTGTGGTTTCTCGAAAAACTGGCACATTTTGACCGCGAAGTGATTCCCGAACGGCGCATGCACGCCAAAGGCTCGGGAGCGTTTGGAAAATTTACGGTCACGCACGATATCACGGCCTACACCAAGGCGGCCATCTTTTCACAAGTAGGAAAGGAAACGGAACTGTTTGTCCGCTTTTCTACGGTGGCCGGTGAACGTGGGGCGGCAGATGCGGAACGTGACATCCGTGGCTTCGCCATCAAATTCTATACCGAAGAAGGCAACTGGGACTTGGTGGGAAACAACACGCCGGTGTTCTTCCTGCGCGACCCGCTGAAATTCCCCGACTTGAACCATGCGGTGAAACGGGACCCGCGTACAAACATGCGCAGCCCGCGCAACAACTGGGACTTCTGGACTTCGCTGCCCGAAGCCCTGCACCAGGTGACCATCACCATGAGTGACCGCGGTATTCCGGCTTCGTACCGCCACATGCACGGCTATGGCAGCCACACGTTCTCCCTGATCAATGCGGAAGGGAAACGTACGTGGGTCAAATTCCACCTGCACACCCAGCAGGGCATCCGTAACCTGACCGATGCGGAAGCGGAAGCGATTATCGCAAAAGACCGGGAAAGCCACCAGCGCGACCTCTACGAAAGCATTGAAAAAGGCGACTTCCCGAAATGGACGATGTACATCCAGCTGATGACGGAAGAACAGGCCAAAGCGTGTCCGTTCAACCCCTTCGACCTGACCAAAGTCTGGTCGCAAAAGGAATATCCGCTGATAGAGGTGGGGGTGCTCGAACTGAACCGCAACCCGGAGAATTATTTCGCCGACGTGGAACAGGCGGCTTTCAATCCGGCCAACGTGGTGCCGGGTATCAGCTTCTCGCCCGACCGCATGCTGCAGGGCCGTCTCTTCTCTTACGGTGACACGCAGCGTTACCGCCTGGGCGTCAACCACCACCAGATTCCAGTCAACCGGAGCCGTTGTCCTTTCCTGAACATGTACCACCGCGACGGACAGATGCGCGTGGACGGCAACCACGGTTCGACCTTGGGCTATGAACCCAACAGCTACGGAGAATGGCAGCAGCAGGGCGAATACAAGGAACCGCCTCTGGAACTGGACGGCGCGGCTTATCAGTGGGATTACCGGGAAGACGACGCGGACTACTATTCTCAGCCTCGTGCCCTGTTCCGCCTGATGACACCTGCCCAGCAACAGGTGCTCTTTGAGAATACGGCCAGAGCCATGGGAGACATTCCGGAAGAAATCAAGCTCCGCCACATCCGGAACTGCATGCAGGCGGATGAAAACTACGGTAAGGGAGTGGCACAGGCCCTTCACATTCCGTTGGACAGAATTTAAGGTATTTCCCGGCTGTTTCAGGGAAAGGCCAGCCGCTTTTCCCTGAAACACTGGAATCTATTTTACGTTTCCCTCGGGAAAAACGTACGTTTCCCACTGCGGAAACGTATGTTTCTCGGGCGGAAAACCTAGGTTTCGGCCACGGGGAACGTAAAAAACATCGAAAAAAAACCGCCTCTTCGCAGGGGCGGTTTTGCTTTTTTACCACAGCTGATTTACAAACGGTTCTTATAGATGTCGGCCATGAGCTTCTGGTACTGGTTCTCCAGCGTCATGTAGCTTTGCAGGTTGCCATATACGTTGTCGGCCTCCACATAAAAGTCGATGATGGACAACTGGCCGGCCGTCACGGCATCGTAGAGTAAGCGGAGGGACTGATGCATCAAAGGTACGTCATACGCTTTCAAAGCTTCCTGCAACTGCTGCATCTCGTTGAACTGACTCTGTACCTTGGCTTCCACCTGCAGGCGGGCATTGTCGCGCTGCAAGTTCGCACTCAACGCCTGGGCTTTCGCAATTTTCAGTTTCTTACGGTTGGAAAACAAAGGAAAACTGCCTCCTACCAGAAAACCGTTGCTCTTCTCTCCCACCGAGGTATTCCGCCGGTAGCCCACTTCCAGTTTCGGCAACCAGTTCTGCTTGTTTACCTTCACTTCTTCCGAAGCGGCCTGAGCGGTCGCATCGGCCACCTGCAAATCGGCATCCGACTGCATCACTTCGTTATACAACGTCTGATAATCCCGGATAGCCTCCACCTTAGGGTAATCCGTTTCCGCAAATTCCAAGGGCATATTGCCGTTCATGGCCAGCAACTGCTGCAAGGCCGTACGGTGTGCGGCATTGTTCTGAGCCACTTCGGTCTGCACCTTCATGCGTTCCATCTTGATTTTATTCACTTCCAGGGCATTGGCATCCCCCTCTTTCAGGCGTTTTTCGAACAACTCCAACAGGGCATCGGCATTCTTCATCCGCTCGGCCAGCAACTGCTGTTCCTGGTTCAGCCGAATCAGGTCCAGACACAGGTTCTTGGCTTGCAGCAGAATGTCGCGACGGAACACCTGCTGCTGACGGTCCAGCACGTTTTTCTGCGATTTTCCGGAACGGTTGCGTGCCGCATACAGCGTGGGGAAATCAAATCCCTGCGTCACCACCAGTTCCGAACTGGCCATGCCGTCCACGTTGCTTGCATAAAACGGACTGTACTCCACGCTGGGGTCTTCCAGGTTATTCCGTGTCTGCACTTCCATCTTGGCCGCTTCCATGCGATGCGCACTGGCCTGAAGTTCCTTGTTGTGCTGCTCCACGAATTGCAGCACCTCTTCTATTTTCTGTGCCTGCAGCCCGCCGGAAAAAGCCAGGCCCGCAAGCAATATCCATCCAAATTTTTTCATGCTTCTGTTCTTTTAGTCGTTTTCTTCCGGTTCATTAACTCATACACAATAGGAATGACAAAGGCATTCAGGAAAGTGGAGGTCAGCAATCCTCCCAGAATGACCTTGGCCATCGGACTCTGAATCTCATTGCCCGGCAGGTCGCCACGCAAGGCCAGCGGAATCAGGGCAAGGGCAGACGAAAGGGCGGTCATCAGAATCGGGTTCAGACGGTCGAGCGAACCGTGTACGATACTTTCGCGCACATCCAGATGCTGCTCTTCACGCAACAGGTTGTAGTGGGTGACCAGCAACATACCGTTTCGGGTGGCAATACCGAACAAGGAGATAAATCCGATGATGGCCGGAATACTGACTTCACCCGTGGTCAGCCACAGGGCAAACACACCGCCAATCAGGGCCAGCGGCAGGTTCAACAGAATCACCCCGCTCTCGGCGGCATCGTGGAACTGCATGTACAGCAACAGGAAGATGACCACGATGCTCATCAAGGAAGTCAGCAGCAAGGTACGGCTGGCGGCCTGCTCGCTTTCAAACTGTCCGCCGTATTCGATATGATAGCCTTCGGGCAACGTAATCTTCTCGTCTACCCGACGCTGGATGTCATTCACCACGCTACGCAAGTCGCGCCCGCTGGTATTGGCCGAAATCACGATTTTCCGTTTCACGTTTTCCCGGTTGATGGTGTTCGGTCCCATGGAAGACACCACATCGGCCACGTACGACAACGGAATCTTCCGCCCCTGCGCATCGTCAATCATCAGGTCTTTCACACGTTCCATCTCGCCCCGATCGGCCTCATCCGCACGCACCACCAGGTTGAAGGTCTTTCCCTTTTCATACACCTGCGACACGACCTCGCCGGCCATATTCACCTGCACGAACTCACTGAACTGCGGCAACGAGATGCCATACTTGGCCAGCATCTCCCGCTTGGGCACAATCTTCAGTTCCGGACGTTCAATCTGCTGCTCCACGTTCAGGTCGGCCACGCCTTCCACGTCACTGATGGCGGCCTTTATCTGATTGCCCAAGGCAAACATCCGGTTCAGGTCATCCCCGAACAGCTTGATGGCAATGCTGGCCTGCGTACCACTCAACATAGCGTCGATACGGTGACTGATAGGCTGTCCGATTTCAATGTTGGCCCCCGTGATGACCGACAGTTTCTGACGGACATCCGCCAGCAGTTCGGCATGCGAACGGTCCTTCAGCTCGAAAGGAGCTTCTATTTCCGACACGTTCACGCCCAGCGCATGCTCATCCAGTTCCGCACGTCCCGTCTTACGGGCTACGGTCTGTATCTCCGGAATGGAGAGCAGGATTTCCTCGGCCTGACGCCCAATCTTGTCGGACTCTTCCAAGGAAATACCCGGCAGGGAGCTGACATTGATGGTAAACGACCCTTCGTTGAACGAAGGCAGGAAGCTGTGGCCCAACGTAAAGAAGATGCCCAAGGCCACCACGAACACGGCAACCGTGCCTCCCAGCACCGTCTTCTTGTGCTCCAGCGACCAAAGCAAGGCCCGTTCGTAATATTTCTTCAGCCATACGGCCAAGAAGGCTTCTTTCGGCAGTCCGTCTCCTTTTGTTTTTCCGCCCAGCAGGTAACTGCACAACACCGGAGTCAGGGTCAGCGCCACCACGGTGGAAGCAAACAAAGACACGATGAAGGCAATGCCCAGCGGCACCAGCATACGGCCTTCCATCCCGGTCAGGAAGAAAAGCGGAATAAAACTCACAATGATAATCAGCGTGGAGTTCAGAATCGGCATACGTACCTCACGCGAAGCATTGAACACCACCTCACGTACCGGCTTGCGTTCTTCCGGCGGGAGCATCTTGTTTTCCCGCAGGTGCTTCCACACGTTTTCCACATCGACAATGGCATCGTCCACCAACGAACCGATGGCGATGGCCATACCTCCCAGACTCATGGTATTGATGCTCAGTCCCATGTAGTGCAGTACCAGGATGGCCACCACCAGGGAAAGAGGAAGGGTAATCAACGAAATAATCGTTGTCCGCGTATTGGCCAGGAACAGGAAGAGCACGATGACCACAAAGATGGCACCTTCATACAGCGATTCCTGTACGTTGTTGATGGAACTTTCGATAAAACGCGACTGGCGGAACACATCGGTAGAGATTTTCACATCCTTCGGCAGGTTCTTCTGCAAATCGGCCAAGGCCTTCTCCAGCTGTTCCGTCAAGGCAATCGTACCCGTATTGGGCTGCTTCGTTACCGTAAGCAGTACGGCTGGCTTTCCTTTTTCGGAAGCCACTCCCAGCTTGGGCTGCTGCGAACCGATACGCACATCGGCCACGTCTTCCAAGGTAATGGGTGCTCCCTCTGTCGTAGTCTTGATGACAGCCCGACCCAACTTATGCACATCGTCCGTAGAAAGCACTCCCCGCACAATGTACTCGTTGCCATATTCATAGATGACACCTCCGTTGGTATTCTGGTTCATGTTGCGCGATACGGCCATCACCTCTCCCAGAGTCACCCCATAATGACGCATCCGGTCGGGATGAATCAGAATCTGGTATTCCTTGATGTCTCCCCCCAGTACGGCCACCTGTGCCACACCTCCGGTGGACAACAGACGTGGACGGATGGTCCAGTCGGCCAGCGTACGTAAATCCTGCATGGAAGTAGAATCGGCGGTCAGGCCCACAATCAGCAATTCGCCCAGGATGGACGACTGCGGTCCCAGCGTGGGCTTTCCCACATTGTCCGGCAAAGACTCGCCCACTGCGGCCAGCTTCTCAGACACAATCTGACGGGCCAGATAGATATCGGTATCCCATTCAAACTCGACCCAAACCACTGAAAAGCCCGTAGTGGAAGAAGAACGCACCCGTCGCACATTGGTCGCTCCGTTCACCGCCGTCTCGATAGGGAAAGTGACCAGCTGTTCCACTTCCTCTGCCGCCATGCCGTTGGCCTCGGTCATCACCACCACCGTCGGGGCATTCAGGTCGGGAAACACATCCACTTCGGTGTGAAAGGCCGTATAGGTTCCTCCTATCAGTAACAGCACCGAAGCCACCAGCACCAGCAAGCGGTTCTGTAAGGAAAATCGTATAATCTTGTTCAACATAGTTCCTCCGCTTTAATGGTTATGTGTATGCGCCGGGATGGCATTGGAAGCCGAGGCCAGTTTGACATGAATCGCGCCACGGGTCACCACCGTATCCCCGTCTTTCACACCGGAAAGAATCTCTACCCGGCTGCCGTCGGAAGTTCCCAGTTTCACTTCCTGCTTTTTATAGCACTCCTCGTCCAGCTTCAAGTAGACGAAATACACGCCTTGTTCTTCGGTCAAGGCCGATACCGGAAGGCTCAATACGCCGTTCCGTTCACCCGACAAGAGGTACACCTCCACGAAAGAACCGGGAACCATGTCGCCCCGGTTGTCGAACTCAAAAGTCACCGGCACATAATAAGAGGTATCTCCCGAAGACTTGCCGAAAGAAAGCAACTTGCCTCCCAAATTCTCAAGGCTATACACTTTATTATTATAAGGAGTCTGGAAATTGGCAGACACCACCTGGGAAAGCTGTGCATAATAGCGTTCAGACACTTCCGCCTTCAACACCAGCCGACGGGTCTGTGTCACCGTCATCAACGGCTGGCCCACTGTCACATAATCGCCTTCCTTCACCAGGCAAGTCTTGATAAATCCACCGATAGGAGACTTGACAGATACTCCCTTGCCCGACTTGCTCGGCTTCAACGCTTCGTAGGTGAGACGGGCATTCTCGTAGGCTTCACGCAAGGCCGCAAAGTCTTTTTGCGACACAATCTGGCTGCTCACCAGTTTTTGCGCACGTTCATACTCTTCCTTGGCTTTCTCATAAGCCACCTTGGCTTTCTGCACAGGGTCACCATCCTGAATATGGGCAGCCGACACACTCAGCAGTTCCGTTCCCTTGCCGACTTGCATACCTTCGGCTACCTTACGGGAGAAAGAAACCACTCCCGAAGAAGCGGCCACCACAGTAGCTTCCTCGCCCTGGGCAGCCAGAATCTGTCCGCTGGTATGAATCACATTACGAAAACTTCCCGCGTGTACGGCTTCGGCCTCCACACCTGCCGCCTTCGCCTTTTCAGGAGTCAGGATAATCTCATCGGAATGGCCGGCCTTTTCTCCAGCATGCATTTCTTCTTCATGGCTGTGTCCCTCCTCGCCATGCTCATGGGCATGCTCTCCACATGCACCCAACAGGAACATACACAATGTGCCTGTCAAAATATAGTTTTTCATTGAATTACGGTGTTTTTAATTTTGCTGCAAAAATAACTTCTGTACCCTGCAAGCTGGTTGCAAAGTACATTTCTAACTCTCTATCCCCTACAATGGGATTGTTTTATGCAGCAAAGGGAGGGGCACGAAAATTCCGCACGGCCGAGAAATTCCGGGCGTGCAGCTTTTCAATATAATAGGAAGTCAGGTCCGTGGATTCCCTGGAGACAGGCGCCTCCAACCACACGGACGACAGATAAATCAAGGTATAATACGTATAATCCGGCGTGAAATCCGGGGAATGATGCGGAGTGGAAAAAGAGAAATGGGTCACACAGCTGATATCGCAGGTATGCTTGTCGGCATCACCGGGACAATGACAAGTCTCTCCTTCCGCATGCACATGCACAGGAGTACAGGTTTCCATGTCCGGACTGACACAGAACGCTTCGTTGTGATGATGATGTGGAAAAACTCCGACCACCAGCACCCACAAACTGACAAGCAACAGGCAATATGCATTTACACGATGTTTCATTCCCTTTCTCTGACGGGCACAAAGGTAAAAAGAAATACAGAAAAAAACAACGCTTTGCTTTCTACCTGACTTTTTTACCGTTCACTCTCCATCGATGCGGAGAAAACTTTTAAAAGTCTGACTGTACACCCTGGCCATAAATAGCTTACCTTTGCCGGCAAGAAAAGATAACGTGAAAAAGAAGTAAGTATGAAATCTGGTCTTACATTGCTACTGGCATGTTTTCTGCCCCTCGTGCCCCTGACGGCGCATGCGCAAGGTCCCGACCGGAGGCCCCGCCCTTCACTTCCCGAAGAAGAGATAGAAGGCACTCCTGCCTACGTCGCACTCAGCCGCATTGAAGTGGCCGACAGCCTGCTGGAACCGAACGTATTGATTTTCTGCGGGGAACAGGTGAATCTGGATCCTTCCGACCGCAAACGGAAGCTGCGCAGGGAACTGGCCTCCTTGTCACGCTTCTCCCAATCGCTTCAACAGAAGGCGGCTTATTTCTTTCCCCTTGTAGAACCTATTCTGGAGGAACACCAGATTCCCGACGATTTCAAGTACCTGATGGTGATTGAAAGCGGCATGAATCCGGAAGCACGCTCGCCCGTGGGTGCCTTGGGACTGTGGCAGTTCATGAAGGAGACGGCCCGGGAATACGGCCTGCGGGTGGAACGGAAAATCGATGAACGACTGGACATTGAAAAATCAACCCATGCCGCCTGCCGTTACCTGCGTACCGCCTACGACAAGTTTCACGACTGGGTGGCCGTGGCACAGTCGTATAACATCGGACAGGCCCGTATCGGAACGGAACTGAAAGAGCAGAAAGTGGAAGAAGCCATCGACCTGCAACTGGTGGAAGAAACCAACCGCTATATCTACCGCTTACTGGCCATCAAAATCCTGTTCACCCATCCGGAGAATTTCGGTATCTCTGCCGTGCCCGACTATTACAAGAAAATACGAAGAAGATAGAAACAAAAACGCCATGAAGCCCGCTCCCACAGGAGCCTTCTTCATGGCGTTTCTTTATTTCACTGACTGAATTTACTTCACTTTCAGGCTGTAGTTTTCAATTCCTTTCGGATGAATCACCTTCTCCAGCTTCAAATCGAAAATCAACATGGAGTTAGCTGGAATGGATGAACGGTCCGAACTTCCATAAGCCAAATCTGCCGGAATATACAATTCCACCCGCTGACCTTCTTTCATGTGCTGCAAAGCGGTAATCCAACCGACAATCAATCCGTCGCCCCCACTTGTCTGACTGGACTGTAAAGCGAAATGGCTAGGTACATGGATTTGCTCATCCAACTCTCCCGTATAATTCTGGTCGAACACCGTTCCGTTAATCAGCTTGCCACGGTAGTACACGCTGACACTGTCCGTAAACAAAGGAGTAGCTCCAGTGCCCGGTTCAAGAATCCTCATATACACCGAGTCATTGACATTGGCAGGCGTTTCGAAAGGATTGGTCACCACCGAACTTCCTCCCAATCCGGGAGAGGAACTTTCACTTGCAATCTTGTAATTACAATATATCTCCCATTCTCCCGGATGCGTACGGGCCACATCCGCAATGGAATCCAAATAGCGGTCATTACGCACTTCCCAGTTTGCATACGGGTCTTCCACGGTCGTATCTTTCGCGCAGGATGCAAATCCGAAAGAAAGCACAAATGACAGGGCTATCAGCCAAAATAGGTTCTTGTTCATGTAGTTTAATTTATTACTGCAACGTTTTCAGCAAGCTGGTGATGCTGACTTTGTCGGCAATGATATTATTCAAATCTGCAATCGCCACACGTTCCTGTTCCATGGTGTCACGGTTACGCAAGGTTACGCAATTGTCTTCCAATGTCTGATGGTCGACAGTCACACAATACGGAGTACCGATGGCATCCTGACGACGGTAACGCTTTCCGATAGAATCCTTTTCATCGTACTGGCAGTTGAAGTGGAATTTCAGGTCATCGATAATTTCACGGGCCTTTTCAGGCAGACCGTCTTTCTTGACCAACGGCATGACAGCCAGTTTCACCGGTGCCAAAGCAGCAGGCAACTTCAATACCACACGTGTTTCGCCGTTTTCCAGCTTTTCTTCGTGATAAGCGGCACTCATCACGCTCAGGAACATACGGTCCACACCGATAGAAGTTTCAATGACATACGGAGTATAGCTTTCGTTGATTTCCGGATCGAAATACTTGATGCTCTTACCAGAGAATTTTTCGTGCTGGCTCAAGTCGAAGTTGGTACGAGAGTGTATACCTTCCACTTCCTTGAAACCGAACGGCATCAGGAACTCGATATCGGTTGCTGCATTGGCATAGTGAGCCAGCTTTTCGTGGTCGTGGAAACGATAATGATCGTCACCAAAGCCCAGTGCCTTATGCCATTTCAAACGGATTTCTTTCCATTTCTTGAACCATTCGAGCTCGGTTCCCGGTTTTACGAAGAACTGCATTTCCATCTGTTCGAACTCACGCATACGGAAAATGAACTGACGAGCCACGATTTCGTTACGGAAAGCCTTACCAATCTGAGCGATACCGAACGGAATCTTCATACGTCCTGTCTTCTGTACGTTCAGGTAGTTCACAAAAATACCCTGAGCGGTTTCCGGACGAAGATAAACCTTCATGGCACCGTCGGCAGTAGAACCCATTTCGGTGGTAAACATCAGGTTGAACTGACGCACTTCTGTCCAGTTCTTTGTACCTGAAATCGGACATACAATCTCTTCATCCAAAATAATCTGACGAAGTTCTGCCAGGTCGTTGGCATTCATTGCCTTGGAATAACGTTCGTGCAACGCATCGCGTTTAGCCTGGTGTTCCAGCACACGCGGATTGGTGCTGCGGAATTCTGCTTCATTGAAAGCATCTCCGTATTTCTTGGCAGCCTTGGCTACTTCCTTGTTTATCTTTTCGTCGTATTTGGCAATCTGATCTTCAATCAATACATCGGCACGGTAGCGCTTCTTGGAATCACGGTTGTCAATCAACGGGTCATTAAAAGCGTCCACGTGTCCGGAAGCCTTCCAAATGGTAGGATGCATGAAAATTGCAGAATCGATACCTACGATGTTCTCATGCAGCAACACCATGCTCTGCCACCAGTACTGTTTGATATTGTTTTTCAGTTCCACACCGTTCTGACCGTAATCATATACGGCTCCAAGTCCATCGTAAATTTCACTTGACGGGAATACAAAACCATATTCTTTACAGTGTGAAACAAGTTTCTTGAAAACGTCTTCTTGTGCCATTTTTCCTATTATTTTGATTTTTTCTACTTAAATGTCTACTTAATAGGGCACAAAGATACAGATTTATCAACAAAAAAGCACCATAGGTATATTAATTTATCTTATGAGTCACTTCATCTTGCCGCTCTCATCCACCTCAAGCTGAAGTCCGTCGTAGGTCAGACAGACGTTTTCCGGCAATTGCGCCTGCACTTTCGCATGCAGCCCAATCTGATGACTCATGTGAATGAAGTAAGTTTTTTCGGCATGGATGCGCTGCGTCTGTTCCAATGCCTCGGATAAAGACTGGTGTGTCCAATGGGGTTCAATTCGCAAAGCATTCATCACCAGAAGCTTCAGGTCTTTCAGGCAATCATAGCTTTCTTCCGGCATTTTCGACATGTCGGTAACCCATGCCATCGGACCGATACGGAATCCCATGATGGGAAGTTGCCCATGCATCACACGGAAAGGCATGACTTCCACTTCATTCCCTTCCATGTTGGATACAGTGAAAGGTACTCTTTCTTCTATGTAGTGCAAAGGAATATGCGGTACACCCGGATAAAGATTCTCGGCAAAACAGTAGGGCATCCGGTTTTTCAGGCGTGTGGCTGTATACTCCTCGGCATACACCGGTATGTCCCGGAAACGGCAGAAAGGACGCAAGTCATCCAGTCCGCCCACATGGTCGTAATGCTCGTGCGTAATCAATACTCCGTCAATCGGGCGGTAATCGTTCAGACGAATCATCTGCTCCCGGAAATCCGGACCACAATCAATCAAGATACGTACCCCGTTCACCTCAACCAGTCCCGAACAACGCAACCGGTTGTCATGCGGATCCTTACTTGTACATACCTCACACGTACATCCCACCTGTGGTACACCTGTCGAGGTGCCACTGCCTAATATTGTGACCTTCATTGCTTTTCTCCAATAAAATTAACTTCCGGACAAATGGTGATACCAAATTTTTCTTTCACCGAACGGACTATCGCTTCTGCCAGCCGGACCACCTCTTCTCCGGTAGCCCCACCCAGATTCACCAGCACCAACGCCTGTTTGTCGTGCACTCCTGCCCGGCCCAGGTGTTTACCCTTCCAGCCGCAACGGTCAATCATCCATCCGGCAGGAATTTTCACCCGTTTTTCATCCACTTTGTAGTGAGGCATATCCGGATAAATTTTCCACAAGGCTTCAAACTGTTCCACCGGTACAATGGGATTCATAAAGAAACTGCCGGCATTACCGACTTTTACCGGGTCGGGAAGTTTTGCCTCCCGGATACGTATGATGATTTGTCGGAGAACGGCTAAAGAAAGTATCCCCCCCTCCTTTTCCAATTCAGAACGGATATTTCCATAATCCAAATGATACACCGGATGTTTTTTCAGACGGTAAGTGACATGAGTAACGATATATTTACCTTTCAGCTCCTGCTTGAAAATGCTTTCACGATAGGCATAACGACATTCTTCGTTTGTAAACACCCGCAGTTCGCCGGTTGCGACAGAAACCGTCTCGACAGAAACAATCAAATCTTTCGCTTCCACCCCATAGGCCCCGATGTTCTGTACGGCAGACGCACCTACCTCACCCGGTATCAAGGAAAGATTCTCCGCTCCATACCATCCTTGCTGTACGGTATAAGCCACCAGGTCATCCCACACTTCACCGGCTCCCACACGCAAGTCCACAAAATCCTCTGCCTCCTGTACCACTTGCATGCCTTTAATACCGGAATGTAACACAGTTCCCGAATAATCGGACACAAACAGCAGATTGCTTCCTCTTCCTACGTGCAAAAGAGGCGCATCCTTCTCCTGCCGTCCGTTCAAGAAACACTGCAGTTCATCCACTGAGTCATATTCCACGAAACGAGCTGCCTTTACATCCATTCCGAACGTATTATAAGGAAGCAATGAGTAATTTGTAAAGTCCTTCATATCGTCAATCGCTCAAATCTTCAAATCGCATCAGTTTCCATACCCCTCCGTAGCGTTCAAAATACAGGGTATTACTGAAACCGTTGCCAAATCCTTTAAATTCCACGACTTTATAGTCTGAACGCATATTCTCGGGCTGACCGTAATGCACATTGGTCATACGACCTTTCATCATCGGGGGGCGGAAAGCAAACCATTGTCCTTGCTCCAAGGTTGTTTCAAGTATCTGAAATTCATCTTCCGGGTCGGCTGTCACGAACTTCAACGGATCGTGCAGACGTTCCTGCTGAAACACTGAATCACGTGCAAAACGTTCGTAAAATGTATAGAAATCTTCCTTCCCATCTTCTTCGTCCGGCAATTTTTCCACATTGATGGCTTCCAGAAACCAGGAATCTTTTTTCCGCTGAAAATAATACCGCTTGATTCGCCGGTCTGCCAGAAAAATCCAATCGACCTGCACACTGTGCAGACTGGTATCTTTTTCGATTTCCATATCCTCTTCCTTATCGAAAAGAACGGTATAAGCCGGTTCCCGACTGAACAAGGGGTCAAACTTCCAGTCAGCTTTCTGAATACGGGTCACTTGTTTCCCTTTATATAAAGAAAAAGGAAATACGACACGCGTCCGCTGAAACTTCTCATCGGAAGCGAAATTATAAAAGAAATCGGCAAAACTTTCATCTGCAGCAGCAGGAACTTCCTCTTCTACTACAGTGGAATCCTGAATGGAATCCGGATGTACTTTTATAGAATCAATTTGTTCAGTCAATGCGGCGAAAGGATCAGTTTTTTTCTTTCCTCCTCCACACGATACCATCAGCATCAGCAGACAGCATCCTAAGATTAGTCTTTTCATTTGGTTTCCTCAAATATTGCCGCAAAATTACCTTTTTTTTCCATTCATTGTCTACGAAACAAGAGTTTTCTTTTTTATTGAATGAAAAACAGAATTTTTTCAGTTTAAATCCTTACCTTTGCAGACAAAATAATTAAAGAAGAGATATGTTAGCAAAAATAGAACAGTTGCTTCAGGAAGTAAAAGGACTCTCCGCACAGAATCCAGAAGAGCTGGAAGCTTTACGCATCAAATACCTGAGCAAAAAAGGTGCCATCAATGCACTGATGGCTGACTTCCGTAACGTACCTGCAGAACAGAAGAAAGAAGTAGGTATGAAATTGAACGAGTTGAAAAATCTGGCACAAGAACGCATTGCTACCTTGAAAGAAACATTCGAGAATCAGGACAACAGTGCCGCCGAACTGGATTTGACCCGTACAGCCTATCCCATCAAACTTGGTACGCGCCACCCGCTGACTATTGTACGCAATGAAATTATTGATATCTTCGGCCGTATGGGATTTACTATCGCCGACGGTCCGGAAGTTGAGGACGACTGGCATGTGTTCTCTTCCATGAACTTCCCTGAAGACCATCCGGCACGCGACATGCAGGATACTTTCTTCATCGAAACCCATCCTGACATTATTCTCCGTACACATACTTCATCCGTACAGAGCCGCGTAATGGAAGTGTCACAACCGCCTATCCGCGTAATCTGCCCGGGACGTGTGTACCGTAATGAGGCTATCAGCTACCGTGCCCACTGCTTCTTCCACCAGGTAGAAGGTCTGTATGTAGACAAAAACGTTTCTTTCACCGACCTGAAACAGGTACTGCTGCAGTTCGCACAGGAAATGTTCGGTCCGGATACAAAAATCCGCCTGCGTCCGTCGTACTTCCCGTTCACGGAACCTAGTGCAGAAATGGATATCAGCTGCGACATCTGTGGTGGTGAAGGCTGTCCGTTCTGCAAATATACCGGATGGGTAGAAATTCTGGGATGCGGTATGGTAGACCCGGCAGTGCTGGAAGCTAACGGTATCGACAGCAAAGTGTACACAGGGTATGCTTTCGGTATGGGAGTGGAACGTATCACGAACCTGAAATACAAAGTAAAAGACTTGCGTATGTTCTCTGAAAACGACACGCGCTTCTTGGAAGAATTCGAATCGGCCAACTGATTCTCGATTTTCCATACGCTATAGTAATAAGAACACGGATTACACCGGAATAGTGGAAAGGGGATTTCCCTGACTGCATCCTGTGTAATCCGTGTTTATCTATATACACCTTAATAACCACTCTTTTCAGATATGCCAAAAGATAAACTGGTCACACCAAGTTTCTGCGCCATTCTGGCGGCTAATTTTCTGCTCTATTTCGGATTCTGGCTACTGACACCGATTCTTCCGTTCTATCTGTCGGAAGTATTCCACACATCACACACCATCATCGGAATCGTCCTTTCCTGCTATACGGTTTCTTCCTTGTGCATCCGTCCGTTCTCCGGTTATTTTCTGGATACGTTTGCCCGCAAGCCTTTATACCTGCTGGCTTACTTCATCTTTACGCTGATTTTTGCCGGATACATGACTGCCACCGTATTGACCTTGTTTATCATTTTCCGTGTCGTTCACGGTTTTTCCTTCGGAATGGTGACCGTAGGCGGTAACACCCTGGTCATCGACATCATGCCTTCTTCCCGACGAGGAGAAGGATTGGGTTACTACGGACTGACCAACAACATCGCGATGTCCATTGGGCCGATGTTCGGTTTGTTTCTGCACAGTGGAGGAGCTTCCTACACCACCATCTTTTCGTATGCACTTGGCTCATGCGTCTTAGGCTTCATTGCTGCCTGTATCGTACGTACCCCCTACAAAGTTCCCGTCAAACGTGCTCCCATTTCACTCGACCGTTTTATCTTGCTCAAAGGACTTCCTGCCGGACTCAGTCTGTTGCTGCTCTCCATTCCTTATGGAATGACCACCAATTACGTAGCCATGTATGCACAAGAAATTGGCATTACAGCAGAAACGGGATTCTTTTTCACCCTCATGGCGGTAGGAATGGCCGTCAGCCGGTTGTTTAGTGGAAGACTGGTAGACAAAGGACTGGTAACCCAAGTTATCGCCGCAGGATTATACCTGGTCAGCGCCTGCTATTTCGCTTTGACAGCCTGCGGATGGCTCGTAGAATGGAGTCTGAGAATAACAACAATCATTTTCTTTCTGATTTCATTGCTGCTGGGTATCGGATTCGGTACCATGTTCCCGGCTTACAATACCTTGTTTGTAAATCTTGCCCCCAACAACCAGCGAGGAACCGCTACCAGCACCTATCTGACCTCATGGGACGTCGGTCTGGGAATTGGAATGTTGACCGGAGGATACATCGCAGAAATAGCCACTTTCAAAATAGCCTACCTGTTTGGTGCTTCATTGACGGTAGTTTCCCTGCTGTATTTTCATTTCAAGGCAGGTCCCCATTTTGAAAGAAACAAACTCAGATAAAAAAGGAGGTTTAATCTTTGTAAGTAAACACAAAGATATGCGACAACCGATTATCCACTTCCGTAAGCTGTACAGACAAAATAAAGGAACGGAACAAATCGGCATGCCGAAGCATAAACGGAGGAAGATAAGAAGCATATTTTTCAGGGGACTCCATCACCTTTTCCATATCTGTCACCATAATATAAGAAGCATCCCGTGACAAATTGGATACACATTCATCAAACAAAGAATGGGAAGGAGACGCCGCTATCTGTGCCACGCACGAATCCACTTTATTATGTCCTGACACAATAAGCAAACTATCCGGTTCACAAACCGTAGGAATCGCACGCACCGCCTCGATGGTACGCTGCTGGCAGTCTGCCGACTCATACATCTGCCCGCTCAAATAAAACACCTCGCTGTTCAAGTGAATATCATACTCACTCCAGCTGTGGCAAGCTTCCTTTCCTAAAAATGGAATGGATGCCGTACGCCCATAAATAGTAATGAAGTTGGCAGGTTGTGGATGATGTATGGAAGCAAATACGGAATCATCGTGAAGCGATTTATTGTCCTTCACCGCATCGATTACCTGTTCGATCAACTTTTTCTGATAACTTACCACCACCAATCCGTCGGTCGTATAAACTGACAGATACTTTGTAGAACTAAGAGGATATATTTCTATTTTCTTTCCACGATACACTTCCTTCTTCGGTGCAAAACCTACCCCATACCGCTTTTGTACCGCCTCAATCAACTGACGTTTCCCTTCTTTCCCCGTACGGAAATAAGCTACCACATCCATGGCCGTATGAGGACGATGGAAACTCATCACCACATAATGCATCTGATATGAAAGGCCGTGTGCAGCCACAGAGGAATACTCGTTCAAATCAGACAAGAGATCATTAATCAAGCCGGAACGATGCAGGGTGTCCAACTGAGAGGAATAGGCCACCTGTGAAAAGGCGTGCATAAAATTATCGATATTATCTGTTTCGAGCACACCTGCACAATCCTGAGGCACAAACTCGAAAACATCAATCTGATGTTCCTTGTCAGCCATACTCAAACGGGCAAAACCATAAAAAGCAATCCCGATACAAAACAGTACCACGGAAAGTACAACTCCCAATTTTATGACTGAACGAATTTGCATTGTTATACGATTTTACGCAAAGATAGCAAAATCTTTTTAAAAAGTACAAACAAAAACGAATATTTTTTAGTAAGTCATTTGCATTGCTTCAATTTTTCCAGTAATTCAGCACGCGAAACCCCAAAAGTAATAGCTTTCTCATAAGCCTCACGGGCGTCCGACTTTTTTTTCTGCTCCAAGTAAATATCTCCCTTCATTACATACGACGCTGCATCCCGAGCATCTAATTTCAGCACCTCGTCCAAATCGTATAAAGCCGCATCCAATTGTCCATGTTCCCATTCCATATTGGCACGCATCTTCCACACAGAGACATCCTGCGGATAATCAGACACCAGGCGGTTCATGGCATCCATAGCCGACTGGAAGCGCCCTTCTTTCTCGTCCAGCATGGCCAAACCGATACGGGCTGTTTTATTCTTCACATCCTGTTCCAGCACCACATTATAGTCTACGCGCGCTTCCTTGTATTCACGCCGTTGCATATAGATATAGGCCCGGAACAGACGGGCTTCCTGATTCTTCGGCACAAGATCAATCACGTTGCAATAATCCAGATACGCTTTCTGAAGCAAATCCTTTTCCAAATAAAGAGCTGCCCGGTTCAGCAACATGGCTGTAGAATACGGAATGATGTTCAACGCCAGCGTGTACGATTCAATGGCCTCATCCGTCTTTCCCAAACGTTTCTGCACAGTTCCCAGATTGGAAAAAAGCAAGGCGTTCCGAGCATTGTTCGGTTCCAGTTTCAATGCTTTCCGAAAAAGCTGTTCGGCCTGCACCAGACTGTCCTTTTTCACACAGCCCATAGCCTGCTCCACGATTTCATTATACGATTGTGCCTGCAAAGCACATACAGACGAGAATATACTACACAAAATCAAAACAAAATATTTCATTCTCTATTTCTTTGAATTGATGCGAAGGTAGTATTTATAAATCGAACACGAAGACATTACAATATTTTTTTGTAAGTTTGAACAATCATTTATACATAAAAGCAAGAAAATCATGAAAACTGAAAAAGCGATTTTTGCCTGTGGCTGCTTCTGGGGAGTACAACACCAGATGGAACGGGCTGCAGGAGTGATACGTACCACTGTAGGATACACAGGAGGACACAAGGAAAACCCCACTTACCCGGAAGTAAAAGCTCATACTACCGGACATGCGGAAGCGGTACTTGTGGAATACGATGCCGCACAGACCACTTATACCGACTTATGCAAATTGTTTTTTGAAATACACGACCCGGCACAGACCGACGGACAAGGTCCGGATATCGGTCCGCAATACCGCAGCGAAATTTTCTATTTGAACGACGAACAGAAGCAGCAGGCTGAAAAAGTCATTCAGATTTTGAAAGCCAAAGGGTATGAAGTGAACACTAAACTGACACCTGCCACCACCTTCTGGCCTGCAGAAGAATATCACCAACATTATTATGACAAGACAGGTGGAGAGCCTTACTGCCATATCCGGGTCAAAAAATTCTGACACAAAAAAGAGGGACTTCTCGCAAAAGAAATCCCTCTTTCTATTTTTTCAAACTCAATCTCTGATCAAGCCTTCTTGATGTAATCTACAATCCAGGCACCCACTTCTTTCGTGCCATATTTGGCTCCACCTTCCACTTGAATTTCCGGTGTGCGCACGTTGGCATCCAGTGAAGCATCTACTGCCCGACGGATAAGTGCTCCTTCTTCCTTGCAGTTGAAATATTCAAACAACATGGCAACCGACAGAATCTGTGCCAACGGGTTGGCGATGTTCAAACCCTTTGCCTGTGGCCAGGAACCATGAATCGGTTCGAATACCGGAGTACTCTCACCGGTAGAAGCAGAAGGAAGCAAGCCCATTGAACCGCTAATCACAGAGCCCTCATCGGTCAGGATGTCGCCGAATGTATTTTCCGTCACCATGACATCAAAGAACTTCGGTTCCTGAATCATCTTCATGGCGGCATTGTCTACGAACATATAGTCGGTAGTCACTTCCGGATATTTAGGAGCCATCTCTTGGGCAATCTGACGCCACAAACGGGAAGAAGCCAACACATTGGCCTTGTCTACCACCGTCAGGTGTTTCCGGCGTTTCATGGCATATTCAAAACCTACCTTCAAGATACGTTCGATTTCCGGACGAGTGTACATATTGGTATCGTATGCCTTGTCGTTGTCCTGGTATTTTTCGCCAAAGTACATACCGCCTGTCAGTTCACGGATGCAGAGGAAATCAGCCCCATCCACCAATTCCGCCTTCAACGGAGATTTGTGAACCAAGCATTTGAAAGTCTGTACCGGACGGATGTTCGCAAACAGTCCCAGTTTCTTACGCATGGCCAGCAACCCTTGTTCCGGACGTACTTTCGCCGTAGGGTCATTGTCGAATTTCGGGTCACCTACCGCAGAGAACAAAACCGCATCAGCATTCTTGCAAATCTGATAAGTTTCTTCCGGGAACGGATCGCCCACTTCATCAATGGCGTGAGCTCCGCAAAGCGCATACTCATAAGTTACTTTGTGGCCGAATTTTTCACAAACGGCCGTCATTACATCTACTCCCTGTACAGAGATTTCCGGTCCGATTCCGTCACCGGCTAATACTGCTATTTTAAAATCCATAATCAGATACGTTTAATTTAAATCTTCTATCAAGTTCAACATTTTAATCGTAGCCTTGATGGCTGCTTCCGTCTGGTCGGCATCAAATCCGCGGGTACGGAACTCCTTATCCTCGTAATTCCATGTAATCACGGTCTGCACAAAGGCATCGGTCCGTCCGCCCGGCGGAATAGTAACGGCATAATTCACCAGCATCGGGAACTTGCGGCCCAGCGTGTTCTTATAAATCTTACGCAACGCACGCACGAAAGCGTCATACTGTCCATCGCCGGAAGAGCTTTCCTGATAAGTTTTTCCATCAATCTCAATGCTCAGCGTAGCCATCGGTTTCAGCCCTTGAGCCAAAGTGACAAAATAGCTGAGCAATTTCACCTTGTTCTGTATTCCGTCGTGCTTGAGCACGTCACTGATGATATAAGGCAAATCTTCCGGAGTAACCTGTTCCTTACGGTCACCCAACTCAATGATGCGGTTGGTCACCTTCTTCATCGATTCTTCATCCAGTTCAAGGCCCAGACTTTCCAAGTTCTTGCGGATATTGGCTTTCCCGGAATTCTTACCCAAGGCATATTCCCGTACACGCCCGAAGCGCTCCGGCAACAAGTCGTTGAAGTATAACTTGTTCTTGTTGTCTCCATCGGCATGTACGCCTGCCACCTGTGTAAAGACACTTTCACCCACAATCGGTTTGTTGGCCGGAATCGTCACACCGGAATAAGACTCTACCACGCGGCTCACATCGTTCAGCCGGCTCTCGTCAATGCGGGTAATCGCATGAAAATGATCTTTCAAGATGGCCTGCACACTGGCCAACGGAGCATTTCCAGCCCGTTCGCCCAGTCCGTTGATGGTGGTATGCAAACCTTTTACCCCACTCAGCACAGCTGCCAGCACGTTGCTCACGGCCAAATCGTAATCATTATGAGCATGAAAATCGAAATGCAGGTCGGGATACCGCTTTTTCATCTTGCGCATGTATTCAATCACCTGCAACGGATTGAGGATTCCCAGTGTATCCGGCAACATAAAGCGCTTGATGCCACTGTCCTTCAAATCGTCCATCAGCCCAAACACATACTCAGGAGAGTCCTTGATTCCGTTACTCCAGTCTTCCAAGTACAGATTGACATCCATGTCCTTCGTCAAGGCATAATCCACCACCTGGTGGATATCAGCCAGATGCTCCGAAAGCGTCTTTTTCAACTGATAACGACAATGCTTTTCCGAGCCTTTTGCCAGTAGATTGATAACCCGGCATCCGGCACGATGAATCCAGTCCACAGAAACGGTTCCATCCACAAAACCCAGCACCTCCACCCGCTGCAACAAGCCACGGCGTGCCGCCCAGTCACAAATCATTTTTACCGCGTTGAACTCACCATCCGACACACGGGCAGAAGCCACCTCTATCCGGTCCACTTTCAGGTCTTCCAGCAACAGACGGGCTATCATCAGTTTCTCATGAGGCACGAACGATACGCCACTGGTCTGTTCACCGTCGCGCAACGTCGTGTCCATTATTTCTATTCTCGGATGATTATCCATAATCTATTCTTCCGCCGGTTAGTTACGTGCCTTTTCGAAGGCTTCTATCTTATCTTTATTCTCTACCAAGAAATCGATATCGTCCAGTCCGTTCATCAGACAATGCTTTTTATAAGCATTAATCTCAAACTTTTCAGACTTTCCGGTCGCTTTATTGGTAATGGTCTGCTCCGGCAGATTTACTTCTACTTCAGTTTTCGGATCGGCATAAATCGAGTCAAACAATTCTTTCAGGAATCCTTCACTTACCACCACCGGAAGCACGAAGTTGTTCAATTCATTGTTCTTGTGAATGTCGGCAAAAAAGCTGGACACCACCACTCTGAAGCCATATCCGGCAATCGCCCACGCCGCATGTTCACGACTGGAACCACTACCGAAATTCTTTCCGGCCACCAGAATCTGTCCGCTATACTTCGGATCGTTCAACACAAAATCCTTGTTCAACGAACCATCCGGATTATAACGCCAGTCGCGGAACAAATTGTCACCAAAAAACTTTTCATCACGGGTCGTCGCTTTCAGAAAACGTGCTGGGATAATCTGGTCCGTATCCACATTTTCCAAAGGCAAAGGAATACAAGTACTTGTTATGATATTGAATTTCTGTTTCATGACACTCATTTTTTACATTAACGTTCTCGGATCTGTTATCACACCGGTTACGGCAGCAGCTGCCGCTGTCAACGGGCTGGCCAACAAGGTACGTGAACCGGGTCCTTGACGACCTTCAAAATTACGGTTGCTGGTAGATACGGAATACTTGCCTGCCGGAATCTTGTCGTCGTTCATGGCCAGACAAGCACTGCATCCCGGCTGACGGATTTCAAAGCCTGCTTCTTCCAGAACTTTATCCAGTCCTTCCTGCCGAATCTGTTCGTCCACCATCCAAGAACCCGGCACCAGCCATGCCGTAATATGGTCAGCTTTCTTGCGTCCTTTCACGATAGAAGCAAAGGCCCGGAAGTCCTCAATACGTCCGTTGGTACAAGCTCCCAGGAATACATAGTCCACTTTCTTGCCCAGCAGACTCTCGCCCGGCTGGAATCCCATGTAATGCAAGGACTTTTCAAAGGAACCTTTTTCCACGTCACTCATTCCTTCCGTGGTCGGAATATGTGCGGTAATCGCCATACCCATTCCCGGATTGGTACCATAGGTAATCATCGGCTGGATATCCGCCGCATCAAAACGAACTTCCTTGTCGAACACGGCATCGTCATCGCTCTTCAGCGTCTTCCAGTAAGCCAATGCCTTGTCCCATTCCGCTCCTTTCGGCGCATATTCACGTCCTTTAATGTATTCAAAGGTCACTTCGTCCGGCGCAATCATTCCTCCGCGGGCACCCATCTCGATAGACAAGTTGCACAGGGTGAGACGTCCTTCCATGGTCAGGCTGCGGATGGCTTCACCGGCATATTCCACAAAATAACCGGTCGCACCGCTGGTGGTCATCTTCGACATCATATACAAAGCCACATCCTTGGCTGTCACGCCTTTTCCCAACTTGCCGTCAATCGTGATACGCATGGTTTTCGGACGGGCCTGAAGGATACACTGCGAAGCCATCACCATTTCCACCTCACTGGTACCGATTCCGAAAGCAACCGCTCCCATCGCTCCGTGAGTAGAAGTATGTGAGTCACCACACACAATGGTCATGCCCGGAAGGGTCAGTCCACGTTCCGGACCTACCACATGGATAATACCGTTCTTCTTGTTCATCATCCCAAAATGGGTCAACCCGAAATCGGCTGCATTCTTGGCCAGCGCATCCACCTGTGCTTTGGATACCGGATCTTCAATCGGTTTGTCCTGGTCGTGCGTCGGCGTATTGTGGTCCGGCATACAGTAGATACGTTCCGGACGGAAACATTTCAATCCACGGGCACGCATGCCGGCAAAAGCCTGCGGACTCGTCACCTCGTGACAATACAGACGGTCTATATACAATTGGGTAGGTCCGTCTTCCACCTTTTGCACCACATGTGCATCCCATATCTTGTCAAATAACGTATTAGCCATAAAAATATCTCGTTTAATTATTTTCTGAATTTATTGATACAATCGATGTATGCCTCTACCGAAGCGGCAATGATGTCGGTGTTGGCTCCGAAACCATAGTACATCTGGCCGTCGTATTCCACCTGCATGTGTACCTTACCAACATCATCACTACCCTTACTAATGGCCTGAATGGTAAATTCCTTCAAGGTCATCTGACGCTTGATAATCTGTTTCACGGCCTTGATGGCTGCATCCACCGGTCCGTTACCCGTAGCGGCTGCCTCAAAATGTTCGCCACTGATATTCAATCCCAGACTGGCTACGGAACGTACTCCTACTCCACTGGTCACCTGCAAGTATTCCAGTTTGATGTGATGGTTCACATTGCGGTCGGCTCCGGCCAATACCAGAATATCGTCATCCGTAATGTCTTTCTTCTTGTCTGCCAGTTTCAGGAAATCTTCATATACCTTATCCAATTTCTCCTGCGTCATTTCTACGCCCAACACATGCAGACGATGTTTCAAAGCCGCACGTCCACTACGTGCTGTCAATACAATTGCATTGTCATCGATACCCACATCTTTCGGGTCAATGATTTCGTAGGTCTGTGCATTCTTCAGCACTCCATCCTGATGGATACCGGAAGAATGGGCAAATGCATTACGTCCCACAATGGCTTTATTGGGCTGTACCGGCATGTTCATCAAACTGGAAACCATGCGGCTGGTAGGATAGATTTTCTGCGTGTTGATGTTCGTATCGATATGGATGTCGTGGTGACAGCGAAGAATCATGGCTACTTCCTCCAGAGAGGTGTTACCGGCACGTTCTCCGATACCGTTGATGGTCACTTCCACCTGGCGGGCTCCGTTCAACACTCCACTGATGGTATTGGCCGTTGCCATTCCCAGGTCATTGTGGCAGTGAGTAGAAATGATGGCTTTATCTATTCCGTCCACATGCTCCATCAGGTATTTGATTTTTGCGCCATATTCATCCGGCAAGCAATAACCGGTTGTATCCGGGATATTTACCACTGTAGCCCCTGCTTTGATAACAGCTTCTACCACACGTGCGAGGTATTCATTCTCCGTACGTCCGGCATCTTCGGCATAAAACTCCACGTCTTCTACATAACGTTTCGCATATTTTACGGCATTGACAGCCCGTTCGATGATTTCTTCACGAGTAGAATTGAATTTATATTTGATATGCGAATCAGAGGTACCGATACCCGTATGAATACGTTTGTGTTTGGCATACTGCAACGCCTCGGCAGCCACGTCGATGTCTTTCTGTACGGCACGTGTCAACGCACAAATGGTCGGCCAAGTCACCGCTTTAGAAATTTCAATTACCGAATTGAAATCTCCCGGACTTGAAATAGGGAATCCAGCCTCAATAATATCCACTCCCAAAGCTTCCAGCTGCTTGGCTACCTGAATCTTCTCAACCGTATTCAACTGGCATCCCGGTACCTGCTCCCCGTCGCGGAGCGTAGTATCAAAAATAAATAATCTGTCACTCATAATAGTATCTTTTTTATTTCCTATAATCCTAAAAAAAAGCCTTTCGCACAAGGAAGTGAGAAAGGCTTTATATGATTTTATTTTTACATCAATATGCACGCGACTCACTTCCCACCGGGCTTTCCAGCAGATTAATCAGACCGCATAGCAAAATATGTAAAAACATCGTGTTCATTTTCAGAATCTTTTTACTTGTTTCTTTTTTTGTTGCTGCAAAGGTATACAATATTTTGAAATGAGAAAATAAAAAGAAAGTTTTTTCAATATTTAAACAACAAATTCACACAAACACATGCGATAGGGTGTAAATCTATCATTCAGAAAGCAAACGCAGCTCATGCAGGCAAGCTTCTACTTCGGTCATGCTTCCCATGTGTTTGCCCATATCGTCCGACAACTTCACACACTCACGCCATTCCTGGTTCATGGTCATCTTGCAGCGTGACAGTTTCATGACAATATTGGAAGGCTGATAACCTGTATCATTCGTCAAATTGGTACCAATGCCGAACGAACAGCGTATTTTTCCTTGGCAATACTGGAATATCTTCAATGCCTTTTCAAAATCCAGCGCATTACTGAAAATAATGGTTTTGGTAGTCGGGTCAATTCCCAGTTCCTTGTAGCGGGCAATCAGACGGTCAATAAACTCATATTCGTTACCGGAGTCACAGCGTACACCGTCAAACAGCTTTGCCTGCTTCCGGCTGAAATTACTCAAAAACGAATCGGAAGTATAAGTATCCGACAGGGCCGTACCCAAATCTCCATCATACACATTTACCCAATTTTCCAAGGCCATGTAATTGGCATGCTTGTAACCGAACTGTGCCCCATGAAACATGAACCACTCATGCGGATGCGTTCCCATGGGCAGCATCCCATATTTCATGGCCAGGTAACAATTGGAAGTTCCCGTACAATAACGGGCATGTTTCTTTAAGTATTCCACTACCAGTTTCTGCACGTCAAATGAAAAACGGCGCCGTGTACCAAATTCAGAAAAAGGCATCTGATGGGCGTTCGACAGTTCCACCTTTCCCGCCAGCTTGTCCAGAATAACCTGCTTGTCCGGCATACGGTTCAGGAACTGATTCTTAATTTCCGATACGATAGCCAATAAAGGAACTTCATACAATGTTACCTTATATAAATAGTCCGTAACGGACATTTGCAGATGATGTTGCTCGTCCAGCCAGACTTCTATCTTGTTAGGGTCGAAACGGAAAGACGAAAGCCATTCCCAATACACTCCCGGAAGGAAACGACAATGAGAAGTCATATATTCCAGTTCCTCCGGAGCCAGTTTCACCATTTCCAGGTTATGGATTTCATTCTTCAACGCCTCCAGAAAACCTTCCGTATATTCCGTGTCGTCTCTATCCTTGAACGTAAACGTTCCCATAGCATACGGGAAGAGCTTGATATAGGCGTATGAGGTCGTAAACTTATATAAATCGGTATCTAAAATCGTTTTTATCACCATGACATTCTATTTTTTACTGCAAATATAATTATTCCTTTAATTTCAACGCGACAATACAATCCACAGAAGGCGCTAAATTTTCAGTGTGTAACACAATGCCTCCTTGAATTTTTTCCCATTTCACCTTCTCTCCGGTATGAAATACAGCAGAAGAAAGAACTTTCTCCGCCAGGGGTAATGTCACAAACTGGGGCATTTCATCCGTCAGCAAATGTACGTAAAGCATGTTTCCCTTCCGGGTAGTCGTACCCCATGAGGCGGTCATCACATTTCCAGCCGTAGTGCCATAAATGGTTTCCCCGTTTTCCGACATCCACTTTCCGACCCCTTTCAGGCGCTCTACCGCCACAGCCGGAAGTTCTCCATTAGGCTGTGGGCCGATGTTCATCAGCAGATTGGCCCCCTTCCCAGCTGCACGGACCAGCAGACGGACCAATTCCGTAACCGACTTGTAATTCTGGTCTTTTATCTGATATCCCCACATGCCGTTCATTGTTTCACAGGTTTCCAAAGGCAACCGTCCCACCACAGATTCTCCGGAGAAACCGGCTTTATTCTCGCCGGGCAAATCTCGCTCGAACATCTGGAAATCTTCTCCCGGATAAGGTGTCTTATGATGATTGTTGCCAATCAGGCAGGCCGGCTGCAATTTATGAATCAACGCATACTGCTCATCCAGCTTCCAGTCGAACCCGTCAGGCTGATCCCACATTCCGTCAAACCAAATTGCGCCAATCGGGCCATAATTGGTCAGCAACTCCGTCAACTGATGATTCATGAATTCATAATAGGTAGCCCATTCCCCATGCGCAGTACGGCCGGTTCCATGCCCCGTTCTTCCCAAAGGATAGTAATCCTCGCGCGTCCAGTCTAGATGGGAATAATATAGATGCAACTTGATGCCTTGCTTCTGGCACTCTTCAGCCAGTTCCTTAATAACATCCCGTTTGAAAGGTGTCGCATCCACCACGTTGTAATCCGAATAACTCGTATGAAACATGGAAAAACCGTCATGGTGACGGGAGGTAATGCAGATATACCGGGCACCAGAAGCCTTGATAGCAGCAACCCACTCATGCGCATCAAACCGGGAAGGATAAAAGCCAGAAGCCACTTTCGCATATTCATGACAGTCGATGTTATCATTATTCATGTACCATTCTCCTTGCCCGAACATGCTGTAAATTCCCCAATGCAGAAAAATGCCGAACTTATTATCTTGAAACTCTTTTCGCGCCTGCAAATTCTCCTGCGTAGGAACATACACTGTATTCTCAGCTTGTACACAGAAAGCGGACGCACTCAACAATCCACCTAGACAAATAGTCCTTAAAAAATGAAAAGTGTGTGTTTTCATATTCATCTGATTAATTAAAAAGAATATTCGCTTCGATTCTATTTTTCAAAGATACGAAAACCACTCGCAGAGACAAACTGAAATACTGTTTTTCTAATTCGCCACCCTCAAAAGTACATGCTAATTTATCTGAAGATAGTGCTTTCTGAAAAATGAGGGCACAAAAAAAGCCCCGAGATATTGCTATCCCGAGGCTCTCTGTAAAACGGCG